>TARA_R110000751_G_scaffold307850_1_pt1 | contig 38147 bp, 51 predicted proteins | sample TARA_R110000751 | Tara Oceans TARA_R110000751 (sample SAMEA4398001) | marine metagenome | biome: Polar Biome; feature: [MES] marine water layer (ENVO:01000295) within the mesopelagic zone...; material: water (ENVO:00002006), including particulate matter (ENVO:01000060) such... | reverse complement strand
ATGAAAGGGACTGGCAGCAGGCAGCGCTCGCGCTTCCTGCGTGGAAGGCGCATGGATAGCGGGTCACGGTAGGTTTAGAAGGGATCGGCGCGGGAAAAGCGCCACATACGGCTTGTGAAATAGTATTTGTACTTTTGTACTTTTGTGCTAATGTACGTTTGTACGATACAGAAACCGAGGAGATATGGACCAATGGCAAAGGTTATTGCACTACTGAACCAAAAGGGCGGGGCTGGCAAGACTACCGTCGCGACCAATCTAGCGTGCTGGCTGCACTCGCAAGGCCACAAGGTGGTGCTTGTCGATCTAGACCCGCAGGGCAGCTCTACCGAGTGGAGCGAGACGCGTGAAAGCGAGGATGTTTTCCCGGTAATGGGCATGGGCAAGCAAGTCGCTCGCGACCTACCGCGCGTTACTGGCGGTTATGACTACGTGATCCTGGATGGCGCGCCGCAAATCAGCGAGCTGATCACACCAGCGATCAAGATTGCTGACCTGGTGCTGATCCCCTGCCAGCCCAGCCCGTTCGACATCTACGCCTGTGAAGATCTCGTCAACCTGATCCACGCCCGCCAGGACGTGACTGACGGCAAGCCTAAAGCGGCGTTCGTCGTATCGCGGGCGATCAAGAACACGCACCTGGGCCGCGAAGTGAGAGACGCGCTGGCTGAATACAACCTGCCCATCTTTGAGGCGCTAACTACCCAGCGCGTGGCGTATGCCGACTGCGCGAACGGCGGCAGCGTGATGGATCTACCTGAGGGTGACAAAGCCCGCCAGGAGATCGAGATCCTGGGTAAAGAGACACTGGAGTTTATCAATGGCTGAACGGAAAAAGCTGACGACGCGGAACAAAGGCGAGGCGGCAAAGGAAGCGGCAGAAGTCGTTAAAGAAAAGCCGCACGTTGATCGCGCCATGAAGGATGTGAAAGGTGGTGCTAAAACGCGCCGTGTGATCTACGACACCCACCCAGACGTGCACAGCAAACTGAGCATGATGCGCTCAATGAGTGCTAACAACGTGCCGGTAAAGGCGTTTTTAGATGAGGCGGTGGAAGATTTGTTCGAGAAGTACTTGAGAGGGGAAGGCCGCTTCGAAGTGAAGGATATCGAGCGCCTACTGCGCGACTAGCGCTGAAACAAAGAAGCCTGTTAACCGGAGGCAACCGGCTAACAGGCAGACATAAACAAACCGAGGATGGACTGCTATGTCTCAGCAAGATATTACCACGATCCGCAGCATCACGCTGCAAAACGCGATGGCGCACCGGCAACTGGTCGAGCGCTACGCCGCCGATAAAAACACTCCCGCCTGCGTTGCTCGCGGCCTGTTACGGCTGCTGGGGGCTGCGCAATGAGCAACACTATCTCACGCATCGAGCGAGCGCTCGAACGCCAGCAGGCGCGCATACAGGCGCTAGAAACAGCGCTCGCACCGTTTGCCCAGGCATGGGAACGCCGCAGCCCTAGCGATAGCCCCATGGCCCGCCGGGTACGGGAAAAACGCCACTTCGATGATCAACACCTGAAGGCCGCTCACACGGCACTGAGAGGCGCGCAATGAAAGCGCTCAAAAAAATAGGCCGCTTCGTGGTGGCCACGACCCGCTACCTGATCGCCTTGGCAGATTACTTAATTGAGATCCTCGAAGAGATGGGATCACCCAAACGTCGGCGCCCGCGCCGCTAATCAGAAGGACGAGAACATGAACGAAGATATCGCAAAAGAGCTGGAAAACCGCTTCGACAGTAAAGAGAGCACCATCAGCATCACCTGGGAAGAATTTCGCCAGCTACGTGACCGCGACCGCGATATAGAGATGGAGAAGATGCGCTCGCACGTAAGTTTCCTGCGCAACGTGGTCCACTCGATGTCATACGCTGACAACAGCGAACTACTGATCGAGATGGCCAACTCCACGCTAAAGGCGACGCCAGACAGCCTGTACACCAGACTAGAAGATGAAATGGAAGGCATGAAAGAGTTTTATGCCGACCTTAGAAAAGAACGCGACCAGCTTTTTGAAATGGTCGAGACCTACTCCGAGGCGACGATCCTAGACGACAAGATGCTAAGACCCTACCTGGTGGGGCTAAATGCCCAGCGGCTTGAAATAGAGCACGTTGTGTAGTCAGGAACGAAAAAGCCCCGCCGTAGCGGGGCTTTTCTATTGGTGGCGGTTAGTCATCAAACTGTTGTTCGTGTTCTAACCGCAGGAAGGTATCCTCCGCCGAATCGCGTGCATCCTGCATATCCATCCACAGTTCACGCGAACCGCTGGCCAAGCCGCGCATTTTGTCACGGGCAGTATGGGCGCACTCGGCAAGCTCCAGGTAATCAATGCGGTTCACTTCCATGCTGCCTGGCGTTACAAAGTTTTCAACCGCTGCCAGCGCCAGGTCATTGGCGTAGCCACTCTGTGAGTGCTGGGCGATGATCACCCAGGCGCGTGGCGTAAACAGCACTGCGGTCATGCCGTTGTCCAGGCTTTCTATCTGGTAGCTGTCGCGCGGGAACTCGTGCTGATGGCGGTAGAACAGTTGCAGCGTGGGGCGGCGCATCTTGTAGCCCAACAGGCGGTCAATTTGGTTGTCCACTAACCACAAATGCCCGTTATCGCAATACTCGGCCACTGCCTCGCCACAACCAAAGTCTAGCGGCACTTCCCGCGAGGTTATCTCGCCCATGCCGAACGCAGGCGGGGCGGTGTAGCAATCGCAGCGCCCCTCCAGCTCTTCGGCCATCATGTCGAAGGCTTCAATGTAAGCCTCCCAAATAGCCGCCGCTTTTGCGCCTTTAAAGCTACCCACTAGCATTACGAGTCCATTTTTGGTCATCTCATAAGCAGGCATGGCGCGGCCGCGAGAATCAAGATATTCAATGGCGCTAAAGTTAACGTCATTAAAATTCCCTGATGTATCGAGAGCTCTAATGGCTCTAAGAACGTTCTGATGCTCTCTACCAAAAACCTCAGCCACTTTGAGGCTGGTAGTCAATGGCTGGTCATTTTTGAAGGTGATCAGACTGGCGGGGTCGATGCGGAATTCTGAATCCATGGTGGATTTCCTGTTTGATTTTTAAGTTAAAAGCCTTCCGGTTAGTAGCCGGTCAGCCGGTAAGTCGGGTATCAACTGAAGCATCAAACAGTAAGTGCTCCGGGCGTTATTTCCCTTTCGGGTGTTCTATTCGCGCCTCTCTACCCGACCATAGCCGTGGGCACAGCCCGGTGCTTAATGCTTCAGCACCCGCTTAGCATAACCGCAACATTTCAACTGTGCCACTCACGCCGCTATTTTGCCGCAGCAATAAGCTGATGACCAGAGGGTTTCTAATCGCCTCACATTTGAGGCGATTAAGTAACTTGCTGATATATAAGTGTTTCTAATGGGCTCAAATTTGAGCCCATCGCCGTGGCGCTGCCCACGAGGCCAAATTAGTGAATAATGATAGGCTGATATAAAAAGCAGGGGGTAAGAATGAAAAAAAGCACGAAGATCTTTCTACTGGCGATGATTCCTGTGGTCGGCTGGGGCGCCTGGTCGGACTTCCAGCGGCACGACGAGCGCGAGCTGGAGCTGGTAATAGAGGAAACGGGCAAACCGGCGACGTGCATCAGAACCGAGCAACTGGAAGGTCAGGACTGGATGGCTTGCCGATGGGGAGAGGGCGAGTCCGACTACGGCCCAGTGTGGGTCAAGGCAGGCATGACCGAAGATGACAAGCCTGTCTGGGCTCCGGTGAACGGAACCGCCAGTCAAATACTTGACCGCTACCTTCCATCAGTCTCGCCTGATCGTCAGGCAAAACTGGCCCAGGTTGAGCGCCGGTCATCTGACGATGGCCTCCCCAGGTTCGTGCCCTGGGAAAATCTCAACTAGCCAAACACCAGGCACAAAAAGAGCCCCACCGCCCGCAGGCAGTGGGGTTTCTTTTTACCACTCTTCTCAGGCTTCTGGCCACGTTGCTTCTATCCGGCAGCGATAACCGCTTTTCTCACCGCGCGCCGTTACTTTGTCGACCGACCACGTTCCACGCATGTGGCTTGGCCAGGTGTCATCCAGGATGATTAAACCTTCAGCCACGAAACGAGGATCACCAGGCGCGTCGACCGTTAGCTTTGCCGCCTGCCGGGTTAACTTTCGCTGCTCACCCTGCGCGGCCGCTTGGGCTTCGGCCTCGCTTTGATACTGCTGCCGCAGCGTTTTGAACGGTTTCTCTCCCGCTTCTACCGTCACCGTCTTAGCGGCTTCGTCGTCGTACCAAGACGCCCGCACACCGGCGAACTCTTGGCGACCTGAGCGATCCACCGACGCAGACACAAAACTGCCCGCACCCGGCCGGTTTTCCTGCGGTACCGAAAGCGTGACTGGCGGCAGCGATTGCCCGCTAACGCTTTTCACCTGGCCACGGCGTGCCAAAACGTAGAGATCCTCCACTGGCTTGGTCACTGCGTCATGCTTGGCCGCGATGCGCGTCAGAAAGCCCATGTCGGTCTCGTCCGCCTGATCAACGTGCTCGATCGGCAACGCATCGAGCTCCGGCGCGATGCGCGGCTGAAAGCCATGGCGGCGTACCAGCTGCCGGAAGATCTCGCCGAACGTAGTCGGCCCGTAGCTTGCCGATCGCCGCTCACGAAACGAGCTATCGTCCTGCGCCTCAAACGGCGCTGCGGTGGCCACGATGCTCATGGCCATCGGGAAAAGCTGCGGCGTCGTGCGCGTCACGCGAAACGCGCCCTTGTCCCACAGGCCGGTCTCGGCGTAACCCTCACGCCAGCGGATCCGCCCACCGTCGCTGGGCAGGCCGTCCAGCCCTTCGGTATCCACCACCAGCGTCAGCCGATCGGACTCAAGCCCGGCCGCGTCGACACGCTCCCAACGGATCAGCCGGGAGTTGATCAGCCCCGCGTTAGCACCTTCCGCTTCAACCAGCGGCGTGTATCCCATCAGTCCCATACGTTAGTCACCTTCGCTGGGGTCGGCGTCTCCTGGATCTCGGGCACGTAGACCGTCACGCCCGATGGCAGTGTTGGACCATAAGCGGCCAAGCCTGGGTTGGCTTGCCACAGCGCTTCCTCTGCGGCGTCGTCATAGCGCCCGGTCTCCCGGTACAGAATGCCGTTGGCGGTATCACCCGCCCGGCTGCGGATCTTCCTCATCGCTGTACTCCGTCAGCAACATTTCCCATCTGACGATCATCGCGGTGCCATCGTCGATGATGCGCTCCTGGTTCTCGTTTAAGTCATCGAACGTCCAGCGGCCCCAGTTCACCCCATGGCCATCGACCAGGGTGAGCGGTTCACGCTTCGCCTGCAGGGCGCGCAGCTCGTCGAGCTTGTCCATGCCGTAGGCATAAAAGGCTTTCCCGCGCAGGCGCACCGTCTCGGCACCCTGGCCGGTGTTGTGCGCCCTTGGCTTGGCGTTGACGATATCGATCCGCTGCCAGCCGCCCGACGACTTGCGCTCCAGCGTCTCGTAAGCGAACTCGCCCTGCTGACTGAACACGAATCCGCCCAGCGATAGCTGCTGTCGCGCCATATCAAGCCCCTCCGTCGGTTAGTGATGCATCCAGGCGAACATCCAGCCCGCCGCCCAGCAGCATCGGCATTAGCTCAGTACGTAGCCGCTCCATCAGCCGATCGAGCAGCACCTCGTCACGCGCGGGGTCGCCGCTCGACTCGATCTTGATGTCAAACGTCGGTGAGGTCGTGCGGTTATCGTTGTTCTCAGTGACTTCCCGCGCCGCATCCTCGGGAGACGCCACCCGGTTAGCTGCAATCAGCGCTTCCGGGGAGATCAGCGCCGGTTTCGGCATGCCCACATGCGCGGCCGCAGTCACGGCGGAAGGATCCAGCGCCGTCTTGGGCTTGTCGTCGCCGCCGGTTGCCCAGTTCCAGAATCCGCCGGCCTTTTCGCCGATCCACTGGCCGGCACGCGAGCCAGCAACACCACCGATCAGGCCACCCGCCGCACCACCCACGGCCGTACCGACGCCCGGCAAAACCATCGTGCCAAGTGCTGCACCGGCACCCGCTCCGGCCCAAGCACCCCCCAGCCCACCGGTCATACTGCCGACTGCACTACCAACGCCCTCAGCATCGCCCTCGCCTGCTGCATGGGCCGCTTGAGCAGCACCCCCCAGCAGCATCAACGGCACCGCTGCACGGCCACCCCATCTCGCCACCCGGCTATTGCTTGCCCGGTTGGCCAAGTCGCCTGCGCGAGATAGACCGCCACGCCAGCCGCGCGCCGCGTTACCGGCAGCAGCAGGCGCCGCCGTTGGAGCTGCACCGGCTACTGGGGCAAAGGACATTCCAGCCATGCGAGTATTCGCGGCGGGTACAGTGGCACGGCGCGGCGCACCACCCGTAGCACCGGCCGTAGCCCGGCCCGCTGTGCGAGCGCGCCGCCCAGCCGCACCTGCGGCACCGCCACGGCCTAGCATGTTCATGGCCGCGTTTAAGCGCCGCGTGGCACCGTCTGCCGCGCGGGCCGTTTGAGCCTGTCGGGTGTTCAGCCCGGAACGGGCATTGGCCAGCCGGGCGTAGTTAGCGCCCTGGCCTAGAAGTAGCTTGCCGAACTGCAGCCCAAGCATTGCTGTCTTGAATGCCACCAGCCCTGCCGCTCCAACAGCAAGGTACTGGGTCAGGTCTTCGTTCTCTGTCGCAAAGTCTGCTACTAAATTAGCGGCATTCGCTAACGGCTCAAGCACATTATTGACTGCAGGCAGCATGGAAGTGCCCACAATGGTCGTTAAGCGCTCAAATGATGCCGTGGTGCGATTCCACAGGGCGTCTGTTGTACCTGCTAGCCCAGCCGCCTCTTCATTCATTGAGCCCGCAAGCCCTGCCTCATCCGCTACCAGGGCAAAAGCGCGGCGTAGCTCTTCTGTGTTGGCCAACAGAGGCATGATCGCGCCTTTGCTCTCCTCGCCGAAGATCCTCGACACCAACGCTGGCACTTCAGCCGCCGGTGCCTGCTGCAATGCTTCAATCACCCGAAGCGTCGTGCCCACTGCATCGGTCTGCATTGACCTGGCAAGATCGGTCGCCTCGAAACCCAGGGAAGCCATGGCCTCCTTTTGCGGATTCGAGGCAGCCTCACCCCGTGTCAAAGCGCCGGAGACGTTTTTAAGCGCCGTCGCCGACACCTCTTCGGAAGCCCCGCCGCTAAGCAGCGCAGCCGACAAGGCCGCCGTTTCAAGCTGGTTAAAACCAGACGACATTGCTACAGCACCCTGACGGCGCAGCACTCCAGCAATCTTGTCCGAATCAGCGCTAAAGGTGTTGCCTAGCGCGTTGCTCGCATCAGCGAGCTGCAGCGCCTGCGCGCCATCCAGGCCCATGCCTGCACGCCACGCCATTAGCGTGCTTCCGGCATCCCCTGCCGTCATGTCAAACGCGGCTGCCATGGTCGCAGCGGTGCGAGTGAAGTCGCGAATCTCTTCAGGCGCAATACCGCCCTGGCCTGCTGCTGCCTGTATCTCAAAGAGGTCAGTTGCGCGGAGGCTGCCCGCTGCGATCTGCCGCTCGGTCGCCATGCGCAGGTTGAAGTCTGTCAGTGCTTTTACGTCTTCCGACGAAGCGTTAGAGACCTTGGCGTACTCAGCACCTGCAGTCTCTACCGCCATCGCCTGACGAACCGGCTGCACTGCGAGATAGCCCAGCGCCGCCGTTTCCACCGCTCTGCCGCGCAAGTCTGCCCGTGCGTTGCGGTTAGCATCGATACGGCCTTGAGCGTCGCGCACGGCGTCCAGGCGGCCACGCTGGCTTTGCAGAGCACCGTTCGCGCTCTCGATCGAGCGCTCCAGGCGTCGCTGCTCTTCGGCTAGGTTGTTGGTATCAACACCAGCATCAGACAGCGAACGGCTAACGCGACCCAGCTCATTACGGTGGCCACGCTCGGCGCTTTCCAGCGTTTTAACCTTGGCAGTGGCGCGATCATAAGCCCGCGTCAGCCGCTGGCTGGGGTTCTCAGCCTCGCGCATCTCGCGGGCAAGCCGGGCTTGCTCAGTACGCGCCGACGTCAGCTCGGTCGCTGTCTCCCCAAGCTTACGCTGCAGACGGTCATAGCCGTCCATCTCGCGCGCTGCCTTATTGAGCTCGCGCAGTTCCTTCTGCTGGTCACGCACCGCATCGCCGACATCTTCAGAGACACCCTCAAAAGCGCGAAACGTACTGCTGAAGGCATCCTGGGCAGCGAGCCGGATAGAATATTTGGATTCAGCCACGCGCTACCCTCCTCGGCGTTTAGGGTTGAGACGCTGCAGCGCTAGTTCATAGCGGCGCATCGCTTTGTCGGGTTTCCACGTCAGGATCTCGGCTTCACTAACGTGGTAAACCAGAGGGATCACATCGGTCAGCGTGTCGATGTCACGCCGCGAAAATAATCCCCCGTGTCGGCCAAAAAACGGGTAATCCTCGCCTGAATCTGATTCCAGTCAGGCAACGACAACCGGCCAAGCTCAGCGCGGGAAAGCCCGGTGCAATGCATATTGATGAACCAGTTCTGATCTTCCAGGTCGGGCTTCTTCTCCATCAGGATCGTTGCCTCAAGGCCCGGCACTTCCAGAGTGACCTGATAGATCAAACCGCCATCGTCGCTTGTGATCGGCACCAGTAGCTTGGGCGCGTCGGGGTCGGTAATTTCGAGGTATTCATGGTCGTTAATCTGGCGGTAATCGTTGGGATCGTTGTACTCAGGCCACTCCGGATCAGTGATCTTGAGGAACTCCTCCGCGCTGATTGTTCTAAACTCGTCGGCATTTTTACCGCTCATCTTGCGCAGCCATTCAGCCAGGCTATTAAAGTCAGGGCGCTTGAGTGTCTTGATCACCTTCTCCGGCAGCCCGGTGGCCAGCGTGGCCATCACAACAAACTGCTGGGTGCCGTCTTTCAGCGGCAAAACGTGCTTGTCATATTCGGCTTTGGTGACTGGGCGCAGCGGCAGCTTTTCAAGGCACGCACCATCGTGATCGATCGGCCACGTCAGAGTGATAGGTTCAGGCTTCCACATTGGTCAGGATCCTTCAGGCAGGCAAAAAGAAACGCCGCCCCGGCACTAAGGTCGGGGCGGCGCGGGTAGCGGTGAGTGGTTTTATACTTCGGCGGCGCGGCGGTGTGCTTCCATCAGGTCGCCACTGCCGAGATCGACTACCTGGGTGCGCACGTTGATGTTGTGAATCAACGTGCCGCCTTCGGTGCGCTTACTAGCGATCACGGCCAGCTCGACCGTTCGCTGCGGGAACTCGCCCATCTTGACCGCGCGCGACTCCACCTTTTTGACCGTGCCAGTGATCTCGTGCTTAACCGAGATGGCTTCGCCCTCTTCGGTTTCCCAGGACTCGCGCACGTAGAGCTCGACGTCCTCGCCGGTCGGCGGGTTGAGGTCAGCAAACATCGCCGAGTCGGCACCGGTGAGCACGATCGAAGCGGTCATGTTCTCCAGTCCGACCATCAATTCGCGCGAAACGAAGCGACCGCCGCGCGAGGCTTCCATCGTCTTCTCGACGTTGGGCGGGGTGAACTCCTCGATCTCCTCAAGGAGCGGGTAGCCCTGGAAGGTGCCCGCCAGTAGGCGGCGTGTACGTTCAGCCATTGAGCATGCTCTCCACGAAGGTGCCGATCAGATCTTCCGATGCATTGAGCTGGTAGACCATGTGTTCATTTGGCGAGTAACGCGCGTAGTTCAGCACGATGTACCAAGTGCCGTTGCGGTACTCGTCGACGGTGTTAAGGGTCGGGTGCAGGTAGCACTCGAAGATGGGCAGCACGCCTTGAGCGACAAGGTTCTGCCCAAAGTTGTCGATCCGGCGTAGCTCTTGGCGCATAAACGCCATGTCGAGGTTTTTGGCCATCGCTTTCTGTGCCGTTTTGCACAGCTTCCGGCCGATCTCGTCAGCAAGGCCCGTGTGCGAGATGAACGATCCATCCAGCGCACGGTTGCCGATCAGCGAAAAACCACCCAGCGAGGTGCGCGCGAAGTAGCTCACACCATAGCGGTTGAGCAGGTCGCCTTCGTGCGTTTTGTCCAGGATGTTGTAATCGATATCCCGGCTCACGCCGTCGATGTACACGCCCTGGTTGCCTGGGCTCTCCCACGGCTTAACCGCTGCAAAGCAGCCCATGGCCATCGTGCTCGGCGGCACGAAGATCTGGCCCAGCGCCGCCTTGGAATACACCTGGCACTGCTGATAGGCCATGTATACGCCTTCGTAGCCAAGCCCTGGGCCGCCTAGCGTCTCGCTAAAGGCGGTAATTCCCGCCACCGCTTCGTCAGGCGCATCCACCAGCACCCGCGCGCGGATCCGGCGCCCCATGCTGGCCAGCGCATCGCTTACTTCCTTCTGGTGGCTATAGCCAGGCGCGGCGATAACGTTGGGCACCTCGGCAGCGGTAGGGATCGCAGAGATACCCGTCTTCTGGCCGCTCTCGACATCGATGCCGCCGATAATCTTAGCGGTGGTCGCCGCCAAGTCGGGCTCGCCTTCAACATCTGTTTGCTCTTCAACGATAATCACGTACTGAACGCACTGGGCTTTCTTGAGCGTCTGCGACACAGCATGAAACAACGTGCCCGCCTCTTCGCCGACGGTGTCCAGCAGCGCTGCGTCTTTCGTATTCGCGATGCGGATCGGCACGTTCAACGGCAGGCTTGCATCACGATCAGGCGCGGTACCCACCCAACCGGGGATCGTGCCGGAAAGCGGCCCCATCGGCGCTGGCGGCTCGGTCGTATTGATCGAGATGCCGTTGTGGTCAAAATTTGGAATCTCAGCCATCGGTTACTCGCCTTTCTTAGCGGCCGCGACGGCCGTGGTGGGTTTAACCGGCTGCAGGCGCCCTGCGCGCACGAGCTGGTCGGCTTCACAACGCAGGAGCTCAAGCTCCTGGTCTTTCTGCGTCCAGTGCCCACCCTTGTGGGGGAACGGGACGACGACGCGGTATTTGCGACGGTTTTGGCTATCAGCCATTGGGCTTTCTCCAGGCACAAAAAAACCGCCTTTAGGCGGTGCGTGTGCATCGTTTGATAAGTTTTATTGCGGCGTGCCCGAGAGGATCTGTTCGCGCCGCGTGGCCACGTCTTCAGCGGCGATCACTTCCGCGTTCTCCAACAGCGACAGGCAGTGATCGACACCGGCGGCGGTGGAGCCCAATGACAGGTCGACGTAGTCGAGCCGCGAGTCTTCGATGATCTCAAAGAAGTCATCGAGCGCCAGGTCACCGGCTCGAAGTTCCTTCAACTTCAAGCGCTCTGGACTGGTAAACAGCAGCTTGAACTCGACCGGGCCGACCCGCGGGCGCTCCGGTGCAGGCGCTTCCGGCACCACCTCGGGCGGTGCTGACCATGTATCATCTTCAGCGCGACGCCAGCCGCGTTGGACTTCGTCCGGTACCGCTTCGAACTCGGCGGCGATGGTGGGGTGAAACTGGCTGGCCGGATCGGTGCTGACATCGACGGCGATATTGTTGCGAATGCGTGCATAGTTGCTCATTGATTACCACTCCACGATTACCAGACCGTCACCACCCTTACCGCCATAACCAGCAGTGCTATAGCTACCAGCGCCGCCACCGCCTCCATATCCGCCTTTACCCCCGGTTCTGGCAGTTGACGTTGAGTAAGCGCCTGTTCCGCCGCCACCTCCTACGCCTCCATTTCCACCATCCCCGCCGCCGCCATATCCGCCGCCGCCACCGCCGCCACCAGCCGCACCGTCACCAGTGGTGGATGAATTCCAACCACCACCGCCGCCGCCTGGGAAAAAGTCAAAGGGGAAACGGGGCGCGACACCGGAAACGTCGGCTACTTCAGTTGCATCAGCACCAGCCGCAGCGCTCTGCCCATTGATGTCTATGCCTCCAGTTCCAGAACCAAAAACATCGCCCAGGCTGAATGCAGATCCGCCGCCGCCATTGCTTGATGCGGCCCCATCCCCACCAGCAACTCCACCACCGCCGCCAAAAGATCCGCTGCCATTACCACCCGCGCCCAGCTGAGAACCCGCGCCTCCACCAGAACGCCCACCGGCACCGCCAGACGCTTGAAAACTCGCTCCTATCCCAGTGCCACCGGCACCTGAAGGGCCAGTGCCGCCATTCCCACCAGCTTCTCCGCCTGTGGCACTGATTAGGGATCCAAATGATGATGTGCCACCGTTGCCAGGGATTGCATCTCTAGCACCATTTCCACCTAAACCAACTGTAACGGAATAAGATTCTCCCGGAACAACAGCGAATTCCCCCATTGCGAAACCACCGCCGCCACCGCCTGTCTGTGGATTCCCTCCCCTGCCCCCACCTCCAGCGCCAAGCACCCGAACTCGGATTTTTGAAACATTATTGGGAACTATAAATGTGGAAGATGAGCCGTAAAATCGATAAAAGCCTTGGCCAAATACGTCTAGCCTGCCAGCGGCCTTTAATTTGTTTGTTACAGCATCAGCCGAAACGTCATTTGGCAATTCAACTTTTCCTGCAGCAAGCGTTCTGCCCATTCTTAAATCTCCTCAAAGCCATGTACGCGAGCGCTGATACCGCCCACATCGCTGTAAATGATGATCTTCTCGCCAGCCCCGGCGACCAGAGCGGTGCGTTCCAGCACGCCACCTGCTGCTGGGATCTCTGCGTCGTACTCAATCCAGTCGGCGTCGCCGGGGTTGGCTGCGTCGGTGATGGCCACGCGCACCTTGGCCGGGTCATCGCCTCGGTTCACCAGGGCAATATTGAGCGTGGACACGGTATTTGCCGGTACCGTGTAAACCGTGGTGTTTGTGTCAGCGACTAATGCCGCCGATCCGAGTTTCCCTGACATCAGTTCTGCCCCATGAAGTAGTTACGCAGGCGAAGGCTAGCGGTGAGGCTCGCCAGTTTTTCGTCGACGGTGTTGCCGTAGCCGGATAGTTGCTGATCCACCAGCGCCTTACCGCTAGCCGGGGTCAGCGCGTGTGTCGTGCTTTCGCCTGCCGCGCCCGTTTGGTTATTGGCCAGGCGCACAAAACCCTTGGCGGTAGTCGTGGCATCGGGGTGGTCGCGGCTAGCGGCGTGCGCGGCGGTTCGATCATCGACCAGCTTCACCGTCGCAAATACGGTTGTGGGGTCGGTTTTGATCGTGACTGAGGCGACGTCAGAGACCAGTACCACCATGCGGATGGTCTTCGTCTCGTCGCTGCCTTGGCTTTGCAGCGGCTTGTACTGTTCTGGATGGTTGCCGATAAATATCGGGTCGCCATCGTCATCGATCAGCAGCAACTCGCGGATCGTCCAGCCCCCCACTTCCGCAGGGATCACCATTTCAGCGACCAGCCAGTTTGGGTTGTCCGCGTGCTGGTATAGATGGTTTAGCTGCGCCCGATACACCTCATTGACCAGGGCGTCATCGCCGGAATCCGGCTCCACTAAATCACCACCGCCATCACCGACTGCCATCGCGGATATGTTGACGGTCTGCTGGGTTGCCAGCGCATAAGTCAGCTTCGCCTGCCCGATCGTGGTGGGCAGCGAGTAAATCTGATCGTTTTCTGTCATTGCGGGTACACCGTAGTGGTCGAGGTCGCTGTCATAGCAGCGGCGTAGTAGAGCAAGCCCTGCACCTCGCTCTCGCGCTCTTGATAGGGATAAACCGTCGTGGTGCTGCCGGTGGAAAGGCTCGCACCGTAGTAGAGCCGCCCGCGCACTTCGCTAGCGATAGTCAGCGAGAGCACGTCGCGCTCTGCTTTAGCCATGTCTAGCCGACGCCCAAGCCGCGACTGGGTGTCCTCACCCAAACGACCAGTGGCCAGCGCAACCACTTGAAACGAGTACGGCGCACCCACTGGCGTCGCTTTATGCCAGGGCACTATTTCAGCAGTTAAACCCAGCGACTCGACCGCTCGCTTTAACGCCTTGCCGGTTCCAGCCAGGCGGGCGGTAGGCCATGCAGAAGCAACAGTGCGGCGCTTTTCCGCATCTGCCGCCGTGCTTTCCCACTCACCCACGCCACGGTCATTAGCGAGGTACGGCAAAAACTCAGCAGGCGTTTGCTCCGGATCGAGCAGCTGCGGGAACGGCGCTTCGATCTCACCCAACAGATCTAAAAAAGCGCGCTCAAAGGCGCGCTCTAACTTGGATGCGTTTTCAGGCAGCAGGCTGTAGGTCATAGCTGCTCTACCTCGACACTGATCGACTCGCAGAACGGCGCTTCATCCCAGGCTGCGTTAATCGCCTCAATCGGCCCCACTAGCTCAACACGCGCCGCGCCCGCCTCGTGCAGGTGGTGATACACCCAGCTGGGGTCGATGCTGCCGTTTAGCCGGTGCTGTTCATCTGCGTAGCCCTGCAAACGCTTCTCCGCATCCGCTTTGGTGATTGCGCTGTCCGGGCCTCGGTAGATCTTAGCGATCGCGGTGATTTGATACGGCAAAATGCTGGCCGCTTTGACGATGACATCATCGGTCTCCGGGCGAACGTCATCGCGAGCGAAGTGTGCTCGCTGGGCGTCCAGCAGTTCAGCGCTAGGCGTTCCATCTCCTTCACGACCGAGCACGGCTACCGTGACCTCACCGACGCCGGTGCGCACGCCTTTGGCGTCTTTCACCTGGGCAGCCCAGGTATCGCCCGCAAACTGGTAACGGATCACCACTTCGCCAGTAGCTGGCGTTTCAACCGTCACAAGCGCCCGATCGCCCAGCGTTAGTGCCTCGGCACGGTAATGCAGCCGGGAGCCAGCAGCAGGCGCGTGCGGCGCGAGAAAGTAGCGCAGCCGCAGGCGTTCATCGTCTTCTTTTTCCGCCGGTACCGGCGGGAATGCATCCGGGTCGCCTTCTGTGATCGTTTGCCGCTGCAAGCCCAGGTCGGCGACCTTCGCATCCAGGTTGCTGCCCTCTGCCCACCAGGCCAGCATTTGTTTGATCTGTTCGTTTCGGTGGCGACGCTCGGTCTGCAGCATTACCGTTGCGGCTTCCACCAGTTTGGTGAATACCTCCGGCTCGCTTTCCAAAGTCGCCCGGATCCTTTCCGCAAGGGCAGGATCGCTTTCCGCTACATGGGCAATCGTTACCACTTTGAAATTCGCGAGCATCTGCTCGAACGGCTGCACTTCAACGACGGCAGGATCCGCAAGACGGTTTTGGCCGGGAATCAGCATTAGGTCTGTACCTCGAATTGCACGCGCTCGTGACGCCAGACGCCGCGAAACTTGAGCAGAATGCCCGGTCCATCGGTGCGCCGCGTGGCCACGCAGTTCTCGACGCGAAAATCGCCGATACCGTTGACCGAGTTATAGAAGGCATCGGTCGCGTGCGCCTGGGCAGTCAGCAGCAGCTCGTCGCTCATGTTTTTGCCAAGCGTCTCGGGCACTCGGGAACCGAAACGGCGCCGGTGCTCACGCGACCCCAGCGGGGTAGTCATCACCTGGGTCACGCGTGAAACGAATTGATCCCAGTCGTTAATGGTGCGGCCAGTGTTTCGATCCATACCGATCATGATCAGCCCCCCGCGTAGACGTTGCCGCTACCACCGGCCACCGACGACCCGCAAGCGACCGGGTCGCCGATGCGGCCTAGCTGCTTACCATTGGCATAAACGCTACTGGATCCGTTGGCGAGGCTGCTGGCATGGCAGACTGGGGTAGGGTTGCAGTGCGCTGCCCACCCATCACCCTGACGATGCACGGCGATGCCGTTGGCAAATACGTTCCCGCTCCCCCCTGTGCTAGGCCTTGGTGGAAATGCACCATGGCCAGTGCAGCTATCCCCCAGTCGAGTAACTGCTGGCATAGTGATCTCCTATCCTATTAGTTGAGGTCGATGCGCTGGCCATTCACACGAACGCCACCGCCATCGATCAGCAAAGTGCTGCCATTGCTCGACAGCAGTATCTGGTCACGGTCGGCAACGATCATGGTCGCGCCGATATCCCAGGTCATACGATGCTCGGCATGGTCATAACTGAAACGCGTGCCGTCGGGATATTCCCGGCCGTGTACGTCCAGGCTGTCCCAGGGCGCCGGGTGCGCTGCGCTGAACAGCCCGCATAGGGCAGCGACCTGGGCACCGTCATCACCGCCACCGTAGTTCAGCAGCAGGCACTGCTCGCCGAGGCTGGGCGGATCCCACTCGCGAGTGGTACCGGCGCGAAGCGTCAGCCACTTGATCCAGGGCGTTTCGTTGTCGCCGTGCTGGACCTTGCAGCGCGGCGGCTTAGCCTGAACTGCTGAAATAACACCGATACGGCCTTGGTTGCGCAGGCGTCGCTGGGCGTCGTCTGCCCCCGACTGCGCCTCTGCCATACGCTCCTGAAACGGGTTAAGCCGATCGCTTATTAGCTGCTCGATCATGTCGCGCATGAGATGGGCCTATAATCGTCAGGATTATCGATATTGCGCGGGTCATCTGGATCGTTGGCGTTCCAGACAATCAGCGGCATACCGTCGCCCAGCGGCGTGGCTTCGGGATCTGGCAACGGCTCGCCCATGTAAACTACTTGCTCGAACGATACGCCCCAGGCCTCGTAACCATGCTCGCCACCGGCGAACATAGACGGCGCAGAGCTGACGTTCTCCGGCACACCGATCGCGCGGTGATTGAACCCCCAGCGGTGGGCAGCCTTCGCCGCTACCACGCGCTGTAAAGCGCTGGTTAAGTTGACAGCTTCCAACGGCGCGCGACGGCGCTGCTTAGCCACCACGCCGTGCAGGGTGATCCGGTACCGGCTGCCAGGACGGCCATCGTTGGAGTGCTTCGCCGGGGACGATTGCTCAAACTCGATCAGCACCATGGCGTCGCCGGTCATGCCGTTAAACTCGTCGTAATTGCCGATAGTGATCCCCGCAATACGGGCCATCAGTGTGTCGGCGATGCCGTCGAACACCTCGGACGGCTGCTCAATCACGGGAAAGGACATAGCGGGCCTCTTGCTCAAATATTTCGATAAAACGCGCCGTGGCGCGGCGTTCCCAGCGCTGAATGACCAGCTGGGCGGCCTCTTGCCAGTCCTCGGTAACTTTCTCGATCGGCAGTCGTTCCTTGCCCTTGCGACGCCACACCATGGGCGAGCGGCTTTTCATCGGGTCAACGAACGCGCCCTCGTAATCGTGGCGGCCTACGCTTACGCCGCTAGGCGTTTGGCGAGGCGTGCCCAGGTAGTGAACGGCCAGCGGTTCTAGGCCAATCCACAGCTTTGTTTCTCGCTCACCGCGAATCGGGTAAACCTTGAAGCGCAGGCGAATCGGACGCTGGATGATGCTTAGCTCGCGCCCGATCTCCCGCGCAGAGTGTGTGCGCAACCACTTGGCGGTTTTCGCCAACGCGCGGTCGGCAGCACGGTCGAGATCTTGCCGGGCAGCACTGAGGATGTCCGGCGCGCGGGCCAGAGCCTCGCTCATGTTGATATCAAGGGCGAAGCCAGCTGCCATGGGTGTCGCTCCTTTCTTTCCACTGGGTAAGAATTAGCTCGACGCGCAGGCGACCCAGCGAGACCAGGTCACCGATCGCGTACTCGACGCCATCGACAACCACCCGCGTCTCACGCCAGGCGTTTGGCAGGTCGCGCAAAGCGATCTGCAGCGGCTTCTCGTCTGGAGCGATGCGCAGGCCCGCACCATTGGTGTAGGCCCGGCGCAGCGTTTCGCGCCCAGCCGGTGGGCTCCACATGCCGCCCACGTTGACCGGTGCCTGATCAGGGACGTGCAGCTCGACCAGAACGCCCATCTCGTCCGGGTCGAAGAAGCTGCCCCAATCGTCATCGCCGATCATTATTTAGCGGCCTTAGTGCTACCCTTCGCTGCCGCTTCCGTCTCTTCTGCCGCTTCTGCCGCTTCCTTGGCATAGCGCGCTTTACCTAGACTGATCAGCTCCACTGCCTTGTTAGGCGAGCACGTAAAGGGTTTGTTTTTAGCCACAAACTCACCCGCAACGCGAATATCATCGCTGGCCAACATCTCGACCGTTTTAGTCTCTTGCGCTGTCATTACTGCACCTCAACGTCAGGGCATAAAAAAGGGGGCTAACGCCCCCAAACCTGCCCGCTTAAATGGTTATGCCACTGCCTTAGTGGCAACACAGAAGGATTCAGGACGGCGAATGTTCGCGTCGATATCCTGGAACACACGAACGATCAAGCCATCTTGACCGGCGAGAGCATAAGGATCCGGCTTGAGGTCAAGCACGCCCCACATACCAATAACCATCTGGCTGAAGTCACCGAATAGCCAGGTGTCAGGGTTCATCTGGTTGGTCGCTTCGGCACGGTAGCCGCCGACACGATTGTTATCCGTCCAGATCTCTTTGCCGGTGTTCGGAAACTTCTCGGTCTGCTGAGCAGCGCCGCGCTGAATAACATCGGTCAGATATGCCAGCGCACCTTGATCAGCGTTATAGGTGGCGATCTTCGTCACCATGTCGATCAACTTGCCCCAGGTAATGCCTTCGGCTGGGTAGGTCAGCGCGCCAAGGCCCGTTTGATTGAGCAGGCCCAGCGGTTGGTTGTCGGTGCCGGTACCTTTCAGCATTGCAAGGTCGATGGCCACGCCAATACCGCTGATCAAATCGTCCACGATCATCGCTTCAACAGACTTCGACGCCTGCTTACGCAATTTACGCGTGACCGGGATACCACCAGCGATGGTTTTTGGCTTCATCGACAGCGTGGCCAGGTCGAAGTTAGAGAGCGTCACATTCTCTTTTTCACCCAGCCAGTAGAAGTTCGACCCGCTCACCTTTTTCGGCAAATCCAGGTCGCCTTCCAGTCCGTTCAGAATGCGCGCGCCAAGCTGGGCGATGACCGTCTTGTTACGCAAAATATCGATGAACTGGTCAATACGCAGATCAGTCGCAACCAACTCACCACCACGACCTGGCGTACCCACCTCCAGGCTTCGACGCATAGCTGCATCAGGGTGATGAGACATCGAGCGCATCAACACATCGTGTGGCACAAAGAAGCCACGCGCTTCTTTCTTGAGAGCGTCCGCCGTAGCGATCGACATCTCTTTTTCTAACCCGGCATTGCTCCAGTCACCCGTTGCAGCAGCGTTCAAGGCTCGCATTAGCGAATAATCGCCCGCCTCTTTTTCGCTAACCCCTAGCGATGTTGAGGAGACTTTGCGCTGCTGACCAAAGGGCAAATCACTGTTTTGCTGACCACCAGGGCTAGCAGACTGAGGGTTCATGCGCTCCAGAATCATCGAACGCACCTGGTCAACGCCGTAGCCTTTCTGGATAGACTCAGTCGCCAAGCTGCGCTGGCCAAAACGCTCGCCCATTTCAGTAATTTCGTTTACCCGTTGACGCTCCTGTTTAAGAATGTCATCGCCGCGAGGCTCAGCATGCGTGGTAACGCCGCGCTGCTGCGGTTCGGTTTGGGTTGTGTCGGCACCAGTCGTGGTTTGATCTTCAGGATCCATTCGTCTTTCCTTTACGGTGATAGTGTTTTGACGCTCGTTTAACGAACGGCCGACGCCGACAGTCGGGTCAACCGGTACTGAAACAGAGGAAACCTCGAACGGCTCCCACTTCGTGATGCGATAGGTGTCCACCCCATCGCGCTCCGATTCGAGCACCATTTCGTGGATGAAATAGCGCGTACTAATGTGGCGGCGAATCCCGTCGACCACGTCTTGCCACACTTTTTCGGCGTCCTCGCTGCGCGAGAACCGAACGCGGGCACGTAGCTTGCGATCGCCATCTAACCAGGCATCCTCAACCACACCGATCTGCTGCCAGTCGTTGTGCATATCGAGCAACGGCGCGCCGTTTTTTAGCCGGGTTAAATCAACCGACTCTGGCGAGTGGTCGAGGATCTCCATGCCAAAATAGCGGCGGAACGGGTATTCGCTGGAGACCGCGACCTCAACCGTTCTCGCTTCCAGGTCGATGCTCTCTTTAATGACCGTGAGGCTACGCGACAGTGGCTCGCCCTGAATTTGGCGAACCACCTCTTCAGGCTGCGTTTTGCTGGTCGTCTTCGTCGTCTTCTTTTTTGCTGCTTGGCTCATTGGGAGAATCCTTTGTGGGGTCGACAGATACAGAAAGGCCCCGCTCTCGCAGGGCCTCCTCTTCGCGGGCCATATCGTCGAAAACCTCATCCGGGTCTTCGCCCGCCTGGCGTATGTAGTAGCTTCTCGTTTTGGTGCGGTTTCTAATCGACTCACTAGCGGCTTTGGCATCTTTCGATGGATCTACCCAATCCCAGCCGCGCGGCTGCCAGTGATAGTTTAAATACCGCTCCATGCCAGAAAACGAGAGCTTCAACTCCCCGTTTAGCATTGACATCTCAAGCCACGCTTCAAATACAAAATCGAGCAACTCGCTAATGGCGAATTGTTGAACTGATTTATAAAAGTCGCGGTCATCAAGGTCACCAGACCTCATGGAAGAGAAGTTAACGCCTTCAAGATCACTTGCTAAGCGGTTATAACTCGGCCCTAAACCAGCAGCCGTACCTCGCAGCCCTTGCTTTAAAAAAGGTGCAAAGTTTGTACTAGGATGATCACTCTTATAGGGCGTGAACTTTAAGCCGTAAGGCAGTATTTTTGCCGTTCCCGCTTCAATCTCTTCATTAACTTCAGCGTCGTCTTCATCCTCTCCTGGAGGATCAATCCACTCAGCATCTTGCTCAAAGAAACCGGTTAATTTTGCCCCATGCTCTGCCGCTAAAATCTCATTGCGGCGGTATTCATCCAGGTGGTGAAGCTCAACCATGGCGGCATGCGCCCAAGTAAAGCCACGCGACTGGTGCGGACGCCATGGTTCAAAGGTGTGCAGCAACTCATTGGCGGGAATCCTCAAGTGTCGCTGTCGCGCCGGTTGCCGCTGCTGCACATCGCCAGGGTGATCAACAGTTAAGTAATAGGCGAGAGGACGCTCCCACTCGTCTATTTCCACACCCATGCGGACACGATTGCCGCTAGCCAATAAATCGTTGTAGTTAATATCTAAACGATCACATTCCAATATCTGGAGAGCAAATCCCCATTTATTAGGATATCCACGAACCAGCCGCACCATTACTTCGCCGTCTCTGGCGAGTGTTTCTATCCATAGATTAAGAAACGTAACGTAAGAATAACGACCACTAACGTCGAAATTTCCTTTCTTACAAAAGCGCTTCCAAGACTTTTCTATTTTTTCGCGTGAACGTTTATCAGGTTTCCCATTAAGCATATTAACTTTTGATTGAAGTTGTATGCCTCTTGGGCCAATAACGTTTTGCTTTAATAGACGGTGAAAGCGTTTTATATAAGGGCTATTGATTGACTGTTCACGAGACCGCTGGCGTAGCGTCTCATGGTCTCTATAAATGATCTGGTTAGCATCGCCAGCACTGGTGCGCGCTCCCCACCCTGCTGTAAGACGTGAGCGCCGAGCGGCCTGGAAATTGCGCTTCATACTGGTTGTCGCGTACCAAGCAACGTTAACCGCACGTTGCAACAAGCTCGGCTTTTGTCGACCCATCAGCTATATCTCCACTTAACCGTGCCAGCGAAAGGCCCACGGCGCTTGGTGCCTTCTGTACGCACTTCGCGCTGGTACTGGCGACGCAGTTCCTCCAGCCGTTCAATAGGGATACGGTCAAGCCGCTGCCCGTCGATCTCGTAGCTTTGCTGATCCTTCGGTATGCGCTTTTGTAACGCAGCCTCAATCAACTCCAGCATACGGCGAGCGTGGCTGCGCAAGTCTTGCGCTTCCATAGTCAGCAAATCAGGCTGCACATCGAGCGAGCCTGAATCCAGCGTGTGCCGGTGATCCTGATCATTTTTCACATAAGCGATCCAACGATAATGGCCATCTGGCCACGTTCGCGTTGTCGCTGCTGTTTCCTCGACCGTATAGCTACCTGCCGCACCGGCTAACGCCTCGATGTCGATGCTTTTCGGCCCGCGCAGTGCGTAGTGCAAAACCCACCCGGCTTCGGCTGGGTAGTCAGGCACACTGACGTGCCAGGTGACGCTATCCCCAGCTCTGATTTTTGGTGGTTGCATAATTACGGCCTGCGCTTTTTCACTTTAAAACGCGCCCGTTTGGGCGGCGCTTTGGGTTGGCTTTCTTGACCGCTAGACGGCTCCTCGTCAGCTGGCTCGGACTCTTCTTTAATCTCACCGCTTTCACCGTTCGCCAGGCGCTTTAGGTCGCCCATGGTGAGCGCGCCGCGCTTGCGTCTGTGCAGCTTCGCGCGGAGCGCCATGACGTATTGCATTGCCTCGCAGTCGAGCTTGTGGTTTTCACCGACCTGCTTATAAGTGCCGGTCTCCTCGCTCCACTCCTCTCCTACGATCTGCTTGCAGTAATCGTCGGTAACGTCCGTGGGGATCAGCCACCAGCCGGGGTAACGGTCAGCCTCGCCGCTTTGCGCTCGGCTAATGCGCGAATGCACCCAGCGTTTGGCCAACGGCGAGTCGAACGCCCAATAGGCGTCGCCCCGCTTGCGGGTTTTGCCTTTGCGGTCAACTTCCACAAGGTACTTTTTAAAGGGCTTATCGAGCTTTTCTCGCCCCCTAAGTGCGATCGCGCGACCCTTGTGGGCATTGATGAATGCAAACACCTGGTCATCGCGATAGCCGATGTCGATGCCGGTTTCGTTGATGGGGTGACCGCCGTACTCTTGATCGATCAGTTCGCTCAGGTCATCCCACACCGAATCCTCGTCGGTGTTGCCCCAGAGCTCGCCCTCCTCGAGCAGCTGTGAACCCATCCCTGTAAACCAGGCGCGCACGGTGTATTCCAGGCGGTTTTTCTGCACGTCGATGGTGCAGAAGATCTGTCGCGGATCCGGCAGCACAAGCTCGCCACTGGCGTAGGCCCAACGCATAGAGCGGATCTCCTCCCACGTTGGCACGTCGCCGACTTCCGCGAACAACTGACCAAATCCGGTATTTGTGACGCCCATCAGCGTGGCGGGGTCGCCCGATCGCTGTGCTTCCAGGAGCTTCTTAGCTAGAAAGCCGTATGATTTTTTAGCCGCGAAGCTGACTAGGCCGGATACCCATAGTGAAAAGTGGCTCGATCCTTCAGTTTCCGATGTGCCGGTCACTTCACCGGCCAGCACCTGGTCGCCAGAGCGCCGCGCCTTAGTGACTGATTGACCAGGCGCAACGGCAACGCCGCGTGCGTTCATCCAGGGTCGGTACTTGTCCTCGATCCCTTCTCCGCAGCAGGAACAAATCAGACGCGCCTCGCGTTCAGCGACGTCCGGCGAGCACTCTTCTTTGCTGCCCTGGCCAGGCCACCACAGCAAATCTAGGTGCGGGATGAAGTAGTCGAGGCAGTTGGGGCATGGGATCGCCCACTCGTGGCGCGTGCCCGACTGCCAGAGCCGCCACACTTTCGATGTGACCGCGCCTTTTTTGCCCACCTGCCAATGTTCCAGGCCGGTGTCTGGATGCTTGCGCTTCGTTACCCGGCCACGCAACGGCGTTGCGGTATAGCCGACCTTTGAATCAACGTAAGCATCGCCACGCGCTTCAATGATCTCAGTCGTGTCGCCTTCGCCGGTGTTGACGATCCGGTCTACTTCGTCGACCAGGATCAAACCGGCAGAGTCGGCCGCGAGCTCAGTGGGCGAGCCTGCCCACGCAAAACGAAACTTGGTGCCACCGATCCACTTCGTGAACTGGGTCGAGCGGCGCTTGTCGTATTTCCGCCAGAGCGCTGCGCACTCCCGAAACATGTCCATGAACTTCGGCTCGACGGTGCTCGTTATCAGCGGCTTAGTCGGCGTCACATACAGAACTGGCGTCGGGTCTTCATCCAGGCGATGGCCAACCACGTTCTCCATGGTCACCGACTTGCCCATCTGAGTGCCCATGACGAACGTCACGCGGCGAAACTGTGGCTGGGCGAATGCCCACGCCACTGGTTTCATATACGGGTTGCTATCCGGGTTAAACGGCCCCGGTACCGGTGCTGCTGGTGGCATGATCCGCTTGTCGCGTGCCCACTCGTCGCTAGTCCTCGGCGGTGGTGCCTTCACCATCGTCGCGGTCGATCGAATCAAGCGCGTCAAGCTCCTTAATGAGCTCCGATGCTGCATCGTCAAGTCGTTCGGAAGTAGACCCACGGATACGGCGGGTCTCGGCGTGGATCCGCTCGCGCACTTTTGCTGGGTCATCGATCACCGCCAAATCTGAGGCTAAACGGCTCGATAGCGAATCGAGCTGGGTAGCGAATACCGCGCCGACCGCTTGCAAGATTCTCCCGACCGCGTCTAACGGCACCAAGCGGCGGCGCGCCAAATCAACTTCTATTTGCAGCTTTTCACGCCGCACCTTTTTGAGCAGGCGATCCTCGGCACTGGCCGAACCGACGCCATCCTCTGTTTCGTCGTCATCATCACCGTACTGGCGGCGCACCTCCCGGCGTATCAGCCAGTCGATAGCGTCTTCGGTGTCGATCTCAAGCACTCGACCCTTGCCGCCACCGCCCGCCGTGGGCATGCCTTCATCGACCCACTTGCCGATCCAGCGCTCTGACTTGCCAACCATCTTGGCGAACATCTTTTTGCTAACGATCTCGCCCATCGATGTGGCTCCAGGAGAAAGGACTAAGGCGCACGGCCGTTTGACGTGCAAATGTAGAAACGTCCTTTCTTACGAATGGGCGTTTGTACGTTTGTACGGTTGTACTAATGTGCATGGTTGCTGGGCTGCCGGGGCGACGACGCCACCCCGGCTAGTCCCTTCTAGAAAGGAAGTAAGGACTGGAAAAAAACACAGAAAAACGCGCGAATCCCGCGAGTTTCTCACCCGTGGGGGCCGCAGGGCGGGGGAGTACCTAAAGATGATACCGGTTATCATTTAGGCCCAGCGATGGCCAGTCCGGTATTTCCTGCGGCTCGAAAGGCTCCCAGCCATATTTCCAACCGCCTCGCCCACCGATGCGCACTGCCGCGTAAGCAACCGGAATTTTCCAGCGCTTAACCTCTGGTGTGATTTCAAGCAGGTCGTGGAAGAGAGCGTCCCACCATGCCCTCGGAAGAAAGCCTGGCGCACCACCATGCGAATATCCCCAATCGTGAGGAAGGCAAGCGATGATCAGTTGGCCGTGCGGCGGAAGCACTGGCCAGAGCAAGCGCGGGGAGCTAGCCAGGTCTGTCACGTAACCAACAGGCACAGTCACCACAATCCCATCACGCGACCGATAAACGCCTTTATTCACTGTGATAGACAACGGACGTCGGCTGCGAATCCATGCGGGCCTCGGCCCGAAGTAGGGCAACAGTGCTGGCACCTCAAGCACCTGGGCGCGTCTCATTGCGACGCCCCTATTACCTCGCGAGCTCGACAAAGGTCAATAAGATCTAAGCCCGCCTGCGCGGCAAGCAGGCGACCGGCCGCTCTTACTGTCGGGTCAGTGGTTTCGCAATAGCTGTGAGTGGCGTCACCTAGCCGATAATCGTCGTCAGCCGGTGTCACGATATTTGCGCATCCAGACAAAGCGATGAGCATTAGAAAAGCTGATACTGATAAACGCATAACAGTCCTATGACAGGCCGCGCCTATCGGTAACGAATTTAAGCAGAGCCCCTGCAGGCCCGCCGATAATGAGCGTGTTGATGACGAGGTCGGCATAGCGCTCCCCTTGAGGCGTTAAAGGGATAAATGTGATCGCCGCCAAATACCCCGCAGCAGCAACAAACAGCAGCAGAATCAGCATCTGCACAAAATGTCGACTAACCCAGCTCGTCGGCTTTCCCATGTTTTTGCCAACGGACACATCAGCGAGTTTTGCCTGGTTATCGATCAGCGCCTCTTCAAACCGCAGACGCGCTTCAGGGTCAGCGTTTAACACATCCAGTGCATCCTCGCCGCTCGGCGCGCCTGTCAGCAGCTTGGCCATATCAACAACACGATCGGCAACCTCAGCGCCGTTTTTTGCGTCGAACAGCTCGCCAATCTGCTTTCCTAATCCCACCGCACTTGCTAGCCCTGACGCTATAGCGATAACACTCACAAAACACCCCCTTGCGGCACAGCCGCCACTTCGTTAATCCAGTCGCTGGGCACCGGTTGCTGCCGCAGCACGTTAGAGAGCAGCTCGACCACTCGCCTGAACCAGCCATACGCGAATGCCTCCTGGCTTTCATTGCGCTGGGCCAGGCCACGACAGAACACAATGCGCTCCGCGTTGACGGTATGGCTCAGCACGTCGAGCCCCTCCGTTCCTCTTAGGCTCTCATAAGATTTCAGTCGGGCAAGTGTGGTCGCGCCGAATGCGCCGTCTTCTTTCATGTCCGGATAATGGCGAGCACGATCGTTCAGCACGTTCAGCTGCACCTGCAGATACTCTGTCGCACGGGCTGGGCCGCTGTTGACGCCGAAGTCGAACAGCACCATGGCCAAGTCCTGGCACATAGCTGCAACGTCATCGAGCATCAAGCTATGCCAGTAACGGTCGGCGTAGATCTTCGCCGCAGTAGATCGGGGCAGTGCGCGCATATCGCCGGCGTAACCGTAATCGCGTGCCACTGCGATCGTGATGCCCCAGTTCGTAGGCCCACCCCGATCCGCTGGGTGATTAACGTAACCACCTTCCCGCTCGATCACCTCAGCGATCAGTTTCCGTTTTAGCTCGTCGATGCTCATGATTTCCCCAGCCAGCGGTACAGAAGTTTGTCGACCCAGATCAGTAGGCGCTCGCGCGAAAGATCCAGGCCGATCGCTGCAACGGTTGCCATGACAGCACCGGCGTACTCGACCGGCACACCGGCCAGTACCGCAGCGGGCGTTGTACTGATCGCGAAAAAGAAGATGACGCCGCCCTCAAGCAGCGAGCGTTTCCACTTCGCACCCGAGTACATGCCTCGCAAGAAAACGATCATGAACGCGCACGTTGCATAAAACAGGTTTGGCCAATAGAGCTGGAAAGCAGCAGCAGCGAGTTGCCAGATTTCGACTGTTTTATCAGGCATCGCGTGCTTCTCTTTTTTGATGGACATAGGCGCACCTCACAGGCGGCCGTGATATTTAGACGAAAAAATGCCCGCACGAGGGCGGGCTAAGGGTTGTCACCGGGAACGAAAAAGCCCGCCGGTTTAGGGCGGGCTTTCGTAATTAGGGCAATTTGACATAAAGCATACCTCGGTACGGACTTTTGTCAACAAGTACAAACGAACTAACCCACCTATGTACATTCGTACTAATGCACTTTTGTACTAACGCAAGCGCCGTGCCCAACCAGCCACGGCGCCTTGCAACGACATAAACCCGCCCACCTTATTATCGCAACCGGTGCAGCCACCGAACCACTTCTGATCACGCTGCTTAAACCGCACCGGCTTTTCTGCGCAGCAGTAGGGCAGGTCGGTACGGTTTACCTGCTCCCAGGACGCCACCGCCCAATCGTGGCTAGTGCTGGCCTCGCCACGGTTGTTGCACACCGGACAGATCAGCAGCAGGGCACCGTTTTTCTCTCGGCGCTCTGGCGGGTGCTGGCAGTGGATGCAGTCGGGCAAATTCATTGCTAGAAGCTACCCGACTCGACAATTTGCCCATCGAGAACGGCTGTAGCCTTGAGCTCCTCAAGCATATAGCTCGCGTGCTCCGGAGAAGAAGCGTGAAGATACCCACCGAACTTACCGTCAGGAGTTTCGTAGCTAAAACCGTAAAGATCCCATTTGCGACCTTTTACCTCACAGCTCAGATCAAGTTCTACTTTTCCCTTGCTCATCCAATCTACTCCAATCACTCAGTAATTTTCCAAAGCGCTTCAAGCGCCTCACGGTCAATATCGTTCAGCAGGCGGTGCATCGTCTGCCACCGGCCGCACCAATGCTTATCCCAGTTGGCCCTGGTGACGCCTAAGAGATGCTGTAAACGCTCAGGCTCATGGGCAGGCTTACCGCTGTTCTTACGCGCCTTGTGGCACTGAGCAGCGAGGTGTGCCAGCCCTTGGCAGGATTTGCGCGTCTTAGCCTGCACCTTGCCCAGGGTCGGCTCGAAACGGCCCCACAGGGCCACGGTGACGCCTTGCTCGTCGCACCATTCGCGGCTATCGGCATACGCATAGCGCAGCCAGTTCTGGTGGCCAGGCTCAAGCGTGCGGATCGCCGCGACGATCCGGGCGTCATCAAACGCCCACGGCGGCAGCGGGAGAGAGCTGCTCGGCTTCGGCCTGGTGCCGCTGGCGATCAGCCGCGTTGATGCCCGTTTCATTTCAGCCGACCAACGGCGTGGCCCTGCCGGGGGAGTACGGTCTCTGTAAGTGTCATCGGTATAACGCGCGACACTTCCTTCCTCGCTAACCCGGCGAGGCGAGGGCGTTGCATGCGCATATACAACGGTGCGCCGCAGATACGCGAGATCTTGAGCTCCCAGCATGACCACCCCCTCATCGAAAACGTTTGGCCTGGCGGTCGACAAAATCTTGGCAAGGCACGCAGCGTGTTACCCAGGGCATTGCCGCACGGCGCGCCGCCGGAATATCAAAACCGCATTCATCGCAAAACTCAGAGCCCTGCTGACTTTCGCGTGCCGCTTGCTCACGCGCTAAGCGTTTGGCTAGCTCAGCGTCACGCCATTCCTGTTCTTCCCCTGCGATATCCGCTATATCACTCACAGCAACCATTCCCCTGTACTGGCCACTAACACAGCGAGCCACAGGCTGCCGATCATGGCTTCTTTGATGATTGTCATTCGGCTTCCTCTTCGAGCGCTTCGATAAGCCGATTTGCTTCCACTGCAAGAGATGTGGCCGCTATTTTGCGGTTTCGCCCCCTTGCTTGGTCGTCGGGATTGTCGCTCTTTAAAAGCTCGTCGCCCTCGCGGTCAAAGCGTAAACACAGATCGCTGACAAATCGGGCAGGACTGAACTCAAGCTGCTCGATGCGGTTGATCAGGTGGAGCACGACCGCTGGATCTGCTGCGGCTATAAATTTTGCATTCCTTTCTCCGCGATGACCCGCGCAAGGAGGGCACTCAGCCACGCGGGCATTCCCGGCGTAAACGTGGCCGGACTTTAGGCGAACCCAAGGGCCGTCAATGGCGCCACGAGCCAGCTTCTTTAGTTTTGCGAGAGGGATCATGTTCATTTGCTCTTCACCTCACCCTCTGTCCCAAACTCTTTAAGCGTTTGCTTAACCACGCTTAACCGGCGCTGGCTCTCTTCACCTCGGTAGGCGTGCCACTCGACCAGTTCCACCAGGTCGCGAGCCGCTTTGTGTAAGCGCTGAAACTTGTAACGCTGATCGAGCAGCCGCTGGGCTTGGCGTTCAGTCTGAGCTTTGTACATATCGCGGTTTCTGCGGAGACGTTCGGCACGATCGACATCCACTTGGTGGCTTTCTCTCATCGACGCGATGATCAGATCGTTAGCCTTGCGGTACTCTTCGAAGTCGGGGTGATCACGTAAATCAGCCATGCTCACCACCAACGCCCTCAACCGGCAGTAACTGGTAATTGCAAAAATATTCGTAATCGCCGCCCCAGTAATGCCCGTCTTCGTCGCAGCCGTCTTCATCGATCTCTCTTTCATCAGGCCGATCGACACGGTCAACTTGGCCACTGATGTGAATAGCTCGACCAACAAACACTTGATCAACCAACTCATCCCAGCCGGTATCCGCGTCTAACCACGCCTCGATAAACTCTTCAGCCTGCGCCTTGGCTTTTTCCTCAGTCTCAAACGCCATAACGCCGTTATCCGGGCAGTAGGCAAACCAAGGCTTTTCGTCAGTAACGCTCCAGGGAGAACACTCGCTCGAACTGCCAAATCCCTTACGATTGCCCGTAAGTTCATCAAGCTTTTTTTCTAGTTGCTCGATGTGGTCAAGGTGGGCGTTTTGGGTGCCCAAAAGCTCACGGCGCTCTCTGATCGCGTCAGTGCAGTCAGCCATAAACGCCATGAAGCGTTCGCTGTCAGCGTTGGAAATCATGAAGCTGACCGGCTCCTGGCCATCTTCTAGGTCAAAATTCATTTGCGGCATTTCGCTTCTCCCTCAGCACTGATCTGCGCTATAAAATCCTGCAGCATTTCTTTAGCGCGCTGGCCATCACCAAAAGCACCATCTGAACGATGGATATTGCGAAGCTCAACCAGCAGAGCGAACAGATAAGAAGAGGACGGAGTGGTCAGGCTTGCAGTGCCCGTTAATGCCTCAAAGGATTGAGCGACTTCCTTGATGGTCGTTGTATTGCCAAGCGCGAAAAAGGTGCGCACTGAAGCCGGTGCTTTTGCAGCTTGTGTAGGCATGCTCACTCCTCCCCGCTCGCATCAATTTCGTCCCAATGCTGGGGGCAGGCGACGTGCATGTATTGACCAGAGTACTCTTCCATCAAATCGGCCATGAACTCCCGCCGATCCATAAGCTCGAATCCTGGGGCCACGTCCTCTATTTCACCTTTCAACTCTTCGATACGATCAGCGACATCCTTCTGAGTTGGATACTTGCCAGCGCCTAAGCCCACCGTCATAACGGCGCGCTGCTCGGTGTCTGGATTAAAAATATGAACTTTCATCTCGAAAACGATGGGGCCATGCATGATCATGAGCTCACCCCCATCCCGATAGAGATCATCTTCATGCGCGGCAACGGCCGCCCAGTGCCATGGCTAACCGCTGCAAGCTCGCTCACCAGCACTTCAACCAGGTCGACGGCTTCTTTCATCATGCGATCTACCTGTGCAGGGCAATCGTTACGGTCATAGCCGCCGTTATGGGCTGGTTGGGCATACTGCAGCAGCTCACCAAACTCTTGGCTGATCCGGTGAAGCTGTGATTTAGCGCGGGCGAGATCGTCAACGGCTGAGAAGCGGGGCACCGCCACATAGAGCGAACCGGCCATGGCCATCAGCTCCCGGCGAACTTCCACCTGGTACTGCTCAGGCAAAAGGCTGATCCACGCCCACTTCCAAGCGAGAGGGAAGGCCTGGTCGCGGCGAATGATCCTGCCGACCTTCATCGAGACACTGCGCCGCCACTTCAGATAGTTGTCGGTGTTGCGCTCAACCTCTTCGCGGTTCACTTCCATCATGCCAAGGCGTTCCAGCGCCGGGATGAGGTGGATAGTAGAAAAAGACTCGATCGACTCACGGCTATTCGTGAACCAATCCATAGTCGCTTTGATGATGACGTCGCACTCGGTGCGGGGCTTTGATGACATGACAACCATCCTTTTTTAGTTATGCACTAAGCCCATCTAGTGTGGGCATTCCCACATTCTGCTTATAAGTAGAATTTAGTTCAATACTTTCCTGCTTATCAGACTTTGCTTTTATGTAGATTCAGGGAGGAAAATTGACGAATGAAAATAGGAAACGTTATTCGAAACCTGAGACACCAGCAGGGGCTGACCCTTCAGCAGCTCTGTGACGCGATCGGCAACAACATGCAGACCGGCTACCTCTCCCGCGTGGAGCAAGACAAGCTGACACCTAGCGTGTACACCGTGGCGGATATCGCGCGGGCGCTCGGCACAACGGTCGACACCCTACTGAAGAATAACGATACGTTTCACGCCTATAAGGAGACGAAAGCGTGCCGTAAAATTCCCGTTTTCCCCTTCTCAGATGGTTCTAACGCTTTCGCAGTAGGAGCCACACCACCCCTGACTCCCAGGCCTACTATGCCCACGCCTATAGACGTACCGCTGGGCAGCTTTGGATTGGTTTTAGACGACGACTCGATGCAGAGCAATGAAGGGCTTAGCTTTTCAAAAGGCGGGGTGATCATCGTCACACCCTATGAGAGGAACCCGCACATCAAGGAAGGCAAGCCAGCACTGGGCGATTACCTGATCGTGCATGCAAAGGGTGCAGAAAGCTCCCCTCCGCTTTTCCGTGAGCTGATCGCTGATGGATCTGACCTGCTGCTGCGGCCTAGAAACTCACGCTATCCCATTCGACCCTTGCCGTCTGAGCCTATTTTTGTAGGTCGTGTGGTTGGTCAGGTGCTAACGATAGAAGGCTAGTTCTACTCATTTAACGTATGAGTATTTTACCTATCAGTAGATTATGGCGTAACATGGTAGCGCAACTCGCTACACGCGCCGCTATGCGTTATATTCAGAAAGTTTAGATATACCAGAAACGAACAACGGCCGGGTTTAGCGGCCCGGCCGTTGGAAGCTGTGAGACCAGTCACAGACAGACGTACTATCTTTTGGCTGTTGTGCCAAGCTGTTGATATCAAAGACCTGTTAGCGGGCAGGCTGTGAAAGCTAGGTACAACTTTGGATAGTATATGGCGTGGTCTCGTAGCGTTCAACTTTTTATTGACATTTGTACATAAGTACGAATGTACAAAAGTACATAGAGCGAAACGAACAAATGACCAGCTCCACACGCCAGAGTTTAGCCAGTTTTTACGAAGAACGTTTCCGCAGCGACCCCCACGCGCTGCTTGATTATTGTCACTCAGAAATTGCCCACGTTGCTGCTGAAGTCTCCGTCGACTGGGACGCGCTCTCATCCGATCTTCGCCTCGACGACAAAAAGCACCGGGGTCGCATCCCCACCCTGGCTAAAGGCGAACGCCATCGCGTCGCGGTTTTCGGCTCGCTCAAGAAAGCCCGCAACGGCATCGAATTTCCCCATGTCAATTTTCACACCCTGGCCCAGGGCGGTTATAACGCTGTTTGGTCAGGTTATGACGCACTGCTTGAGCTTCACCGCCGCGAAGGCGGGCAAGCGACTGACCCCAAGCACGACGCCTGGTTAGCCAAGCAGGAAGCACGGCGCGCGGAGCGCGCCGCGCGCATGGCTGAGGTAGAACGTCAGGAACGCATCGAGCAGGCACGCCTGCAGGGCGAGCATGAAGCGTATGAGCAAGCGTTCTATCGCGGTGGGGCCCACACATTTGAATACGCGCCGGGCAAGTTCGACACCGTCGAGCTACTGGGCGACGCGGACGGCAGCGAGCCTTACCTGGAAGCAAAGCAGATCGGCAGCATCATCGATGTCGTCACGCTCAAACGCATGCGCGACCGCCACGGCGAGTTCGTTGCTTTTGTCCTGCACGGCATCGACGGCGACTATCGCGGCCTGCAGCGTCTATACCCGCAGTTCAAAAAATACACTGTCGGGGTGCGCTCGGGTCAGTTCGACGGCGCTCATTTGCTGATCGGTGACCTCGACGCTAAGCGCGTTTATAGCTGCGAGGGTTTCGCGACCGGCGCGAGCATCTGGCTGGCTGAAACGGCTATCAAGGGCGAGGAGTGTGGCGTCATCGTAGCGATGAACGCTCAGAACCTGCCCAAAGTTCTACGCTCGTACAAGCGCTGGAATGACAAGCTGCGCCCGATCAACGCCGCCGATAATGACTGCTGGAAAATCATGGCCGGTAATGCTGGCCAGCTGCGCGCGCTGGAAGTCTACCGCGAGCTGGAAGTGCGCAGCGTGATGCCACGCTTTGAAGAGCTGCTCGACAATGACGCGATCGCTGAGGCGATGGCCACCGGTAAAGGGCCAACCGACTGGAACGATATGCACTGCCAGTTCGGCCTGGACGTTACCGCCAAAGCGCTGCGCGCACGGTCGAGCAAAGTCGCGGTTGAAAAAGCATTTTTTGACTACTGTCTGCAGCGTGTTCATGCGTCTGGCCAGATGAACGTCATGGAAGAGGCGCTGAAAGCTGTCAACGCAGGTATGCAGCTAGCCCCTACAAAATATACCGGTCGCGCCGTTTTCCGCACGGTCTGCGCCGCAATCGGTCAAGGTTTACCCTGCAACCGCCACCGCCTGCTTTCCCGCATCTGCTGGCTAGCCAAAAAGAAGCTGGAAAGCGCCGCTGGCCTTCGCAGCTTCACCCCTGAAGGTCTGAAACGCCCGAACGTTAACTATCATAAAGTGCCTGGCGTTCGCGCTGCTCACGGCAATATTTTGCTGCCCGATCACATCCGCCACATGGTTCAATCTTTAGATGGAGTGGTCATCGTTCGCGCGCCGATGGGGGCCGGTAAAACCGAAAAACTGATAGCACCGCTACTAAAGCAGTCGTCTAAATCCGCCTATATCGCCCACCGTGTTTCACTCGTTGGCGACGCAGCTCACCGACTGAATATTGTGCTGGATGAAAAAGGGAATGTTGTTTATGACCAGAACGGCAAGCCCAAAACGGAAAACCTAATCCAGCACTATCGCAATGTGCTTGCAGCCGAAATGCCTTATGTATCCCACTTGGCTTGCTGCGTTAACTCAATTACTCACCCCAAATTTCATAACGGCGATGGCCGCTCATGGTTCACGACCGTTGATACTTTGTGTATCGACGAAGCAAGCCAGGTGTTACGCCACATTGCCACAGGCCCGGTTGATCAGCCCACGCGCGTAATGGATGGTCTGGTCGAAGCAATGCAGTCAGCACGCCAGGTGTTGATGTGCGACGCGGATGCTAATGATTCACTGATTGAGCTTTGCGAAATGGCACGCCCCGGCGAGCCGATCCACATAATCGAAGTAGACGCTGCCAACGACCACATCCGTATCGATCACGCTGATCATGAGAGCGTTTGGCAAAAAGCCCTTGATGCAGCGGTAGCCGGTGAGCGCGTATTGATCGCTAACGACAGCGCTGAAAGCGCCAAAAAACTGGCTGTGATGATTGAGGAGAACCGCCCAGACGCCAAGGTGCTGCTGGTTCACAAAGAGAGCAAGGCAAACCCGGATGCCGAGCGCTTTCTCGACCGGCCCAACGACGAGGCCGTCAATTATGACGTACTGATTTATAGCCCCGCGATCTCCAGCGGCGTGTCGATCACCACACCCCATTTTACGCGCCATTTTGGCATCTTCAGCGGCCAGACGGTGAGCCCATCTGACGCCATTCAGATGATGCGGCGCGACCGCACTGCCCGCCACTATGTAGTGGGCATCGGCATCTCACGCGTGATGCGTGAGACCGACCGCGAAGCGCTCTTCCGCGGCCTGATCGCCGCCGACGAGCTCTGCTGTGATTTTGACGAGACCGACACCGAGATCGTTTTGCGCCGTACCAAAACGGTCTTTGATGAAATGTTTCTCAGCTGCAGCACTGGCGAGAACCGCGCGCGTAACGATTTTGCTAATCACTTGCTGTTGATGCTGATCGCGGATGGCTACCAAGTTAACCGCCTATCTACTAACGAAAGCGAAGTAGCCGCGAGCCGCACTAACCGTAAAACGGCGGGCGTTATGGTACGCCAGCGCCGGTTGGACATCCTTTATAGCGTCGAAACCCCGGATGATGAGCGTTTCGCACGCCTCAGCCGCCAGGAGATCAAGTCCGAGGCGGAACAGTCGGAGATCGACCGCCATCACATCGAGCACCAGTTGTGCGTGCCCGAGATCGATGACCAGCACGTCGATTTTTATGACGACCAGGGCATCCGTCACGTAACCGCTATCGAACTGCTCCAGGCGACTGAGGGCCAGGCCGACGCTTACGACAAGGCGCAGCGCAAAGCCCGCGTGACGCTGACCCGCCACCGCTGGAAAAAACCCGTTCACCGGCTGCTTAACCAAGTGTTTGAGACGCTGGGTGTGGATCCGCTCACCGGCGAGGGTGAATTCAATGTTGATCAGTGCCGCGAAGTACGCGACACGCTGCTGGCCAATCAGGCCGCTATCGAGCTCTATAACGCGCTCAAAATAGGCCAGTACATTAACCCTAAAGCAGCGCCGAAATGCGCCACCTCGTTTGTTAAATCCATCATGGACCGCCTGGGCCTCGCCGTACACAAGCGTAAGAGCAGCGGCCGTAACGTGCTATCGATCAGCGAGCAATCATGGGAAGAGGTCATGTATTACGTGCGCCTACGCGCCGAACGCGGCGTGCACAGCCTGACCACTCACGAAGCCGCTAGCATCCACCAGCCGATGGCCGCGCCGCACCGTGAAACCGCCAACGAAGCCGACAACCACGCGGATTCAGGCCATAGGGACACTTTGCGTGATGGGGTAGCAGCAGCAGAAGTAAGGTATCCCTCTCTCGGCGATAGCGAAAAACTCTACGCCGCCGCCGTGGTAGCTTCAAACCCCCTCAGTTTGGACACGTCGCTTGTGGATGCGGTCAGGGCGCTACCGGAAGAAACGCGGCAGGCCGTGATCGATGGCCACGTTGACCTGGACCAACTGGCTTGGGCTATTCAGTTCGCAGCGGGCATGCACAAGCGGAACACGGCGGACGAGATCCACTGCAACACGACAGTGATCCAGCGGCTTTATGAAGTGGCCCGGGAGCTGCCGCTGGCCATGCCGCTGGCGGATGTGGTCTCAAACCTAAACCCTGAAATACTAAGCCGCTTCAATGAGATGGCAACCGGGCATCTAGCCTGGACACTTGAATATGCTGCTGAATATATGCGCAAAAAGTTAACTAGCTTGACCCCTATGCACCACTGATAATACTGTATACTTAAACAGTAAACATAAAACGTAGGGGGGTAAATTTATGACCGAGACAACTGCACTTGAGGCACAGGATCAACTGGAAGAGCGCCTGGCCAGGGCCAGCGCACTGCTGCAGCTGCTATCACAATCCGATGGCGTGGACAGTCAAACGCTTCAAAGCGTGGCCCAAGATGCCGCTGACCACGTGACACTAGCTCAGTCGCTGTGCCAGACCCTGGCAGCAGCGCATAAAAAAGGGCTGACGCCACCGCGCCAGCCCATGCCTACTTGTTTATCAATGCAACTGGTTAGCGCTGCACTACATCAGCGCCCGCCAGCCGCGTTGTAAGCGGCTCGCATCGCTTCGATCCTTCCTGCCTGGTCGGCTACCCGAGCCACCTCGACCCCGTTAATCGAAGCGATCCCCACCCACCGGCCATCCCCTTGCTGGTGGGTAGTTAACCGGGGCTTAGCCTCGGCAACCGCTTTCGGTACCGCCACCGCCACTTTATCCATATCAACGTTCGGCGTGTCGAGCGCATCCCGCGCCAGCTCCAGGTATGACTTGATGGCAGGCCGATAAACGCCTAGCTCCCGGCTGATCAATGACTGGGTGATTTTGGCATCGGGTTCCTTCTCGATCTGACTCTTTACCCAGGCATGCACACGCGCCATGGCGTCGCTGTTTTCAAGCTGCTCGGATCCGTCCAGGGCGCGCAGCGCTTCCAGGCGGCTGCCGTGTTCGTGATCCTCCTGCTCAGCTTGCTCAGGCTCTTGGTAGTTGATTTTAAACGCGCGATAGCTGCGCTGGGTGTCCATGTCCTCATGGCCAAGCATCTCGCGCCAGAACACATCTTCAGTGACTTTTTTCCAGCGCTTATCGCGAGTGAAGTGGAGTTCAAACACCAGGCGCGCCCAGATCGCCCGCGAGTCCTTGAACACACGAGCCTCGTCGTTAAAGACCCGCTTGGTCAGCGAGTTCAGCGTTTTAGCCGTGCGCCGGTTCACATCGCTGTTTTCCATACCCTGCAGCTCGGAGGCTTCCGGAAGCGAGCGCAGCTCGTCCCAGGCTTCGATGACCAGGTCAGCCTTCACCAGCGTATAGATGTGGTAAGCCTCGCTGTAGTCGACCCCGCCACGCTTTTTAGCCTGGCCGCTGAACTCGACCTCGTACTCGCCCACCTTGGTGATCCGTCCGGTTTTCAAAACCTCGATCGCGCGCCGCCCAGTGGCCAGCGCCAGCCCCAGCGCCAGGTAGCTGAAAAAGCCGCGATACTCACCGTCCACAAGGCGCTCACGGTTGCTCAGCAGCTCGTAAACGGTATCCATAAGCCAGTGGTAGTTGATCTCGATCGTGTTCACCGCGCGATCTTCCAGCACCTCGCTCGCTTCCTCAGCCAGCGTGCTTTTTTGCGCAGAGCTCAGCGTCAGGTGGCGCATGATCTCGTGGTCGAGTTTCATCGCCCGGATGTCCTCATAGGCGTCATCGTCGTTGCGGATCTGATCGAGCAGCTCGCGGTGGGCCATACGAATGGCGCTGATATCGGAAAGCCTGCCGAGCGCCTCCAGCTTGGTGGCGTATGCCGGGTAGCGGCTGGCTAACCGCTCGATCTGCTGATCAAAGCTGTGGTGACGCCAGTTCTGGGCAGTCACCGCTTTGCGCGCTTGCGTCATGTAACGGCGGAAGGTGGTGACCGCGATCCGGTCAGAATCCTTGCGGCGTTTGTCGTCGTGCAGCTTGGACTTAAAGCTACGCGCCAGCCGCGTCAGCCGCTTGGTTTTCTCTTTTCGCGCCAGTTCCTCATCGGCGTCGATCTCTTTGATCTCGCTCAGCAACCATTCGATCAATTCGCCGAGATCTACCTTCTTGCGTGA
>TARA_R110000751_G_scaffold48931_1_pt1 | contig 38369 bp, 33 predicted proteins | sample TARA_R110000751 | Tara Oceans TARA_R110000751 (sample SAMEA4398001) | marine metagenome | biome: Polar Biome; feature: [MES] marine water layer (ENVO:01000295) within the mesopelagic zone...; material: water (ENVO:00002006), including particulate matter (ENVO:01000060) such as...... | reverse complement strand
GTTTCAGGTTTCAGGTTTCAGGTTTCAGGTTTCAGGTTTCAGGTTGCGTAGAGTACTAAATATGGTTGACGGTTTATTTTAATAATTTATCTTGTATTTTGGTTTATGCTGTTGGGTTAGGCTATCAAAATAAGTTTCAAATTCTGTTGGTTTCATTTTATTTAATGAACCATGTGGCCTTTCATTATTATTTAAATAGATCCTCCAGATAGCATTTTATTAGCCGTTTTAAGGGGTATGTTGATATTCTCAAGGTTAATATATTCTTTAATATTCCATTTAGGGATTCTGCGTGTGCATTTTCCCAAGCTTTTTCTCCCAGCTTATTTAAGGGAAAGATTCCACCTATCAAATTGCTAATCTTTAATTTCTCATTGGAAATAGATACTACCGCGGAGAATATCGAATATAATTCTTTGGCAAATTTCAAAAGGCAGGGAAGGACATTTCAAATGCACTTATAAAGAAACACGCTTTACAAAATCGCGCCAGAGGGTGCCAGTGGGAATGAGACATACTGTTGCGGCACACGCGATGCAGTCGCGCGGCAGCGGGGGAGTTGGAAGCAGGTACTTTAGCGGGTATTTCTATAAACCATTTGGTTCCTCGGCCCTCATCTTTCGTTTTTCGTACCTTGTATTTCCCATTTTATATTTTGTAGCTTCTACTTCTTATTTACTCTTCAGCATCAGCTATCTTCCCATCCCTTTTATCTTTTCTATATTCCTTTTCCTGATTGGCATTGTTCTTTTCTGGATCAATGGGTCTTTGCTCTGGGCGGGTGTTATCTTTTTTATCGGCCATAGTTTTATATTTTAATATATGGGTATAAGTATTCAGGTGAGCTATAAAAATACCATAGATCATTACAATTTACGAAAAAAAAACATTGGTTTTTAGCAAATAATCTTGATAAGGAGGAGCAAGTCGATTAAAACCACAATGGAAAGAGGATCACCTGCCCATCCTAGATTCGTTGGAAATTGATGTTTTGTTAAGTTGAGGGTATTTCCGTTAAAAATTTCCGGTTTTTCCTTACTACATAGGAGGTGTAAATTTCTTACTTCTGTATGTAACCACCTAATTTTATGAATGTTAAAACAAAGCATTTATTTAATTATGGGCTTTACAGTACCTTATATAGAAAGCATAAGACGGAATGCAGCAGTTGCGGTCTCCTATCTGTTTGTATTATTGTTTTTGTATGCTGCCGTAAGCAAGCTCTTGGATTTTGAAACCTTTGAGGTACAATTGGCACAGTCGCCCCTGCTTAGTGCATACGCTGGTTTTATTGCCTGGGCGGTGCCGGGTCTGGAAATTCTTATTGCCGTTTTATTGACCCTTCCAAAGTATAAAATCCCCGCCCTGTATGCTGCTTTTACCTTAATGGTGATGTTTACGGCCTATATCTATATCATCCTCAATTTCTCCGACTTTATCCCCTGCTCTTGTGGTGGGGTGCTCGAAAAATTGAGTTGGACGCAACACCTTATTTTTAATATTGTTTTCATAATCCTGGCTGGGGTGGTGGTATTGGTTACTAGCTGGTTTTCATCAAAGAAGACCCTGTTTTTGCTTGCTGTCCTTGCCATTTTTGGTGTTGCTGTCGTTAGGCTGTTGTTTGTCTTTTCTGAAAAAAAGATGCATCGCAACAATGCGTTTCAGCGGAGGTACATCCCACATCCCATTGAAAAGATTCACAGCTTCGACCTGCAATACAGTTCCTATTATTTTGCCGGGGCTGGGGACAGTAAAGTCTATTTGGGCAATTCTACCGCTCCTCTTCTAATGACTGTTATTGATAGCAGTTTTAGGGACACTACAACTACGATGATACAATTGGACCAAATGGATCTTCCCTATCGTGCAGTGAAGTTTCATGTGATTCCGCCAAAATTTTACGTTACCGATGGTACCGTGTCCATCATTCTTCAGGGGGATGTAAAGGAGTGGAAGGCAACCACAAAAATGCAAGGGGACTATTATTTTAACCACTCAGTGGCTATCGATTCGAATACAATAGGGGTTCAATCCAGCAGTAGCGCGAACAGTGAAAATATTCTTGGAATTATTGCTATTGAAGATTCCATAAAAGGCCTGTTTAGCAACCAACTCCTGAAAAAACAAATTGACGGCAGATTTGACACCGATGGCAGATTAATCTATAATGGCCATCTAGATAAATTGATATTCACCTATTACTACCGCAATGAATATTTAATTATAAATCCGGATTTACGTTTGGAGCAACGCGGAAAAACGATAGATACCATTAGCGTGGCCCAACTCCATATAGCGGAAAATAGTGATAAGGGCCAACGTAAATTAGGAGGCAATACTGTTTTGGTGAATAGAAACATAGCCACCACAAATGAACTTTTATTGGTAGATTCCCCACGTCTGGGAAAACTGGAGCCAGAGAATATGGGCGAACAGGCAAACATAATAGATGTGTACAACCTCCTTGACCAAAGCTATCAATTCAGCTTTTATCTATACAAACATGAAGACAGCAAAACCCGGGAGATGATAATAGTGAACGGAATCTTATATGCGCTCCAAGGGAACTATTTGGTAGCCTACAAGATAACCAACACAAAATTAGAGTAGACGATTTTTTCTTGCAAGAACAGGAGTGAGACCGAAAACCTGTAGAAGAGAGTAGGTCAATATTTATAAATTTAAATTTTAGAAATCATGAGAAATTTAAAATTCAAGTTTTTGTTACCTGTGGCGGCCTTTATGCTAGCTATTGCGGCAGCATTTGCGTCACAGACAGAAGAGCAAGTGGAATCAGCACTTGTTCAAGGGTATATTTACCAAAACGGTGTGTGCGTTCCCCATGGGAAATGCGACAATACCAGTAGTTTTATCTGTACGGACAGTAGCGGCCGACAGGTTTTTGGTAAGAATGGACCAACGACTTGTTCCTTACCCTTATTTATGAACTGGCAACCTTGATTGCCACTAAAAGGATGCCCCAGATTGGGGCATTTTTTTATGTATTTCCTTTGGATTCATTTTTCAGATATTTATTGAACCACTTGCATATCCGTTCTGTAAGATCTTTTTGGTTCTTCGTCTGCAACAACGAATGGCCTTCGTTCTCATAAATCAATAACTCCACTTCTGTTTTAAGTCTGCGCAAAGCCAAATACATGGCCTCACTTTGATGCCAATTTACCTGATAATCCTTGTTGCCCGTCCAAATCAGAGTAGGGGTTTTTATGTTCTGGGCATACTCCACCGGAGAGTTTCGCTTGTACAATTCCTTGGCCTCATAAAAACTTTTGTCCATCTGCCACTGTTGGTTTTCATAGTGCCAATGTTCCGCCCTGCCTGTATCCCGATTTATGGTGTGATAGGTGGTTGTAAGGTCAAAAACCCCTGCGCCCACTACTGCTGCCTTGAAGACATCTGTCTGCGAGATAATAAAAGCAGTCTCATAGCCGCCAAAGGATTGCCCCATTATACCTAAGGCATCCTTATTTATAAACCCCATTTCCAAAACCTTATTAACTGCCTTAATAACGCAATCAGTTGCTGAAACCCCTGGATTTCCCTTTTGGATTAAAATATCGGGTTCCAGTACAAAATATCCGGCCGCCGTAAAATTCCGGTAGTTATAACCTGTTCCGTTATAATCACTGGGGTTATGATATTGTTGGTATTTATATCCTATCATTTCGTATACGTGCACTATCATAGGGTATTTTTTTCCTCCTTCGTAATTATCGGGATAGTGAAGAATTCCGTGCAGTTTTTCTCCTTGAGCGTTAGTGTAGGTAATCAATTCCGTATTCCCTATAAGATACTTTTGCTGTTGTTTATTTGATTGTGCCAAAAGCTTTGCGGCATCTCCTGATTTTTTCCACAGGGAAGGAGGTGCATCATTTTTTTCCTTTACATAGATGAAGGAATCGGTAAATTTCGCCTTTCGCAATTCCGAAATTCTTCCGTTTTCATTTAAAAAGTCCTTTACCTTGGCACCTGGCTCCAATAAGGCATAACCTTGATTAAAAAGGGAATCCTGCGTAGCTAGAATAACAGGCTTAGTGAGATCAATTGGCTTATCCCGAGCAATATCTGAAAGGGAACGAAATCCATTATAAATACCTTTATATTTTCTATAACAAATACCTTTTTCCCGACCATCGGTTAGACGCATTGCCGATTTTCCTTCCAAATTGATTTTCCAAATATCGAATTCATCGTAAACCAAAAAATCTCCTGTGGTAGTCCACCCCATTGCCCCGAAGGGTGTAATTGCTACGGTATGAGGCGCATGCTGGTAGGTGAGGGGAAAAGGTAGGTTTTCTGTGCTATTGACATGTTTTTTGTTTTTAATATCATACAACCACCAGTCCCCATTCTTAAAATAGGCAATATGCATACCCGATGGATCAATACTGAGATAGCCCAAGGCCGTCTCCATTTCCTTAACAAATAAGGATGTTTCCCCTGTTTCCAAGTCGGTAATATAAAAATCGGATTGTGGTGCTTGCCTATATTGGGGTTCGTATTGCAAAACATTATAAGTAAGTGCATATTTTTCATCCCCAACAAGAATTACCTCTGGCCGTTCTGCTGTGCCTATCTGAAATACTTTTTTTGTTTTGGGCCACCATACCGCCAGTTTATCTGGATGTTTGAAATCCCAATCCACCTGCTGCCTCGGATATATCCATTTATCTGTTCCCTTCCAGACCTGAACGTTTACACTGTCTTTCTCTTTAATAAGTGAATCATTGTATGTGCTATGGGTCCAAAAGAATATCCTTTCCCCATCTCTGGAAAAGGAAGGTGGGATTTTGCTTATGGCAAAACTTCCGAGCGTTCTTAAATCAATTCCGTCCAATTCCCTGAGCATAGGTAATTTTTTATTCTCAAAATAATAGAGCCGCTGCCCTTTATTTGGAGTGCTTTCCATAAAAACCAAGCCATCGCCTTCATCGTTCCAGGTAGGTTGGATAAAGTCTGTGTTTATGCTTTTTATTATAACCGATTTGCGCATATCCTTTAGACGCAGTAGGGAAACAACCGTTTCTGTGGAATCCTTCCTTATAGCAACCGCACCTTTTGAAGAAGGGTCAAAGGCAAAAGTTTGTACATGCTCTATAATGGCAGTTTTATTTCGTTCCAAATCCCATAGCTTCAGATAATTTAGGTTTGTTTTGGTACAATAAAAAACCACAAAACTGCCGTCCCGTGAAAACTCAAAGCGTTCCGCTTCCCTTTCCCAAATCGTCTCGCCTGTAGCTAAATTGAGTATGCCTATTCCTTTTTGATCCTCCTTAATGGCAAAATACTCCGTTTTTTTATTGGGCTGGAATTGGCCGCTGTGTGCATTGGGAAACTGATATTCGGACTTGCCGTCAAGGCTCAAAACAAACAAGGTGTCCATTGCCTTTTCATAGTCCATTTTATAGGAGGTCCATAAACCATCCCCAGAAATTTGGTTATATCTTAAGTGGTGCCACATATCATAATCCTTTGGCTGCAACAACGATTTTGCTGGCCCTTGCTGCCCCATAATGGGGCAGGAGGCCAAAACAAACATGAAAAAAAGTATGGGGAGCTGGCTAATTGAAAATTCATATAATCTATTATTTTTCATCAATATCCGGGATTTTGTGGGTTGAGGTTTGGGTTTAGTATCAGTTCGTTTGCCGGCAAAGGGAAAAGCACATTGGTGGCTTTCCAACCCGGTTTTATGGGCGCCAATATTTCATTGGCGGAGCCTGATCTTTTAAGGTAAAACCATCGATGTCCCTGCTCTGTAAAAAATTCGTATCTCCATTGGTTTTGTAGCTCTTCTCTGATTTCTTCCTGAGTGTTTGCTGCTGTTGGGTCAAGCCCTGCGCGAAGCTTAATTACGTTAAGGTCGTTCCTTGCTTCCTGTAAATTTCCCAACTGCAGGGCAGCCTCCGCGCGGATGAGGTATTGTTCCGCCAAGCGGAAGAGGATGGAATATTCAGTGCTGCTACCGCCATAATAATTTTGTTTGTACTTATAGGGGTGGTACCAACTATTAACACCATCTGAGATTTCCCTGGTCCAAGCTTCCTTTCGTAGGTCGCCTGTTTCAAAGTCTGCGATAAAACTAGCAGAAAGTGCATATAGGGAAGGCGGGCCAAAGTCGAAGATCAATGTTTCCCCTTCCTTGGTTGCCGAACCCTCAAATTCCGGTTTTAACTGCCAGATGGTGGACGGACTTTCCTTAAGGAACACCAGATTTAAATCGGGCTGAAGGGCAAAGGTACCCTCCGTTATGACCGCCGTACTTTCGGCAACTGCCTTTTCCCATTGCTGGGTATGTAAATACAGGCGTGCGAGCAAGGCACTCGCTACGCCTTGGGAAACCCGAAGCCTTTCTCCACTGGGTTCCATAGCTGGCAACAGGTTTTTGGCAGCCAGCAGATCGGTTTGCATCATTTGGTAAACCTCTGTTAGGTGCATTCGGGAGACGGAAGCATTTTCGGTATAGTCGGTAGTTTTTATATAAGGAACGTCCCCGAACAACTGGGCAAGATAAAAGTGGAGGTACGCCCTAAGAAAAAGTGCTTCCCCCATAAATCCATTCCGCTCTTCCGCTTCCAAGGGAGCATCTTCAAGCCCTTCCACAATTTTATTGGCGCTGTAGATAAGGGAGTAGCTGCTGTTCCAAAAATTGCCCACCGCGGTATTGTTGGGCAGTACCGTATGGTTATAGAAAGCATTGTCGATCGGGGCATTCTCCCTATAGTAATCCAGTTCGTCCGCATACAGCCCGAGGAGCACACCCATTCCGTCAACACCCCCGCTAAGGGGACTACTATCCCGAAGTCCGGCATATATATTGGCAAGGGCGGCATCCATCGTTGCAGCGTTTTCAAATAGGGCCTCTTCTGAGAGCAGGAAATCTGGATAATCCGGTTCGAGAGCCTTTTCGCAACTGGACAGAAGTGCCCCCAAGAGCACTAAGAGCAATAGCCTTATCAATAGGATAGGGGAGCGGGAATTGTATTTCTGTATAAAAGTTTTCATCATTAAAGTATTAAAAGGTTACTGTTATGCCAGCGCCCAACCATCTTAGGGCAGGGATAAAGCCTTGGGTCTGTTCGGGGTCCTGGCCTTTGTACTCTGTAAGGGTGTATAGGTTTTGCCCCTGAAGGAAGACCTTGGCATTGGAGGCGCTGTGGAGAAAATTTGGAATGTTATAGGAAAGAGAGATATTTTTGAGCCTTAAAAAGGTGGCATCACTGAAAGCGGCATCGCTCTGTCCCAAATTATAGGCAGCAACTATGCGTTCATAGCTAGCGCCCGTGGTATAACCTTGGGTATCCGTTTGGTCCCCGGGAGCAGTCCAAGCTTCCAAAACCCCTACGGGTTGGTTTACCATGGCGCCAGGAGTGGTGCCCCAACGGTTTATATTTTGTGCCATCTGTTTGCTGAACTGGAAAAAGATATCCAACTCCAGATTGCCATAGGAAAGGGTATTGGAAAGCCCGCCGTACCATTCAGGGGCGGTGTCTATAATGGCCTTTCTATCCTCAGGGGCGCTTATCTGCCCATCGCCATTATAGTCTTCAAAGGTATAGATACCCGTTTCGGGATCAACCCCCGTAAAATGTAGGACCCTTACAATGGTAATGGGCTGTCCAATAACATAGCTGTTGGCATAGGTGCTACTGGCAAGATTTGGAAATTCAAGCAGCTCGTTTTTTGGAAGCGTAAAATTGAAGGAGGTGTTCCATTTCCAGTTGCCTGAATTTAGGTTTAGGGTATTCAGTTCAAACTCCCAGCCCCTGTTTTCCACAAGGGCGTCAAGGTTGCCCAAGATGCCAGCAAAACCAGTAGTGCCGGGAAGCGGAATTTCCACCAGTTGGTTGGAGGAGCGGTTGCGGTAATAATTTATGTTGGCTGTTATCCTGTTGTCAAACACGCCCAGTTCCAATGCCAGCTCAGCCTTGCGGTTTTCTTCCCAGCCAAAGTTGGGGTTGTAGAGGGCGGTGGGGTAAAGCCCAATGGTGCCGTTATAGGGAATTCCCGTACTGCCGTAGGAGTTGTAATAGCGATAGTCGCCAATCTGGTCGTTGCCCGTACTGCCGTAACTTCCTCTCAGCTTGCCATGGGAAAGAAAAGGCAAGGCATTCTTCACGCCCGTTTCTTCCGAAAATAGCCAAGCGGCACCCACCGCCCCGAAATTGGCAAAGCGGTTGTTTGGGCCAAAGCGGCTGGAGCCATCCCTACGGCCGGTAAGGTTTAGGATGTAACGATTGTTATAGGTATAATTGAGACGGCCGAAGATTGCCTGATATTTATATACAGACTCGGCATCGTTCATCACCTTGATATAATTGGCCGCCGCCAGGTTCATAATTTGGGAATTGGTGGCAAAGCCCTCAGCATACTGTGAAAAAATACGGGAAGTTTCTTGCTGTGCGGTATAGCCCAGCAACACATCCAATTTATGGTTCCCTTTTGAATACGTATAGTTCAATTGGGGCTCCACAAGCCACGAACTTCGGGTGCCGTCATTAGTATAGATGCCCGAGAAACTACTGTCAAAACCATATTGGGGAGGGTAAATGGTATGGGGGCTGGTACGGTACTCCGACAGCTTGGTATCCTGATATCCCATGGTGGTACGGAGGGTAAGGTTATTTACCAACTTGATTTCCATAGCCCCATTTACCAGCAGGCTGTTTCTTTTAGATTGTAGGTCGCCCTGCAGTGATGCCAAGGGATTGTTGAAGGTGCCGTCCTCCCAGTTCAGCGTGCCATCCTCGTTATATAATTGTGGCGCATTGGGGGGCAGGATCAAGGCCTGATAGCTTAAATCGGAACTCGGGAGCTGGTTATTTTCATGGGCATAGGCTGTGGAGAGGGTTATTTTAAAACCATCGTTTGGGGAACTGTGGGAAAGCTTGGCAAGGCCATTGGCGCGTTGGTAACGGTCGTCAGTGGGAAATACGGTGGTCCGGTTATGGTAGCCGCCACTAAGGAAAAATGAGGTGGATTTGCTACTCCCAGCCACCGAGGCCTGATATTCCCGTAAATAGGCCGTCCCTCCCAGCAGTTCCTCCTGCCAATCGGTATAGCGATTTTGGTCCCAAGTGCCGTTAATATCGTAGGCAAAGGGCGGGTATTCGGTATAGCCATCATTGCTAAATGCCTGTTCCCGCATCTGCAGATATTGTTCCGTATTCAGGAGTTCCTGCTTTTTTGCTATCTGTCCGAGGCTGCTCTTGGCGGTCACGGAATACTTTGTGGTGCCCGTCTGTTTCCTTTTGGTGGTTATCAGGATAACCCCATTGGCGCCTCGGGAGCCATAAATGGCCGTTGCGTCGGCATCCTTTAGTACTTCTATACTCTCAATATCGGAAGGGCTCAAAAAACTGAAGGGACTGTAATCTGCTCCCGGGAGGATGGTGCCTGAAACGTTGGGCGTACCCATGCCATCGGCGCTAAAGGGGATACCGTCTATAATATATAAGGGTTGGTTTCCTGCAGTAAGACTGTTCTTCCCTCGCAGTTGCACCTTAAAGCCACTGCCCGCTGAGCCCGAATTTTGGACCACCTGTAAGCCAGAAATCCGCCCTTGGAGTGCCGCAATGGGGTTCTGAACTATTTGCCCAGCTATATCCTCTTGGGTAATGCGCGAGATACTCCCCGTTTTCTCCCTGTCAGAAACTTTATAGTATCCCGCATTGATAACCACAGCATCCAAAGTCTGGGCATCCACTTCCATAATAACATTTAAAATACTGTTATTGCCCACTGCAACTTCCCGCAACTTATAGCCGACATAAGTGAACACCAGCGTATCATTTGCGGATGCCTTAACGGAGTACCTCCCCTCCAGATCGCTAATGCTCCCTCGGGCAGTGTTTTTTACCAAGACATTGACGCCACTAAGTGGGCCATCGGCATCGGTAATTGTTCCACTTATTGTTTTTAGTGAAAGGTTCTGTGAAAAAGTAGGGGAGTTGTAGGTTAGGAAAAGGGCAAAAGTTAGTGCATAGGCATAGCTTTGCCTGTAATTATTTTTCATAATTTTGCATTGGTTTAATTGGTTACTATTTTAAACTATTGGCCTGCTCCAACGGTCGTCGAAAACTGGGAGCGGGCTTTTTTTTTTGGTCCCCCCGGCCCCCGAAGGGGGAGAAGGTTCCTTTTTTTTAGTGAGTCGTGAAGCGTGAGACGTTACATCCCCCTAGCCCCCTTCGAAGGGGGGACTGGTTTATAGCTTCAATTCACCATCCTTATTATTCATAAGTTTATTTAAAGCCATAGGCCGTAAGCTTTAGGCTTTAAGCATTTTTGGTTGTGAAGCGTGAAGCGTTGAGGATTACATCCCCCTAGCCCTCCCTCGACAAGCTCGGGACAGGCTCTTCGAAGGGGGGACTGGTTTATAGCTTCAATTCACTATCCTTATTATTCATAAGTTTATTTAAAGCCTTAGGCCGTAAGCTTAGGCTTTAAGCATTTTTGGTTGTGAAGTGTGAAGCGTTGAGGATTACATCCCCCTAGCCCTCCCTCGACAAGCTCGGGACAGGCTCTTCAAAGGGTACATCCCCCTAGCCCCCTTCAAAGGGGGAATGGTTATAGCTTCAATTCACCATCCTTATATTCATAAGCAAAATCTTTTTGGTTATAAATTAGTTGCGAAGCTTCTGGGTGGAAGAAACAGTTGCCTTGAAGGAAAGTTGAGGGAAGAAATAGCGACCAAGCCCAATACAAAAGGACATGGAACTCCACTTACCAATCTGGGGTACTGGTATACCTTGCAACGATAAGAGAGCCCACGTCCCGGGTCGTGAGCAATCTGCTTATCCTCTCGTTGCTTAAAATTACCAGTTTTCAGATTGAGATTCAAAGCGAAAGCTTCTAATGTTTTGCTCTTAGAAGAAACGCAAATTTAATATTCTAATTCAAATATATAAAATCTTTGATTAACAACAAATTATAATTTAAATATATTTTTTGTTGTTGTCAATATTATTCCTTTTAAACTATGGAAGACGACACTCTTAAAACGCTCTTAGCGACCATAGGTAAAAGAATTGAAGCGCAACGCATAAGTCAAGATCTACAGCCTGAAGATGTTGCCGAGATGACGGGTCTAACTGCTGCTACCGTTCGAAATATAGAAAATGGCAAAGAAACTTATCTTTCTAACTTTTTTGCAGTGTGTCTTGCTATTAATCTTCATCCGAAAGATATGGTTAATATTGAGATTGAACTCAAGCCTCTTTTTGCACTTTCGGAACCAAGAAAAGAGAAAAGCCGACTCACTCCAAGAATAGATCATCTTATAGAAACCGACTTCCTTAAAACCGAACGCTCAGCAAATGATATAGTTAATGAACTTTCAGCAGTTTATGAAATCAAAACAAAGACCTCAAATGTTTCTGTTATCTTAAATAGAAAAGTAGGAGAAGGCAAACTTAAGGTTAGTAAGAAAGGGCGGATTAATTTTTATAAGAAGCGGTGAGCATTTGGATTAAACTCACTTTTCTTTTCCATTAATTTATCACATAATATAAATCTATTTTTGAAGATGAGGTTTTCCGTAAGAAACTGAACTTAATCTATCATAATTTTGTTTTTGAGGAGAATAAAAAAATTCTATATTTATGTTCTCTCCCCAGAATAAGCATAATGTGTAGAAAACTTTCTATCACATTAACTATCTCATTTATATATAATTTATGATGCAAAAACTGTTTCTTGAACTCTTCACTGCAAAAGATGAAGAGGAATTAACCGAAATAATTGAAAAATACCCATCCATTTTTTCAGATGAAAATTGGAAAGCATTAGGAGATAACCGAAGCAACTATGGAGTTGTAAAAAATCAGCAATCTAATCCAATCGCTGCATTAATTGAAAAGGTGACAAACTCTATTGATGCATTATTGACAAAAAAGTGCTACGAAGCAGGAATAGATCCAAAGTCCGCCAAAGCCCCTCAATCTATGGAAGAAGCAATTGAAGCTTTTTATCCAAAACATAATTGGGATTTACAGCAATTTCGAAAAAGACAGGCAGAAGAAATTCAGATTATAGCTGATGGTAAGGGACCAAGAACACAAAGAAGCCAACAACCTACATCCGTTATAGTTTATGACAATGGAGAAGGACAACACCCCGAAGATTTTGAAAGAACTTTTTTGTCATTATTAAGGGGTAATAAAAATGATGTTCAGTTTGTGCAGGGAAAATACAATATGGGAGGAAGTGGCGCTATTGTATTTTGTGGTAAAAAACGTTATCAGCTTATTGCCTCCAAAAGATATTTAAATGATGGGGATTTCGGTTTTACGCTTATCCGGGAACATCCTAAAAGAGAATCTGACCATGCCAAAGAGACTTGGTATGAATATTTATTAATCGATGGGAAAATAGCCTCATTTCCTATTGATCAATTGGAAATAGGGTTGGAAGGAAGAAAATTCACAACGGGTACCATTATAAAAATGTATTCCTATCAATTTCCAAAAGGATATTCAGGATTTGCACAGGATCTTAATCAAAGTATTAATGAATTTCTTTTTAATCCCGCATTACCGATATTAACAAAGGATACGGAAGAACGATATCCAAATAATAAAGTACTTACCCAAGACTTATATGGTTTAAAAAGAAGGTTGAGCAGTGAAGAATCTGAGTATTTGGACGATCGATTTTCAGAAGTTTATAATGATGAAAAGATTGGTGAAATGAAGGTTTCCTGTTTTGTTTTTAAAACAAAGGTGAAGGATAATGACTTGAAAAAGACAAAGGAAAATATTCAAAGACGGTATTTTAAAAATTCAATGTCCGTTCTCTTTACCTTAAATGGCCAAGTGCACGGACATTATACTGCCGAATTTATTTCGCGTTCCTTAAAATTCAATTTATTAAAAAGTCATTTACTCATTCACGTAGATTGTACGGAAATGAATTATGATTTTAGGAAGGAACTTTTTATGGCCTCTAGAGACCGTTTAAAGGAAGGAGAAGAAACCCAATATCTCAGAAAGTATTTGGCAGACCAATTAAGTAAAAGTGATGGAAGGCTTGCTGAAATAGAGAAACATCGTAAACAAGCAGTAAATATTGACACTTCAGCCAATACTGGAGAACTTTTAAAGAGCTTTACAAAAGATTTACCGTTAGATTCCGACTTAATGAAGTTATTAAGTCAAACCTTTAAATTGGACATTAAGAAAAAAGAGAAAAAGCAAGGTGATAAAAAACCTTCAAAGAAACAGCAGGAGGAAATTCCTTTTCAGCCCGAAAGATATCCTTCCCATTTTAAAATAGATGCAAAAAATGATGGTGAAACCGAAGTGGCCAAAATTCCTTTGGGGGGTGAAAAGACTATCAGGTTTTCTACGGATGTAGAGAATGATTATTTTGACCGATTGGATGACCCTGGCGAATTACAAATATCGATACTCAATATAAAAAATAATGAGAAAGGCGGTGGAGATAAACCCGGAGAGCCTAAAGAACCTACGGAAGTATTCAATATTGTAAAAAGTAGCCCCAACAACGGAACTATAAAAATTAGCTTAAACCCCAAGGAAGATTTGAAGGTAGGTTACGCAGTGCAAATGAAAGCAACCCTTACCGCTCCGGGAAAAGATTTTGAACAATTCTTTTGGGTAAAGATTGCCGATAAGGAAAAGAAGAAAGAAAAAGCCCCAAAGCCCGAAGAAGATAACGAACCATTAGGCTTACCGCAATTGGTATTTATGTATCAGGAGCCCGATGAGGATGATAAAAATGCCACTTCTTGGGAGAATGCAGAAACCGCAACAAATTTTGATGTGGATTATAAAACGGTAATGATCCCCCAAGCATCAGGAGATACACTAGAAAAGATTTATGTGAATATGGATAGTAATGTATTGAGGACTTTTAAAACGAAATACAAGACTCCAAACCAAGAACAATTAGAACTCTCAAATAGAAAATATTATACCTCGGTTTATTTCCATACTCTGTTCCTTTATACCATTAGTAAGAATCGCGGTTACGAGATAAAACAAAAATTGGAAAGTGAAGATGAATTGAAACCAGTAGATTTAGGTGAATATTTAAAGGATCTTTTTGATAACTACTACTCTACCTTTATCCTAAATTTTGGGGGAATGGAGGAAATGATGCAGGGGATTGGGGATTAGTTTATTTTATATTACCTTTTTTAGCAATTGCTTTTGTATCGGCTTTAGAAGTAATATTATTTCAGAAATGTTATCATATCTTTTTGATTTATCATAGTTAAGCATTGTTTTTAGTATTGGATAGATTCTACTGTTTTTTATTTGAAAATCATTAATTTTCACAGTTCCAATAGGAACATTATGTTGAAGAATAAACCAGAATAGCTTCCCAAGTTGAAAAATATCTGATTTGTGGTCAATATTACAATCGTAGGAATATGAATATCCTTTTTTATAACAAAGATATTTATTCATTACTTCTGGAGAAATCCAACCTCTGGGCCCTATAAAATCATTATCTTCATCTATTTCATTTTCTTTGCTTCTTTCTGAAACTAAACCTAAATCTCCAATTTTCCAATCTTGGCCTATAATAAATATATTATCCGGTTTAATATCTCTATGGTAAAAACCTAAATCGTAAAGTTCTTTAATTCCATTCGCTAAGCTTAAGCATAAATCAACTTTCTCATCTAAAGTGAGAATATTATGATTTAATTCTATAAACTCCTTTAAATCTTTTTCCCCATTTTCCATTGTATAAAAAAGATAAGTTTCAAATATTTTATTGTAGGGGTTTAAAATTTTACATTCACCACTATGAAATATTTTTACAATATTTTGATGATTTGATCTCTTACATTGCTCAAGTACATCTATTTCTTTTAAAAATCTTATTTCCGATTTATAGCGAAATTCTGGTATAAATGATTTTTTAAAACGAAGTACTTTTAAAATTAAATCTGGCTCTCCGTAGTCAATATTATCGGGATCTATCCGTTCGCTTTTAAATAGCTTTAAAATAATAGAATTTCCTCCTTTATTTTTTCCATCTTTATTTAAATATGTAAAAATATAGTCTGTATTATCTATGTTTATAGAATTACTTAAAGGATCCCAGTCATCAATTGGCTCAAAAATAAAATTACCATCCTTTTTGGAAACATTTTTTAGCACTCCTCCTTTTATTGCCTTATTATCTGGAAATGTAAACTTCAAAATAAATTATGATTAAGAGGTTCTATATCCATCAATTCATACTCACCCTTCTTTACAAGATTGATTTTTTCAAACCCATAAATAGTACTTAAATATCTCCAAACATCAATAAAAATCTCATTTTCTTTATAGTTTTTGTTTTTTAAAATAGAATTAAAAAAAGCTAATCGTTTGTCTCGCGCTTCTTTAGAATTTGATTGTGTTACGCAATTTCTCGCATACTCCCTTAATGATTCACAATCTTCATTCGTTGGTCTTATAAACTGCCTACCTTCATTATCCCTACCATTTAATATTAGTAATGTTTTATACTGATAATTAAACAGGTTAATATCTTGATCTATATTCTTATCAACGAAACAAAAAAGAGTGTAAAAATCATTTTTTTGTTTATATCTAGTTTTACTAATAGGCTCTATATTGTTAAAGTTTTTTATTATATCTATAATTGACTCAAACCTTTCTTTTAATTCATTGAATTCTATTTCATCAATGTCTTCTTCAAAAATCTTAACAACGTCGGTTTTTTTATCTCTAATTCCAAGTTTAAGATATACAAGAAGTTCTTGAACATAATCCCTATCATTCATTCTTGTAGCTGTCACTTCTTTAAATAAATTTAGATCAATAAAATTTTGATAGTCCAAAACAGAATTGGCCAATTTCATAAAGTTGGTATCAAAAAATTCAGATTTATGAACTTCTGGAATATTTAGGTTTTTACCCTTTTTATTAATCAAAACATAAAAATCTCTCAAAGTTTCTTTCTTCTCATTACTAACTATGATTACAAATGGTAATTTATAATTTAAAATACGCTCAGAGTCAGCAAAAGACTGAAAAAAAACCCTGCCTGTTTCTTTAGAGGAAGTTATATCACCTTTAATGAATCGATAGATTGTCTTTGACCGTTGTTGCCCATCAACCATCTCTTTATTTGCACCTCCATCGTACATAAAAAAGCTTGGTAATGGATAACCTTTTAGGATAGTATCAATTAATTCTGATTGATCTTTTGGAGACCATATAAAATTGCGTTGATATTCAGGATTTAAATCAATATTGTCGTGATCAATTAACTCAATCAAATCTGTAATAGATAATTCAACAAAAATATATTCCATATATTATAAAAAACAAGTATTACAACCATCCCGTTCGGTTTCTTCCAGGATATCCAAAAGATAGGGAGAGGGTTTTGATTCTTTTTTATGGGAACGCATAATATGCCCCAATTTTACTTCTTTTACGCGCTCTGGCTGTATTAGTTCTTCCAACGTTTCATTTGGCACCCAGGTAAAACCTTCATCTGCATTTTCGTACCTCATAGCCTCTTTATACTTTTCCGGATGCTGTTCGTACAACCAAATCCATTCTATTTTTTGTTGAAAGAAACAAAAATAACATCCAGAGCGACTTCGGGCATATTCCCCTTTTTGTCCCTCTACTTCAAACCCAACTTTCTCATAATATGCAGGCACTCCAACTCCGGATTCACGAAGGATTCTAAATATATCCTCACGGACTAAAATATCTTCATTGTCCAATAATTCAAAATCATCCTGCAAGGCAAGAGCATAGTCGGTTGTTTTTAAATATTCAAAGACAGCCCTATTAAATTCTGGAATTCCTAAATCCAATGCATTGTTCGCTTTACGCTTTAAAACTATTTCGGTTTCAGATTTAAAGTTGCGGTCGAAGGTTATGGGCTCATTAAGGATTGACAGGATATTGTCCAGTTTCTTTCCTTTATGATACCGTCCGAAATAATTCAATATTTGCTCTTGACGAGTTGGGTCAAAGAAAAGTGCCATGACATCATTACTCCAAATATTTTTTCGAAACGGAAAAATGGACTGAATGTTTTTTTCACGCGAAATATATCCTTCTCTATCCTCATCTCCACGAATACCGACATAGGAAACTGTAGGCTCCCCATTAACAAATTTTTCGAAAGGCTTCAGTTTCATTATAGAAGTACACCATCGCGCCTGTGGCGAAGGCAAATATCCTCTAAATGATTTAAAATAGAAATCGAAAGGATCATCGCCCGTACTATCAATTTCTTCATTCTTTAATTCAGTTATATTAATGCCGTAATGACCTTTCAAGTTTTCTATGAGCTTGTAGGTTTCTTCCAGCTCCTTTCCAGTATCGCAGAAATAATATTCCAAATTTAGATTGGGATACTTGTCTTTAAGGTAAATGGCTAAAGCAGCACTGTCCTTTCCTCCTGATATTCCTAATATATGCCTTGGTTTGTTCATTCTTTATTCAATTCCTTTTGCAATAGTGCCAACAATATAGGCAATTTTAAGTTTTGGTGTTTGTTCAATGTTAAAGTGAGCTCTTCTGAAATTAATTCCACTTCATCACGCTGCTTGTTGGATATTCTTATTATTCTATCTACACTCCCATTTTGAGGAGTTGTGAGCTCCAATTTAACAAGGTCCTCGGATTCTGATACCTCCATCTTATTCAAATCAACCAAATTATCCAATTCGCGTACAATGGAGAGAAATTTATCTTTTAAAATTACTTCATCAGTATCCTTTATAGCGTCCAATCGAGTACCGATAAGGGCCTGTCCTATTGACATTAAATAACTATCCCTATCGGGCAAATCAGACGTTACACGAAGTAAAAATATTTTATGACGTGTTAAAGCTTGGTGTTCCTTAATGGCAGAAAATCTATGCTGTAAGTGTTTTTTATAGGTTTCAAAAGGGACACGTTTTCCAATGATTTCATCACATATAAACAATTCAAATCTATTCAACAATTCATTAAAGGACTGCTTTAGCTCTTCTATTCTGTTCTGAAAATCTATAATATAATCTTCAAATAGATTGTTGTCATTAGCTAATTCAACAAGGGAATATCCCAACGCATCCGGAAAATCCTCAAAAAAGGTTTTTTCGGGATCTTTCGCTTTACTAATTGCCTCTCTTAGTTTTCTTGCTTCCTGTGAAACGGTATTTGTTTTTTTATTATAATCGGGTAGATCACGATAAAAAATGAGCAAGGGTCGAATACTTTGAATAAAAGAATCTGTATTAAAAGAGGTTGTGTTTTCTTGTTTTAGAAAATCACGATATTTATTAAATAGGCTTAGTCTCAAGTTGTTCAACTCAAAACTTTTAACAGTGTACTCTTTTAAATTGCGAGTAAGAGCGTGTAATACAGTCTCATCCAAATAAGGAACAAATCCATTATCGTTGTATAATGCGAAGTCCCCCCGTTTTATATATAAGAAAGTGGGGATCCAAAAATCAATGACTCCTTGTTTTAATTTGATAGGTGCAGTTTCAAGCATGTTCGCGAAATCAAGTAAACTTTTTCTTGAAGATTTTGCGCCATCCAAAAAACGCAGGCTTAAATTCCATAATGGTAAAAAGCTCTCTTGAAGAGGCTCTCCTAATATCCAGCCGTTATCGCTCTCTCGATGAATGCCTGTTTTTTTAAGCAATGAATAATAAATTGTTTTTTCAGCTGGCCATTTATCTTTAGGGAATCCAAAATCTTCTAAATGGGAATTATCAGTTAATGCTCTCCAAAAATTTCTGCGTGCCGTGCCTATTGAACCAGAAGTTTTATGCCTATTGATAAGTTCATTCTGTAAAATTGGTGTATCAGGATAGATCCTCTCACAAATTGCAGATAATGTTTTATTAAAATTATTTTTATCTGTAATTATTCGCCTTTCACCATTAGCAAACCATTCAACCTTATCAGTATATAGGCTATTCATTACATAATGATTAAGTAAGGTTTCATTGCTTTTAATAATTGATTTTAGTTCCTTAATAGCAACTTTATCATTTTCGTCCTCTATATCCTTTAAAACTGCTTGGGTCTTCTCAATTTCCATAAGTGTTTCGAATATCCCTGAAGTATTGGTGAAATATCCAAAGAGCGTATTCGATGTTTTTGAGAGTTTTTCAAGGCTTGCATCATCAATACCATTTTCATTAAAAATTAAATTGATATAACCATCTATTAGCCCTTTTGCAGTTTCATTTATAGGTTCTTGCGATAATAAAAACTCAAATAACCGTGGTGTGCCTGTACGATAACTAACGGACTTTGCTATGATTATAGGAAATTCAAAATGCGAATTCAGCTTTTGTAAAATATCGATACCACTAATTCTTTTTGAAGCATTTGAAATAGCGTGCTCAATATCTAAATCAGTGCCCTCAAATAATTTAAATGAATCATCAAACTTGCTGTAGCGAATCACCTTGTGTTTTTCCAACACCTTAATGGTTTCTTGAATCGACTTTTCTGAATGCTGATTCGATAAATATGTGACTAATAAATCAGCATTAATTCTAGCAGTTTTCTTAGCGAAAAGAGATATTAACCCTATACATTTCAGTATTTTTTCCGCAATTATATGGTCCAAGTCGGGTATAATATCTTCCTTCTCAAGTGCGGCCCTAATTCCCGCCCATTTTGCATAATCAGGATTTGAACTACTTACAATCAATGTATAGAACTCTTGGAATAAATAATCATATATATCGGGCAGTTCTAAAAATCGCTTTTCCTTTTCATAATTACTGAAAAATGCTGAATTGAGAAATGTAAACAAGGAACGTTCATTCTGTCCGTAACTTTGCATTGCCAAGGCAATGGTATATCCACTTATAATAGATAAGGGATAGATTTCCTTTTCAACTTTCTTTGCAAAGTCTTGCGGAATATTGAATAAATGATTTTCAATAATTAATGAAAGAAATGACTTGCTATTTTTTGGATAATTTAAAGAATCAATTTTATTTGATGCTAATGTGAGCAGATGTTCAACAGGTTCATTGAAGGGTATATCAATAAATCTTCCCTTCACTTTTTTCCATTCTTGAAAGTCAGCACTTGAAAGATTGGAACCATATGCCTCCATACTTTGATGCACAGAAGTAAGCAAAAGAATATTTCGAGTGGGTTCATTTACGAACTCCGCAAGTTTTTGAAGAAAATAAATTTCCTTTTCAGGTTGATTGTGAGCTGCAAATTCCAAAAACTTTCCAAATTCGTCAATGGCAATTACCAATAATCCATTCTTTTTTGCAATTGACTCATACTTTTGAAAAATGGCATCAAACAGTTTTTGATTTGCTGTTAAATCATTTTCAATCCCAAATTCTTCATTTAAAGTGGTTTCAAGTGATTTATAGTCCCCAATAATTTTTATAATGGATGCTTTTCCATTATATGGTGTATTAAAGTAAGTATCCTGTTGTAGTAAAGATTTCTCCAGTGCCCACAAAAAAGAAGATTTTCCAGTTCCAAATGAACCAATTAGATTAAATGCGTGCTTTCCACCCCTAAAGCTTTCAAAGATTTTATCACTAGTCCTAATAGTATTAGGAGTTACAATGTAATTAAGTTTACTATCCGTATCTCTAATTATATTTGTAGAAGGTGATGAATTATCCATTGTAATAATTATTTAAAACCTCCAAATAATCAGGTCTTTGTTTAAACTGTAATTCTTTTATGCCTGCCTCACTATTGTATGTTATATCGGGATATTTTGCTGTGATTTCTAATAATTTGTTTTCCAGAATATCTTGGTCGAAACAAAATATATTTCCTACCCCTGCATCGCTTTGATATAAGTGTTTGAAGCTGATGGAGTCTCCATACTCAGGATTTGTAAGTATACAGTATAGGACTATTTCAATAGGCACGTTTTCTTGATTGCTATTCGCAATTCTATAGATTTGCTTTCCATTTTGGTTTTTTCCAATCAGTTTAACTAAGGAAAGTTCAGTGAGAAGTCCGCTATAGCCATCTTCTATATGCTTTTCCTCAACGTTGGAGTACATTCTTAAAAAAACAGAAAAGTCTTTTTCGATTATTTTCTTATTCTGTTTTGGATCTAAATCCAAAATATATTTCACAAAGCTTGACTTTGTAAACTCAGGCTTTACTTTTCTAAACTCCCGAAAGAGGATTTGATATATTGAAGAATGGTTTTGGGCACATAACTCATAATGAAGTAACCAAAGCGTTCCCTCGTTCTCTAAATACGGATCCCATCCATCTTGATTGAAAATACGATTGTAAGTTGAATTTATTTCATATTTGTCATTTAAAACTCCAAAAGCTTTCATCCAAAAACGGATGGAGTTAACCATATTTCTACCCACGCCCAAATCTACTCCTGAATCGTCCTTGAACTTTTGGCCTTCTGAAATATAATCGTAGCCTTTCTTAAGCCAGAAAAGTCTGCAATGAAAGGTATCATGTCCTGAAAAAGTCATGTTTTATTTTTTTTCAAATTTACCATTTATAATAGCCATAAACGGTGTTCTAAGAATAGATAATGAACAAATAAATTAACAGTGTGATATTCAATACATCATACTGATTAAAAGGGGAGAAAGGTAAATATAGAAAAAATTGATTATTTATCAGCTCAGTTGGGTATAATTTTGATTTGGGTTAAAAGTACGGCGGGTTTTTATTGGGTGTTGCGGGTAATCGTAAAGGGCAGTTTTATTTAAACAGAACTTCCAAAATGTTCCCTGTGGCGATCAAGATATCCCAGGTTATGGACACTCAATTTATTTATTTTTTCGGTGCCATCAACCCCTATTTTTTGATAGGCTTGTTTTTCAATGGCATTGGACAAGATGATTTTGCCTGTATTTTCGAAAGTTATTAGATGACGGTCGAAGAGGGCATCATAGGTGGGAGATAACAATAGGCCATTGTCGACATCCAAACGCTCTTCATCATTAGCCTTTGACCAAGGGACAATATGGGATGCAATGAGGACATCCAGTTTGTCAAAGCCTGTTACGGCACATTGATATTCCCAACGGTGAATAATCCGCTTGCGATACGCTCCTTGACCTACACGGGAAGTAACCAAACCTTGGCGTTTGGTAGCATTGGGTGGCGTAAAACCATAATTGGCCAATTGCAAGGGTTCGCTCACCAAATGGTTTTTTGATGGTATTAATGGTAGAGATACTCCAACCCGTTTAAAGAAAAATTTAATCCCTATTCGGGTTTTGCCTGCCGTGTCGTGGGTTTCAAAATAATCGGCATCAAAACACTCCACTTCACTAACAAAACGGACATAGCCTTGCCCATCGCTTTCAAATAAAAATACCCGCTTTCCATTGTTAAGATGGTCTTTTAATGCTAGGTTTCCTCTGGTAAATTCCATATCGCCAGACTGCCCCTCTCCTGTATAGGTAAAAACCTTTGGATTATCCCATCCGTCTTCATAGCCATGTTGCTTACCGGATTTTCCTGAAAATATAAAGATGTAGGGGAATTTTGAAGATGGACAGATGCCACTTTGCCAATTGCCCCCGTAGTGCGCATGAATATCTCTCCGCCGGTTATAGCGTTGTCCTGGGATGAAAGGTAACTGAGGAGTTGAAGACACTTTTTGTTGTTAAATTTTGGCACCAGTTTTATATGGTATTAGAACGAATGTACGAAAATTAGTGAATGTATTGGCTTGAGATTAATTCATAGTTCAATGATGTCCTGCCTTAATTGAATTTATTACAGTTTCTGTGCAGGGTTTAAGGGGGATTGTTTTTGGCAATGGGCAATGAACAATTAGCAATTAACAATTATCAATTAGCAATTAGATAATTGGATGGTTGGACTATATCTTAAAGTCTAAAGCAAAATGATTTATATTTGATATTCTCCCGGTTAAAATGTAGGCTGTTACGGTTTTCTGTAATGGGAGGAAAGCATTCTTTCTTTTTTCTTTGATGAAAAAAGAAATAAAAAAAATCAAGGCTTACGAAAAGATTCCTGAAAATTTCTATATCTGCGGCGCAAAAATAAAGTTTGGGAACTCTTGACATTGTAAGCGAATTCTTGAATACTTAGGGCTTCTAAAGCTATCTTACGCTAAGAAGGATTTTTGCTTCTCCCTCCGATATATTCATTTTCTACCCTTCGACGGCGCTCAGGGCAAGCTTCTTTTCGATAGGCCAGGGGGTGAGGGTTTGGATTATTAGCTTATAGCCTATAGCAAAAGTTATTATATTTGTTATTCTCCCTGGTTTTCAATGAACAATTAACAATTAGCAATGAACAATTAGCAATTAGATAATTGGATTGTTGGATGGTTGGACTATATCTTAAAGCCTAAAGCAAAAAGATTTATATTTGATATTCTCCCCGGTTAAAATGTAGGCTGTTACGGTTTTCTGTAATGGGAGGGAGGGTGCATTCTTTTTTATGCATTCCTCTCAGTCGTGCCTCCATCGTCGGATGCAAGGCCAAAAAAGAATCAAAAAAGGCTAGGCTTACGAAAATCAACCGCCTTCCTCTCGCTCCGCTCGTCGGAGGCGATAAAATTTCTTTATTTCCGGCGCAAAAATAAAGCTTGGTAAATGCTAAGATTGTGAGTGGAATATTTATTGTTTTGTATTTATGACAATAATTTTTTCAAAGAAGGATTTTTGCTTGCTCCTCTAATAAATTCATTTTCTACCCTTCGACGGCGCTCAGGGCAAGCTTCTTTTCGAAGGCCAGGGGGTGAGGGTTTGATTATTAGCTTAAAGATTACAGCCTATAGCAAAAATTATTATATTTGGTATTCTCCCCAGTTAAAATGCAGGTTGTTACGGTTTTCCGTAAAAAGCTTAGTACGTATATAATTACATTTGAAAATATGAATGTTTAAAAATCGAAGATGAAAAGAAAGCTTGTCATCATATTGTTATTTATTTCAATGATTCAATTAGGATACAGTCAAGATTTTGAAATCATAAGAGAATCGAAAAAATTGATTGATAGTAGAAATATTTATCTCAATGGTGGTATGCGTGCGGGGTTTGATGGAAAATCCCGCACCTCCATTAAGATCGATTTACCACCCAATACTGTGGAGTGGTATTATAGTTTCACCACGACCGAGGGAGAAAATGGTACGGCAAAGCTTAACTTGGCTATGCAACTATCCCGTATGTTGGTAGATCCCAGTGGTCTTTCTTAAATAGCAACTTCTAGAATCAAGGTGCCAGAAGGAGTAGCTGCGGCAGACATTTATCTGCTTGATCAAAAAAATATGCATTTATTTCTTCAAAAGGTAGAATTAAATAATGGCACTTTTCTTCACTATCCAGAAGGAATGGTGCAAAACACAAAACAGGCTATTGTAAAAGTGGATGATATTAAAAGTGGAACGTGGTACTTGGGTTTAAAGAATCCAAGCGCTATGAATGGCATTCATATTAATATTGAAGTTGTTGCAATTACCGAAACCAGAAAGCCCATTGCCAAAACCGAAAAGCAGCAAAAGGCAGAATTATATGCCGGGTTGGCGAAAACGCAATTTGAAAACGAAGCATACGATAAATGTGTTGAATATTGTGATAAAGCAATATCTGAATATGAATTGGGGTGGGTTTTGGCTACTAAAGGCCTTGCCCAACTGATGCTTGGTAAGGAAATAGAGGGTACGGAAACTTATATTATTGCAATCACGCTTGTTAAAAAACAACCGAATCCAAACCGTATTTTTAGGGAAATGATTCACGATATAGATAAGACCATTAAAACAAATCCTGATCTAAAAGGGGCAGTTGAAATTAAAAAATTGATTACCGCCCAACTATAAATACTTTTTAAAATATAGGCCTCTTAGAAACCGAGACCTATTTGTTCGTACTCACCCTTTTAAACGACTAATCTTTAGGCTTATGCTTATGGGGTTTTAATCCCGGGTGTTTTGGCTTTGTCTCTGGTGTAACACGTCTTCGCCTATCTGGAGTTCCGTCTTCTTTTTTGGGTTTCGGTCCGGGTTTAATTGCTTTAATTTTTTCCATCTTGTTAAATTTTATATTACTAGGAATAAAATTACCATAGATAATAATAGGATACTTACGGAAAACCGTAAGGAAAGCTAAAATCTATAATATAACTTAGTGGTATTAATAATTTAAATTTAATATTATGGCAGTAAAACACACGCCCACGGGCGAAGTTCACAGTGGTTCCAAAGGTGAATACACTGGATGTGGAACAAATACAAATACTCATCCGGACCATTGGGTAAACACATCACAGAGTATTACTTGCGATAAGAATGGTTGCAAGTAAATTTAAATTTGTAATCTTGGGAGTTTGGGATGCAATCTTAAGACCTCAAACTCCCATTTTTATTGATTTATCTTCTAATGTTGATAGCACCGTCCCGACGCATTTTTTGTCATGCGCTTACACCGCTTTCCCGCCTTTGTCTTTCCGGTGCATTGGGTAGCGGTAGTTTTATGTGAAACGGTTTCTTGGGATGTGGTGTTTTGGTCGGATTCTGATAACAAACTTTGAATCTGTTCTGGATTTGAACCAGGTTTGCATACCGAGCATGCTTGGTATCCAAAATTTATAGCTTGTTCCAAAGAGATATCTTTTTTGGAGTGTTTAAGATAGCGGCAATTTGCTGTATGGTATTTCTTGCCTGTTTTGGTGGTATAAACTGTTTGGGCGGGACTGTTTTGGGCGCAGCCTAAGAAAGCAAGGAATATGAGGAGTTGGAGAAATTTCATTGTTTGATTTTTTTCTTTTTATAATCCCGCCATTCCCAAGGTGGAATTGCGTTTGCTTCTTGCCAAAGGCCTATTTTATTTTTTCGCGCCATGTCTTCCATTTTTTGAAGTTCTATATCCTTTGAGTATTTCGTATAATGCCAGGCTAAGCCATTGGTCAGCAGTTGATTGTTTAAATTTAAGGAATCATTATAGAATACAATGGCAATACTGCGCCTATACCTATCTTTTTTTAGCACATCTATGCATACTGTTTTGCTAAAAATGGCCTTGGAAGTAAAATCCTTGGCCTTCTGGGAAAATGGCTGCTTTTTTTCAGGACAGTCAATATTTGCTAAACGTACTTTGACTATTGTTGAATCCTGGGTTAGGAGTTTAAAAGTGTCGCCATCCATAATGCCTACTACTTTTCCAGTGAGGGTTTGGCAATTGGTATTTAGGGAAAGAAGGAATAAAAAAAATAAAATTATATTCTTCAAATTTTAAAAGATTGTATTGCTTAGGGGAATCATTTGTTGTGCAATTTGTTCCACAAAATATCTTGTAATTATTGAAATGGAAATAATTATCACTGAAAAGAAAATAACTTTTGCCCTTTCATCATCTAAAATGCTACTATATATACCTTCTTTATCAATGAATAATTTGAATATATAGCGACTAATAAATAAAAGGATTAAATATACAACAGCCAATATTAAAAGATACTGGCCTAATAAAGGAGCAAATGACTTCCATAATGATATATCGTTTATCGAGTTCATTTCAACAATCCCGTATGCGTTAAGAATGGATTGGGGCAAAGTGGTATATATTAGAATAAATACTACACTCAGAGTTGTTGTATAAATCGTAGCCGCGATATTCGTAATTTCAAAATCGTATTTCTTATAAACTCTGAGTATCGCAAATTTTAAGTACAAAATATAAATTAGGACACTAAAAAGCAGAGCAATTGTAATTTCAAGGATTGAGGTTTTCATAGTTAGTTATTTAGAAGTTAATTCCATTTCCCATAAATTCATATTATTATAATCGGGCGGTACATAACCTGGCACAAAACCGGCATTTGTTGTTTCCCACAAAAAGTATCTCTTGTTGTTATAAGATTTATATACTCCTTCGTATGGTAAATTAATTGCAAGCATGCTATGGGCCAACTGATTGCTATTAATGATTCCGACGTCATAATCAAAATGTTTTAGGATAGTATATAAACATAATGTTCTTGTGTCACAATCACCATACAGGTTCCCTAAAAACTCAGTCGGTGCTTGCAGCCCGAATTTAGTATTACCAAGGCAACAGGGTTCAGAACACTGGCTAAGATATTCCATTACAAAGCGTGATTGTTGTGCGCCTTGCGCACAATCTGTTTCAAGAATAAGTTTATATGGGATATCCTGAATCATACTTACAATTGCTTCGGCGAATGTTTTTTCATCCATTTTATTAGCCAATCTTAAAGAATCTAAGCTACCATATACCCTTTCCAACAACGCATCGTTAAAAATGGATAAATCTTGGTATAGTCCACTATAGCCATTGTTCAGATAGTTTTGGTTTCTGTTGTTTCTGCTAATACGTATATCTCTTTTTGATAGCACAATATCCATTCTGTGTATGTTGTCCTGATAATCCTTCCATACTCTCTTGTTTATTATTAAGGTATCAAAAATGGGTTCGTTTTTTTCTGAATTTAGGGTGTCATAAACCGCTTCTGGCACATCGTAATTATCCGAAAATTCATCATCTTTTGTTCTGATTATCTTTTCTTTTTGAAGATTTTCCGTTTCTTCAATTACTGGAGTGGGAGGTTGAAATGTGCCGTTGGAGGATCCATTTCCGCATCCTTTCATAATCATGGAAAGCAATGCCCAACCAATTAATAAAAAGAAACCAACTGAAAATATACCTGTAAATATTCGCGGGAGGCAACCTAAATTTCTTCCCACATAATTTCCGAGAGCTGGAAACCTGTTTAGTAACCAGATTAAGCCTAGTATGGCAAGTATCAATAGCGTAGGGATCCAACCAATACTTAGGAAAAATAGCAATAATCCAATCAATGGTATAATTGCGAACACCATGCCAATGGTTGAAAAACATCCAGAAAGACAACCTGAGTTTGAAGGACGTAGGGAGGTGGGGGGATCCTCCCTTACTTCATATTCTGAAGGGTAGTTATCCAAGAAAGGAGAAAATACAACTTCCTTTTTATCTTCAATTTCAAGGAAATCAGTATAAAATTCAGTACTATTAATTTTACCATAAAGAGTGAACCGAATATCACCCAGAAAAGGTTGTAGGTCCTGCTGGGGCGCTCGTACAATTTGCACATTTGAGGCTCGCACCTCTGATAGGGCAAAGTTATACCCATCAAAATCTTGACTTTTTATTGAGGGATAGGCTTTAATATTTTTTAAACAAGACTGTTCCGCAATACGATCTGTTTCTACCGAATAAAACTCCTCCTCAGAAATTTGGACGAAATTGCGCAATTCTCCCCAATCTATTTTTAGATCGTTATATAGATATTCAGTTTGAAATAAAGCCTTAAGTCGATCTTGGGAGCCAGTATATTGCCCCACAAAGTCACCCTTGATGTAAACGTTTTTTATACGTTTTTTCCGTATTTCAACTAACTTCTTCAGAATTTAAAAACTTTATAAAATCTTCAGTAGTACCAAGATTTTGGGTAACAATAAGGGGAATGGTATTGAAAGGAGGGTCTAAATAGTGTTCCTTAATTTCAATCGATAAGTTATAATCCCTTTGAAATATAATCGCATACCTCTTCTTAAATCTTTTGTAGTCTTCGAGAATTATATTCTTTTCAACAGTTTTCTTTTCCTGAATATAGATGCTTCCAGCTTTAATACTAACTTTAATAAAAAAGGGTAGTATAAATAAGGTTAATAATGCAATGGTTACCATCCAAATCCAAGGAAATTTAGAATGAATGGTACGTAAACTGAGAAGTATTTTTCCTTCATAATCCGCTAATCTCAATTTTTCAAATACTGTAAAAATTAAAAACGATTCAAAGCCTTTTATAATCAATAGTCCTATAAACCCCACAAAAATTAATCGACCTAACAAGGAAGCCAAGTAACTTAAACTAAATGTTTTTTCATCCTTGTTTAAGGTGGTGAGGCAAAGTTTGTATATATTCATGAATACGATGGTCACAAATGCGCCCAGCACCAGGGCGATAAAAATGTCTACAAATATGATTTCAAAAAACTGATACAGTCCTAATAGTGAGAGCATATAATTTATGCCCATCACCACACCCGAAAAAGTGAAGGCCCTTCGGGTTTTTTTACTGGCCTGATACAAAATTTGATAATCCTCACAGGCCATTTTCCAAAGCGCTAGTTGCATGTGCTATCAAGATTTAGAGGTAGTGATATAATCTTCAAGATTCGTATCCAGTTTGTCGATTTCCTTTTGTACCCATTTATCAATAATATTTTCGTTGAGTTTTTGTTGCGCTACCAAAAGCTGCTTTTTCTCGTGTATTAATTTTTGGGCTTGGTGGTGTTCTACCTTAATACGCTCTTGGCCCTTTTTGTCCTGATAGTAATCGTAATGGATTTCTATCCCCTGTTCTGCTAGCAATAGCTCCCTAACATTATCCTTCATATAATTATACGGTCCTTTGGTAAGCATCATCTTAAAGAAAATCGGAGTCAATTCTATGGCCATAAAGAGCAAGGTGATAAATAAGGAAATCCAAAAACCTGCTAGTTCATGTGCCAATTTTATACGCTCCAAAAGTCCGTCAAGACCGGCCGCTACAGTTTGGTTTTTTGATAATTCTGCAGACAATTCTTGTTCAAGGGATAGTTTCTCATTCTTTAATCTATCAACTTCAGGTTTTCGTTCATTATCGAAATTTTCCAGTTTTAATGCTAACGATTCCATGAGAGTCTTTAAAGCAGCAGCTTTGGGTCCCGGTCTAACAATACGAATTTCATCTGCATATTGTGCTTCAATATCTGTTAATCTAGCTAACAATTTATTACGTTCGTTTTCGATATTTGTTAGTCCTGCTTCTAACGGAATAAACCTCTCTTTAAAGTTTTCCCTTGTATTTAGTTCATATGTTTTCTGTAATTCTTGCTGTTCAGCATAAAGAGCGGAATCAATTTCACTTTTAAACATTCGAATCTCGACAGGCTTGGATATGGTTATAGCGATTATAATTCCCATACACAAGCGGGGGATGGCCCCTCCCAATTCACCCCAGGTTATTTTTTCGGTTCCATCGCCCACACCACTGGCAGCGACAATAAAACGGTCAATATTGAAAATTATCAATCCCCAAATAATACCGAAGATAATGGCTTTAATAGCAGTTGGCCAGTGAGTCTCCGTTTCAAGAACGGAACCATTGGGTTCAAAAATGGTGTACATGGCATAACCGCCAGCAAGGGCGGCCATAAATCCCGTGGCGACTACCACCCCGCCCAAACATGCATATTTAACCTGATCGGAATAGGTGGACCTTTGTAGTATGTAGCTATCCGAACCAGCGGCTTTCCATAATAACTTCATGATACGGTCTGGGGTCGGACTGTGGTAATAATCTCTTTTCATCTTTGATGGTTTTGGTTAGTGTATTAAGATTTTTTTCTTTTTCTACTTTGAGTATTTCTTCTGTTAATTCTGATATATCCAAGGGTGGAATTTCAATTTTTAAATTTGCTATTTCTGGAATATTGTTTTTGATTCTTGAGGTGGAAGGCTTAAGCGAAAAGGAAGGTTTTAAGGAAGGAAAAACATTTTTGGATTTGAATTCTGATTTTAAATTCAGTCTGTATTCCTTTTTAAATAAGGGCTCTGGGGGAGGGGTTTTTTGAACCTTTATAAAATAAAGTTCAATTTTTTTAACAGTCTTTTCCTTTATGCCATAAAAGATTATTTCGACATTTTGAGTGCTTAAATCATTGGTGAAATGAAAGGCGTTTTGAGTAATTATCCTCTTTTTACTTCTATGTATCACTTTAGCGTAAAGAAGGTTTTGCACATCCCAAGTTATTTTATTGGGTTGACCAATAATACCTATAGGAGCATCAACATACACATTGCTAGCTACCATCTTTCGATTAGTGATTCTATAAATAATTTGGCGATATGAAATCATTAGAAAAGCATATAGCCAATTGAAGAGATTTTTCATCGTTTGTTGCCCATTAGTTGCTAATTAGAAGTGAAACAAAAATTGCCGTGCTAATTAATAAACCCCCTACTACCAAGCATCCACTATTTTTGACCTTACTAAAGGTTTTTCGGTACGTCAATCCAGGAATACCGGAGCGAATGGAATACCCCTTGGAACTTAAGCTGCCTCTTTTGGTTCTAAAACTCGGGCTTACACCAGATTTGCTGATATTGAGGCCAAAGCCTTTACCTAGGTTTATCCGTTTTTGATATCGAAAGCCCATATTGATTTTTAAAATATAAGACCTTATAAAATTTTTTATCTCTTCAATCTAGGATTGGTCATCAATTTCGGCATTTGGCGCATTAGACTTAACCGACTGTATTCCATTTTTACAACCAACTTTGGTTTCATACATTTCACTAGTAGCAATAATCTGTGAGTTCACAGCGTGTAAATTGAAATAATACTTATCGTTACTACTTTTTTTGATAACAAATTTTGGATATGCCATATTGATAGATTTTTTGATTAATATTCAAACTTAAGGCACTTAAAAAGGAAAGTTTTACGGAAAACCGTAAGATGGTATTTATTTCAACTATTATAAATAATTATCAACCGTTTTCAAAAGTGCATCCTCAAATTTATAGATGTCTTCTATTGATTGAATTGGTTCACGGGTTTCATTTTTCTTATCATCAAAAACTCCCAAGTATTTATTACCCCCATTTAAATGAAGTCTGCATAAGGGCTTACGATTGTTGTCATCCAATAGGATTCCGAAATAAGACTGGGTGTCACGGTGAATTATTCTGCTTACTGGCAGTTTTCTTCTCAGTATTGCCACTACAATTCGAAAGCCTTCCATTTCCTCTTCAGTAGTTATTATTTTGCTTTCCGGTTCTTGGGTTTCAACATTATCTTCTTGCTGTTTTTCTGCTTCCTTGTTAATAGCCGCATTTAAACGATCATTAACTTTTTCACTGATGGTTTGGTTGAAGGCCTTTTGAACAAGCTCTTTAAACTCTTCCATCACGCGTTCGGTGAGCCTGCCAGAATATGCTTTGTTCGCAAAGAGCCTCACAAAATCATGTGAGGGAATGATAAGCTCTTCTGATATTAATCTTTTGATTTCCCTTGTATATTTAAGGGAGCTGGCATTGTCCACAATAGAGTCTACATCGAAATTTGATTTGTGGAATTTGGCTATTTCATTTACCATATTTTCCTTTACCGTAGTAATATCAAACTCTAAAAATGGTTTTTCGTCCATTTTATTGGGCTCTTCCAAATCTGTGTAAAACCGGTATTCAATTCCATTTGTAAGCAATGAAAAGCGGGTTTTTGTTACGTGGAAATATCGGAACAATTGTGAATTATGTACGTTTAGATCCTCTCTCCAATTTTTGCATTCTACAATCAGGATAGGGTTACCGTTCTGGAATATTGCATAATCTACTTTTTCGCCTTTTTTAAGTCCAAGGTCCGCTGTAAATTCTGGTACAACTTCAGTTGGATTGAATGTATCATACCCCAGAATATTAATAAAAGGCAGTACAAAGGCGTGTTTGGTAGATTCTTCCGTTTCAATTTTATCCTTTAGTTGATGTATTTTATCAGCTAAAGCTTTAAGTTGGTTGTGTAGTTCCATTTTGATATTTTATTTTATTGGATTTCTTAAGAACGTATAGCAGCTGCCATAATACTCACATATTCCCTTACAAATTTTTCAAGTTTATCTTCTGGTATTGTTTCATAACCTTTTGTACTTGGTCTTCTTTCACCTTTACAGAAACTTAATCTAGGATAAACGCGGTCTAAACTTTTCTTATAGGCTACACTACAAGAGCAATCATCAGTTTTTTCTACACACGGAACATAATTGAAAAGATAGCTTCCACCATGCTTGTTGCCATCGATTACTGTAATTTTAAATTCAATTGTTGCTCCATTTAATAAAAAGTTATTCTCCTTTGCAATTGCTTCCTTTCCATCTTTTTGGAAATAAATATTGGTATTGTATGGTACTTCTGTATCTAATCGAACTAGTTCTAATATTAAATCCGTTCCAGTTAATTTTTTAATTTCAGAATAATTAATATCTTTTGACTTTCCTATAACCTCATTAAATAAACCACGATCTTTAACATCGAATCCTTCCAATAATAATTGCTTTTCAATTGCATTGTATAGATAGGAGTTTTGATCTGACTGCGTTGATTTGTCTTCCGAAGTTGGGGCTTTTAAAACAATACTAGGTCTCGGATTTGCCTTCATATAGTTTTTAATTTCATCAGTGGTAATTATTTCTTTTTGATCTTTCCCGGTAAGCTTTACGTAGCCACGTTGCAAACTGCATGACCCTAATGTTGTTAGAATCATCAGAAGAAGTATCCTATTTTTTGTTTTCATTATTTATGGATTTAATTAAATATTGTTCCAAACTTAAAGTCTCTTTTTAAAGATATTTTACGGAAAACCGTAAAAGAGCATTTTTTTAAGACTGATAATCCAAATAAAAATCCCTTATGGTATTCCATAAGGGATAAAAAATAACCTATATATTCTCCCTACCCTTTGTACAGGCTATCATTAGGTCAAAGGTATGGGGGGATGTACAACGTATTTTACGGAAATACATAACCTATAAAAAAATAGAAAAACTTATTTCGCATTAAGGCAAAATAAATGAACATTAAAAAAAACCTTCATAAATGGAAACCCTCTCCCCCTTTAAAGAGCCTGTCCCGAGCTTGACGAGGGAGGGCGAGGGGGATGTTATAATCCAAATGGCGTTCCCTGAGCGCCGTCGAAGTGAACACCGTCCTGAGTGGAGGAGAAGCCAAAAGCGGTTAATCTATATCAGGGACGTACAACGTACACGATCCACGTCTCACGTCTCACGATTCACGTCTCACGATTCACGTCTCACGTCACCCTACTTAAATTAACCCGATATCCTTTACTATAGCCACCAATTGGGTGGTATTTCGGGCCTTAAAATGATCGCAAAGCTTACTGATCTTTTTTTCGATGGAACTTACGCTGGCAGGCTGGATATTGTTTTTTGTAAAATTGAAACTGATTTCTTTTTGGATAAAGCCCTGCGAGAGTAGCTTTAGAATTTCTATGTCGTAATCGCTAATTTCAATCGCCATCTTTTTTTGAATGGCATTAGCTACTTGGGGGGAGAGATATTGTTTCCCTCCATTCACCTCATTAATGGCCTGGGCCAATTGTTTTAGGCCATACCGTCCTTTGCAAACATAGGCATCGGCATTGCACTGCAGTACGATGTTTCGTACTTTTTGCAGGTTGTCCTCTACGGAATACGCAATTATTTTTAAGCCTGGGTACTTTTCCTTCAGTGCTCGAATTAATGTTTCTCCGGAAGGATACTTTTGGCTGCGATGGTCCGCTACAAACGAGAGATCTGTTATAAAAAGATCAAAAGGTTCCTTGACTAATATTGCCTTTTCAATTTGAAGAAACGCATCATCGCAATATGCAACTTGCGTAATGTGTTCTATATTCATTCCGTGCAGAACAGAAACCACTCCTTCGTTGATGCACTCCAGGTCATCTGATACCAATACTTTTTTAAACATACTCATATACTAATTTTTGAACGAAACCCATTTCCGGGTTCAGATTCAAAAATAATAGTTCCCTTAATTGCTTGAATACGGTTTTCCGCATTTTGCAGTCCATTCTTGTTTTTTAGGATGCAACCTTTGCCATTATCGGAATATGCGATGCTTATATGCTTGCCCTGTTGTTTAAAGTTAAGCAGTACCGCAGTCGCACCGCTGTGCTTTTTCATATTAGTCATCAATTCCTGCAGCACCCTATACACAGTTTCTTTTTTAATGGTGGGCACAATTTTCCAATCAAGGATAGCTAAATTACGGGTAGAGATTGCTGTAGTCTCAGTTTGATAACTTAATAGGAGATCGTTGAGCTGTTCGTTGAAGTCGGCTTCTATTTCAATAGCACTATTTTCTTTAGAGATATCGCGTGTTTTGTTATAGATAGTCTCAAGAGCATCCATTATTGTTTCGTCATCTTTATATTTTCCTTGTAATTTGGCCATAAGCTGGTACACGTCGTTTGCTACTTCGTCATGGACTTTTTTTGATATGCGTGCCTCGGTTTTATGCACTTGTAATATTTTTTCCTTTTTATGCCTTATCCTTAATGCGAAATATATAAATATTGAGCTAAGCAAAATGATAATTCCGAGAATTAGAAAAATAAGCTTTTGATTTTTTTCTCTTTCTCCTTCTAATAATGCATCGGCAGTTCTCTTTTTTTCATTGGCTACATTGTATTTTATAAAGGCATTTTTGTTTTCGGCCAATTGTTTTTCTTCGGCTATACTGTCAGTAATTTTTTTAAACTGTACAAATTTAGGATCATCGTTCATAATTGCATAAAGAGAAAGGGCATTTTGAAGGTAGGTGGCGCTTTTTAATGAATTTGCGACTTCATAAGCTTTGTTGGCAAAGTTTAAGGCTTGCGTTTTGTCATTACGGTCAAAATAATATAGGGCTAAATTTTTATAGCTTGAATAAAGGCCAGGAAGATAGTTACTAGCTTCACGTATTTTTAAAGCCTTTTTTAGATTTGGCAACGCTTCCGTATTTTCCAATTTGGATTGTACATAGCCCAGATTATCAATTATCATTGCAAACTGTAGGGAGGATGTGTCATTTCCGATTTTTTTATAGGCGACATTGAGCTGGTCCGCAGCTTTTTGGTATTTCCCAAAATCTTTATATATATTCGCTTTATTGTTAATCAGTGTAATGCTATCAGATTTCTTTTTTGAATAGGTTAATGATAAATCGTAGATTTCAAGAGCTTTTTCATATTTTTTTGTTTCGCGATAAATAACACCAAGTTGATTATATAGAGCCTTTCTGCCATCATAGACGGTATCTTTTTTGGAGTACCTGTCCAATAAGCTTAGCCCTTCGACTGCCGCAATTTCACTGTCAAATATATTACCATTACTATAATGCCCTAATGCAATTAACCTTAAGTCTTTCAGGACGCCCAAGGTGTCATTTTTTTTTAGATCCTGTGCCTTTTTTAAGGTATAAAAGTTTATAGCTTGGAAAATATCGGTTTCTCTATTGGGGTTTACGATTGCTTTGTAATAATTGTTTAGGGTGTCATGATGTGTTTGCGCATGAATTGAATTCAGGCTTCCGAAGGAAGAGAGAATAAAAAAGAAGAGGAATGAAAATGATTGGTTTTTCATTCCTCTAAAGTACTAACAAATTAGGAGATTTTTATCCCCCTCCGTCAGGTGGCGGTGGCGGTGGTGGAAAATGACCATCATCCCCACAACAGGCTTGCGTATTCTTTACTTCCTCGGAAATTGCTTGTGGGGTACAGGAAAAAAGACCCAAATTGAGGAAAACCGTAAGTAAAACTAAAATTATTTTTTTCATTTTGTTATGATTAAAAGTTGATACTAGTGTGGCCGTCCGGATACTTGCCCAGATTGTTTTACAGCAACACGATAAGGGAAAGGCTAAGCCTTTCAAACTTGAGAAGTGTGGAGCGCAGAAGTAATGCATAAGGTTACTTCTCAAAATGGCCAGTTACATTACACTGCAGCTCCAGTAGTAGTATTGAAATGTTTTGTAAACCCTGTTACACCCAAGGTGGCATTGCAATACTGAAGCAAATGAAGAAAGAATGGTTTGGAAAGCTTGGAAAGTGGATGGAAAGGTTTTGGAAAGCTTCTGGAAAATTATTTCCGAATATTTTACACACAATTTTTTGTAATTTTAATAGGTTCAAATACAGACTTTATGCATAAAAAATTACTGTTGGATGCTTTCGGAAAAGTTCGAAAAGAATTGGAACAAGAAGGGGTTTCTTCTCCATCAAAGACTCGATGTGCGGAGGAGTTGTCCATCATAGTTTCCAAATCTTTTAGCTATAGTGAGAGAAGATTACGTGATTTTTATAATAGTGCCATAAATCCTGACTGCGAAAAAGTCAATATTCCTCAAGAGGAGGTAGTATTGGCACTCGCAAATTATTTAAACTATACCGATTTCAAGGAGTATTTAGCCAAAAATCCAATTAATAAAGAAAATGAAATTCCTGTGATCTCACCTACTACCCAATTACAGAGTTATGTGGGATTTTTAAATAAAAATAAAGTAACGCTGATTGTAATATTTCTTTTTGCTTTAGGAATAGGAGGTTATTTCTATATCACTAGACAACGTTGGATGGAGTGGCAGGATACCCATTATGTTGAGGTTCCCTTCGATTCCAAAAAATTGAATGAGGGTACTTTGAAATTTTATAAGGAAGAGCGCATTGAAAACTTTAAAAGAATTATTGCTAATTGTAGTACCCAATATTTCCGAAAGGATGGAGAAGTTCAAATATGGTATGGCAAAAATAAGGAGGGTAAACTTCAATATTTCACTAGTTATGGGTTACATCCAGAAACTGGTAAAACCCTTAAGCCGATTACCACATATATGATTAGGAAATATATTTGTCCTTAAATTTCATTAATGGGATCTATAATTTGTTTCCGCATTGTTTGTTGGCTTTTAGTTTTTTTCTAACATTATAGTTGTTTTCTCCCCCAAGTCAAAAAGCCAACAACGCCATCTTACAGCTTACAACCTAAAACCTAAATATGGAAGGATTGTGCAGAAATAAAAAATTATCTTTACACGATAACAGTAACAAAAACTTGACATATCCTAACCTATTTACGGGATATCAGTGGTATATGATACTATATAACCAGTTGTGCAAAATATAAAAAGTCTGAACGGAAAAGAGTAAATTATTTGAAACTTGAATAATAATAACGATATGAAATTCAATACGACAATGCCGAAAAGTTTAAAAACGTATTACGAAAAAGAGCTTTCGGACTATCAGACTGAATATTTAAACGATAACGTAAAAGAAGCTTGGAACCATTTAGAGCGTGCCCACATAATCGGACAAAAATATCCGTATGCACATAGTTACGTTCATTGGAAAATGCTACAATTCGGACTTAAAATCAAAAGCGGAAAAGAAATAGTCGGACAAATACCACGACTGATTTTTGGTGGGGTAAAGTCTTTCGTTGGAAAAATTCCAGTTGGTAATCCAGGGGGAGCAAATGTACCGCCTCTTAAACCTTTCCCAATTGAAAAGGAATTGCAAGATATTTTTACGAAAGCAGGTGTCAGTTTGAATTAAATAAAGACGTTGCACGACAACGGTAACCGTTGCACAACCCCTTAATTTTTTTAGATCTGAACCAATATAAGCCGTTTTAAGCGGCCTTGCTTTTTTGGTCAGGCTTGAGAATGAACCAAATTTGGTGCCTTTAAAAAATGCCATGCTACATTCTGAAGCACTATTTTTGGCAAAAAATATAAAACCAGGCTTTCCGCCCCGCTCTTTGCGCGTTTTTGGATAAAC
>TARA_R110000751_G_scaffold8822_7_pt1 | contig 38491 bp, 30 predicted proteins | sample TARA_R110000751 | Tara Oceans TARA_R110000751 (sample SAMEA4398001) | marine metagenome | biome: Polar Biome; feature: [MES] marine water layer (ENVO:01000295) within the mesopelagic zone...; material: water (ENVO:00002006), including particulate matter (ENVO:01000060) such as...... | reverse complement strand
GAGCCGTTTTTTCCCGGCGAAGCGCTGATCAGCAAAGCCCGGCAACTGACACAAAGGGAACCGGTCAGGCTGCTGACAGAGGGCGCCACGCGGACGCCCTATTTTTGCTCCGGTTGCCCGCACAACAGTTCGACAAAACTGCCGGAAGGCAGCAAGGCGGCCTCGGGCATCGGCTGCCATGTGATGGCAAGCTGGATGGACCGCGACACTGAAGGTTATGCCCAGATGGGCGGCGAAGGTGTTCCGTGGATCGTGCGCTCGCATTTCAATGGCGGCCAGCACATGTTCCAGAACCTTGGCGAGGGCACCTGGTATCATTCCGGATCCCTGGCGATCCGCCAGGCGGTGGCGGCCAAAGCCAATATCACCTACAAGATCCTCTATAATGACGCCGTCGCCATGACCGGCGGCCAGCCGGTGGACGGGCCGGTGAGTGTTGCCGCGATAGCGCAGACCTGCCGCGCCGAGGGCGTCAGCCGCATCGCCATCACATCGGACGATATCGACAAACATGCAGCAGGTGATTTCCCTGCCGGCACAAGTTTCCATGACCGCTCGGAACTCGATGGCGTGCAGCGCGAATTGCGCAAGGTGAAAGGCGTCAGCGTACTGATCCATGAGCAGACCTGCGCCACCGAAAAGCGCCGCCGTCGCAAGCGCGGGACGATGGAGGATCCAAAACGCTTTGCCCTCATCAACCCGCTGGTCTGTGAAGGCTGCGGCGATTGTTCTGTTGAAAGCAATTGCCTGAGCGTCGAACCGCTGGAGACGGAATTCGGCCGCAAGCGCAAGATCAACCTGTCATCGTGCAACAAGGATTTTTCCTGCCTGAACGGGTTTTGCCCGAGCTTCGTCACCATTGAAGGCGGTGAGCGGGCAAAACGCCAACCGGCAGGCATGCAGCTGGCGACGCTTCTGGCAGGCATTGAAGAACCCGATTTTGCCGACCTTGATGCGCCCTATGATCTGCTTGTGACCGGCGTTGGCGGCACCGGCGTTGTAACCATCGGCGCGCTGATCACCATGGCCGCGCATCTGCAGGGGCTCGGCACATCAGTGCTTGATTTCACCGGCTTTGCGCAGAAATTCGGCACTGTCCTGAGCTATGTCAGGCTTGCCGCCAGGCCAGAGGCACTCAATCAGGTGCGGATCGGCGAAGGTGCTGCAGACGCTGTCATCGGCTGCGATATCGTGGTCAGTTCTTCGCCCAAGGCCTCGCTTCACTATCGCCATGGCACGCGTGTTGTGCTCAATACGGCTGAAATGCCGACGGGTGATCTGGTTTTGCACCGCGATGCGGATTTGCGAACCGATGACCGGGAAGCGGCCATCCGCCAGGCCGTCGGTCCGCAGAATGTTGCGGCGCTTGACGCCAATGGCATGGCCGAGACGCTGCTGGGGGACGCCGTCTATGCCAATATGATCCTCCTGGGACATGCCTGGCAGCAGGGTCTTGTGCCCGTCGGGCTGGCGGCTCTGGATCAGGCGATTGTCCTGAACGGCGTGCAGGTGGAGAACAATTGCCTCGCCTTTGCCATCGGGCGCACCATGGCCGCCCGGCCGGAGCGCCTGAAGGACTTTGCCGGCGGCGAGGCGCCAGACGAGCCCACCCTGGAAGATCTGATCGAGAAACGCGCGGCGTTTCTGGCCGGCTATCAGAGCCGCGCCTATGCGCATGCCTATCGCGACCGTGTGCAGGCCTTCAGCGCCAGGCTTCCACCCGACGGGCGGGAGGAATTGTCTACAATTGCAGCAAAGGCGCTGTTCAAGCTGATGGCCTACAAGGACGAATACGAGGTGGCGCGCCTGCATACCAAAATGGGTTTCGAGGAGGAGGTGCAACGCAGCTTCACGGGCGACTACAAGATCCATTATCACCTAGCGCCGCCGCTGTTGCCGCTGGGCAAGGATGCAAGGGGGCGTCCGCGCAAACGCGCCTTCGGCCCGTGGATCAGGCCCGGGTTGCGGCTGCTGGCAGGGCTGAAAGGCCTGCGCGGCACGGCTTTCGACCCTTTCGGCTATACAAGCGAGCGACGGATGAACCGCGCGCTGATCGGCTGGTATGAAGATTGTCTGGATCGGGTCGCCAGATACCATGGCGAGGCAAACCACGCGCAATGTCTGACCATTCTTCAGGCGCCGCTGGAGATGCGGGGCTATGGCCCCGTATGGGACAAGGCGGTCAAGGAGCAACGCGGCAGGGTCGAGGCAGAGCTGACGAACCTCAGGTCCGGGCAGCCCCACAGCGGATAGATCGCGGGGAACGGAACACCCCGTCGCAACATTTTGTCCTTGAGATTTCCATCTGCATATCAAGCGTGGATTTTGCTGCCAATCAAAAGACTTGTTCCGACCAGAAGAGCTCCTATCACCTGTACGATCGACAGCGTCTCACCCAGCCAGACAACGGCAAGGGCGGACGAGGCAATGGGTGCAAGAAACAGATATTGAGCGGCAGCAGATGCGCCTATTTTCTGCACACCGATATTCCAGAAGAGGTTTCCAAACAATGTAGCGCCGATGCCCACATAAAGCACTGAAGGCACTGCAGTTGCCGGAACCGCTATGTCAGCAAGGGACACCATTCCCAAAGAAGCAAGCAGAAAGAGTGAGAACATCAGCCCGGTAAAGCCGGCAATGGTCATGGCTGAAAATAGAACCATTGGAGAGAGCATTGATTTTTGACGCCGCAAAAGCAGGCTGTAGGCTGCCCATATGACGGCCGCCAGAACCGCAACGCCATCGCCCCATCGGAATTGGGATAATGAGGCATTTTGAAGTGTGCCATCGGTCAGCAGCAAGGCAGTGCCCACAAAGCCGATCAACACCACCAGCGTTCGTATTCCAGTCATGCGCTGATCGCCCGATATCGCCGACAGGAACAGCACCCAGACCGGAGCCGTTGCCTGCAACAAACCGACATTCAGCGCAGCTGTGCCAAAGGGCGCGGCTATAATGGCAAAGGAAAAAACCACACAATTGATAAAACCAAGCAATGCGATCGAAGTCAGGTTTTTGCGAATTTCGTTCCAGTTTCGAAATATTGCGGTCGCGGTAAAGGGTAACAATGCAATGATGACCAGCGCCCAGCGCCAGAATACCAGCGCGACGACGGACGTTTCACCGGATACAGCACGAATGACCACATGATTTCCACCCCACAAGAGGGCGGTCACAACCAAACCAAGTCTGGCGAGTTGCGCTGTGGTCAAAGGCATATCAATGTGTGTGAGCGCTTCGCTGTGACACGTGCCATGGCAGCAGAATTCTCTCGGCGACTTCGACCAAGTAAAACAGCAGCGTACCCATGATGCCGAGAATGACGATTGCCACAAATGCGCGCGGCGTATCGAACATCCCCTGGGACAGCAAAATGACGTGACCCAATCCGGTCTCGCCAGCCACGAACTCTCCCACAATTGCCCCGATAAGTGCGAATGAAATACCCACTTTCATTCCGGCAAACATGCTTGCCAGTGCCATGGGGAATCGTATTTTCGTCAGGATCTGCAGTTTGCTGGCGCGCGCAGCTCTGGCCATGTTGATCATATCGCTATCGGCGCTTCGCAAACCCAACACGGTATCGATAACGATTGAAAAGATGGCAATCATCAGCGCAATGGCGATTTTCGGCTCCGATCCGGTTCCCATCCAGATCACGAACAAGGGCGCAAGAGCCACTTTCGGTACGCTGTTGAGCGCCACCAGCAAAGTATAAAGAGTGCGGTCAAGAAACACAGAATGCACGATACCAACGGCCATCGCCACACCCAGGACCACGGCCAATGCAAATCCCACAAGGGTCGTCATCAACGTATAGCCAGCATGTTTGAGGAAATATCCTGGTGCCTCAGCCCATTCCATGATTATGCGTGATGGTGCCGGCAGAATGAAATCGCGGGCTTCAAAATACCAGCAAAGCACTTCCCAAACCAGCACCGTGACCACGAGAACAGCTACGACGGAAATCAATTTGTCGTTTTTTCGTATCCAGTCCATAGACCTAGTCTCCGTGTACAATGCCGAGTTGGGCAAAACGCTGGCGCAGATGTGATACATAGGCGCCGAACTCAGGCGACTCGCGCACACTGAGATGCCGCGGTCGCGGAAGGTCCACTTGAAGCACCTCATCGATACGGCCAGGGTTTCTCGACATGACGACCACCCGGTCAGACAGAAAAACGGCTTCGGGGATCGAATGCGTGATGAACAGGACTGTTTTCTGCGTATCCTGCCACAGGCGTGCCAGTTCGAGGTTCAGATCATCGCGCGTCATCGCGTCAAGCGCACCGAACGGCTCGTCCATCAACAACAGTTCCGGATCATCCAACAACGCACGGCAGATTGAAGCGCGCTGACGCATGCCGCCGGACAATTCCCAGGGGTGCCGATTTTCAAATCCCTGCAACCCGAATCTGCCGAGCAGTGCCCGGGCCTTGTCTTCATATTTGGAGCGGTCCAACCGCCGGAATTCAGTGATGAGCAGAACATTGTCCAAAATATTGCGCCAGTCCAAAAGGATGTCGCGCTGAAACACGACCCCCATATCATCGGGTGGGCCGACAACCGGCTGGTCCTGTATGAGGATTTCGCCTTTTGTTGCCTTTTCCAGTCCCGCCAGACATTTCAACAGGGTGGATTTCCCGCAGCCGCTTGGGCCGAGCAGACTGACAAACTCGTGATTGTGAATATCGAGGTTGATATCCTCAAGCGCGGTTACCTCACCATGTGGAGAAGGATAGACCTTTCCCACATCGCGAATGCTGACATAGCTATTTTCTCGTGACATCCGCCAGCCCCTTTTCACCCTGAGCACCCGAAACACATTGTCTTTCAAACGAATTGACAACCTGCTCCAATTCTTTGTTTTCACGCATATCTCGGCCCCTTTCATGGCTCCATGAAAGGGGCACGGGCCTTAATTGGACAAAAGCGCATTGGTGAAGAAATCTTCCGGCTGCTGCCCAGACTTGATGATGCCTGCCTTTTCCATGGAAACCAGTGCATCTGCCCAATCTTCTTTCGACTGGATGCCAAACGGTTTTCCTGCAGTCCGCTCGGTATCGAAAAAGTCGCGATAAGCTTCAATTTGCCCCTTGAGAACATCCGCATTCAGATTGTTGTCCGGACGAGAAGCGATAATGGCCTTGGCGGCTTCATCAACATGGCCGTCGAAAATATAATTCCATGCCCGTTGCTGAATGGTTGCGAGCTTGGAGAGTTCCTCACGTCGTGACGTCAAGGTGTCTTCCTGCGCTATCAGGCCGTAACTGGGAAAGGCAACGCCATAGTCGGCCATCAGCAATTGTTTGGCAGGCCGGGTCTCGGCAACAAGGGGCAGTCCGAACGGCCCGACAGTCATGAAGCCGTCGACCTCACCTGACACATAGGCAGCGACCATGGAAGGTGGTGAGACCATGAGGATGGAAAGATCATCGCGCTTGACACCGCCATTTGCGAGAAAGGAGTCAATATAGGGAACCCAGGGACTGGAGGTAAATGTAACCAGCCTGCGCTCTTTCAAATCCTCGACCGTGTTGATGTTGCTGTCTTTTGCAACCAGCACCGCCATGTCGCTTCGACGTGCCCAACCGGCAAAGGATTTCAGCGGCAGGCCGTTTTCGCGGGCAAGAGCCATCAGACCCAATTGCACCTGTCCGACATCGACCTGACCGCTGCCAACCAGCTGAATCGTGTTGGTCGTGCCTTTGCCGTCCTGGATTTCAACATCCAGGCCGGCTTCTTCAAACCATCCCTTTTGCTCGGCCAGATGCATGGCCGCATGAATACCCCAGGGCGAAAAATCCATCCGCACAGTCAGTTTCTCCGCCGAAGCATTTACAATGCCAACAGCTGCAATACCCAGGGACAGTGTCAAGGTCCCGATCATTCTATTCAGCTTTTTCATAATGTTCACCCTTCATTTTTATTGTGTAACATGTTGCTCGAACCCGGACTTACGGGACATCAATGTATGCAACGACTTCCTTCCAACTGCAGAAATCTCTTCTGATCGTTCCGGTGAGATCTGCGTCTTCAAGACTGGTGAAAGCGCGTCCAGACCGATCAGGGTTTCCATCCACCGGGCAACAGTTGCGGGAACGGGAAACCCTTCATCAAGTATTCCAAAGGCGCGAGCGGCTGTGAGATAGGGCAGAATTGAAATATCAGCGAGAGACGGTGAAACACCGCACAGCATGGGTGTTTCCTCAAGCGCCCGGTCCATTCGGTGGAGCGTCTTTGTCAGCACATCAAAGGCGTGTTCGGAAAGAGAAGACGAAAACCCTGCGCTGTACAGGTCTAATTGACGCTCCCGTCGTTTCGGATCAGGCAACTTTGCCACCATTTCGTGTACCGCCTTGTCGCCCATTTGAAGCCACCGCGGGCGAACCAGCACAACCCAGGCAATGCCGGGCCAGGCCGGATGCAGAACTTCGTCCACCCATTTGGCCCACAGCCGCATATTGGCTCTTTGCATGGGCACATCCGGCAAAAGGCAAGGATCCGGGAAAAGCGCCTCTATATAGTCCAGTATGGCCGTGGACTCGACAACGACGTCTTCGTTGTTGACCAGCGTCGGTATGCAACCGGAAGAATTGATCGACAGATAGGCGCCTGTCAGGTTTTCCTTTTCAGCGAGATCAAGTATGACCTCCTCCCAAGCGACTCCCTTCAATGCCAGAGCAAAGCGCACCTTTTCAGAACAGGGAGAAAGTGGATAATGGTAGAGCCTCAGCATGATCCCGTGGCTCCCCAACCCATGGTTTGGCAACACGGGTTCGCTAGGGCTTCAAGTAGCCGAGAACGACTTCGACAATGTGATCCTCGCGCGCCTTGAGGCGTTCGGGATCCGTCAGATCTTTGTGAAAAATGGCACCCAGAGTGTGCTGATTGGACAAATAGAAATAACCCAGCGCGGAGATGGAAATATAGAGATCCATCGGATCGACATTGGTGCGAAATACCTTGGCTTCGACGCCTCGCTCCAGCAGGGATTCGATGACTTCGGTCAGCATCGAATACAGTTCCGAAATTTTTCTGGAACCGCGGATATGGATTGCGTTGTGCAGGTTTTCGCTGTTGAGCAGAGAGATCACTTCGGGGTGTTCGACAAAATGCGCAAAAGTGTGCCTCACCAGTTGCGACATGCCCTCTATTGGTGACATGTGCCGGATTTCGAGATCGGCGTGGTGCGCCCGCATTCGCACATACATTTGCTCCATGACTTCCAGGAACAGGCTCTCCTTGCCGCCAAAATAGTGATAGGCTAGGTTTTTCGATACGCCGGCTCTCTTGACGATGCCATCCATTCTGGCCCCATCGAAACCAAATTCCGCAAACTCCTCCAGAGCCGCTTGCAGTATCTTCTCCCGGGACCCCGCCGGGTCGCGTCTTATCTTTGTTTTTTTCATGACTCTTAACTAACCGAGACCTTTCCGGCGTGCAAACTGGCAGTGGATATCCAACATCGTGGCACAACATTAGAGTGCACCTCCGGAATGCGGAACCATGCTCTCACGCAATTTTACAGTTGCATCGCGATCAATGTCATCTGCGTCCGGCGTCAGTACAACGCCGTGCCACTTGCGGGCATAACCGGGGGTGATCTTCTCATCCAATATGTCTTTCAGGACGCTGTCGACGTCTCGCGACAAGGCGGGACCATAACCACCTGCTCCCGCCTGCTCGTGAATTACAACCTGATTGCGCTTGAGGGGCATCGTGACCTTGCCGGGAAGTGTTGATTGGACACCATCCTGGTCCACAAGCCAGTTGAAGGTCATCCGCCCGTCCTGACCTTCCGCCAATCCATAGGGCGCAAATTTGGTTCGGTCGGAACGCAATTGCAACCCGGCCTCCGGTGCCAACAGACGATAGGAACGCCGAACGCCCAGGCCACCGCGAAATTGGCCAGCGCCACAACTGTCGGGGATCAGCGCATAATCTTCTATCCGGATGGGATGTTGGCGTTCCAGAACCTCCACAGGGGTGTTTGAAAGGTTCTGCGAAGGGTTGGTGATCGCGTCCACGCCGTCCCTGTCGGGACGCCCCCCCCAACAACCGCAAATCATGTCCACAATGATGAACGGTGTACGATCCGGCCTGTATCCGCCGATGGCAATGACGGTATTGCCGCCCTCGCCTGCCGCCGGCACCCGGTCAGGTACGATCTTGGCGAGCGCGCCAAGCATTGCATCCATGACGCGATAACCCGTGAGCGCACGCGCTGCACAAGCGCCTGGCATGACCGGGTTCAATATGGAGGCTTCGGGCGCTCGCACTTCGATACAGCGAAAGATACCCTCATTGTTGGGAATGTCACCGTTCAGAACGCACCGCACGCTGAGATAGGTACAGGAATTAGTGTAGGACTTTGTCGCGTTCAACGCAGCAGGCACCTGCGGTGAAGACCCCTCATAGTCCACGATCAGATGATCATCATCCACCGTGATCGACACTGTTATCGGCAATGGCGCATCGTTGAAACCATCATCGTCAATATAATCGGTAAAAGTATAGGTCCCGTCTGGCCAGGATCGAATGTCCTCACGCGCCATGCGCTCCGCATAATCCAGCAACTCATTGAAGTAGTGATGGGCCGTGTCCCGACCATATTTCGAGATGAGTTTGCCCATTTCACGAGCACCGACATGGCAGGCTGCCTGCTGCGCTTTCAAATCACCGAGCACCCGGTCGGGAACACGCACATTGCGTTCAATGATTTTGTGAAGCGTGTGGTTGAGAACACCCTTGTCGTAATATTTGAGAATCGGGATTCTCAGGCCTTCCTGATATATTTCAGTGCTGTCGGATGCGTTTGATCCCGGCACGCGCCCGCCCACGTCGGTATGATGGCAGATGACGACCGAAAAGGCTTCAAGCAGGCCATCAAGAAAGATGGGTGTGAACATGAATATGTCCGGCAGGTGCATGCCTCCCTGATAGGGATCATTGAGAACAATGGCGTCCCCTTCATGCAAGTTATCGCCGAACTCCTGGCGGATCGCTGCCATTGCCTCGGGCACGGCACCCAGATGAAGCGCGATGGTTTTGGCTTGGGCTATCATGTTGCCCTGCGCATCGCAGATGGCGGCGGAATAATCCATGACGTCCTTGACGATCTCAGATCGCGCCGTACGCAAGACAGTGTAGGCCACCTCGTCGACGATTGAATCGAGCGCGTTTTTGATGACGGCAAAAGTGATAGGATCCGTTTTCATTGTCCGCTTCCCTCGATCATCTGGCTGATATCCAAAAGGACACTGCCACAGCCATCGGTCGTTGCCCTGGCTGCAGGAGGCACAACGATCGTCGTGTCATAACTGACCAGAATTGCCGGCCCGTCCAATGCAGATTCCAAAACGTGATGACGCGGCAAAATGGCGGTATCGAGCCAGATATCCGCAGAGGAGAAACAAACCTGACGTTTCGCGCTATGCTGTATCTCACCGGCTTGGCTGCCGCCTGAAAGGGCGCGAAAGTCGAGCTTTTGATCGCGCAATCCGCGGCCCGTTACACGCAGGTTCACCAATTCGACCGGGGATTCATCACTATAGCCATAGACGGTTTCATAGGCGGCCTGAAATGGCGCATGCAGGGCTTGCCCGCCTTCATCAACGAGCACCTGCCGGTCGACGGGAATTGTCAGCTCGGAGGATTGTTCCATGTAACGCAAATCCGCACCGAAGCTCAATTCGATCCTGTCGGGGCCAAAACCTTCTTCCTTGAGCCTTTGACGCATGTCGGCTTCAAGTTGATCCAGCGGCGCCTTGAGTGTTCCGGCATGCCACCCATCTATCGGCCCGACAGTGGCCTTCACAAGGCTGTGCTCTACATCGGCCGCCAGCATGCCGACCGAACAGAACACCCCTGACATGGTCGGAATGACAATCTTGCGAATATCGAGAAGCAACGCGACATCCGCAGCATGCATGGATCCGCCTCCGCCAAAGGCCATCAGTGTCATTTCGCGCGGATCCAGCCCGCGTTCGACTGTAACGGAACGGATGGCGCGGGCCATATTGACGTTGGCGATACGACGAATGCCAAGAGCGGCTTGCGTTACAGTCAAACCCAATGGCTCTGCGACATGAATGCGTACTGCCTGTTCGGCCAAAGCCCGGTTGACGGTGAGACTTCCACCCGCAAGTCCCGTTTCGCCTATGAAACCCAGGCAGATATTGGCGTCCGTCACTGTCGGCTTGTCATTGCCCAGGTCATAGGCGGCTGGCCCCGGATCCGCGCCTGCCGACACAGGACCAACCTGCAACATGCCTCCGGCATCGATCCAGGCAATGGATCCGCCACCCGCTCCCACCTCCGCAATGTCGATGGCTGGAACTTTGAGCATGTAGCCGCCGCCTTTGGTAAACCGGCTTGGGCTGGTAATGCCATCGCGAAACTCATACTCGTTGATCAACATGGGCACGCCCTTGTCGATGATCGAGGCTTTGGCCGTCGTGCCCCCCATGTCGAAGGCAATCACGGTGCCCAGGTCCGTGGCCTGACCCAGTCGGGCGGCACCGATGACGCCACCTGCCGGGCCGGAGCCAACGGCAAAAACCGGGCGACTCTTGGCGGCATCAAGCCCCATCATCCCACCAGCGGAATTCACGATCAGGAGGGGTGCGCTGAAGCCTCTGGAAGTCAGTTCTGCTTCAAGCTTTGTCAAGTAGGCCCGCATTTCCGTGAGAAGATAGGCATTTACCACCGTGGTCGACGTGCGTTCATACTCCTTCATCTCGGGAAGCACATCACAGGAAGCCGTGACCAGCAGGGACGGAAATTCCTTTTCGATCAGATCGCGTGCCATCACTTCATGAACAGGATTGGCGTAGGAATTGAGAAAACAGATGGCGAGCGCTTCGCAACCTTGAGCCAGCAGCTCCCTGACGGCTGTTTGCAGGGAAGATTTATCCAGGGGCACAACAATTTCTCCATGCGCCGACAGCCTTTCCACCACTTCCTTGCGAAACCGCCGTGGCACCAGCTGCACGGGTTTTTCCCAGGTAAGGTCGAACATGTCCGGGGTTCTAATGCGCCCTATTTCAAGAACATCGCGAAAACCCCTGGTCGTGATCAGGCCGGTAACGGCCCCCTTTTTTTGCAGGATTGTGTTCGATCCCACTGTCGTCCCATGGGCTATTTCCGAAACCTGCGCTGGCGCAATGTCGCGCTGCGCCAACATGTCCACGATGCCTGTAATCACCGCCTTGCCGGGGTCGTCAGGAGTTGATGCAACCTTGGAAATGGAAGTTTGTCCGGTCTCATCGTAGAGCACTATGTCTGTGAAAGTGCCCCCTATGTCGACGCCAATTCGATATTGCATGGTTAAAGACCGCCAATTAGTAATTATTGACTGACTAGTTAGTAAATTATTTTTCGGGTGTCAACCCTCATAATTTTCACGTCTGCATGGCACCATGGAATGAGGGTTGGGAGATTTTTCTTTGCAAAAGCCAGACCGACCACAGCAACGTCCTGTATGGAGCAGCCTGTCTGCGTGGTACCGGCGAGGATCAGACCCTACGCCACATGCGTGAGATTGACGGTCTTAAGTACGGATTGCACCCCCGCAACCGGAACAAACAAGGGAGATATGTAACAATTTGGAGCTAATGAAGATACAGGCGACAAGACCTTGGAATACAAAGACCGAGCGCAAATCCTTCAATCGACAAACTGTCTTTGGATTAAAAAATCACGCATTCAAAGATTGAATAGGATCGCACCCAATTGATCAGCACGGAGCCTCGAACCGGTCCTCGCTCAAAGACCCAGTTGATCTGTTGTCGCCAGCGCGGCCATGCCGCCGTCAATGATCAGATCGCTGCCCTTGATCCAGTGGCTTTCGGCTGAGGCCAAGAAGACGATCACATCGGCGATTTCATCCGGCAGGCCGGGACGCCCGACGCGGGCGACATTGCGGGCCATTTTTTCACCAAAGGCAGTGGCGAAATCGCCAAGGATGCCGGTGCTGACGGCTGCCGGGCTGACAGTGTTCATGCGCAGCCTGGCAGCGATCATGCGCTCGGTCTGGGCCATGCTCCACACGATAACCGCCTCCTTGGACAGATTGTAGGCGCGGATGTGGTTGATCCTGCGGCTTTCGATGAAGGCATCGAGATCGGCAGGTCCCGTCAAGGCCATGAGCGCCTTGACCTCGTCGATGTTGTCCCGCCAGGCGGCACCGGCGCGCGAGGCGGTATTGACGATGGAGCCGCCCTCGACGAGCATCGGGACAAGTGCATTTGTCATCTGCACCAGCCCGAGAAAATTGACCGCCAGAATGGTCTTTTCCAGCCCGGCACGCGGCGGCAGGCCGGCATTGTTGATCAGGCAGTCGAACGGACCACTGACCTGTTCTGCTGCCTTTCGGATCGCATCGGGATCGGACATGTCGACGCGCACCCACTGGTCGACATGGGCCGGTTCTGAAATATCAAACGCCACGACCTCATAGCCGCGGGCCCTGAGTTTTTGCGCCGTTATGGCGCCAATGCCGGTGGCCGCTCCTGTCATTGCCGCGCGCATGGCTGGTTCTCCCGATCGTGTCATCTTGAAAATGTTGGCCTTTGACGGTGGCAAGCCGTTTGGTCTTTTCCGCGCGATTCCTCGCTGGACCGGCGGAAAGACAGGAGCGAACCAGCGCCCCTGTCCTGAATTTCCTTCGGATCGTGCCTATTTCAGGACGCCGACTTCCTTGTAGTAGCGGGCAGCACCCGGATGCAGTTCCTGCAGGCCGCGTTTTGATGCTGCAAATTCCAGGTTCAAGGCCTCGGCCCAGGGCGAATCCGACGTGACCTGGTCGAGATTGTCCCAAAAGGCCTTGGTGATCTTGTAGACCGTTTCCTCGTCCAGGTCCCTGCGCACGGCAATGCCGACGGCGGTGTCGAAAGAGACAACAGGAGCCTTGTTCATCTGGCCCTTGTAAAGGCCATTGCCGATTTCCGCACGGTAGCGCCATTTTCCGAGATAGTTGTCAACCGCTTCGCCGGTGGCATCAGCAGGACCGATGAAGCGCAATTCCTCGGTTTCGGTAAACTGGATGAACTGGCCGCAAGGATCGAGACAGCCATTGACATAGACATCCACCTTGCCATCGAGAAAGGCCTGGTAACCGGTCTGCCAGTTGGCCTTGATGGCCTCATAGTCCTCGCCGACAACCAGGCCGGTGGTCGATTCAACCCAGCCTCGGGCCGCATTATAGGCGCCGCCACCCTGGGGACCCAGAAAGACAGAAGCCCCTTCGATGTCATCGAGGGTCTGGATGTCGCTGTCGGCGCGCACCGTGAAGTGATAGGCCCCATAGGGGAACCACATCAGGAGACTGACATTCTTGGCAAGTTCGGGCGCCTCGGGCTCGTTCTTGTACATCGCCTTGCCGGCCGCCATCAGGTTGTAGATGACAGGACTTGTCATTGCGAAGTCGAGATTGCCGCGACCCACCTCCATCTGGTGCAGCGTGGCGGCGCCGCCACCGGAGACTTCAATGGCCACGCCCTCGACATTGTCGCTCACCACATTGGCAAAGGTTGCCATGGTGATCGCCTGGCCAAGACTTGGCGCAATGGTCGCCATCTTCAATGTCACATCATCTGCCTGTGCGGCGGATGAAAGTGTGAGCGCAGCAATGGCTGCAAGTGTCGTTTTACGCATGAGGTTTCCTCCCGTTATTATGCGTTTTCTCTGGATCTGGATAAAGCGTCGACGGTTGAAGGCTCGCCCTTGAGGAACCGGTGCCCGACCACCAGAACGAAACCGGCGATCAGGGCCGGAACGGAGATGGCCATTTGCGGCAGCAGGATCGCCACGCCGACAATGGTGCGGATGAGCCGTTCCAATGGATAAAGGCGATTTTTCTCGAATCCCGACAGCGCTGATGTCAGCAGCCACATGGACAGGGTAAAGGCGATGACGATCCAGCCGAGATCGCCCCAGCTGACCGTGGCAATGTCGATCATCGCCCTGGAATCGGGCAATTCCTCGCCGAACCAGCCGAACAGCACCTGCAATTTATAGAGCACGGCCGGGTGATAGACGAAGATGAAAGGGATCAGGAACCCGGCGATCGACAGGCGCGCCGCCTCGAAGGCGGTTCTGACCGGGTCCGCACCGGCAATGGGTGCGGCGGCAAAGGCCGCCAGGGCCACAGGCGGCGTCACGGTTGAGATGACGGCAAAGAAGACCACGAAGAGATGCAGCGTCAAAGGCGCAATGCCCACCGCATCAATACCCGAACTCAAGGCGATGACGATGATGAAATAGGTGGCGCCGGGTGGCAGGCCCATGCCCAGCACGATGGCGCCCAGCGCCACGACCACCAGTGTCAGCAGCAATGGGCCCGACGCCAGTTGCGTCAGAAGAAGGGAAAGGCGACCGGAAAAGCCGCTGACCTGGATCAGACCGACAATCAGCCCGATGGCTGTGACGATCACCACGATCATGGCGGACATGCGTCCTGCCTGAACAAAGGCATCATAGAGCTTGCCGCGCGAGCGGAACGCCGGGAACAGAACCAGTGAACAGGCCAGCGCGGTGATGAACCCGTAGAATCCGGCCTTGGGCACCGATGGCTGGACAAACAGGAAATAACTCAGCACGCCCAGCGGCAGGATGAACACCAGGCATTGCACCAGTTGCCTGTGGGTCAGCCGGGGGCGACTTTCGGCAGGCAGCGGCCCCACACCCTGACGGCGCGCCTCGAAATAGACGGTCATGAAGATGCCGATATAGAAGAATATCGCCGGAATGATCGCCGCCACCACGATATAGCGGTATTCCAGCCCGATCTGTCCGGCGACAAAAAACGCCACAACACCCATCACAGGCGGCATCACCTGTCCGCCAGTCGAGGCCGCCGCTTCAACGGCTGCTGCAAAGGCCGGTTTGAAGCCGGATTTCTTGATGACGGGGATTGTCATGACGCCGGTCGAGACGACGTTGGAAATGGCCGCGCCCGAGAGCGTTCCGAAAAGCGCCGAGGAGGCCACGGCCGCATGGGCCGCGCCGCCGGTAAAGCGGCCGGTCAGGAGATTGGCGATTTTCATCAAAAGGTCACCGGCGCCCGATGCCATCAGCACAGCGCCGAAGACGATGAAGATCAGCACATTGCCGGAGACCACCTGCAGCGGCTGGCCAAACATGCCGCCCGTCTGCGCCCAGAAATTCAGCACCATGGAGCGCATCGACTGGCTGAAGGTGCTTTCCGACCCGGCAAAAATGCCGGTCCATTCGGGCAGCAGGCCACGGCAGAAGAAATAGATCAGCCAGAAGAGGCAGAAGCCGACGATGAAACCGCCAAATTGCCGCCAGGTCAGATAGAGCGTCAAGGCGACGGCCAGCGGGAACAGGATGAAATCCAGTTCCGTCGCCGATGGAATGGCACCGCCATCCACCGCAAAGAGCTTGGCAACCCAGGCCATGAAGGTCAGTGTGGAGATCGCCGTCAGGGCCCAGCTCACCCAGCGCCAGCGATAGGGCAGGGTCAGGAAGGAAATGGCAAAGGAAAACAGGATGGGCAGACCGAGGATCAGCCCGGTGGGCCGCAGCAGAGCCCTTTCCAGGCCGCCGTGGGCACTGCCGAGCCAATGGTTCTTCAAGAGCAGGCGCTGGTCGCGCCGTGACAATTCATCGAACCCCGCAGAGGTGACTTCAATGAGCCAGCGCACCAACTCGTTCAACGGGCCGGAAGCTGCAAAAAGCAGGATCACGATGACAAAGGCAAAGGCCAGGAAATCCGCCGTTCTGTCTTCTGCCCGCCGCTCGCTGATCATGCCGTTTCTCCTTGCTCCGGATCCCCTGGTACCTGGCGCAACAGTTTTGCCGCCCAAAGGTAGGTGTTGCGCGCCGTTGCATTGATCTCGTCTTCGGCCAGCGCCTCCATGGCATCCGCCTTCAAAAGCCGGGCCTGGCTGTGATGGGCGGGCGCATCCAGCGCCAACAGATGGTCGCAGAGCTCAAGCCGCCATTGCAGGTCTTCCGTGCTGGTGGCTGCCTGCATGAGCGCTTCCGCACCGCCGGCAAGCTGCGCCAGATGCGTGGCGCGTTGCTGCGACGAGAGTGTTCCCAGATGGGTCGGGTTGCCATCATACCAGCCGAGCGTGCCGGCGGCAAAGGCGCGGGCCGACCAGTCGATCCGGCCGTAGAATTCGCCGAGCCAGGGTTTTTGTGCCAGCTCCTGCGGCAGTTGGATCGATGCGGCGATGTCATCCATCGACAGGCCCTGATCCATCATCGACGCCGTCTGCCGCATGACGTGGATGATGGCGTCCCGCGTGGTGGTCAGAACCTCACGCACATTGCCCGCACCGAAAACCGGCCTTGTGTGGCCGGGCGCCAGAATCTCCGCGCCGAGCTCTGCGAGCATGCCGAGTGTTTGCGCCCAGGCGGCGAAATCCCGATAGGGTGTGCCGCGAATGGCGTAGAGATTGGGAAAGGCATGGTACCAATTGTCGCCGCCAAAGAGCACGCGGGTCCCGGGCAGAAAGACCACCATGTGATCGGATGTTTCGCCGGGCGCCATGATCAAGCGCGCCGCCACGCCGTCCAGATCGATATCGCAGTCGGTCGCAATGCTTTGCGTCGGCGGCAGATAGCCGGCGCCCAGCCCCTGCATCGGGCGGTTCCCCGGCCCGCAGCCCAGCGAAATGCGTTCTGCATCGCTCAGACCGATGCCGAATTGTGCCTGGGTGCGCCGGCCAAGTGCCTTGTTGGGGGCAATGGTGGCCATGTCGACACCCACCAGGTCGGAGCTGAAGCTGCTGCTGGCAAGGATCGGAACATTGCCATCGGGGGCGAAGACGCTGGCGCCGGAAATATGATCGCGATGGCTGTGGGTGTAGATGATCCGCCCGACCGGCTTGTCGGTCCGCTGGCGAAATTCTGCCAGAATATTTTCCGCCGCCCGGGTGCTTTCGCTGGTGTCAACGATGGTGACGCTCTTTGCGCCCTCGATCATGTAGACGCAGGATGCCGCAAAACCCACGGCGCCACAGATGCCGGGCGCCAGTTCGATGATCGCCTTTTCAAACTGGGTGCAATTGTGGTGTTCAAGGGCAGCATTGGCCATGGTCAGTCTCCCCCATCAATCTTCGGTCCCGTATCAATATTTGACCCCGCATAGATCTTGGGCGCCGGACCACGATAGCGCTGCGTCAGTTCGGCGGGCACCTCGGAGCCGTCGACAAGAAACGGCAATATGCCCTTGCGTCCCGACTTGTTGCGCATCGCCTTTATATCGTCTTCGGACCGTGTGACACGCTGCGCCAGCCGCCGTCCCCATTGCGCCAGACAGCCATAGAGGCGATCAATTTCAGCCTGATGCTCGTCGCCCTTGGCAAGATCGACGAATTCCTGCGGATCATTGTGCAGATCAAACAGCATCGGGCGGAAGCCGCCTTCGGCATGCATCAATTTGTAGCGTCCGTCGAAGACCATGAACAGCCGCGCATCACGCGGCTCCAGGCCCAGTTTGACGCATTGCGGGGTGGCGGAATAATCAAATTCGCTGATGACGAATGGCCGCCACTCGGGGTTCTCGCCGTGCAACCAGGGCAGCAGGGAGCGGCCTTCAAGAATGTGATCAGGCACCTTGCCGCCCGCCACCTCCACAAAGGTCGGCGCCAGATCGATGCTTTCCACCAGCGCATCACAGGTCGTGCCGCGCGCCGCATCGGCCTCGGCCCTCGGGTCATAAATGATCAGCGGCACCTTGACGCTCGGCTCGTGAAACAGGTCCTTTTCGCCCAGCCAATGGTCCCCCAAATAATCACCATGGTCCGATGTCAGGACAATCATCGTATTGTCCATGCGTCCGCTCTGTTCCAGAAAGTCCAGCAGGACGCCCAATTGGTCATCGCATTGTTTGATCAGTCCCATATAGGCCGGGATGACCTTCTGGCGCACCTCATCGCGCTGGAAGGCCCGGGCGATCCTGTTTTCCATATAGGCGCCGAACACCGGATGCGGGTCTTCGCGTTCCATATCGTGGCGCACGGCCTGGGGCACATTGTTGGGGCCGAACATGTCGTGATAGGGCGCCGGCACGATATAGGGCCAATGGGGCTTGATGAAGCTGACATGGGCGCACCAGGGCGCCTTTGCCTGCTCAATGAATTCTATGGTCTTGCGCGTCAGCCAGGGCGTCTCGCTGTCTTCCTCGCGGATATTGGCCGGCTTGTCGGCATTGTCGAACATCCAGCCGGAGGCCATGTCGCCGCTGTCATCGACACCGGCGTTGGCAAAATCGGCCCAGGGATTTTCCGATGGATACCCTTTGGTCTTGAGATATTCATTATAGGGCGAACGCTTCTCGTCATAGAAACCGTCCGGCCCCTGCCCCCAAAGCCCATCATCGCGGATCCAGGCATCAAAGCCGCATTCGGCCTGACGCGCGCCGATGACGCTGTCGGCGCTGAGGCCCAGCCGCTGCATGCCCTCGACATCGGCCTTCATGTGGGTCTTGCCCAGCAGCCAGCAATCCATGCCGGAACGCCGCAGATGATCACCCAAGGTCTGCTCGCCGACCCGCAGGGGAAAGCCATTCCACTGCGCTCCGTGGGAGGAGGTATAGCGCCCGGTGTAAAAACTCATCCGCGACGCGCCGCAGATCGGCGATTGCACATAGGCATTGGTGAAGCGCACACCCATTTTCGCCACACGGTCAAAATTCGGCGTGTGCAAATGCGGATGTCCGGCGCACGACAGATAATCGTAACGCAACTGGTCATACATGATGAACAGGATGTTCACCGGCGCTGGTGGTGTGGCTGAATCCATGAAGTCTGTCTCTCCCTTTGCTTATTGTGGCACAAGTGATGCGCCGTGCGAGCCGGATTTTGCAAATGTGCCGCCTGGTGGCACGCCTTGCAGAGAAGGCCGCCTGATCGCACAGGTTTTCCACACAGGGCATGGGGGATGGGCACCCTGATGCGCGTTCAATGTGATCGCACGTTATTCAGCTTCACTGATGAATCTGTCACTGATCAAAACAGGCCGACGCGCGCTTCTGTCTCGCTGCCAAGGCAGGCCTTGGCGAAAACCCGGTGCATGATACAGCCGGGGAGAGGGTTGCGCGTCATTTATGCACGGATGTATCGGTCACCAATCCCCGCCTAACGTCTATGTTCCGGGTTCTCGAAATCTGCGCGACATCCGGCCTTCCATGCGTTGCGATCATTGCCGTGGTTGGGGATCGGATTGTCTTTCAACAGACGCGCCATATGCATCAGGTTCCATGTCATGATGGTCGCATTGCGCTGGGTGAATTCATTGTCGAAACCCACCGGTCCGCCTTCCGCGTCATCGCCGTAGGAAGGGCCCGGGCCGGCCTCGCCGATCCAGCCGCAATCGGCCTGCGGGGGTATGGTCAGGCCCAGGTGTTGCAGCGCGTAAAGAATGGTCATCGCACAATGTTTGATACCGTCTTCATTGCCGGTGATCACCGCACCGCCGACCTTGCCGTAGAATATGCTCTGGCCCTTGTCGTTCAACAGGCCCGACATGCCGTACAGCCGTTCGATCAGCAGGCGGCACAGGGAGCTTTCCTCGCCCAGCCAAATGGGCGTTCCGATGAGGACAATATCCGCAGCGTCAATGACTTTCCAGAGTGCGGGAAAATCGTCCCTGTCCCACCCATGCTCCGTCATGTCCGGCTGAACGCCAAAGGCAATCTGGTGATCCAGCATATGGATATGGCTGACCGAGACGGCGTTTTTCTCCATGATCCGACCGGCGACATCCAGCAACAGCCTGGTGTGCGACTTGGCAGATTCGCGTTTCAACGAGGTGTTGATGACCACCGCGCGCAGATCAGAATAATCATGCGGATTATCGTTGCACAGGCGTTCTTGATAGGCGTTCAGGGACATCGGCAAGCTCCTCAAAACGCGACGCTAACATTGGCCAACGCATGACGAAAGGCTTCCTGAGAACCAGGCGGTGCGCATTGCATTTGACAATCCGATCTGTGTCGGATTGCGGCGGTCTACTTCCTTGCGATTGCAGTATGGCCTAAGCCTACGCGCTATTGACCTGGTCCAGCGGTTTGGCGTCCGTTCGGGGCCATATCCGGTCGGTTCCATCGTCGGCTATTTCAAATAGCCATTGCACCAGCGACTGAACCGCCGGCGTATTCACCAGAACAGGGCTGCCGACCAGGAAATAGGGAGAAGGCGAAATCGTTGCCACACCGGTTGGATTGACAAGCCGCCCCTGCGCCAACAGCATATCCGACAATCTGCTTCGTGCCAGCGCGACACCGCCGCCGGCGGTGGCATAGGCCAGACAGAGCGCCGAAGAGGCGAAGGTGACGCCAGACTCCGTCGGCATATCCAGAATGCCTGCCGCTTCAAGCCAGCCCTGCCAATCAGGAACCAGGGCCTCATCTGCGAAGGTCCTGTCATGGATGAAGGTGATCCGACGAAACCAGTCAGGCCCATCAAATGGGCCGACACGGTCTATCAGGTCTGGCGAACATACGGGTATGATTTGCTCCGTCATCAGTTGCTCCACCTTGAGCCCGGCGTAGCTGCGCCTGCCATAGGCAATGGCGATATCGCTGTATCGGGTCGCTTCGCTGCGCAGCAAGGGCCTTGCCGCTACGGACAGGGCAATATGCGGATGACGCGCGAAAAAGTCAGGCAGGCGCGGCACCAGCCAATTATGCGCAAGAGAGTTTTCCAGACTGATCATGATTTCGGACCGGCCGATGTCGCCGCGAATCCGCCGCGTGGCGTCATCCAGCAGGTCAAATGAGCGGCGAACGTCTATATAGTATTTCTCACCCTGGGGGGTGAATTCGACGCCACGCGCCTTGCGCCGGAAGAGCTCCAGACCAAGCTCCAATTCCAGCGACTTTATCTGCTGACTGACAGCGCCCGGTGTTATGGCAAGCTCAACCGCAGCCTTGGCAAAACTGCCATGACGACCGCATGCCTCAAATACATGCAATGACCGTGTTCCTGGTATTCGCGAGACAACCTCCCAAGGGATAGCACAGCTAAAGTCTAAGCTTACTTCTTCTGGCTTGCAAGGTCTGCCGATTTCATACGAAACTCACGCATTGATACGTGTGAACACTTAGTCCCAGACAATAGGTAAAACCAATCGTAAACAGAATGGAGCGTTAAACCATGCAGTCCGAACCTCAGTTTTGTAAAGGTGTACTAAAGTCAAAACGCTTGCGAAGGTCGCTCGCCGCAGCAACTTTCGCAGCGCTCACCGTTTTCTCGCCAATCTCGTCCTTCGCACAAAATCTGGTTATTGCGGGCGTTTCTGCGCCATCAAGCCTGGACCCTGATGTTTGGACACCGGGTACAATCGAGACGATGGTAAACGTCTATGAAGGCCTGGTGGAATACGGCTACGATGAAGGACCAGACGGCCAGCGTCTTATCAAATCAACCGATATTCGCCCGCATCTCGCAGAAAGCTGGACAGTCAATTCGGACGCTACTGAATACGTATTCAAGCTCAGGCCGGATGTTGTCAGCCCTTTCGGCAACAAGATGACCGCAAAAGACGTCGTCTGGTCGTGGGATCTGGCGGGCGAACGCAAGCAGACCGGTGGATTCCTTCGCCGGACGGCGGCGGTGACCAAGGTCGAAGCCGTTGACGATGCGCACGTCAAGTTCACTCTTTCAGCGCCGCGGCGCATGTTCCTGCAAATTCTGGCGCTCTATACGCCGCATATCATCGACTCGACCGAAGCGCTGAAACACGCCACCGCCGACGACCCCAACGCCCTGAACTGGCTCAAGCAGAACACGGCCGGGTTTGGCGCCTACAATCTGACGCAATTGCGTCCCGGAGAGGCGGCAATATTTGAAGCAAATCCAAACTATCCCTTTGAAGCGCCCTACTACAAACGCGTCATGTACCGCGAAGTGCCCGCACCATCGAACCGCGTCGCTCTTCTGAGAGGCGGAGACGTGGCAATCGCCGAAGAGGTCCCGCTCGACCAGATCGTCAGCCTTCTTGATGATGACCGGGTCAAAATCACATCCGTCCCCGGAACGGCATCAGCATCCCTGCGGATCAATGTGACGATGGCGCCATTCGACAACAAGCTTGTACGTCAGGCGGTCGCCTGGGCGCTTGACTACGATGCAATCAACGAAAATGTCTTCCGCAACAAGGGTGTGCGGGCCCGTTCAGTGCTTGCGCCGGCCAATAGCGGCTATATTGATGCCTATCAGTATGACCACGATCCGGAGAAGGCCAAGGCTCTGCTGGCGGAAGCCGGCCACGCTGATGGTGTCGATATCACCCTCGAATACGCCGCCGCCTGGTGGTGGGAAGAGGCTCTGGCTGTCCAGGTTGCAGATCAACTGACAAAAGCCAACTTCCGGGTCAATCTCAAGAAGCTGCCGAATGCGGAAATGGCAGCGCGACGCAATGCGACCGAGCGCAGCTCTCCTTTCTTCCTGCACTCTGCCAACGCCTTCGCGCTCGATCCGACCTACAGCTTCTCGCTGCAGGTCTATTCAACCGGAGTCGGCAACAATACCGGCTATGAAAAGCCGGAATTCGACAAATTGGTTGACGATGCGCTGATCGAGCAGGACGACGCCAAGTGGCTTGAACTGGTGGCTGAAGCCCAGAACATGGTTGCCGAAGATGCACCCGTCATTCCGACCTTCTATCCGGGCACCTGGTTTGTCTCTGCACCGTGCATAGAGGGTAATCTGTGGCAGCCTCACAACCGCGTCATGTGGCGTTATCTGAGCTGCAGCGAATAAAGGCGGGGCAATTGGCTTCTGCAAATGTCATAAGAGCAGTCGCGCGCGCAATCGGTGCGCGACTGCTGGTCGCCATCCCGATGCTTCTGGGTGTCATCCTCGTAACCTTCTTCCTCATACGTATCGGCACGCGAGACGCCTCGGTCATGCTGGCCGGCCCGTTTGCGGATGAGGCGATGATCGAGGAGGTCAAGCGCAGCCTCGGACTTGACCGTCCCTATTACGAACAATTTTTCATCTATGTCGGACGGCTTCTGTCCGGTGACTTCGGTGTGTCCTGGATCTCGGGGCGTCCCGTTCTTGACGAGATCAGACCGCGCCTCGTGGCGACAATGGAACTTCTTCTTCCCGCCTTCGCCATTGGCGCCATTTCCGGTGCGTCAATCGGCATCGCATCAGCGTTCCGCTTTGGTACGCGCTTCGATCACACCTCCCGGTTTTTGTCGCTGGTTGGCTTTTCCGTGCCAACCTACTGGATAGGACTCATGGCGATCTTTGTATTTTATTCGGTATTCGGCGTGGCCGCCGCGCCCATCGGACGCATCGGCATGTCGTCGTTTCCTCCGCCTCCGCTGACAGGAAGCATCCTGATCGACGGGATGCTTGCCGGTGATTGGCCGCTGGTGCTCGATGCGTTGCACCATCTGGTGCTACCGGTACTGATCCTTGCGGTCATCATCGCTGCCCCGGTGCTCAAACATGCGCGCATCATCGCGCTGGACGTCATCAACAGCGACTATGTTTCCTACGCACGATCCTGCGGACTACCGCAGCGCATCATCCGCCAGATGGTCGTCCGCAACAGCCTGGCGCCAATACTGACCCTCGCCGGTTCGGAACTGACGGGCACATTGGCAGCTGTTTCTCTGCTGGAACTGATCTTTGCCTGGGGCGGATTTGGCCAATGGGGCCTCAATGCCATTCTGACGGGCGATTTTGCTGCCGTGCAAGGCTACGTCGCGGTCATCGCCCTGTTTTCGATCTTCGTTTTTCTGGTGATTGACCTGCTCGTGCTGTGGCTCGAGCCGCGTGCAAGGAGCTGACGGATGTCGATGACACTTTCAGAAATCAGAATGGGCGGTCGCCTTGTCAGACTTTGGCGACGCTCACCAACCTTTGTCGTCGGGAGCCTGCTGTTTGCGCTTCTGGTGCTCACCGCTCTTTTTTGCGGTGTCATCAGCCCCTACGGTCCGATCGAGGTCCTGCCCCAGGCCATTCTCCTGCCGCCCTCCAGCACCCATTGGTTCGGCACAGACGGCAACGGCATGGACATTTTCACGCGCGTTCTTTACGGCGCCCGCTATGCTCTTGGCATAGCCATACCGGCGGGCCTGGTGATGATTGTCGTTGGCGTGCCGCTTGGTCTTGTTGCCGGCTATTACGGTGGCCTGGTGGACGAGGTGCTGACGCGGATGCTGGATGTTCTGCGCGCATTCCCCTCCATCATCCTCGCCCTGGCGGTGGTCTCGGCGACCGGGCAGTCGCTGTTGAATGTCATACTGGTCATCGGCCTGATAGACGCGCCCATATTCGCCCGTGTCGTGCGCTCCGAGGTTATTGCAATCAGGCGCAGCGATTTCATCGCCTCAGCCACGGTAACAGGCAACTCGACCCTGCGGGTGATGTTTGTTCATCTGATGCCGAACACGATCAAGGGCGCCATGGCGCTGCTGCCGCTTCGCATGGCCTGGGCGCTGCGGGTATCTGCAACGCTCGCATTCGTGGGGGTGGGCATTCAGGCTCCCGAACCCGAATGGGGGGCGCTCATCCGCCAGGGCGCCGAATATATCATGAGCGGCCAGCATTGGGTCGCCATGTTCCCCGGCCTGGCGCTGGTTTTGGCGATATTGGGCTTCAACCTGGTGGGTGACGGACTGCAAGAACTATCAGACCCGCGGCTGGATGTCAGAAAATGAGCAATATTCTCAAGGTCCGCAATCTCCAGACGCATTTTGTTTCGCGCGACGCGGTCAATGACCTCAAGATTGCGCGCGCCCTCAACGGCGTTGACCTGACCGTGGCCCAGGGCCGGATCCTCGGGATTGTCGGCGAGACCGGCGCCGGCAAGTCTCTGACCGTTCAAACCATTCTTGGCACATTGAAACCGCCGGCTGTCCGGGTCGCCGGCGAAATAGAGCTGGCCGGCAAGCGGCTGGACACAATGACAGAGGCCGAGCTCAATACGCAGCGCGGCGCCACGGTCGGTCTGGTTGTCCAGTCGCCTGTCACCAGCCTCGACCCGCGCGTCCGGGTAGGCGATCAACTTGTCCGCCTGCAGCGCGCGCACCGGGACATTTCAAAATCCGACGCCCACGCCCGCGCGATCAGCATGCTCAAGCGCGTCAGTGTGCCAAGCGCTGAAGAGCGGATGCGGGCCTGGCCGCACGAACTCTCCGGCGGGATGGCGCAGCGCGTTATCATCGCCATGGCGCTGATCAACGATCCGATCCTGTTGATCGCCGATGAACCCACGACAGGCCTGGACGTGACCGTTCAGGCGCAAATCCTTGATCTTATCCGTGATCTGGTTGCCAGTTCCGAACGCGGCGCGATCATTGTCACCCATGATCTGGGCGTCGTTGCGCAATATTGTGAAGACGTGGCGGTCATGTATGCCGGCGTGGTCGTGGAGCAAGGCCCCATCGGCGAGGTCTTTGTCAATCCCCGCCACCCCTATACGGAACTCCTTCTGGCCGCTTCCGACCTTGATGCAGCCGCGTCAGGCCGTCGTTCGCTGCCACCGTCAAAACCGCCAAATCTTTATGATCTCCCGCCTGGCTGCCTTTTTGCCCCGCGCTGCCCGAAGGCGCAGGAAATATGCGCCACCCCGCCTGCGGCAATCCGCAGCGAGACTGGCGACGTGGAGACGAGGTGCCATTTCGCATGACCGTTACCCAGCCAATTCTTGATGTGCAGGACGCCGTCAAACGCTTCGCAAACGGCGGTCGCACAGTTCATGCGCTCAACGGCGTCAATCTTTCCATTTCCGCTGGAGAATCGGTCGGGCTCGTCGGTGAAAGCGGATCGGGCAAAACGACGCTCGGCAGACTGATCCTGCGGCTCGAAGAAGCGACATCCGGCGCGATTCACTTCGATGGTCAGGAAATTACGCATCTGCGCGAGCGCCGGATGCGGCGCCTTCGGCCCTCCATCCAGATGGTGTTCCAGAGTCCCTACGCATCGCTCAACCCGATGATGAAAATCGGAGCATTGATCGAAGAGCCGCTCACCCTGCACACCACCCTTTCCAGGGCGGAACGCAAGGAGGAAGTGCGATCACTGGCGCGCCGGGTCGCCTTGTCGGAGGCGCTGCTGGAGCGGCACGTCAGCCAGGCCTCTGGCGGGCAGTTGCAACGCGCCTCGATTGCCCGCGCCATCGCCACCCGGCCGAAACTGCTGGTTCTTGATGAACCGACCAGTTCGCTTGACCTGTCAGTGCGCGCCGAAATCCTTTCACTCTTGATGTCGCTGAAGCAGGATCAGGGGCTGTCCATGCTGTTTATCAGCCACGACCTTGAGACAGTGCACGCCATTTGCGACCGCGTGTGCGTGATGTATCTGGGCCGGATCGTCGAGGCTGGCTCACGCGACGATGTTTTCCGCACACCCAGCCATCCCTATACCAAGACGCTGCTTTCGGCCCAGCTTTCGCCCGACCCGAGAGTGCCGCGCCAACGCCTGCCCATTCTGGGCGAACCGCCCAGTCCACTGAAGCTTCCGCGTGGCTGCGGCTTTGCTGCGCGGTGCCCGATTGCCGAAAAGATCTGCGAAACGCAACCGGTTGCTCTGCGCGACCTTGGTGGCGCTCATCATGCAGCTTGCATCAAGAGTTGACGCAAGATGACCTCTGGAAAGGAATGAACAATGTCTGGCCATATCGATATCGTGGTGAACGTATTGACGCCGCTCGAAATCGCGGAAAACCGCAATCCGACCGATGACCGCTTTCACGACCAGGTCCGCCATTCGCTGGACCTGAGGCGCGGCGTGGAGATCGAAGATTACATCCGCAAGATGGATCAGGCGGGCATTGAGCGTTCGCTGTTGATTGCGGTGCGATGCGGCGACCTGCGTGTGCGTGGATCAATGGAAATCACCTATGAGCGGGTTCATGAAATCTGCAAGGCGCATCCCGACCGGTTCTCAGGCCTTGCCGGCATTGATCCGACGCGCGGAATCACGGGACTGAAAGAGCTGGATCAGGCCGTCAGGGAATACGGCTTTGTTGGCGCCCATCTTTATCCGCACTGGTTCGGCCTGGCGCCTGATGCTGCGCAATATTACCCCTATTATGCGCGCTGCGCCGAGCTCGATATCCCGCTGATGATGCAGGTCGGTCACAATCTCATCTACCAGCAGGACAGACGGCTTCCGTCGGTCGGCCGGCCCATCTGCCTTGATCAGGTCGCCATCGACTTCCCGGAACTGTCGCTGATCGGGATTCATCTGGGCGTGCCGTGGACGGATGAAATGATCTCAATGGCGTGGAAACACCCCAATATATTCATCGGCGGAGACGCCTATGCGCCACGCTACTGGCCAAAGCAGATGGTCCATTATGCAAATACCTATGGCAGCCACAAATTCCTCTTTGGAACAGATTGGCCGGTCATTGATCCCGAAGTTGCAGTCCAGCAGGTGGATGAACTTGAATTTCGACCGGAATCCTACAGGCGGATCATGCGGGACAACGCTTTGAAACTTTTCAAGCTGCCGGGTTACCGGGAGCAGCTTGACGCTGCAGCGGAGTGATCATGACGCTTTCGACCTATCGGGCCAAGACCATAAGCTCCGGCGTTCGCGCTTCGGCCGTTCGCACGCCGGGCAATATTGCGTTGCGCGGCGATTTCGAACCCCTGACCTATCGCGCGCTGGTTGACCGGGTCAACCGTGTGGCGAATCTGGCGAAAGACGGCCTTGGCCTGGCGCCGGGCGATCATGTGGCGCTGATGTGCGGCAACCGACCGCAATTTATTGAAGTCACCCTCGGCATTGCGGATGCCGGATGCGCGACAGCCATGATCAGTCCCTTCGCCACCCGCTTTGAAGCGGCCTATGTGGCCAATGACAGCCAGGCCAAGGCGATCTTTGTCGATCCCGACTTTGAATCGGTCATCCGCGAAGCAGAGCTTGAACATGACCCGCGCATTATCGTTCTGGACAAACGCTACGAAGACCTGCTGTCGCGCGCATCAGGCGCGCTGCCAAATGTCCCTGTCGACGGATCGGATATCTTCTGCATTCCCTATACCTCCGGCACCACCGGAAAGCCGAAGGGCGTGTTGCTGTCCCATCGTGCGCGGGTCGATCACATGCTGCTCGTCATGGCCGCTGTTCAGGGTGGCTACAATACGACCTGCAGGACGCTCGCCTTCACGCCGTTTTTCAATGGCGCCGGCTTTATCGCGGCGCTGGCGCCGATCTGGTTTGGCGGCGAATGCAGGATCATGCACAAATATGATCCCGAACAGTTTCTGCACTGGCTGGAAAAGGACAGGATCAACAATATCTTCACGGTGCCGACCCACTTCCACGGCCTGTTCAAACTCGATGAAAGCGTGCTCAGGCGCTATGACACCTCGTCTCTCAGGGTCATCAATTCCAATGCGGCGGCGCTGCCGCACAGCACCAAGGAGCGGGTGATCGATTATTTTGGCGAGGGCATTCTCTTTGACAGCTACGGCGCAACGGAAACCGGCGGCGCAACGACGATCCGGCCCGAGGATCACATGCGCAAGGTGGCGTCCGTCGGCCAGGCAAATCCCGGCGCCGAAATCCGTATTGTAGACGCCGACTGGCAGCCTGTCGAAAGCGGCACAGCCGGTCGCGTGGCGATCCGCAACAGCTGGCTGTTCTCAGGTTACTGGAACCGGCCGGAAGCGACGGCAGCGACCGTTCGCGATGGCTGGGTTTCCGTTGGCGACCTGGGCAGGCTGGATGAGGACAATTTCCTCTTCATCGTTGATCGCGAGACAAATACCATCATTTCGGGCGGCCAGAATATATTCCCCCGTGAAATCGAAGATGTGCTTTACGGTCATCCGGCGGTGTCGGAGGTTGCCATCGTTGGCAAGCCTGATGATTACTGGGGCGAAGCGGTTGTCGGCTTCATCGTGTTGCGTTCCGGCGTGCCGGAACCGGGCTTTGAGGAATTGCGGGCGTTCTGCGAGAAGAAGCTGGCGCGATACAAGCTGCCAAAGGAATTCCGCTTTGTGAGCGAACTGCCGAAAAATGGCACAGGCAAGATCATGCATCGCACCCTGCGTGATCAGTTGAAGGCGGAAGCCCAGGGGCCGTCCCCGGTATGAAAAGAGGCTACATACGCGTCGGCAAGCGCTACGTACACTATCGCCGGGCCGGTCATGGAGCACCGGTTGTGCTTCTGCATGCATCGCCCGTTTCCAGCGCCATGTTTCTCGAGCAACTGGAGGTATACGCCCGGCATTTCGACGCAATCGCAATCGATACGCCGGGCTACGGCCTGTCGACCCCGCTGGATCATCCGGCGCCTGAAGTGGCCGACTTCGCCGATGCTGTCGTCGAGACGCTTGATGCGCTCGGAATTGATCGCTGCATTCTTTACGGCCGCCACACCGGCGCGTCGATCGCGGTGGAAACGGGCAGACGCCACCCCCACCGCGTGGCGCTGGCCCTTTGCGACGGCTATCCTGTTTTCACCCCCGGTGAGAGTGATCGCTATCTGACGCAATATCTTGTGCCGGTCGCGCCGTGCTGGGATGGAGGCCACTTGAGTTTCTGGTGGCTGCGGTATCGCGATCAGCATGTCTTCTGGCCATGGGACATTCAGGACAGCGACCACCGGGCAGACGCCGATCTTCCGGACGTCGATTTTCTGCATCGCGGCTTCACCCAGATCATGATGGCCGGCGACGGCTACCGGACCGCCTATGCTGCGGCTTTCCGTCACGATTCAATTGCCGCATTGCAGGAAACCAAAGCGCCCGTGATGCTGACCGCGCGGCCGGGGGACAGCCTTTATGAGGCTTTCGCCGATACGCCGCCACTTCATGAAAAACGTGAACTGCCGCGAGACACCATCATGGCCGCACAGGCCGAGGTTTCGATAATGAAGCAGGTCCATGGCCTTGCGGATGTGCAAACGCCAAGGGCCGAAAAATGGCAAAACGCCGTTGCCGGAACGCGCGCCATGCTTGCCGCCGGCGCCGGTTCCCTGCATGTTCGCGTTTTCGGCGCGCCTGATGGCCGCGCCCCGATCATCGCCATCGCGCCTCTCCCCGGAGGTTTCGGGATGGTTGAGAAGGCCTTCGATGAAATCGGCCGCTTCTGGCCCGTTCTTGCAATCGAGGCGCCCGGTCAGTCAGACAGCGAAACGGGCGATCCCGGCAGCATCGAGACATCGGCGACATGGATCGGTCAGGCCCTGCGTGATTATGATTGTCCGGTGCATTGCGTTCTGGGCTGGGAAGGTTCATCCGCCATCGCCGTTGAAATCGGCGCAGCGTCTGACGCCCCGGTGTTTCTTGTGGATCCGCCTGCTGTCGTCTCGGATGTCCGGGAAAAATTTGCCGAGGCCTACACCGCAGACCTGACCCCGCATGTCGACGGGCGGCATGTCCCGGTCGCCTGGAGCCTGGCGCGGGACGAACGGCTGTGGAGCCCCTTTTATGATCGGACCCGCGATGCCATGCTGCCTGCAACAAGCGGGTTGGAACCCGAACTTCTGCACGCGCATGTGGTCGATCTCCTCAAGCAGCCGTCAATGGTCTCGCGCGCCTTCGCGCAGCTCTGGCAATATCCACTCGCCGAAACATTGATGCAAAGATCCGCGATGACGACCACCTTCGCCACACCGCAGGATCGCTTTACCCGGCTTTGCATCGACAGTATCGTACGATGTGAAATCCCCGACCGATACGGGATCGGGGCTGTCATTTCCGACAGGCTTGCGCAAAAGGTACGGACTTGAGCCTTTCAGCAGATGATATCGCGGACATTGCCTCCCTGATTGCACCGGGTACGGTGAGCGTTGAGCCCGAGAGGCTTGCCCGCATGTCGATGGACATATTTGAGTGGGCGCAGGAACGGCCTGCCGACCTGCTGCTCGCTCCGGCCAGCGTCGAAGGTGTTTCGGCCTGCCTTGCCTGGGCGGGCCGCAAAGGCATCGCCATAGCCCCGCGTGGCGGCGGCATGTCCTATACGCGCGGCTTCCAGCCGCGCAGCGAGCGCATCGCACTGATGGATTTGCGCGCGCTGGATGGCGTGCGCCACTTTTCACCCGAGAACCGCATTGTGGTGGTCGAAGCCGGCTGCACCTGGAATGCGCTTGAAAACCTGTTGAAACCGCATGGACTGCGGCCGGCTCTGGATGGACCGATTTCCGGCGCGGTTTCCACCATCGGCGGCGCCGTCTCGCAAGGCATGCCCGGCGGCATGCAACACATCCTCGGTCTGGAGATCGTCCTGTCCGATGGCCGTGTCGTGACCACGGGCGCCCTCGCCCGTCCGGGATCGCCGGGCGCGCTCCGATCGAGCGGCCCTGATCTGACCGGTCTGTTTATCGGAGACTGCGGCGCGCTGGCCATCAAGACGGCCATTGCAATCAGACTTTCCCTGCGCCCGCTGGTCGCAGAATGCGCCTCGTTCGGCTTTGCCGATCCCGTTGTACTTGCAGAGGCAATCGCGGCTGTACAGGCGCGCAATTGCGGCGTGAAAGTCATGGGACTGGCCGAACGCAATGTGCAGGCGGCGGCGGCGGCGACCAGCCTGCGCGAGGGGCTTGCCCTGATCCGGCGTACCATTGTCTCATCCGGCTCATTGACCAACGGTCTGGGCCGCGCTGCCCGTTTGGCGCTGGTACGCGGCAAGGGACCACGGCCGGCATGGGGGCTGCATCTGACGGCGGAGGCCAATAGTCCGGCCATCGCCTCGGCAATGCTTGCCGATGCAATCTCCGCCGTGCCGTCCCAGGGCGTTGCGCTTGCACCGACCGTGCCGATCGCCATGCAAACGCGCCTTTACTCTGTGCGCGGAATGCTCGGGCCCGGCGGCGAGCGTTGGGCGCCGGTGCACGGGATCTTCCCCTTGCAACAGATCGGACCGGCGACCCGTGCGATCGCAGAGTTTCTTGAAAGCCGGAAGGCGCGGATAGAACAGCACGGCATCACCCATTCGATGATGTTCTCGGCGCAGGATACCAATGTTCTGGTGGAGCCGATGCTCTATTGGCCGGACAGTCTGAGACCCGTGCATGCGTCGGCGCTGCGGCCCGATCTGGTCAAGCGGTTTGCCGACAATCCGGCCAATGAAAAGGCCCGGGAGATGGCGCGCGCGCTCCGACTGGAACTGCGCGATCTTCTGCTGGCGCAAGGCGCGATGATGGCGCAGCTCGGGCAATATTATCCCTATGAGGATTTATCGGAAGAGCCGGCGCGCCAGCTTGCCCGGTCCATCAAGCAGCTTCTGGATCCTGAGGTTGTTCTCAATCCCGGAAATTTTGACTGGGAGCAAGGGCAATGAACGTCGCTACTCCGGGCGATGTCCTGAGACACAATGCGGCCCAGCATGGCGACAGGACCGCCTTCGTCTTCGGATCGACGCGCATTACCTTCGATGAGCATTTGCAGCGCGCCTGCGCACTGGCGGCAGCCATTGCGGGCGCCGGCGCTGGATTGCAGGACCGCGTTGCCGTCATGTCGCGCAATACGCGCGAATTCATGGAGGTCTATGGGGCCGCGGAGCTTTCGGGTCTCATAGTGGCGACAGTGAACTTCCGCCTTGCAGCACCGGAAGTGCTGCGCGTGGTGTCGGCCTGCCGCCCGCGTATCCTGTTCTTTGAGCTGCATTACGCTGAGATCGTCGAACAGCTGGTTGGAAACAGCAGCATTGAACTCTTTGTGGCCATCGGCGGTGAAGCCACCGACTGGTCGGTCGGATATGAGGCGTTTCTGTCGGGCAGCGACCGCGCGATTGTCCTGCCCAGGCCCCATGCGCACGACATCCTGCATTTGATTTTTACCTCCGGCAGCACCGGCACGCCGAAAGGCGTCATGCGTTCACATGGCAACGAACTGGCGGTGTCGCAATCATTCGCCCGCGAAATCGACATGTCGGCGGATGACCGCTTGCTGCTCATGATGCCGGTTTTCCACGTCGGCCACCGGTTCATGCAGCTTGGGGGGCATTTCCGGGCAGCGGAAATTCACGTAATGGCCGAATTTGATCCGGCTGAGGTCATTGACACCATCGCCCGCGAGCAGATCACGATCACCCATCTGGCGCCGACAATGGTCCAAGCGCTTCTGAATGTTCCGGGCGTCGGCAACAGGGATCTGTCATCGCTGAAGACGATTGTCTATTCCGGCGCGCCGATGCCCCTTGCCCATCTGGAGCGCGGGCTGGAGGTTTTTGGTGATGTCTTTTTGCAGCTTTACGGCATGTCGGAAGGCAGCGCCACCACGCTTTTCCGGCACGAACATTGCATCGGATCACCTGCGGAACGGCGCCGGCTGGCATCGGTGGGCCGACCGCCCCCGGACGTCGAACTGAGAATAGCCGATGCCTCGGATCAAACCCTGCCGCCAAACACGGTCGGCGAGGTGCAATTGCGCTCACCCACCATCATGACAGGCTATTGGAACGACAGCGAGGCGACCGTCAAGGCGCTTCGCGGCGGCTGGTACCACACCGGCGACATGGGGCTGCTGGACGACGAGGGCTATGTTCACCTTGTTGACCGGGCCAAGGACATGATCATTTCGGGCGGGGAGAATATCTACTCGCGCGAGGTCGAGGACGCATTGCTGTCGCACCCGTGCATTGAGGATGCCGCCGTCATCGGCGTTGCGGACGATTTTTGGGGCGAGAGCGTGCTGGCGCTTGTTGTCACGTCGGACCCGGGTCTGACGCAGGAAGATGTGGTGCTTCATTGCCGCCGCCAGATCGCCAGCTATAAAAAGCCACGCTCAGTCATCTTCGTAACTGAGCTTCCACGCATAGCATCCGGCAAGGTCGACAAGGTGGCGTTGCGCGTCAGATATCAGCCGTGATGATCATTGCTCGCCGTTGCGAATGGTTCTGCGGAGTCCCTTCGCACAGGCGTTCTTGATAAGCGTATAGGGACAAGGCCACCCCCTGAAGAAAGCCCCCCCCGTCACAGCGCAATGGGCAGGTTCACGCAGATGTGTGTGCCGGTCGGGTCGCGGCCCGTCAGCCCCTGCGCCGATCTTTCGAGATCGGGCGCTGAAACGACGATGGATGGATCGCTGACGTCCAATTCGTAGCGCAACAGCCGCGCCATGTCCGGCGGTGCGGGGGCAAGATTCTTTCCGGCCCAGGTGTTCAGTGCCAGGCGATGGGTATAGGTCCCGCCGGCAGAAAGGTCGGAAAAACCCAGATGAGGCAGCATGAGGTTCTTGCTGAAGCCCAGACCTTCGAACCAGGCAATGGCCGGCTCCAGGGCCGCCACCTGCAAATGCAGATGCGCCAGAAACGCACCATCGGCAAGCGGTGCATCGGGATTGGCGCCCCTGGCATGGGCCAGCTCCGCCTCGACATCCAGCCGCTCGCGCCCGTTGTGCGCACGGCCATTGGCATCATAAAGCGAAAAGCCGTGGGACATCTCGCCAAACCGGCCGAAGCGCCAGGGCGTTTCAAAGGTGATTTCGATGCTGAGACCATCCGGGTCGGAAATATAGATGGATTTGCCCATCAGGAGGTCAACCGGCGCGATGGGAATGCGCCTGGCGATCAGACGGGCCAGCAGGCGGGAGAACGCCGTCTGATCGGGCACGCCGAGCGCCACATGATACATGCCGAGATGGCGCGGATTGGCGGGCGCGCGGGCACCCGGATGCAGAATGAACAGCGCTCGCTCGCCGGTGCCCAGCGCAATGCCGCCCCCATGGGGCCCCAGGTTGCGCAGACCAAGGGCTTCCATCCAGAAGCCGGTCGCCCGATCAAGATCGGTGACCTGAAGCTCGATGATCTTCCAGTTCAGCCGTTCCGGCCCGTCCGTCTTGTTGGCCTGCCATGCGGGCTTCATCGTCTGGCTCTGCATTTATCAACTCCTCTGGTCGCGCCCCACCGGAAACGGGGCGCGGTTTTTCGATCAGGCGCGCGCCGTGATGGGCGCCTTGCGGGTGCGGCCCCAGATGATGAAGAGCGCCAGTGCAACCAGCAGGAAGTTGAACGGCAAGGGCGCAAATTCCGCCCGCAGGATGTGGAACGGGATCGCCAGCACCTGGATGGCCAGAAGACCGATGGCCGCAAGACGCGTCAATTCAGGCCGAATGCGCGTTGCTGCCGGCAGGATCAGGCCGATGATGCCTGCAAGCTCTGCCAGGCCGATAAAACGCACCAGCCACATCGGGGCGTTTTCGGCCCAAACGGCGCCCATGGCGCCGAGCTCGGCGGGAGACAGCAAAAGATGCATATAGGCACCCATGGCGTAGAGACCGGCCAGCGCAACCTGCGCCACCCAAAGGCCGATGTTCCAGCCGGCGCCGACAGCCGGGATCGTCGTTTCATTGGTCATTGTCATCATTCACTCCGTTTGGTGTCCATGTCTGCGACAGTTTGGGTTGATCTGTGAGGTGATTGTTATTACTTTCTTCTAAGCGGATCATCTGCGTAATAATTAATTTTGAATTTCCTGTGAGTAAACGATCAATGGATACACTTCTCAGCCTGCAGGTGTTTGCAGCCATTGCCGAGCAAAAGAGTTTTGCCCTTGTGGCGGAACGTCTGGGCCTGTCGCCCGCCATGACCAGCAAACACGTGCAGCATGTGGAGGCGCGCGTCGGTGCGCGGCTGTTGAACCGCAACAGCCGCAATGTCAGCCTCACCGAGGCCGGAACGCGCTATCTGGCCACCGTGCGCCCGCTATTGGAGGGGCTGGGTGAGGCCGAGGCGCAGCTTTCAGAAACGAGACTGGCGCCGCAGGGCACATTGAAGGCCAGCATGCCGGTGTGGATGGCCAACCCCGCCTTCGCCCGCATTCTTGCCGCCTACCATGCGGAAAACCCCGATGTGACGCTGGATCTGGATCTCAGCGGCCGCATGGTCAATATGGTTGAGGAAGGCGTCGATCTGGCCTTGCGGGTGACGGAGGCACTGGGCGAAGGATTGATCGCGCGCAAATTGGCGGAAGTCGAATTTCCCCTGGTCGCCTCCCCGGCGTTTCTCGAAAAACACGGCCGCCCGGCCACAAAGGAAGACCTGAACGGATCCCCGTTTCTGGTCTATACGCCGATGGCCAGCGGCAGCCGCATCCGGTTTGATCGCGGTGCCGACGCCCTCGACCTGCGGTTCACGCCGGTGCTGCTCAGTGGCAATGAGACCCTGATTCAGCTTGCCGCGCGCCAAGGCATGGGCTTTGCCTTCATGCCCCATTGGCTGGTCACCGACGATATTGCAAAAGGCCTGCTCGAACAGGTCCTGCCGGGCACCCCCTGGCCCAAGGTGCCGCTGCACGCCATCTATCCCGACAGAAGCTATCTGCCCGCCAAAGTGCGCAGTTTCCTGGATTTCCTGGCAGGGCCGAAGGGCCTGGGCTCGATTGCTGGGCTGGGGTAGCTGGGGGAGCTGCGCGTGAAATTGCAGACGAAAAGCAGTGCCAGCGATATCGTAAAGGATCTTTCGCACATTTGGCATTGAAAACCCGAACCCTACGCGGCTGCGAATGGGCCGTAAACGCAACGCCATGCAGGCCAACAATGTGCGGAACCCATTGAAAAAATGGTGCACCCGAAAGAATTCGAATCTGCGTCCTCTGCCTTCGGAAGGCTAATAGTGACGTTGAAAAAATTGGTAAATTGATATTTTCAACAATCTTGCGTCGCTGCATGTCGCCCGATATCGCCTCCATGTGTTCCAAAATTATGCCAGCGCTGCGTTTCACATCAGTCTCTTGCATAAAAGCTGGAAATCGAACAGCATAATAAGCTATATTTTACAAAGCGTAATAAGCTACATATCACACAACGCAAAAAGCTAGACAAACATCGATGGCTACACCGCAGGAAAAACTCGCAGACTCTCTTGAAGAGCTCAAGTCCCTTCAAGACCGAAGCATCGTAGCGATACGTGCAAGTGACCTGTCGCGGACACATCGTGAGAGACTGCTGAAAAACGGCTTTCTCCAGCAGGTGATGAAAGGTTGGTTCATTCCCGCGAGCCCCAACGACGATCCAGGTGAGACCACAGCCTGGTATGCCTCCTTTTGGGATTTTTGTGCCGCTTATCTGAAAGAGCGGTTTGGAGACGATTGGTGCGTAGGTCCCGAGCAATCGCTCATGCTGCAAGCGGGCAACCATCTGGTTCCGCCTCAGCTTGTCATTCGTTCACCGAAAGCCCGCAACAGGCCGACCGGCTTGATGCATGACACTTCAATCTATGAAATGCGGCTGGCAATGCCGGACACCAAAGACATTGTTGAAGAAAATGGATTACGCTTGTTCAGCCCATCCGCAGCACTGATTTTTGCAGCACCAGCATTCTTCTCTCAAAGACCGGTGGACGCGCGTACCGTCCTTGCCCTGTTTCCTGACGCTTCAGAAATCCTGGCCCATTTGCTTGAAGGCGGACACAGCGTCATTGCGGGGCGGCTGGCCGGAGCATTTCGCAATATCGGGCGCGACCGTATTGCTGATGACATCATCAAGAACATGGAAGCTGCTGGCTACACCATCCGCGAAAGAGACCCGTTCAAAACCGGGGTCAACATTGCACTGCCTCGACGTGAGACCTCGCCCTATGCCGGTCGCATCCGCCTGATGTGGCAAGACATGCGTGGTGCTGTTGTCGACAGTTTTCCGCAAAGCCCCGGCATGCCGAACGACGCCAAAGCCTATCTCAAGCGCGTCGAGGATGTTTACGTCACCGACGCCTATCACTCTCTATCGATCGAAGGCTATCGGGTTAGTCCGGAACTCATTGAACGCGTGCGCCGTGGTGGGTGGAATCCTGATAGCGAAGAAGATCGCAAACACCGCGATGCGATGGCAGCGCGCGGCTATTTTCTAGCTTTTCAGTCCGTCAAGAAGAGCATCACCGCTGTCCTCCAGCACAAAAACCCAGGAACTGTGGCAGATAACGATCATGGCAATTGGTATCGCGCGTTATTTGGTCCGAGCGTGACTGCCGGTATCCTGAAAGCATCGGACCTTGCAGGTTACCGCAATAACAATGTCTACATCCATCGATCGAAACACGTTCCACTAGCACCTCATGCCGCGCGCGATGCCATGCCGGTCTTCTTCGAAATGCTGGAAGCTGAAGACGATCCCACCGTTCGCGCAGTGCTCGGGCATTTCATATTCGTTTATATTCATCCATACATGGACGGCAACGGACGCATGGGCCGCTTTCTGATGAACGTGATGCTGGCAGGCGGGGGCTATCCCTGGACTGTCATCCCCGTTGAACGTCGCGACGACTACATGTCCGCGCTTGAGCAAGCGAGCGTCGAACAAAACATCGTGCCGTTCAGTCAATTCCTCGGCGACCTTGTCAGCGCCTCAATGGCAGGCAGGCCAGCGGCAAAGAGACCGGGTTAGCTGGCGAAACCGGTAAGATCAACTGGCCGCGCGCGAAGACATGGGCTTTGCCTTCATGCCCAACTGGCTGGTCACCGACGATATTGCAAAAGGCCTGCTCGAAAAGGTCTTGCCGGGCACCCCCTGGCCCAAGGTGCTGCTGCACGCCATGTACCCGGACAGAAGTTATCTGCCCGTCAAAGTGTGCAGTTATCTGGATTTCCTGGCAGGGCC
>TARA_R110000751_G_scaffold307921_1_pt1 | contig 38786 bp, 31 predicted proteins | sample TARA_R110000751 | Tara Oceans TARA_R110000751 (sample SAMEA4398001) | marine metagenome | biome: Polar Biome; feature: [MES] marine water layer (ENVO:01000295) within the mesopelagic zone...; material: water (ENVO:00002006), including particulate matter (ENVO:01000060) such... | reverse complement strand
GCTTCGGCCAGCGACACGTTCAACATGGTTGGTAAGTAGCATTCTTGTTAAACAGAAAACTGCTTACCATTTTTAAAAACGGCCTCTTTTGAGGCCGTTTTTTCTTGCGTTGACCTAAAAAGAAGATTAACCATTGCCAAAAGTAGGACGCAGAAAAAAAGACTTAGCTTTTAACAATCTATTCTTTTATGTAGCGAAGCGAACGACGCTCATTTTCCTTGCTTAATGGAATGTTTATATCTAACGCACTATTGCAGCAGACTTAATTTGTATCCAAATACTTTTGCCATTAACTAAGTTCAAGTTATGTAAAGACTTTTGCGTTAATCTCGCTAACAAATAACTCCCCCCTACTTTTAATCTGATTAATGCCATAGCGGGATCTTGGTCATTGACTACTTCTACTATTTGCCCTGACAACACATTGAGAATACTGCTATCACTATGGGGCGTTAACGTTAGGCTAACGTCACTGGCAAGCACACGTACCCTTTGGGAAGTGTTGTGTGAGCCCTCAACATTGGGTAACCAAAGCTCACCTCCGTCAAAAGCAACCCGCATTAAATGCCATTTAGTATCCCTTTCCACAACTTGGCATTCCAGAATAGCACCTACCTCATTACTTACACCTAAGGGTAAATCAGCTATAGAAAACAGTTGGGTTATATCACCTTGCGCCGTGACTTTTCCTTGTTGCATAATCACGGCATGATCAGCCAAACGAACAATTTCATCCACTGCGTGGCTGACGTACACTATAGGAATATTAAAACTGTTACGTAGACGCTCTAAGTAAGGCAAAATTTCAAGTTTACGTGGCGTATCTAACGAAGCTAGTGGCTCATCCATTAATAACAATTTAGGTTGACTTAATAAGGCTCTGGCTATTGCCACCCTTTGTCTTTCACCTCCCGAAAGTTGCGCAGTTAGTTGTGACAATATGCCTTCAATACCCATAACATTCACTACTTGCTCAAATAACTCAGTATTCGCAGGTTGATTACTGCGTTTAATAGCGTATCGCAAATTTCCCAAGGCGCTTAAATGCGCAAATAGGTAAGCCTCTTGAAACACATACCCAAGACTACGTTTATGAGTCGGAACCCATAGATTGACGTCTTGCCACATTTCACCGTTAACACATAAACTGCCCGCCACCTCATTTTCTAGGCCTGCAATACAGCGTAATAACGACGTTTTTCCCGAACCTGATTCTCCAAAAATAGCGGTGACACCTTGCCCAGGAATATCAATATCAACCTCTAACTCAAAGTGATTTTTTGTTGACCGTTCATAACTTAATTGCAGTCGCGCTTGTATTCCTTTATCAATTTCTCCCTTATTGGCCATAAGTCATACCTACTGCTTTACGCTTGTGTTGAAAGGTATACAGCACTAACAGCACCACAAAAGAAAAGACAACCATGACACCTGACAAAGCATGGGCTTGGGCATACTCTAATGACTCTACATGGTCATATATTTGTACAGACACAACACGGGTTTCTCCTGGAATACTGCCACCTATCATCAATACTATGCCAAATTCACCTACTGTATGGGCAAATCCCAGTACAGATGCCGTCATAAAACCAGGCTTAGCTAAAGGAAGCACTACGGTAAAGAATCGATCAATTGGACCAGCGCCGAGCGTCGCAGCAGCTTCCAATGGTCGATTACCAATAGCTTCAATTGCATTTTGAATAGGTTGCACCACAAAAGGCATGGAATACACCATGGAGGCCACCACTAGTCCCCAAAACGTAAACGGAAACGTGCCGAGTCCTAGTGCTTGGGTTAACTGACCTATTGCACCATTTGGCCCCATGGCCAACAATAAATAAAAACCTAAAACGGTAGGAGGTAACACCAGAGGTAAGGCCACCAATGCACTTATTGGCCCTTTAAACCAAGAGTTGGTTCTGGCTAACCACCAGGCAATGGGAGTCGCGAATATCAGTAATAACACTGTAACAGTAGTGGCAAGTTGCAACGTCAACCAGATAGTCGTTAAATCACTATCGGTTAAACTCATATTCCTTGCCCCAATTGCTCACTATTGGAGACCAGATACCCATATTGTTTAATAATACTTCGGGCTGTATTTGTATGCATAAACTCTAAAAATGCTTTGGCTCCTTGGCTGCTTGCAGCAGATCGCAATAACACAACATCTTGCTTAATAGGTTGATGCATAGAGTCGGGCACTATCCAATAAGAGCCATTCTTTATCCTTGTCTCTTTATTTACCCCTAACAACTGCGACAAAGCAACAAAACCTAAATCTGCGTTGCCAGAACTGACAAACTGGTAGGTTTGAGCGATATTTTCACCTCGAACCCATTTTGCCTGAGTAGCGTCGATTAATGCCAAATAATTGAGTACCTCCAAAGTAGCGGCCCCATATGGCGCTAATTTAGGATTGGCGATCGCCAGTCTATTAAAAGCGCCCAGCTTTAATGTGGATTCAATTTTATTGACTAAGTCTGGGTGGGTACTCCACACAGCTAGGCGACCAATAGCATAAGTAAAACGGCTAGCATCAATAATGAGTTTGTCTTTATGTAAAGCATTTGGCTTGGCCTGATCAGCGGAAAAAAATAATTCATATGGCGCCCCTTGCTTGATTTGCGCATAAAATTTTCCTGATGAGCCAAAAGACAAAACCATTTCAAAGTCAGATGTTTTCTCAAACTCTGTTACTAGGCTTTGCATGGTGTGACTAAAATTTGCTGCCACAGCAATATGTACAGACTTTGCCTCGACGCTTAAGGTAAAACTAAATAACAGAATAAATCCAAGCCAGTTTTTTATTTTCATACCTTCGGACTCATACACTCATAAAAACGCTAGATAATTGATTTCTTTAACTTTATCACAAGCCTGTTGGTTGTGATAAATTTTCAATAGATTAAGGGTTAGTTAAAATACAAGTACTCAATTAGCGACTAAATCGCACCGTGTTCTTTAAAGGTGCAGCGAGCGTTTTGAGCTCCAATCCCCCTAAAACGAAGAATTGGCTTGTGTTAAAAATTCCAGTTCAACCTGTGTTGAGGTTCGACCCAGAATTGAATTCCGATGAGGATAACGTCCAAATTTTTTAATAATATCTCGATGTTTCAATTCAAAATCTAAAGAATATTGCGATGCATTTTTAGTATATAACTCAACAGCCACATCATGAATAATTAACGACTCACTGTGCATAAATGGCATATACAAAAAGCTGCGATGACTTTGATTTAATTCAATGTCTGCGCCAATAGAGATTGCCTCCTGCGCCAATGCTAACGCTAAGGGGTCCGAAGCAAATGACAAGGCATTGTCACGAAATATATTACGGGAAAACTGATCCAGAATGATGATTTCAGCCAAACGTCCTTGTGGCGTTTTACGCCAATTAAATAATTCACAAGCATTTGCGGCTCGGTGCATGGCTGCAAAACGTTGAGTAATCATCCCATCGAATTGACTGTCTTTTGACCACCACTTTGATGACTCAATTTCTTCAACCCAAAAGTGGAGTACCTCTTTATAATTCAATTACTTTTCCTATTGCAGCAATAAAGTCACGCTATATTACTTTTGATACGTCTCAGCTAACAACGAAACTTGCAATTCGACTCGTTTAATCTCTCGTATTACAGACAAACGGTTTAACTCCATAAAAAACCATAAACGTGCTATGGCAAAAGCAACAACCGCTGACAAGGTACCTGCTAGCCAATTTAATTTTAACGCAATATCCATCTCATTCACCAAATGATAAGCACAATAAATGGCCAGTCCCGCAAATACTAATTGAATAGTCAAAACTACATAAAAAGTTAATCGAAATGTACCTTTAAAACTTTGCCCAATTAATTGTAATGCATTGGCCTGTTCCTCTGAAAACTCGTGGGCAGCTTTATCATCTTTTAATGCATCAAGGATTTTTTGATTGATATTTTTCATTGTATTTCTCCACTTTGACTGTTTTGTAGATTAATTTGTATTAATTTTCTTGCTTGGTGTAGGCGTGACTTTATGGTTCCTGCTGGGATAACTAACAATTCGCTTATTTCAAGCATGCTGAAACCTTCGAGATAATGCAGATGCACCAGCTGGTAAAGCTGGGGCTGCAAGCCACTCAACATTTGTTCAAACTCAACATATTCAGCTTCTTTGGCTAAGGTTGAATGCTCTATAGCTTGTCCCTCCTGAAACTGAACATACTCTTCACATAGTCTGTCTTGCCTATGTTTTTGCCGAAGAATATCCACCCCTTTATTTTGTAGAATTTGATAAACCCACTTTGCAAACGAACCTGGATCTTTAATTTTACTTATGGATTTTGCGACCACTTCCAAGGTGTTTTGTACCGCATCCTGGGCTTTTTGCTGGTCGGCCAATTGCCTATGGGCATAACGCAATAACTTGGGATACCAAATTTTCATCAGCTGTTGCAAGGCGTCGGCATCACCTAATTGGCAATTTACCACTAACCATTCAGTTAAAATGTGTTCACTATTTCGCTTCATAATTAAAGGACGTGACTATTCAGCTTTGGGTTCAATAAAATTGCATTTATTGGTTTGAGCATGAAGTAAGCGGAAAAATGCTTAACTTAAAAAACATTTGACTTAAATAGTTGGCTATTGTGCTTGAGGGCTATGTACATGTGGTTCCAGTAACTGAGCCCACTTTTTGTTATAGCCATGTACACTTTGTGTAGACAATTGATTTTCATCTAACAGTATTCTGCTTTCATTTGCCCAGGCAAAGATCCCACCATATAAATTCAAAACATTTTTAAACCCATTTGATTTGAGTTTTTCGGCTATACGTTCGCTACGCACCCCGATGGAACAATACACCACTATTGTTTGGTCTTTGCTAATATTGGCGACAGATTTTAGAGAAAAATCATCATACCCAATCCATTGAGCACTAGGTAAATGACTGAGTTCATATTCAGCTTTCTCACGGGCATCAAATAATACTAATTTATTACTTTTGGTTAATAGGGAGTCTAATTCAGCTGTGTGTATTACAGGAATGGAACCTTTAAGCATATCATCAACTGCGTTGTTTAGATCATTTGCCCGCACAGTAAACCCCATCACGGTACCAGCTAATAGAATCAAAAATAATAAGCGCATTGTGGTGTACTCTGTAATCTATAAAATCAATAAACATAACAACGTAAAAAAGTATCAATACAACAATAACATTGTGTATACATAGCAATTAAGTAACCTAAAGTCGCAACTAATATATTAATTAGAGATTAGGGGTTGAGGGCTATCACAGCGTAAAAGATCGTTAATTGCTATACAAAATTCATCTAAACCAGTTTTAAGTAAACCTGATAATTGGCTATCAGTCATAATCCCTTGCACGTCCAAACTAGTACCAAGCAGTGGAATAGCCACATAGGATTTTTCAATAATGTTCCCAGACATAGTAACAATTACCTCTCTTAACATCTGTTGAGCGTGGGTAGCTCTAGGCGAAGTATTGATAAGCATTATGGGCATATTCACAAACTCTTCCCCACTGACCAACCAATCAAGAGTATTTTTCATCACACCACTGATCTCATGGGCGTATTCAGGGCTAGAAATGATAAGACCATTAGCTGCATTCAAATGGGATTTTAATGATTTCACCGCTGGTATTGCATCTTGCTCTCTGTCAGGGTTAAAAATCGGTACATTTCCCAAAGTTAGAATATCAATATCAGCTACCTTCACAGACAAATTCTTTAATGCTTGCAAAGCGGCGTGATTATAAGACAAATTACGCAAGCTGCCAGACAAAGCAACTAATTTGAGTTTATCCATTATTCTTAAATTCACACACTCGGTTTCATAGGGGATTGATAGGCTTTGGTCCCCCACAACGGCACTGTTGAAAGACTATGCTTAAAACTACCTGATGTTTCTTTTGTAGAATAGGATACATACATCAAAGTTTGACTTTGCTCATCAAATACACGGCGGATTTTCATAGTTTTAAAAAAGATACTTTTTGATTTTTTAAATACCACCTCACCTGATTTAGACTTATCTATAGCAGCAATCATAGGGGCAGTGATCTCGCCTGTTTGCCTGCAGGCGATTGAACTATCAGAAGGGTCTGACAAACTTAGGTCAGCTTCAATACTCGCTACATGACAGGTTACCCCTGTGACTATAGGGTCAACCAAAGTATTTAACTTAATATCCTGAGTAGTAAAAACCCCTAATGAAATATCGCCCACTTCATTTTTATCGCATGCAACCGTCAACAATAACAAACTTATACCTATGCACCACTTTTTCATATATTTACCTCTATTTATTTGATTATTATTAGTATACTTAGACTAAAAATTATTTTATTTTTGTACTTATTGAACTTTTTATCCTAATTTGACGACTTAGTAATGGCAGCGTAGTGAACTGCCACCTCCCTGGGCCGTTTAGTATGATTATCATGCTAACGGCTTTTTACTTTCTGTCAAAGTCATCGAATGTGTTATCAAACATAAAAGAACACAGTTTACGCTTATAAAAACCACAAATAATCTGAAAATGCTGTATATTCCGTCCTCGTTTTTTGCCCTTGCCCTTTCTTAGGATCAGTATCACTATGAAATTTTCAAATTTAGGTTTAGCCACTGAAATCCAGCAGGCTCTCGACGTCTGCGGTTATACTGAAATGACGCCTGTTCAAGAACAAGCTATCGTCCCCGCTCGAAGAGGTAAAGACTTATTAGTTAACGCCCAAACAGGCACGGGCAAAACAGCAGCTTTTGCCTTACCTATCTTGCAGCAAATGTTAGATAAGCCAAAAGCGACCTTATCAGGTAGCCCACGAGCACTAATACTCACGCCAACCAGAGAGTTAGCGGAGCAGCTTGCCAACACTATAGGTGCCTATGCACAATTTTTACCTGTAAAGCTGACAGCGCTTTATGGCGGCGTAAAAATGGGGGGACAAACGAATAAACTTAAAGATGGTGTCGATATTTTGATTTCAACGCCTGGGCGTTTAATTGAACATTTAGAACTTAGCAATGTTAATTTAGCCAACGCTGAGTTTGTGGTACTCGATGAAGCCGACCGTATGTTAGATATGGGTTTTGTCACAGATGTACAAAATATATTGAAGTACACAGCTAAGAAACGTCAAACCTTATTGTTTTCTGCCACTTCATCGCCAGCCGTAAATGAGTTGTCTCATAAGTTGTTGAATAATCATCAAGTGTTAAGAGTGACCAAAATTAATGCCACGGCTGAAACAGTATCACATGTTATGTATCCTGTAGAAGAGTCGCGAAAAATTGATTTATTTAAAGCCTTGTTAAAAGAGCAAAACTGGTTTCAGGTTTTAGTATTCACCAGTACCAAACAACAAGCCGATGAATTAATGGCAGCGTTAAAACGCAGTAAAATTGACGCTGCAGTATGCCACGCAGATAAAAGTCAAGGTGCTCGCCGACGAGCCATTGCCGATTTTAAATCAGCCAAACTACAAGTATTAATAGCCACAGAAGTAGCCGCTAGAGGCCTTGATATTCAAGGTTTGGATTATGTGGTCAATTACAACCTGCCTTATTTACCTGAAGACTATGTTCACCGTATTGGTCGAACTGGCCGTGCAGGAAAAGAAGGTTACGCCATATCATTCGTTAGCCGTGAAGAAGAAAACACAGTTGCACGAATAGAAAAGCTGATCGGTAGTAAAATCAAACGAATCGTAAAAGCAGGGTTTGAAGTAAGCAATCGCATTAGCTTATTAAAAAGTGTGGCAAAAAACACTCGGAATAGTCGCAGTAATAAGGCCAGCGCGATAAAAATCAGTCACGACAAGTCGTCGCCCTATCAAGCTAAAAAGTCGAAAACACGGTCAGCTAAACCCAATAAAGGTAAAGGTAAAGGTAAAGGTAAAGGTTAAATATTGTATCGACTGATACGCAGCATTATTGTTATTTGATAACGCTGCGTTTCTGTTAATTATGGTGCGATACAATAACTGGCGTTTAACATACTTTTAAACGCCAAATTGTTGGTAAATTTCTAAAGGAAGTCCATCAGGATCCTTAAAAAAAGTATACTTTTTGCTAGTGAATTCATCCACTCTTATGTCTTCTACTTCAATACCTTTAGCTACCAAATAATCGCACGTTTCTTCAACTGAAGAGACATTAAAGGCTAAATGTCTTAAACCTAAAGCTTCCGGTGAGTTGGGCCTTTGTGGAGGATTAGGAAAAGAAAACAATTCTATTTGACCACCATTTGGCAGTTTAAGATCCAGCTTATAAGAATCTCTTGTTTTTCTATAATTCTCAGCAATCACAGTTAAGCCAAGTATTGATGTATAAAATTGTTTAGATTTCTCATAATCAGAACAAATAATCGCGACATGATGTATCGAGTTAAACAATGAATACTCCTTCCATGTTTTTTTGAACCATTATCTGGTGAACTTAAACGGTGATGTAAAAACTACCAAACGTAAAATACAACTAGTATAGAGTCCAGTTATTTTAAGTATTAAGCCCTACTCCCCCAATAAAAAATGCTTAATTGCATCTTTGTAATTGCGACTGACTTTTATTCTTTCAAACTCGCCAAGTAATAAAAAAAACTCACCTTTAGTATGTGGGATGACTTTATCAATAAAATTCAAATTAACTATGGTGGAGCGATGTACCCGCTTAAATATATTTTCATCCAACTCAGTCAATAATTCCTTCAATGTGCTGCGTTTAATATGGGTTTGTCCTTCGGCATGTAAACACACATAATCTCCTGCTGCATCGACCCATTCAATCTCTGACTGTTTTAAAATAGTTATCTCATCTCGGTCCTTAATAACCACTTTTTTATCCACAAAAGTTTCAGTGGACAATGAGCCTGGCAGCCTTTTATTTACCACCTGTGGAGAATTATCCCTTTGATTAATACTATTAATCGCCCCCAATATTCGTGGTTTATTATCTTGCCCATCAACGCCTTCTAAACGTTCTTGTGCTCTTTGGACGGCACGGGCAATTCGTTCGTCATCAATGGGTTTTAAAATATAGTCAACCGCATGTACATCAAATGCATCCAACGCATATTGTTCATAGGCAGTGGTAAAAACAATCAGCGGTAAAATATCACTTTGTAAACTTTTGACCACGTCAAATCCATCTAATCCGGGCATTTGAATGTCTAAAAAAATTAGATCTGGTGCCAATTCTAATGTCGCGGCTATGGCTTCTCGACCATTCTTACATTCACCTACAATTTCTACATTAGGTACTTTATTTAACTTGGCTCTAAGCAATTTTAATGCAAGTGGTTCATCATCAACAATCAGGGTCCTTAATTTATTCATGTTTTTCCTCTTTTATTGATGACTAACGACGGCTGGGTTTAGCAAAGTGATTGTCACTACTTAAGTATTCACAAGGCAACTCAATCTTAGTATTCAGGCCACCGGATGGCAGTATATCGATGTTAATTGAAAAATCTTGTTCATATAATGCTTTCAACCGATCATTGGTGTTGCGCAAACCTACACCTCGTCCCTTAGTACTGCCTACTTTACTGTGTGCGACTTTGCTGCCACTGCCTGTGTCACTCAGTTGAATAATCAATCTATTGTTTAACACCTTGGCATGTAGACTGATCGTCCCTCCAGATTCATTTTGTGCAATGGCATGTTTCATTGAGTTTTCGATAATTGGTTGCAGCAATAAACTGGGGACTGTTGCTAACTTAGCGTCTTGTTCTATCTGAAAATCTAAACTGAGTCGGTCACCGAATCGGGTCTTTTCAATTTCCAAGTATAAATTTAGTGCGTTCACTTCATTTTCGAGGGTAATTTTGGTGTCGGGGTTATTGTCTAATGAATGCCTTAAAAAACGGCTTAGCTGTACCGTCATCCCTTGCGCTTTTTCGGATTCGTTGACTTCTATTAAAGAATTAATGGCATTTAAGGTGTTACATAAAAAGTGAGGGTTAAGTTGGTAACGCAACATTTTAATTTGTGCGTCTCTAGCAATTGACTGCGCTCGCATACGTTTAATTTGTTCTTCCCGGGTTTCCGCTTCTGCTTTGAGCATAATCCGATGTTCGGTTTGTAATAAGTCGTTGTAACGCATTCCATGAAATAAGCCAGACCAACACAAAAAGATAAATACACTGGCAAAATGCCAACCGCCAAATTCATTCCACTTGCTGCCAGCTTCGGTCACCCACATAAACAATTCTATTCTGGCTAGCGTCCAAACAAAGGCCACTAAAAAAACCATCAACAAACCAATACTGGTTCTATGCACAAATGGCTTATCCCAAATATGCATAAAAACCCAATAGAGGAACAGGGTAAACCCTAATCCAATAATAGCCTGTAAGAATATATGTAATATATGAAACCAGTCATAGGGCCCATACCAAAGCGTCAACGAAAAAAAACTAATGATGCTTACAAAGGTCCAAAAACCAAGGTGTAACAGGCCAAATTGATAAATTTGGCTACGGCCATCAGCAGAAGATGTTTCTTGAAAAAATGTATGAGGCATTAAATTCCTTAACAGCCAACTAAGTTGGCAATGACTGCGAGGTTTAGTTTACACTTGGCGCTGACTGTGGGCTAGCGGCTCAATCCGTCTTATCGCGGTTTCAGACCTTCTTATCGAATTAGTCGGTCTTTTTAAAACGAATAGTCTAGCTTTGCTAGCCAAGTTTATCCTAGCGTTTCATATAAGGCATAAGAATGAAAACCGATCAGCCTCACTCTATTATTTACGTATTTTACGTATCCATCATAGTTGCATTGGGAGGGTTCCTAATGGGGTTTGATGCATCTGTTATTTCAGGTGTGGTCAAATTTATTGAACCCGAATTTAATCTAACAAAAATCCAATTAGGTTGGGCAGTCGCCTCGTTATCCCTCACTGCCACCTTTGCCATGATTACAGCCGGTCCACTTAGTGACAAGTTTGGCAGAAAAGTGGTTTTAAAAATTGCGGCAGCTTTGTTTTTTGTATCAGCCATTGCATCCGCATTTGCCCCTAATTTTTTAATGCTGGTTTTGGCTAGAATGTTAGGAGGTTTAGGCGTAGGCGCAGCTCTGATTATTGCACCTATGTACATCGCAGAAATTGGCCCAGCCAAATATCGCGGGCGTATGGTTTCCCTTAACCAATTAAACATTGTACTCGGTATTTCTGTGGCGTTTTTTACCAACTATTTAATTTTACAGGCTGGCGATTCTGATACGCAATGGGTGCAATCTTTAGGTATTGATCAGTGGAATTGGCGCTGGATGTTAGGAATTGAAGCCATCCCTGCCCTGCTATACTTTGTGTGCCTCTCCATAGTGCCAGAAAGCCCAAGATGGTTAATGATGAAAGGCCGTGCTCAAGAAGCCAGTATTATTCTAAAACGTGCATTAGGCGAGCAAAATGCTGAACAAGAAATTCAGCAAATAAATAACAACATTAATCTTGAACAAAATATAACTAAAGGTGCATTTTTGGACTTACTTAAGCCCTCTATGCGCCTAGTTATGATAGTGGGGATCTCCATTGCAATATTGCAGCAAATTACCGGTATTAATGCAGTATTCTTTTATGCCCCCATGATTTTTGAGCAAACAGGTTTAGGAACTGATGCTTCTTTTATGCAAGCCATATTAGTAGGTATAACCAACGTAGTATTTACCCTAATTGCCATCGCATTAATTGACAAAATAGGCAGAAAATCTCTATTAGTCATGGGAGTGTCAGGGATAATCCTCTGTATGTTTAGCTTGGCGTATCAGTTCAATGCTGCCACTTACACATTAACCGCACAAGCAATCACTAACTTATCAACAGAAATCGACATTCAAGCATTACACCCCATAATTGGCGCCACCTTTAGCAGTGATTTAGCCTTTAAATCAGCCATTACAGATATGTTGGGAACAGCACAAGCAGTGCAATTTGAATCCACCTTAGTGTCTGCGGCAATCCAAATGAATGGTACTGTCATACTGGTGAGTATATTGGGGTTTGTAGCTTGTTTTGCAGTCTCACTTGGTCCAGTGATGTGGGTGCTGTTTTCAGAATTATTTCCTAACCGAATTCGCGGCATTGCCATTTCATTTGTAGGATTAATTAACTCGGGCGTTAGCTTTTTGGTACAGTTGGTATTCCCATGGGAATTAGCAAATTTAGGCGCCACCTATACCTTTGCGATTTATGGTGGATTTGCTTTTATAGGACTGTTGATAATTCTTAAGTTTTTACCTGAAACTAAAGGTAAGTCTTTGGAAGAGCTAGAAGCTATATTGGTAAAATAAACTAGGGGCAGTTGGCTTACTAGTTTCTAGTAAGCCAACTTAATACCACTTATTCCGTAAAAAAAGACTGCACAAATTCGAAACTATCTGTGCCAATTTTTGCACCTATTTTTCGTCCGGGAATGTCATCAGCAGGAGGATGGATGCCCCCCCAAATACGCGACAAGCTACACTGGTCAGATGCATCCTGATAAGTTGCCCATTGCAAGGTCATATCCACACTAGGACCTTGTTCAAACACTAAGAATTCGTTTGCTTTCACTTCAAACTCACTCATTCCTCCAGGGAAGTATGCCGACCCAGTCATAGCAGTCATCAATTCTGCAGCCGCCCTAGAATACGTTGAATGCCCTGAAACATAACCTGCAAAAGGAGGGGTCACAAAAGTAGGTCTTTGATATGGCCACCATTTTTCTGCCAATATCCAGTCAACTCCTGCCTGAGCAAACACAGGGTTGCTAATATGCTCAGGTCCTTTCCATGCATACATTTTTATTTTTCCAACATTTTCTGGCTTACCAGCAGCTAATGGATCTGATTCTGTGACCACTTCAATATAGTTTTCAATTAAAGGTAGACCGTTTACATGATAAGAACTTAATGCAGGATCGCTGCTCTGTCCTTCTGCCATCGCACGAATCGCGGATACAGGGCGAATATAGTCATAACGCCCTTTTATTCCCCATGCAGCGATTGCAGAGTCATGCATAGTACCACCCATAGCAAAATAGGATTTAATATCCCATTCAAGGGCTCCTAAAGTATCGCCTTTTCCAGCCCAACGTTTTTCTAATAACTCATGGTCACTCACCGTATTTAAAATTACAAACCAGTGTCCCGGAGGGGTTTCTGACTCTGGACCATCGGCCCAAAATTCAGCTAAAACACGAGTATAATCTCCGCGGGGAACTAATTGCTCTTCGTAAGGCTGATCAGTTACGGGATTAAGAGCATAACCCGTACTTGGGTCTCCTCCCTCAATTTGTTTATAAAACTCATTAAACTCAGTAAAGGAATCGGGAAAGGAGCTGATATTACCAATACTCTTTGGTGAGATATCCCATAGAACACCATCATTTTGATCCAAATGAGACGACCAAATCGCAACGAGTGAAAATCCCCATTTATATTCGTCACTCAACTCACCTTCAATCAAAGGGGGCATACCCGGATCATGATATACCTGGTAATCAAAACCATCACGAGTAAACTCGGTTTTATCATTATCTGACAATGAAAAAGGTACAACGCTTCCCCATTCAGGACCTAAAAAGCTAGGTGCATCATCGATAGGGTTACCGGCTTGATCAACAAAACCATTTATTGCTAAAGGTTGCCAACGATTCCAATCAACAATGTTCGGGTTACCGGGATCTCCACCACTCAATGCTAACGGCGGATTAACAGGTTGATAACTAGTGTTAGCATAGAAGTTTTCTTCATTTGAACCATCTTGCAAACCAAATTGAATGTAACAATCCGCAATATAATTGCCCAAAGCAGCAGCTGAACCTTGAGAATAATCTACTGACTCATCATCAATATTAAAGCCTAAGCTCTGCATCAATTCATCTGCGGTTTCCATAATTTCAAATGAACCTGGTGAAAATTGAAAGCGATGTTGAATAATGCGATAAGCGGCATGGCTAATTGCAAGCTCCTGATGGGGCAAAACATCGTCTGGCAAATTGATGCTATCGGCAGAACAAGAAAAACCAGCGACTTCATTACCAAATAAAAAACCATGGGCTTGCGGATTATAAACTGACCAAGCATCAAACATTGCAGAAGATATATGGAACAAATTTCTAGCATGCACAGTAGGGCGAGCATAGTCATTTCGTATTGCAGTTAAAAGCACTTCATTCCACATACGGGCGACAGAATGCCCGTCCCTTTCAGGCGTTAAAACGACAGGAGGAATGACGTCTTCATTTTTTTTACTTGAACCACCACAAGCAGTGAATAAAATACTTGCTAAAAACACAGCTCCCACATTTTTAACTAGCTTTCTTAACTCACTTTTATCCATAGTCATATCACCAATATCTAGGTTATCTTGTTTATTCTAAAAAAAACGTATATTAAGATATTTTAGTTAATGCGACTATTAAAAACATCGGGCTTATTTATATAAACATAATTTTACCTCTTTCCATGTTTAGTAAGTTTAACGTCTACTATTATTCAAAAAGGTGGTTAGTATTAAGCAACACATTTACAGATTTAACTTTTCCGCTACGGGTAAACAATTCATTAGCAATACTTGGTTCTAGGCCAATAACGTTACTGCTAAGCTGTTTTCCGCTGTCAAGTGTGATGGTAAGAGTCGAATCACCTTCAGTTAACTGATACACAATAGGCACTTGGCACCAAGTAAATGCGATGCTGTGGCTGGGCAAGGTTATCTCTTGCCAATGCTCAGATAGGTCCAAATATCTGAAGTTCCTTGAGAATTGGGTAAATTCTTGCCTACGCAATAGTCTTGGTGAAAAACGTACTGCTCCGCGAGTAACGCTAATACCTAATTCACCAAAACGCGTCAGGAGTTCCTCTTTAACTTGGCCTGTCATTCCAGGCTGTTGCGCTCCTGCATGTTTAGGGGTGTGAGAATAAGGATCACATGGAAACGCCCCGTATTCTTGTGGCGTTTTATTAAAACCTATGCCTTGCCTTACTCGATAATACAGATCACCTAAACGTTTAACTAACTGCGGTTCAGAGTCATTATCTAGTGCTTGAATAAAGTGTTCTTGAACAGCCAGCAGTAATTTAGACACCATATGCCAATACACACAGCCAAGTCCTTCAAAACCAAACATACCGCCCGAGCGTCCTGTAAATGCTTGATGATTAAATACCTGCTCATAGAGGCTCTTAATTTGAGCCATGGTAATTGCCGTCAGTTCACTGTATTGCGGCACAAGTTCATTCAGTTGTGCCAATAAATCACTGCTATTCTTAAGGCTGGCATTAAAGCGATAATTACCTCTTACATCTTGGGTCATAATACTAGGGTCTTTACCCTTGAGCATTTCCATTAACGCTGGAATTTTCTGAACCTGCTCTGTAGGCACAATATTTTTAGCTAAAAAGCCTATTTGGTTTTTATCTGGATATAACATAAAAGTATTCAGATCAGCTCGAAAAATGTCACTGCTATAAAGCGCATCCAACACATCTGCAGCTTTAGCTGGGCTAATTGCACTTGAACTAAGAGCGGCTACCTGCCCTTCTAACATGGGGTAAAGATGTTTAATTTGCGCTTTGTTATCTCCCAAAGACAACAAATTATAAGAATGAAACAAACCGTCATCTTTACTGTTTTTATTTATGCTGTGATCTATAACGATTAACGCTTTATCTAACAAACCTTGGATAGACTGCAGTTTAGTCATTACTTTATGGCTAAAAGACTCTTTTTGATAAACACTAGTGCGGTATTTACAGGCTGCTTGTCCTAAAGCCTGCAAAACCTCAAATCGTAGTTCATCTGTCATCACTGCATGGTGTAATTTAGGCGTTAATTCAGTCAGCACTTGTGCGGTATCTTGCAACCATATTGCCACTTGCGCTGAAAGCTCTACGTCCTTTTCTTGCTTAGCTAATAAATTTTGTAAAAAATGCACATAACGACGTAAATAATTGAGCGTCACAACTGAGACGCCATGGCCTACCAATGCATTATTGGCATCATTCCATTCAGGCCTTTGCGTGTTTAACCAAATCCCTCCCTCCACCACTAAGTTAGCGAGTTTAGCTAACAAGGGTACCAAGAGTTTTTCTAACAAATTAACTTGATAGACAGCACCGTTATCATCCCAAATCAACTTACCATCGGCCCCTACACTTTGTACTTTTTGTGCAATCTTCATAGCTGATTGCTCATCATAATCCACAGTACTTTTGGCATTTTCTAACATGGCTTCAAATGACTTAATTCGATAAGGCACATTGGCATAACAGAAAATGCTTTGGTGTAATAAGTTAGTTAACTTCTGAGGATGAAATTTTTCGGATAACTCCAGCATTTTTAACAAATAAATAATTTGGTGATCGCCCCAGTAACCTATAAAACTCCATGGGTCTTCCGGCTCTTCAACTTCCCAGTCAATACCTCCTTTGGTAATACGATATGGATTGTAGCCATCAATAGTGGAAGCATTCACAAACTTAGCTATCACCGATTCAATAAATTCAGGGTAACTAAAACATAAGGCTTCCCAGTTTTGGAAAATGTCACGCCAATTCCCCTGATAAGACAACAATCTATTGCCCTTGCTATCTTTGAGTTTTATTTCAAATTGATTCCAAGGACGACTAGGATCACCATGGCGACGGCCAAAAGTAACAGGTAAATATTCCGCAACTAAACGATCAATTTGTCGATCGTTAATGGCTTGGGTTAGGCGCGTAAACTGGTTAAACGCTAATTTTTCTGGGAACTTAACTAACACCTCTTGGTGTTTTTTATACAAAGGTAAATTAAAGGTTTTTAAGGTGCCAATAAAATCAGTCTTGCTAATATTGAAATGATCATCAAATACCCCACCTCTTAACGTATTAAACAAAGCATTAGCATAATGATGCACAGTGACACTTTCTTCATTGGTCACTTGAAAACCATCAGTACCGGCCATGATCCGCGCTAATTCGTCCGAGCCTTGCTTGATTGAGTGTTCAATATCATTGGCAATGTTTTGAGGATTTTCAAGCCCTTGGCTCATTTCACAAACCTGTGACTGACTTTGTTCAACATTCGCGACAATTTGCCAAGGCTTTGACTGATTTGCCGCCAACTCAAATTCAACATTTAGCAGATATGCCCCGCGGATCCCACGTTTATGGGTCTCTTCTTGCAGAGTTTTATCATCCCAGAATTTATCAAGTTGTGTGTTACTTAAAAGAATCTGAGGTGCTTCAAAGCCTAAACTAAATACTGTATTTGCCTTAAGCGACTCACTAGGCTGCGCTCGGTCAGTGATCCCAGAATACACAGTAAACATAGCCAAACCAGTTGACTGCTCTAACTCATTCCATTTATAAGCATCAATTAAATTACTCGAACTACTTTGTGTTAAACGAGGTGTACCAGCCGGTAATATGTTTTGTAATCCATCAATCATCTTGATGGAGATAGGATCATCAGACAAATTACGCAATTCACACTGACGACAAAAGCCATACTTATCACTGGTTTTCCAGCTATAACAAAAAGCCAGCTCTAAGTCGTGATTAATTTCTTCAAAGCAAATTTTATCACCTAAAGTATTTTTATAGAGATTTTGGCTGATACAGTATTGATGGTTAAAGTCCTTATTATAAGGCTCCCAACCAAAGCTTTTATTTCCCTTTGTTACCTTAAGTAGGGTTTTACTGCCTGTATGCCTATTACTTTCATAAATACGGTCAACAGGCACATAAGGAAATAGTGAGATTTCTGGTGATACTCTGCCTGCAGTTAATCCACCATTAGAGGCAATAAACAACCAGTGATCACTGTCGGACACCAAACTAATAAAAAACGCCGGCATTTTTTCGACATTGCGGATAGCGTAATAGCGCTCTCCATCTCTATCAATAAACTCTCCGCTTACCGCACTATTTTTTGGGTCCAAACCGCTCATTTGTGTACTCTCTTTTAAATCATCTAACAATAAAAAAGCAAAGATTGTATCTTTGCTTTTACAATTTTCGGTTAATGTATGTCGGCTACTGCAATTTGGAAATTCGCACGTAATCGACTTCCATTTTTACGGGGAAAATGCTTTCATCAATTGGTCCACCGGCTCTGCCCCACCCGCCACCAATAGCAAGGTTTAAGATTAAATGGTAAGGATGATCATAGGGCCAAGATTCCCAGCCCTTCCCTTCATTTTGATAATAAAAATAAGGACTTCCGTCAAATAGCACAGTAATAGCATCAGCAGTCCATTCTACAGAATACACGTGGAAAGCCTCATCAACGTCGCCACCTTCAACACTGGCCTTACGCTGCTGCCAATTGACCCAATAATACGCCTTGTTATGCACCGTACCATGTACATTTTGCATGTCAAAACCGACATGTTCCATAATGTCTATCTCACCTGAATTTGGCCAAGCATCACAGTCATTATTGCCTTGCCAGTCATTACCGGCTTGGCAATTAGCAGCATAACGAAAAGGATCACTAGGTAACATCCAAATCGCCGCCCACGTCCCTTGTCCTGCAGGAAGTTTTGCTCTTACATCCACTTTGCCATATAAAAAATCACCTTTACCCAAAGAATGGATTCTGGCCGAGCTATACTCAGCTCCTTGAAACTGCTCCTTATGGGCTTCGATAATGAGTTTGCCATTTTGTACTCGCGCATTTTTTGCTCGTGCTGTGTATGTTTGATCTTCGTCATTCACCTTCCTAGCTGGCCATTCATCAAACGACCATTTATGAGGGTCTGGTGCACCTTGATAATCAAACTCATCAGCCCAAACAATTTGCCAATCACGCTTATCTGGCGTTTTTTGCCTGACCACTAATCCATGCAAAACCGGCTCACCTATCTTTGGGATCAAAGCAATATCTAAACTTCCGTCGGATACCTCAACATTGCTGACTGTACGAACCAATGATGACAAGTGTTTGCCATCTCTGGCCAATCGCACATCAAGCTCACTGATCACTATTTTATTGTTAACCGACACATCAAATACTCTGGCGCCAATGGCAATGTCTTGTGGCTCAGCAAATTGAAAAGTTAAATCATATATTCCGTTTTTCAGGGGTAAATTTAATTGCACATTACCAAGGCGGTAGCTTTCAAATAACTCGCTATCTTGACTACCGCGTATATTGCTTGATTGGCCCTTTACAAAATCCAAGAGCAAATTATCAGCTTGATACACCACGCCATTTTTACCTATATAAGCTTCTCCACCTATATTTATGGCTAAAACAAAATCTGTTGCATGTACAGGGGCCTGTAATTGAGTCGTTTCAACTACGGCTGACTCTCTCCCGCAACCTGACACCAGTCCAAAGATAAGGGTGAGTAAGCAACATAAAAGCAGTTTTCTTATCGAATGGTAATACATACTGAAGACCTTGTTGAAAAGTGTTGCCAGCTAAATCATAAACACTAAGTCATTCAAAATTTAACTCAAATTAAAAAAGCCAAAACGGACTCTTGTTGCGATTAAAAAGAAACAAGGGGAAAAACCACTAATAATGTTCACTTTACTAGGGGTTCGAAACTTAAAAATTGGTGGCTACATTTAAAACAATAGTTACGGAATGTGATTAAGACTCATTTAATTTTTAATTAAATTTCAGATGCTTATAGAAATTTTCCCCTTAGTTAATTGAAAAACATGTCAATTATAGATAATAAAGAACGCCGATAGTTAGTGACTCAATAAAGTAACTATGCAGCAGTAGACTATCCCTTTGATTTTTGGGCGCGATTAAATTGTTTCCAAGCTATTGTTAACAGTGAAATTTAAGTTGCTGAGGGTATCCATTTTACCCTGCAATCAGTCCATTTTACCGTGTTTGCATTGTGTAATAGTCACATTTAAATATGGTTACTTAGGGTTACAATAGGATTTGTGCGAGACTCTCCTATTATTTGCTTTTATTACAATAACAAAACTCAATGGCGAGTTTGAGATCATTAATGAAAAAAGTACTACAAAACAAATCGATACAACAAAAAGTTGACGAATTGTTGAGCAAAATGACACTCGAACAAAAAATCGGTCAAATGACCCAAGCAGACCGTATGACCTGCTCTCCAGAACAAGCAAAACATTATCATTTAGGATCAATTTTAAGTAGTGCAGGTTCATGCCCTGATGATAATAGCCCCAAAGGTTGGGTAGAAATGAACGATGCTTATTGGCAGGCATCGTCTCACCAAGACTCGCAGCATATAGGTATTCCTATTATTTATGGGCTAGATGCGATCCATGGAAATAATAATGTCAAAGGCGCAACCATATTTCCTCATAATATCGGATTAGGAGCGGCGAACGATCCTAAACTCATCAAACATATTGCTGAAGTCACTAGCAAAGAAGTGTTAGCCACTGGCGTTGATTGGGCATTTGCCCCCAACCTAGCCGTTGCTAGGGATTATCATTGGGGACGCAGTTACGAAAGTTATGCTGAAGATCCAAATTTAGTCACTCTTTATGCCCAAAAGATGATTGAAACCCTACAAGGTAAACTAAAACAAGATAATATTTTAGCCTGCGCCAAACACTGGGTAGGTGATGGCGGCACACAATATGGTGTAGACCAAGGCGATACAATCCTTAGCTGGGAAGAACTTCAAGCAACCCATATTCAACCATATAAAGCCGCAATTAAAGCCGGCGTGCTAAGTATAATGGTGTCTTTTAGTAGCTGGAATGGCGACAAGTGTCATGCTCATAAGTTTTTACTTGTGGATATCCTGAAACAAAAAATGGGATTTGATGGCATTGTCATCTCTGATATGCAAGGCATTGATTATTTAGAAGACGACTTTTATTTGGCGGTAGCACAAGGGGTCAATGCTGGTATTGACATGTTTATGGTACCCAGAAATTGGCAACTTTTCATCGACAATTTACTCAGCCATATTGAACTTGGCACAGTGTCTATTAGCCGAATTAATGACGCTGTCAGACGTATTTTATCGGTAAAGTATGCCTTTGGATTATTTGACAAACCTAGGCCTGCAAAACGCAAATGGTCAAATCACCCTTCATTTGGTTGCGACGAACATCGACAAGTCGCACGCAAAGCAGTTAGAAAATCTTTGGTTTTATTAAAAAACAGTAACAGTATTCTCCCCCTAAAAAAACACGCGCGGATTTTAGTAGCGGGAAAAAATGCAGATAATATTGGTCATCAATGCGGTGGTTTTACTGTTAATTGGCAAGGAGTGTCTGGCAATGAAGAAATTGTGGGAGGCACCTCAATTTGGCAAGGCATTCAAAAGGTGGCCACTCGTTCAGAACTCAGCATAAATGGCGATGGCCTTGAAGCTTCACCTGAATTACATGACCTTGCTGTAGTTGTTATTGGTGAAACCCCTTACGCAGAAGGCATGGGGGATATTCGAGGTGATGATAAAATCATCACCGAAGCCGGTTCACAAATCAATGGCCAAGTAAAAGTATTACGAGCCAGCGGTGATTCTTTAGAGCTCAATAAACTTTATCCTGAAGATCTACAAACAATTAAAAACATCAGTAATAAAGGCGTGCCCGTTATCGCTATCCTAGTTTCGGGAAGACCACTGATTATTGAACAAGAACTCCTTGCATCCAGTGCATTTATAGCTGCATGGCTCCCTGGCTCAGAAGGCCAAGGTGTCAGCGACCTATTATTTGGGGATTATGATTTCACTGGCAAGTTATCTTTCAGTTGGCCAACATTATCGCAAACTAAAGTCAATAAAGGGGACAAGCACTACAACCCCTTATTTCCCTACGGTTTCGGCTTAAGCTATTACTTAAAATAGTCAAAGTGCTGACATATTTAAACTCAGCTTTTTGACTGCAACTCAAAACCAAAAATCAATGTATAGCAGACATCCTAAGGTCAGCCCAATTCAAAGCCTCTTGATACAATAGACCAGACTGTTCCGATTCAATCCCTAATTGCTGACAAAACAGTTCAATATTTGGCCAGTCTGCTTTTTCAAATAATTCACATAATTTTAAAAATTTGGCCGACTCACCTCGTCGATTAGCAATGGCGTCTTTCATTTCTTGATGTAAGGGCAATTTATCCATCAGTTCTTGAATGTCGCCATCAACCATAGCATCGATTAAAGACAATAAACCAATTAAGAACGCAGAAGACTTAGACTGAGTGGGCATGGCTGCTTTCACCATTAATTCACAAAAGCGCCCTCTTGATAAGGACATAGCAGTCAGCTCTTTAGGTTTACCTATTGAAAATTGCGCTGTAAACAACAAACAAATAAAACGTCTTAATTCTTCAAGTCCCAAGACCAATATGGCTTGTCTTATGGATTCTATGGCAGCTTTACGCTTAAAAATAGGAGATTGTACGTAGCGCAATAACTTAAACGCTAAATTAACTTCATCTTCAAAAATGGACGTGATCTTTTTAATATCAAGCTCGTCTTTATTGATTTCAGACATCAAGTTAACAACGGCAACCTGCGAAGGATTAAAAGCGACAGTCTTAATGACTTCAGGTCGACTAAAAAAATAACCTTGAAAATACTCACAACCAATACCTAAGGCGTGTTCAAATTCAGCATAAGTTTCGATTTTTTCAGCCAGTAGTTTTATATCGGGAAAAGAGATGAGTGCTGATTTAATTTCCTGAAATTGCTGTTCTGATGTCAGAGAATAGTCGAGTTTTATAATGTCTACGTAGGGGAAAAAATGCATCCAAGGCGAGCCATGCTCGTAATCGTCTAAGGCTATGGTATAACCCTTTTCTTTTAACTCTTTACAAGCTGCAAGGAGCTTTTTAGTGGGTTTAGCCGTTTCTAGTATCTCTACTACAATTTTCTCTTTGTCTAGCAACAAAGGATAACCGTTTATTAACGAATCGTGGGTAAAGTTGATAAAGGCCAATGAACCTTGAGTTAAACTTTCTAAACCCAAATTATATTCTAATCCGTCAATTATTTTGGCAGTGGCTTCTTCCTCACTAATATTTTTTGGAAAAAAGTTTTCTAAACTATTGCGAAGCAATAATTCATAGGCGAATAGGTTTTTGTTGGTATCCAAAATAGGCTGGCGTGCCACATAAAAATTCAAAATAATTTAATCCACTTAAGATGACTAATCATAATTTACACCCTTAAAATTATTTAAGGGTAGCGTACCAAAAATAAAGGAACCTTTCTATGAACTATGAGCTTGCAACAATAATATTGGCTCTTCAAGGAAAAAAACGGTCGCTATTGATACACCTCAACATAAAACGGCAACTCGCTTATACGGGATCTCTATAGGTTCAGATCAATTCACAGATGACTCCCGTAAATATCAATTATGCAAATGTGAATAAATCACCCTAAGAGTATGGTTTAAAGAACGTTGCACTGTAGGCCATGATATGGCGATATTATCTACAAGTCCCTCTCGGCAATCGGCTTCCAACCTAGTGACCACATCCGTTAATGCCTCAGAATTGACTTTATTAGCCACTAATACTAGCTTACGAGCGCCCTTTAAAATAGATGTGACATCATCTTCGTCTACAGCATTATCAGTTTCTTTGATGCCGTTTTCCAACTCTTGCATCAACTCATTTAACGCAATTGGTAGTGGTTTAGTGACATTTTGATTTTGTAAATAGGGCAACAAATCAAACCAAATTTTGGGGTTAGTTGGCATCGCAATTTTTGCGATTTCAGAAGGTGTATTATTTTCTTGAACAGGCTGTTGTTCTATCGCTTGTTGCAGCTCCACTTTATGGGCAGATAATAACGCGTTTTCCTGTTCAGCTAGTTTAGCCTGATTAGACTCCAACTCTTGTTTAGCTTGCTGTAAGGCACTTTCTTTGTCACTTAATTGAGATTGACTGTTGTGTAAATCCTGTTCCAGTTTTTGTAGTTGCGCAGCTAATTCAGCATGATCACTGTGTTGATCATGTAAGCTCTCTTTACTGTTTGAGTATTCTTGTTGCACTGCCTGTAATTGTTCAGTGAGTTGAACTTGTTTTTCTTCAAGAGAGTGAATATTTTGTTCACTGCCCAGCAGGCTTTGTTGTTGCTCTTCGAGTTGTTGTTGTAACTTACGCTCATGTTCTTCTTGTTGTTGTATTCGCTGTTGTAACTGCTCAGCTTGATTACGTGCCTGATTCAGTTCATCTTGCAGTTTTTGCTCCCCTGATTGGGTTTCTGACACTTGTGATTCGGCTTGTTGCAGTTGTTGTAAGTTACCTTCTAGTTTCTGTTGCATTAGGCTGTTTTGTTTTTCAGCTTCCACTAAGGCTTGTTGTAATTGTACCTTCTGTTGTTCGATTTCTGCATGATGTTTACGCCATTGCTCATCACTACCTTCAATCATTTCTTTTTGTTTAACCGCACGGCTTTCAACATCAGTTAATTCTACGGTCAACTGTTCAAGTTTCTGTTGCTGTTCTAAGCGTGCCAGTTTTTCATCGTCTGCTTGACGTTTAATTTCGTCCAAGTTGCCTTGAGTATCCTGTAATTGTTGGCGTTTAGCTTCAACTTCATCTTGTAAGGCTTGTTGTTGTTTTTGCCAATCTTGGTCGCTTTGAGCTATTTTTTGTTGCTGTTGAGAACTTTGTTGCTCCATTTCTTGAAGCTCACTCTGCAATTTTTCCAACAGCGCTTGTTGCTGTTCTTTCTCGGCTTTTTCAGCTGCCTTTTCTGCCTCGGTTTGCTGCTTAGTTTGTGACAACAACAGCTCTGTTTGTTGCAATAGTTCCTGTTTAGAGATGAGTTCTTGTTGCACTTTTTGTTGTTGTAACTGCCACTCTTCATCACTTTTTGCCATCTGCTGTTGCTGCTGAGCATTACGTGCTTCCATTTCACTTAGCTCTCGTTGCAACTTTTCGAACAAGGTTTGTTGTTGTTTTTTCTCAGCTTCGGTTTGTTCTTTGGCGTGGTTTAAATTGCTCTGTGTTTCTTGCAACTGTTGCTGCTTAGCTTTGAGTTCTTGCTGCATGTTATCTTGCTGCAGCTGATATTCCTTATCCCTTTGGGCAATTTGTTGCTGTTGCAGGGTGTTACGCTGCTCGACTTCTGCGAGTTCAGCTTGGAGTTTTTCAAACAGTGCGAGTTGTTGCTCTTTATCGGCTTTTTCCGCTTCGCTTTGTTCCTTAGCTAGCTGCAAAGTCCGCTCAGTTTCTTGTAATTGCTGTTGTTTAGCCGCTAACTCTTGGTGGATTTTTTGCTGCTGTGCCTGCCATTCTTGCTCAGTTTCTGCCATTTTTTGCTGTTGTTGCAGACTATTATTTTCCATCTCAGACAGTTCTTGTTGCAAAATCTCTAATTGATTTTGCTGCTGCTCTTTAGCCTCTTTTTCTTTCTCAGCCGCTTCTTTTGTTTCATCTAATGCTTGTTGAGTTTCTTGCAATTGCCGTTGTTTAGCTTCCAATTCAAGCATGAGTTGGCTTTGCTGTTGCTGCATATCACCTTTTTGTTGGTTCGACATTTCTTCGAATTTTTGCATTTCATTTTGCAAATGTTCAACATGGCGTACTTTATTAGTTAACTCTGACTCGGCTAATTTATATGTCTGTTCTAAATTTCTACGTTGCTTTTCAGCTTCTTCACTGGCCTTACGTTGATTAACTAGCAATTGCCGCAGTTTTTCAGTGGTATTCCCAGAACTGTTCAACTCCGACTGCAAGGAGGTTATTTGCCCGCCCACTTCATTAATTTGTAAGTCTTTTTGTTCGATAGACTCTTTAAGTCCATTAATTTCTGACACAAAGTCATCCATTTTGTTTTGTTGGTTAACTTGTTCTTGTTTAAGAATTTCGGCGTTACGCTCACTTTCAAGCAATTCCTGTTGTGCCGTTTTATACTTTTTCTCACTGTTTTGTAGGGCATCGGATATTTGGTTTCGCTGAGCCTGCAAGCCTGATACTTTAGCCGTAGACTCTTGTAACTGAGATGCCAAGGCACTGTTAGCTTGCTGTGCCTCACTTAACTGCGAGCGACTTTGATTGTAATCTTGCTGCAGTTCTTGCAGATTATCGGTAACATGCTGGTGAGCCTGTTGTAAATCGCTGAATTCACTTTGTTTTTCAGATAAATCGTCTTGAGCAGCTTGTAGTCTTGACTCTGTATCAGCCAAATTTTTCATCTTAGACGCTAACTGATCTTGGCTGTTTCGCAACAGCTGCTGCTTTTCAGCCACTTCTTTCTCAGCAGCTTGATGTAAGTTTATTGCCTCAATACGTGCTTCATCTGCTTGCTGCAAATCTCTAAAGTCAGTCCAAATACATAGAATTGAATCGAAGTCTTGTCCTTTATACATAGGCACATAAGTCGCTTGGCAAGGTAATGGGTCTTTGCCCACTCTATGTTCCCATTGTAATGATTTAGCTTGCCCTTCTAACTTCACCTTTGTTATATGTCGTTCTAGCTCTTCAGATGCTTGTTGGTCTAGGTTTAATTCAGTGGAAAAAGGGGTGCTACCAAATAACTCATGCTCTTCTTCTACATTAAAAAAGGCACAAGCGGCAGGGTTTAATTTACTAAAACCTTGCTCGCCCAAAATTGCCATAGGCATACTACTGTGTTGCAACAAACTATCAAATTTGTCCTGATGAAATTGTTCTTTGGTACGATCCGATATCCAGCACAAGTATTCTTGTGTTTCTTTATTGAGTATATCGACATGTAACTCACTGGGGTGCAATTCGTCATTTTTACCTTTTAATTGCGCCACAAAACCACGCAACCTCCCAGTCTGATGAATTTGTTTAGCTGCCTTGCCGGCATTACTAGAATCATTAAATAGCTGGTAGAACGTATCTTTTTTTAGTTCTCTTTCACTTAGTCCTAAACGGTCGGTCATCGCAATATTAGCTCTAACAATACGATCTTCAGAATCAATTGTGGCGACAGCAACAGGTGCAAGATCCAATATAGTAATAAAATGTTTTCGCTCTTGCTCCAACTGTTTTTTAGCAAGATTAAGTTCTGTCACATCTTGAATCACTCCCACTACCCCAGCTCGTTTTTTATTCAAACCTGCAAAAAACTTTAATTTTAGTTTAAGGGTGTGCAATACCTCATCAGGCAACATTAGTTCGAATTCTTTATCGTGCCCTACATTTACAGCACTGAAATTTGTACTGTTTTCAGTATGTAAACGACTAATTTCTGGAGGCAATATGTCTAAATCTTGTATGTTTTTATTTTCTAATTTTGATAGTTTTTGTTTAAACAACAACTCAAAAGCTGAATTACAGGTTTTAAACTTACCCTGCTCATCAAGCATATAAACGGGATTAGAACTGGTTGCTAACAGAGTGTTAACCTGTTGCTGGCTGGCTTGATGCAAGCTTTTATAATGATCCAATTCTGATAGGTTTTGTACCAAAAAATCCAAACGTGTGGTTTCACCTTTAGCATTTTTATTGCTGCTTAGGCCAGTCAATCTAAGGGTAATAGTGTTTTGATGTTGCGCTTCTTTTGGCTCACTCCCCTGACTAACGGTTTGATTTTTATCGATCTGCAGAAACGCACAACTCATGTCCATTTGATGTTTGGTCTTACTTAATTCTAAGGTCTGCTCCCACTCCATGGTTGCTTTGCTATTAAGCATTTTTTTTAACTGATTGAGCTCACCATTCATAGGTTCTGCTGCTAACAAAAAATCAGCAAACAGCTGGTCTGAAGTAAAAGTATTTGATTCAAAGTCAATGGTTAGTTTTGCTAAACCACTTTGAAACAAACCTTCATTTAGGCTAGTAAGGCTAGAAGATTGTTGATCTATTTGGTGCTGAAAATTGCTTATATCAGCTACAGAAATAACACTAGCGATACCATCATTCACCACCGACTGCTTACTGAATCCTAATTGTAAATGACGCCTACTCGCAGCCACATAGGTTTGTAGAGGCTTATACTGATTCGATGCTAAAGCGGCACTAATAGATTCTTGCACATCGTCAGAAAACATCTCAAGCAAGGGTCTAGAAATTAACTTATCTTCTTTACTGCCTAGAAAAAATGCGGCGACTCTATTCGCAAAAATAATTTCGCCAGCTTCATTGACGTGCAACATGCCGACCTTAAAATCATTAAACAATGCTTGTTTATCTGCCAGTTTTTGGTTGTGTTTTTGCTGTTTTTTACGGAAGTTACTTAGCTGAATTTTAAAAACAATCACTAATACGCATAATAAAGCAACCACAATAGCTAAGGCCATTAGCCCCACTTTTATGGTGCCAGGACTTTGTTCAAGTACTTTTTGGCTAATCGCAAAACTTGCTGGGCTAACCAATACCAAAACAATGCATAAAACCTTTAAAAACAAACTGTTCCAAACACGGAAGTCCATTACACACTTTCCAAATAAACTAAACACAAGGTTGCAGAATATAGCAGTGAAATACAGGTAAATAGTAGTGATAGTGCAACAAAGTATGAAGTTTAATACCAAGAATCGATGTTTTTTATTAGCGCAACTTTCTCGGGAGGGTTGCTAGCATCACAATATCAACAAATTATTCTTCAAATTAGCAAGACTTGTTTATCTAATTTTTCCAAAATTTCCATTAATTTCTTATGTTCACCTTGCTCCAAAACGGCTATTAGTTGCCTTTCCCACTGTAACGCTTTAGGTGCAATTTTTTGATATAGCGTCTTACCTTGAGTCGTTAACGACAGGTAGGCCGCGCGATTATCTTTTTTGTCTGTGACTTTATATAAATAGCCTTTACTTTCTAAGGTTTTCACCGCCCGGGATACTTTTGATTTATCCATAGAGGTGATGTTACTAATGTCCTTGGAGTACAACTTTTGTTGTGCGGCTAACTGTGCCAATACGCGCCACTGTGCAATAGTGATATCAAATTCATCTTTATAGATTTTCGATAACCCCAGACTTATATTGGCTGCCAAATGTACCATTCGGTAGGGTACAAATTGCTCGAGTTGCACTACTTCACCTTGGATATTTTGCATTTTTTAACTCACCTGCTCTACGTAAAGAATAAAGTACACCACGAATAAACTGAATAAAATTGATTCTATTAACAATATAGTTTCATATGAGACTATATTGAAAACATATCCGTATGGCAACGAGGAAATCCGATGATTAAGCCAAGTGATATTTGTTATTCCTCAGGGTTTAACAACGAACATGAATCAGAAGCCTTACCAGGCGCATTGCCTATTGGCCAGTTTAATCCTCAAAAGTGTGCATACGGTTTGTATGCAGAACAATTTAGTAGCACCGCCTTTACTGCCCCAAGACATGAGAATCGCCGCACCTGGATGTATCGTATTCGGCCATCAATCAGCATGGGAGACTATAGTGTTATTGATAAAGGGTTAGTGCGCACAGCACCATTAAGCGGCGCGCCTTGCCCTCCCAATGTAATGCGCTGGAACCCGCAACTTATACCAGATACCCCAACTGACTTTATCGATGGCTTAATTACTGTGGCAGCAAATGGCGACGCCAAAACGCAAATAGGTATGGGTATTCATCTCTATTGTGCGAATAAAGCTATGGACAATCGGTATTTTTGTAATGCAGATGGCGAGTTGTTATTTGTGCCACAACAAGGTGAATTAGTCGCTCGTACTGAATTAGGATTACTCCATGTAAAACCCGGCGAGATTATGGTTATTCCCCGTGGAATTAAGTTTCAAATAGAACCTACAAGTCAAGCTATTCGTGGTTATATTTGCGAAAACTATGGTGCTCTATTTACCTTGCCAGAAAGAGGGCCAGTGGGTGCCAATGGATTTGCGAATCAACGAGATTTTCAGTATCCGACCGCCAGTTTTGAAGATAAGCAACAAGCCAGTAAGTTAATCACTAAGTTTTGTGGTGAGCAGTATCAAGCTGATTTAGAGCATTGCCCACTAGATGTGGTGGCATGGGTAGGCAATAGCGCTCCTTATAAATACGATTTGTCACGTTTTAATGTCATTAATACAGTCAGTTTTGATCATCCAGACCCCTCCATTTTCACAGTTTTAACTTCTCCATCTGAGACACAAGGTACAGCCAACATCGACTTTGTAGTTTTTCCTCCACGCTGGATGGTAGCTGAAAATACCTTCAGGCCACCTTGGTATCATCGTAATGTCATGAGTGAGTTTATGGGATTAGTACATGGCGTATATGACGCTAAAGAAAAAGGTTTTGAACCCGGAGGCATGAGTTTACACAACTGTATGACGCCTCATGGACCAGAAGCTGATGTATTTGAAAAAGCCTCAAATGGCGTTCTGTCGCCACAAAAATATGCGAATACTTTGGCATTTATGTTTGAGTCTCGTTATGTCATTGCCCCCACAGAATTTGCAATACAAGCAACAACAAGACAAAAAGACTACCTTAGTTGTTGGGGAAATCTAAACAAACATTTTAACGGACAGGCTTAAAAGCAGCTTAAAACTTCTAGCTAGAAGCTAGAGGCTAGAGGCGAGAAGCTAATAAATAGTATCGCGGGGCCGTCGGCATCGTTCTAAGAAACAAATTGAGAGAAAAAATATGTTAATGATCAATGAAACACATGATGTCAATCTCACTAGTTGGGTGACCAGTGCCAATTCGAAAAGTGATTTTCCTATTCAAAATTTACCTTTTGCAATAGTTAAACGTAAAGGCCAAAAAGAAGCATTTAGAGGTGGAGTAGCCATTGGCGATCAAGTCATAGATTTAGCCGCGGTTGCAAAACTCAAGTTATTCAGTGGTGTCCCCCAAGAAGCATTAGAAGCGGCCAGTCAATCAACTTTAAATGACTTAATGGACCTAGGGGATGAAGCCAACTCTGCACTAAGATTGGCATTATCTAAAGCACTAAGAGCGGATTCCCCTTTACAAACTGCATTAGCGCCAACATTAATATCCCAAGGAGATATCGAGTTTGGCATGCCTTGCCAGATTGGCGACTATACTGATTTTTATACGTCGATTTATCATGCCACTGCGGTAGGCAAATTATTTCGCCCAGACAACCCCTTGTTACCTAACTATAAATGGATCCCTATTGGCTATCATGGACGATCTTCCACTATAGGCATTTCAGGTCAACAGTTTCACCGCCCAGTTGGGCAAACCAAAGCTCCCGATGCCCTTGAGCCAAGTTTTGGGCCGTGCAAACGTTTGGATTACGAATTAGAAATGGGATTATTTGTTGGCAAAAGTACTCAGATGGGCGAAATAATAAAAATAGAAAATGCAGAACAACATCTGTTTGGAGTGTGTATTTTTAATGACTGGTCGGCCCGTGATATTCAAGCTTGGGAATACCAGCCGTTAGGACCTTTTTTAGCTAAGAGTTTTGCCTCGACTATTTCACCTTGGATAGTCACTATGGAAGCCTTAGCCCCTTATCGCAGCGAGTTTACGCGACCAGAAACAGATCCTCAAACTATGTCCCATCTGACTAGCGAACATAATAGTCGCTATGGTGGCCTAGACATCGACTTAAGTTGTTTTATTCAGACCAAAACTATGCGTGAAAACCAGCAAACAATGGCACAACTGTCGCAATCTAACTTTAAATATTCATATTGGACTCCAGCACAATTAATAACTCATCACGCCAGTAATGGCTGTGCTATGCGTTCTGGGGATCTATTGGGTTCGGGTACACAATCTGGGCCAACAGATGAAGAAGCGGGTTCTTTACTTGAATTAAGTAAAGGAGGTAAAACCCCTGTTGACTTACCCAATGGTGAAAAACGCACATTTTTAGAAGACGGTGACAGCATAATTATGCGCGCTTCTTGCAGTAAACAAGGGGCCGCGAGAATTGGTTTTGGAGAAGTGGAAGCAACGATTTTACCCGCTATTGTGTAGGCCTTAAATATGAAACTATATAGTTACTATCGCTCATCTGCTGCTTATCGGGTCAGAATTGCCTTAAATTTAAAGCAGATTGAACACAGTATTGAGCCGATTAACCTGATAAAAAATGAACACAAAAGCGCCGACTATATAACTAAACAACCACAAGGATTAGTGCCTTGTTTAGAAACCAATAATGGCCAGTTTTTAGCACAATCTGGCGCCATACTGAGTTATTTAGATACACTATACCCAAATGTAAAGTTGTTACCGGCCGATCCCTTTCAGGCCGCGAAAATGCAAAGTTTTGTGGATATTATTGCATGTGATATCCATCCTATCTGCAATTTGCGGGTGCTGAATTATCTTACTGAGCAACTTAATATAGAGGGTGAGCAAAAGTTAACTTGGTATCGTCATTGGGTCACTGTTGGATTGTCTGCGCTGGAAACAATGCTCGATGAATCAAGCTACAGTTTTGGGGAAGATGTCACATTAGCAGACCTGTATTTAATCCCACAGCTATACAACGCTTTACGATTCGAAGTTGAAATGAGTGCATTTCCCAAATTGTACAATGTCTATCAATGTTGTAATCAACTAGAGGCATTTATTAACGCCAAACCAGAAAACCAAACAGATGCAGTGTAACGTCATTAAAGAGCGACTCGTAAGATTCACTTATGGTAATGTTTATCTACTATTTTTATTTTTTCAGGCTACTTATGACTCTGCCATTCTCAATACTTGATCTTGCTCCAATTGCCGAAGGTTCAAGCATTGCCGACGCCCTTGATAACTCACGTAAATTGGCTATTCAGGCTGAAAAATCGGGGTATAACCGAGTCTGGTTAGCAGAGCATCATGGTATGTTTGGTGTGGCCAGCTCAGCGACCGCCATTGTTTTAGCTCACATTGCTGCTGCAACCTCTAAAATTAGAATTGGCTCTGGTGGCGTGATGTTACCTAACCATTCCCCTTTAGTGATAGCGGAACAATTTGGTACCTTAGCTACATTATATCCCGATAGAGTCGATTTAGGATTAGGACGAGCTCCAGGAACAGACATGGCTACTGCTAGAGCCTTACGACGTAATCTGACGTCTGAGGTAGATAATTATCCTGAGGATATTCGTGAACTACAACATTATTTAGGCGAACCTAAGGTCGGGCAGAATATTGTGGCTGTGCCAGGTGCGAACACCCATATTCCAATTTGGTTGTTAGGATCAAGTTTGTATAGTGCTAAGCTCGCTGGGCAATTTGGACTACCCTACTCTTTTGCATCACACTTTGCCCCAGAGCAACTCTTCGACGCCATCAGTCTCTACCGTGGATCCTTTCAAGCATCAGAGCAATCTCAGAAGCCCTATATGATGGCAGGACTAATGGCCGTAGTGGCCGATACTGACGAAGAAGCTAACTATTTATTTAGCTCCGTGCAGCAACAATTTATGAATTTACGCCTTGGAGTTAATCGTCCGTTTGCCAGACCTGTGGATGATATATCAACAATCTGTACGGCAGCAGACCAAGCAATGTTAATGAATATTTTACGTTACGCCATGGTAGGCTCTAAACAAACAGTCACAGATAAACTAAGGCAATTTATTGAAGCCACAAAAGTAGATGAAATCATTGTTTCTATGCCAATCCATGATATCCATGCCCGAATAAAAAGTGTGCAGATGTTGGCAGAAACGGACCTGATGCTGAAAAGTTAAATTTTAGGATCTACCTTCATAGGTAAAATCCACAAAACTACTGCGATGAATATCCACAATTTCCACGGAAACAAAAACACTATTTAGGCCTAAGGCTTTAAGGGGTTCCATCACGGCCTTGGATATTTCAGCTTTTTGTAGGTCTGTGCGGCCACTTAAGATGTGTGCAGTCACATGCAAAAAGTCATTGTATTTATCGTGCAAACGAAAATATGGGCGAGGCTCTATGCGCACTTTTATCGCTTCTGGTGGAAAATGTCCGCTGTTTTTTGCGCCTTTAAATATCTTATCCATCAGGGTTTCAGGGGTAATTTGTTGGGTAAGGGTTCCACTGAATTCGATTACAAAATTTGGCATACCTAAACTCTTTAAAAATAAAATTCCTTGGAGTGATTATACAGTGCTTTGCACATTCGCTGGCAACTGCATTTCAACAATAACCTACTACTTTATGTGCGTAAAAAACTAAGAATATCTTTGGACACACGTTTCACATCCTCAACCATAGGCATATGCCCAAGATCTTCATATATATGGGTTGTAGGATTAAGCATGGTTCTCCAATGTGTGTAATCGGCAACAGGCAACAACTTGTCGTTAAGCCCCCAAATCAACATGGCGTTAGGGTAGTCAAATCGATGCTCAATCGAATAAAAATCCTGTAAGTCAAAAAATTGCTTAAACATATGGGAATATTGCTCGCGTTTAGCGATATATTGTCTTGCTAAGGCACGTAGAATAAATATGGGTACATAGGGAGGTTTGGACATGATGCGATCGTAAAAATCAAAAAAATCTTGCTCAACTTGATGCGCAAATGGATTGACCTGAGTCTCAACCAAATGTTGTGCATATGCTGATTTGGCTCCAGCAGGATCAATCAAAACTGACTTCTCTACTCTTTCTGGTATATCAACAATGAGTTTGGCTGCCATTAACCCCCCCATTGAATTACCCACAACACTAAATCGCTTTATCTGCAATTGATCCACTAACCCTATTAACATGCGACACTGGCTGGGCACAGAATAATTATCATTGGGGTCATAAGCGGTTTTACCATGTCCTTTGAGATCCGGAATAAGCAACTGAAAGTCTGCAGAAAACCTCTTGGCAAATCGGTTCCAAACATAGTTGTCCCCACTGAATCCGTGTAGCAGCACTAACACCGGCTTATCTGCATTGAAGTCTTGGGTGTTGCTAAGATAAAATACTTCGAGCCCGTCAATTAAGCGGCTGTAACAACTTAGTCCTGCTCGTTTTGCTTCTAAACAATTAATGAAATAAAACAGTGATTTAGTGATAGCCGTACGACGTCGTTTTGTCGATATCGTCATTAGCAAAGCGATAATTACCACAATAATAAAGACCGAAGTCATAGTTGTTTCCTGCCCCTTTTCTAGATCAATACCTTGGTCTAGCTGAATATTTGTCTTGAACCTTAGATTAACCGCACAGTCCCATACCACTATTATTGCGACGATCTTCGCTGAACTTGCTTATAATAGATCGTTATGGCCTCAAAAGCTCGCGTCGATTCATGTCATTGCCCTAAGTGAAACTGCGCCTCTTCGGTAAAAATTAGTGTCTCTATTGTTTAAACTATTCACTAATAATTCAATACCGCTGGCAAATTTACTTTGATTCATGCCGGCAAACCCCAAACGGATAAAACTATCTTGAGCATTTTTTTCATGCAACTGCAGCTGTTTTTCATGTTGGATATAAATCCCTATATCTTGACATTTTTTCGCTAATAACTCAGCACTTAGTCGTTGCCCCTTTTCATCACACACTGGCATTAATTTTACCCAAAGCGCCATGCCACCATCAGGGATTTCAAACTCAAAACAAGGGTATTGCTTCAACACTGCAATAGCGTGATCTCTGCGTTGCAGATTGAGCCTAGTGGTTCGCCTTAAATGACGTTCAAACCCACCATTGGCCATCCACTTAGCCAAAGCTGATTGCATTAAAACGTTACTTTTATGGCAAATCAATAAGCGGTATTCTGTCACCGCTTTAGCCAGAGCTTTGTTTACCGCCATAATCCCAATTCTGGCACCAGGAAACATGATTTTTGAAAACGTAGAGATATAAATGACCAGCTGTGCAGGATCTTGGGTAGCCATGGGCGCAAGAGGCTGACATCGATAATGAAACTCATGATCATAATCATCTTCAATGATGGGGATATTGTGTTGTGCTGCCAGTTGATAGATGCGCATTCTGCGACTCACAGATAATGTCACAGTAGTGGGATATTGATGCAAAGGTGTAAGGTAAATCAACCTAACGTTACCCTGCAATATTTGCACCTCTAAGTCTTTATGGCACATCCCTTGTGCATCTTGTGTTATTCCTACTAACTCAGCGCCAGCGCTTCTAAATGCCGCCATAGCCGGAGGATATCCCAGCTTCTCAATTGCCACTTTGTCACCTGTTTTTAGAAACAAATGTGCAACAATAAACAATGCTTCCTGGGAGCCATTTGTGATCACTATTTCTCGATCGGTAATCGCTCTGGACTTACGCAAATAAATCCTCACTTGCTCAATCAATTCTGGAGTGCCAGCACTTTGCCCATAGCTCAACTGCGCAGTATTAGGTCTGTTCAGTACGTCAGACGTGCACCGCTTAAATTCATCAAAAGGAAACAAAGATAAATCTGCTTGGCCACCAGCAAAGTTAAACTCAAAGTCATTGGCGGGATAAGTTGGTAACTGCATCCCCGAGCGTACTAGACGGTAGTCGATAGGACTGAGATTGACCGCCACAGCTTTAAAAGTGGAGTTTTGGCTTTTCTCAATCGGTAAATTCTCTACCACTTTATAGCCTACCCTCTGAATAGACTCTATCCAACCTTCAGCCACCAATTCGGCCAATGACTTCATTACAGTATGCCTGTTTAAGCCTAAATCTTGGCTAATGGATTTAACCGATGGTAATTGATCACCCGAAGTCAATTGCCCTTGTTTAATCGCCTCTCTAACCGTTTCTGCAAGTTGCAAATATTTGGGCTGAGTACTGTTTACATTTTGTAATTTAAATACTTTCACTGGTCTAGTTAAAAAATATAAATTGGTTGATTTAATTAGACCAAAATAACTTAATAATAGCCAACACAATAATGAGGAGAACAATAATGGCACTTGAGAACATAACACTTGAAGATGAATACGTGGCTCTTCAACCTATGCACACGAGTCATATAGAAAAATTATATTGTGCAGGAAAGGACCCCAGTATCTGGAAATGGACCACAGCGAAATACTGTGAAACCTTAGACTCAACTCAGCAGTGGGTAGCGTCTTGTTTAGAAAATGCGCGCCAGAATAGTCAGCAACCTTTTGTCATAGTAGATAAAACCCAAGACAAAATTGTGGGGTCAACAAGTTACTTGAATATTTTCTTAGAGCATAAAGCCATTGAAATTGGTTTTACCTTTTTAACGCCCAGCGCTCAAAGAAGTTACGTCAACCGTCGCTGCAAACTATTATTGTTAACCCATGCATTTGAAACATTGCATCTCAATAGAGTGGCATTACAAACTCATGAAAAAAACCAGCGTTCTAGGACAGCCATTTTAGCCATAGGTGCTACTTTTGAAGGTATTCACCGTGATTGCCGTATTCAACAAGATGGCAGCATTCGCAGCAGTGCAATCTACAGCATTATCAAACCAGAGTGGCCACAAGCTAAATTGGATTTGATCGCTAAGTTGACCCATCCAACAACAAAAATGACGGAGTCATAATCCCAGATGTTTATTCCCAATTCATTCCAAATGAAAGCGTTAACTGATAAACATAAGTTTATTGAGGAGTTTGGTTTTGGGGTAATGGTATCCTCCACTGAAGACTTATTGGCCACACACTTACCCTTTGTCCTAAATGCACATGAAGCAGAACAAGGGGTGTTGTATGCTCACTGTGCCAAAGCCAATCCGCATTGGAAAAACCTAGAGGGTAAGACAGTACTCGTGATATTCACTGGACCACATGCCTACATTTCCCCAAGTTGGTATATGAGTACACCTGCGGTCCCTACTTGGAACTATACTGCTGTTCACGCCTATGGCGTTGTCACCTTGCTCAATGCTCAAGAGACACTTACAGCAGTGGATCAAGTAGTTGAAAAATACGAACCGCAATTACTGGTAAAAAAAGACATAGTCACCGAAAAGATTAAACACAAAATGTTAGCGGGAATTGTTGGTTTTAAAATCGAACTAACCCAAATTGAAGGCAAATCAAAGCTGGGGCAAAACAGAAGTAAAGAGGATCAAGCTGGTATTTACAACGCCCTGAGCAATTCTAGTGATTTTGATGATTTAGCGCTAGCAAACTATATGCATGGGCACAAAAATTGATATTTAATATCTTTGAAAGGCTCTCAACTTTTATACCCTTAGTTTAGTTATTGTAAAATCTCTTCCCACAATGACGAAACGTTAATCTTAGGTAGTCATAAATAAGAAGTCTTAGCGTAAGAATAATCGGGTGTTAGAATACTAAACTTTAATTATAATGACGTTAGGAAGAGTGATGAAATATATTGTTGTAGCTGTAGTCATTGCATTAGTGGTTTTTTACTTTGCTAGAAACGCAGTTAATAAAAAAGCAGCGCTTGAGAATATTGCTATAGGAAAAGACTTCTTAGAAAAAAATAAAGCTAACCAAGATGTGCAAGAAACGGCTTCTGGTTTGCAATATCAAGTTTTACAAAAGGGTCAAGGAGAAAGTCATCCAAGTGCCAGTTCAACAGTAAAAGTGCATTACCATGGTTTATTATTAGATGGCACTGTATTTGATAGCTCTGTTGACCGAGGTGAGCCTATCAGCTTTCCTTTGAATCAGGTAATAAAAGGTTGGACAGAAGGGGTTCAATTGATGGTGGTGGGTGATAAATTTAAATTCTTTATCCCCTCTGACCAAGCCTATGGCAATAGATCGACGGGAAAAATATCTGCAGGTTCTTTGCTTATTTTTGAAGTAGAGCTTTTAGAAATTCAATAAGTTTGTTTTTCCACAGAGTATTCTTTATTAGATTGTGAATACTCTTGTTAACATAATTAGTTGTAGCAGCGCACATTTAATTTAACGATTGCGAGAGTAAGCATTAGCATATTTTGGCAGGACGGTAAGAGCGATCAGAAGTCAGCCAACGACGTTCACACCTATTGCTGGTTTAATTAGATTGCAGTCAGTGACATCCTCTCGTATATCTACTGTCATTCCCGCGAAGGCGTAATACTGTTCGTTTAAGGCTTTTTCT
>TARA_R110000751_G_scaffold290156_4_pt1 | contig 38999 bp, 32 predicted proteins | sample TARA_R110000751 | Tara Oceans TARA_R110000751 (sample SAMEA4398001) | marine metagenome | biome: Polar Biome; feature: [MES] marine water layer (ENVO:01000295) within the mesopelagic zone...; material: water (ENVO:00002006), including particulate matter (ENVO:01000060) such... | reverse complement strand
TCCGGCTAGCTATAGGGACGAAATAACCCAACTTATAGCATCCCTCAACAGTTCCAGCGAGCATCCACTAGCTGAAGCTACGGTGAAATATGCCAAGGAAAAGAAAGTCGAACTCTCAAAAACCGAAAACTTTAGTGCCGTTACGGGTAAAGGAGTCGAAGGAAGCGTTGATGGTAAAAAACTGGCGTTAGGAAATGCCAAAATGATGGAATACGCAAAAGCTTCCATAACGTCAGAAATGGAAACTGAGGTACAGTCCTTTCAGAAACAAGGGAAGACCGTTTCTTACATGGCTATAGACGGTGAGCTGTCTGGATATGTGGTCATAGGTGATAAAATCAAAGCAACCAGCGCTAAGGCTATCAAAGAGCTGCAAGAAAAAGGTATTGCCGTGATCATGCTCACTGGTGACAACCACGATACGGCTCAAGCGGTCGCCAGCGAACTCCACCTAGCCGATTTTAAAGCAGGTATGTTACCAGAAGACAAGCTCCGAGAAGTTACCAAATTACAAGAACAAGGTAAAGTGGTTGCCATGGCAGGTGACGGTATCAACGATGCACCGGCACTTGCTAAAAGTGACGTAGGGATTGCGATGGGGACCGGGACTGATGTTGCCATCGAAAGCGCTATGATTACCTTAGTAAAAGGCGATTTACACGGAATCCTAAAAGCAAAAAACTTAAGCCATGCAGTGATGAAGAACATCAAGCAAAACTTGTTTTTTGCACTGATTTATAACACATTGGGAGTGCCTGTAGCCGCCGGAGTATTATTTCCTTTTTTCGGGATATTATTATCACCTATGATTGCAGCGTTAGCGATGAGTTTTAGCTCTGTTTCAGTTATTGCAAATGCCTTAAGACTCAAATCAACATCAATTAATTAATCTATACTTATTATGAAATACACTATTATTTTTCTAAGCCTTGTACTAATGAGTGCTTGCAAAGAAACCTCACAGGAGGTGGACGTTGCACAAGATAACCAAGTAACGCAGCAAGAAACTACTCAAGCTGAGCCTGTCAAGAAAAAACCATTGAGTCCGCATACCAGCGCGATGGCTATGATAGGTGATGCACACATCCATTTCGACTATTCATCACCTGGAGTTCGCAATCGTATTGTTTTTGGAGGCTTACTTCCTTATGATGTGGTTTGGCAGGCAGGCGCGCACCAAGCAACCTGGATGGAGACCAATAAAGATCTAAGCATAGCCGGAAAGGAGCTGAAAGCAGGTAAATATGGTTTTTTTGTAATTCCGAATGAGAAAGAATGGACCCTTATTTTCAATAGCAACTGGGAGCAACACGGCAAGGATGAATACGATGAAAAAGAGGATGTATTGCGATTTAAGATCACTCCTAAAACTGCCGAAGCTATTCAGGAACATTTAGAATACAAAGTGACCAAGACCAGCGACAGCTCAGGTATAATAGCTTTGAGTTGGGAAAAGATCAATATCGAATTTCCTTTTGAAGTAAAGTAACATGGTAAAAAGAAAAACAGCACTTAAGATTAGAAAAGCACATCGGTATTTAGGTATCTTTTTAGGGATTCAGTTTTTAATGTGGACCATTAGTGGTATGTATTTCAGCTGGACAGATATTGATGAGATACATGGCGACCAATTCAAAAAGGAAGTGCCAAATCAAACTGCATTTTTAGATTTGTTGGGAAGCTCTGAGTTGAAGATCCAAGAGCCTATTCGGTCGTTGGAATTGCTAGATATCGCAAATTCACCTTATTACTGGATTAATGAAACAGTACTTTACAATGCCCGTACAGGAGCAAAGAAAATAGAACTAACCGCAGATGAGGCCCTCAAAGTAGCAGAGCGCTACATGCTCTCAGACTTAGAGTTGGATCACATACAACGTATTGAAACTGTAGATGATCACCACGAGTACCGTGGCAGACCTTTGCCGGCTTATGAGATCACCTACAAGAGCGATGAAAACCTTAAAGCTTACGTAGCTATAGAGAATGGAGCTTTTCAAACTGTTCGTCATCGGGATTGGCGGTGGTTTGATTTTTTATGGATGACGCATACCATGGACTATCAAGGACGTGATGATTTTAATACCATCGTCCTTAGGGTATTTTCTCTATTGGGATTAATTACCGTGTTCAGTGGCTTTTTACTCTGGTTTACCAGTTCGCCTACGATTAGAAAAATTAAAAAATAGAATTGGATAATAGAAGGAATTCATAAAAGCACATTTATGGAGTATAATGACAAAATGAAGAAAAATAACTAGTAGTATTTGGGCGCCCGAGCGCGCTTTCGGCTCTATCTTTTTTATGCCTAAAAAGTCACAAAAAAGGATGCCACCTCAATCCCTGGCGCAGGTTTGTGCTGACCATGAAAATTAAAAATTATGAAAAAGAATATTATATATATAGGAATTGCAGTAATCGCAGGCTTGCTGGCCGGTTGGCTCCTATTTGGAAACCATAGTGCAGAGACCGGTTCCACTACAGCGGTTTCTGATACCCATGATCATTCTAGTGAAACAGCAGAACAAATGTGGACCTGCTCCATGCACCCACAAATCATGCAGTCAGAACCAGGAGATTGCCCTATTTGCGGTATGGAGCTTATTCCAGCCGAGTCAAGTGCAGAAGGTCTTGCAGCAAATGAAATCAAAATGACCAAAAACGCCATGGCACTCGCTAATATTCAAACCACAAAGGTAGGTAGCAGTGTGGCTTCTGATGATGAGGGAATGATGTCACTGTCTGGGAAGATTGCTGCTAACGATGAAAACAACACTGTTCAGTCCAGTTATTTTGATGGTCGTTTGGAACAACTGAATATAAGTTACGAAGGCCAGCAAGTAAGTCGGGGACAATTATTAGCCACGATATATGCACCTCAACTGGTAGCAGCTCAACAAGAATTAATTACAGCAGCTTCTTTAAAAAAATCTCAACCAGAATTGTATCAAGCGGTAAGAAATAAATTAAAGAATTGGAAACTTTCAGAAAGTCAAATTAACGCTGTAGAGTCCTCAGGGAATGTAAGAGAAAATTTCCCGGTTTACGCAACGGTTTCAGGAACAGTGGCGCAAGTCATGGCTGCAGAAGGCGATTATTTAAAACAAGGACAACCTATTTTAAAACTAAATAACTTGAATTCGGTTTGGGCAGAATTTGATGCTTATGAAAGTCAAATAGCTAGACTTAAAGTAGGACAACAAATAAAAGTAACCACCAATGCATATGCTGATAAGGAATTTGATGCCACCGTATCTTTTATAGATCCTATGCTTAACAATGCTACTCGTACGATTACCCTAAGAGCAACACTTAAAAATACAGAAGGTATTTTTAAGCCGGGAATGTTTGTTACTGGCAAATTAAAAGGAGAAATAAATAGGAATGATGCATCACTTACTGTTCCTGCAAGTGCTGTGATGTGGACGGGAGAACGTTCCTTGGTTTACATTAAAACAAATCCCAACGAACCTGTTTTTGAAATGCGTGAAGTGAGCATTGGTAGTCGTAGTGGTGAAAATTATACAATTACTGCCGGCCTTCAAAATGGCGATGAGATTGTTACCAACGGTACGTTTACGGTGGATGCAGCTGCTCAATTACAAGGTAAAAACTCCATGATGAACCAAGGGAAGCAAGAGGTCTCTGAAGTGCCCTTGTCTGAAATGAAAATGAAATTCTCAGAGAGTTTTCAAAAGGACTTTAAAAAGGTTCTACAATCTTATTTGCAAATGAAAGATGCTTTTGTGAACAGTGATGCTGAAAAGGTTTCCGCTTTCGCGAAAGCGACATCAAAATCTTTAAAGGCTGTAGCTATAGGAAGTCTGGGACAAATGGAGCAATCTCATATTAAGAAAAGTATTGAAATGCTCAATGCTATTGCTAAAAATGAAAACCTAGAAAACCAGCGAGATCATTTTGTTGTGCTTAATGAGAACATGGTAGTTATCGCAATGAATGTAGAAGGAGCAAGTCCCATATACGTTCAGAAATGTCCTATGGCTAACAACAACAAAGGTGCTGTCTGGTTGAGTACCGAAAAAGACATAAAAAATCCGTATTACGGAGATGCGATGTTGACCTGTGGGAGTGTGATTGAAGAGATCAATTAATACACATAGCAAAAGCTTAGAACCCTATAAAAGGAACCACATATATGAAACCACGCTATAAAAACAGCGTGGTTTTTTGGTTGTTTTCTTTTTAGTGTCTATCCTTTAGAAGACGGAACAGCACAGCTAGCCGCTTCTTTTTTTATACCTAACTTCATCAAGATGGTTTCTAATAAGCACCACTTTGTAAAAGCAGATTGTATCAAGTTTACTCCTATAAAAACCGTAAACCACATCCAATTTGGGTTGACATAAACCGTTAGTACAACACTCAATAATACCATGGTACCTGCGATTATTCTAAAATATTTGTTTAACATAATTCTTGTTTTTTTTATTGAAATTTATTTATAAGAACAGCTGTTAGCTTAACAGGGTCCTGACTTTTAATGAGGTATGCAACTCTAATATCCGTTGATAGTTCCAGCGCAGCTGGAACGCTCAACTTTGCAAATTGCTATTTATAATTTTTCTTTTCTATCATGTAATACACCAGTGGCACGACCAATAAAGTGAGCACTGTAGAAACAATAGTTCCACCCATTAAGGAGATGGCCAGTCCTTGGAAAATAGGGTCAAATAATATGACAAAAGCCCCAATAACCACGGTTCCAGCTGTTAATAAAATAGGTGTCGTACGTACAGCTCCAGCTTCAATAGCGGCTTGTTTTAAAGGCACGCCTTCGTCAGTTCGTAAATTGATAAAGTCAATAAGCAACACCGAGTTCCTGACCATAATTCCCGCCAAAGCAATCATTCCAATAAATGAGGTAGCGGTAAAGAAAGCACCCATCAACCAGTGGCCTAAAATAATACCGATTAAGGATAATGGTATGGCTACCATCATCACTATAGGCGCTTTGAAATTTTGAAACCATCCTACAATTAAAATATAAATTAAAATGATAGCACCCAAGAAGGCGATACCTAGATCTCTAAATACTTCTAGCGTAATTTGCCATTCACCATCCCACTTGACCGTGTAATCATCTTCAAAGTCTGGTTGTCCCAAGTACATTTCGTTAATTGCATATCCTTCTGGCATAGGTATGGCTTTTAACTTTTCTTCCATCCCTAAAATAGCATAGGCGGGACTTTCTAGTTCGCCGGCCATATCGGCCATGACATAGACTACTCGTTTTTGATTCTTACGATAGATGCTTTTAGCACTTGTGGTTTTTGTAATATCAACCAAATCAGCAATAGGTATCATATCCCCTTGATTTGATGTCACACGTAATTGTGAAATATCTTGCACGGTGGACTTTTCTTTTTCGTCAAGCGCCAAGACAATTCCTATTTGTTGCACCGCATCTTCATCGTAGAGCGAAGTGATCGGACGGTTAGACAAAGCTAAATTCATGGTTTGAGCAATTTGTTGAGGAGCTACCCCATATAACATTGCTTTTTCCTTGTTAATAGTGAATTGATATTCTATTTGGTCGTCTTCAACCATCCAGTCTATATCCACCACATCATCAGTGTTCTTCAGGATGTTTTTAACCTCCTTAGCTACCGCTATTTGCCCCTCGTAGTTAGGTCCATAGACCTCAGCAACAATAGTAGATAATACAGGTGGTCCTGGTGGAACTTCTACCAGCTTGACATTAGCGTTATACTTAGCCGCAATCTTTTTAATGTCTGGTCGGAACAGGCTTGCAATGTCATGACTCTGTGCATCACGTTCCCCTTTATCAATCAGATTGACTTGAATGTCTGCCATGTTGCTACCACCACGTAAATCATAGTGACGGACCAATCCGTTAAAAGTAATAGGCGCAGAGGTTCCTATATAGTTTTGGTAGTTAACTACTTCAGGTCTTGAGGACAGGTATTGAGCGATTTCTTGAGTGACCACACCAGTGCGCTCTAGCGTAGTTCCTTCAGGCATATCAATGATTACTTGAAATTCGTTTTTGTTATCAAAAGGAAGCATTTTTACAGCGACAGAATTGGTGAAAAACAAGCCCATAGTAGCTAGTAGGATTACGAAGGTACCACCTAAGAATAACCAACGCGTGGAGCGGTTTTCCATCAAGGGACGTTGAAATTTAGCGTACAACCTGTAAATCAAAGTTTCTTCTAGAGGTTTTTCTGCTTTTTTAACGGCTCCTTTTTTCTCTTTTTCTCTTAAGAAAATATATCCCAAATAAGGGGTGATGGTCAGGGCTACAAAGAGTGATAATATCATAGCAATAGACGCTCCTATAGGCATAGGAGCCATATATGGCCCCATCAGTCCAGATACAAATGCCATAGGTAATACCGATGCGATCACCGTAAACGTGGCAAGTATGGTAGGGTTTCCAACTTCGTTAATGGCGTATAGTGCTGCCTCCTTAAAGGGTAGGCGTTTCATTTTAAAATGCCGGTGCATGTTCTCTGCAATAATGATGGAGTCATCCACCACAATACCCGTCACAAAAACTAAGGCAAAAAGCGTGATCCTGTTCAAGGTATAATCCAATGCGTAATAGCTTAATAGGGTCAATGCAAAGGTGATAGGTACTGATAAAAACACCACTAACCCACCGCGCCAGCCCATAGCAAGCATCACTACAAATGTAACGGCAAAGATAGACCCGATGAGGTGCAGGAGTAGTTCAGATACTTTTTGAGAAGCTGTTTCACCATAATTTCTAGTGATTTCTACATGAACATCGTCAGGTATAAGGGTCTTGCGTAAATGCGCCACTCTATCTATAATAATATCTGCAATTTTCATGGCATCGGCACCTTTGCGTTTTGCAACAGATAAAGTCACGGCAGGATATTCAGATAGATAATCTGTTTTTTTATCACTTCCTTGACCAAAACCTAAACTCACATAACTTTGTGGTACTTGTGGACCATCTATGATTTGAGCTACTTGCTTTAAATAAATGGGTTGATTTTGTTGCACTCCGATCACCAGGTTTTCTACATCGGTGACACTCGTTAGGAATTTGCCGGTGTTGACCGTGAATTCGGTATCATTTCTATCAAAAGTACCGGAGTTCAACTGGGCATTATTTGCCTTGATCATTTTAGAAACCGACATAAAATCCAGACCGCTGGCAGCTAATTTATTCTTGTCCAGTACTACGCGCAACTGACGTTCACTGCCACCTATTTTATGTGTAATGGCAACATCGTTTACTTTTTCAATTTCGGCTTTTAGTTCTTGCGCCATTTGTCCCAATTGAAAACCGTTATAGTTTTCACTCCACAGGGTTAGTCCTAACATTGGGACATCATCTATGGCACGTGTTTTTACCAGCGGCATACTAACCCCTTCTGGCATTTGATCCATATGTTTGTTGATCTCGTTATAGAGCTTGACAAAACTACGTTCTATATCTTCTCCTACATAAAACTGTACAATCACCATTCCTTGTTCTTTCATAGAAGTAGAATAGACATATTCCACTCCTTTGATATTTGAAATGAGTTGTTCTAGAGGTTTGATCACACGGGATTCTACCTCGGTAGGGCTGGCGCCAGGGTATCCCACAAAGATATCGGCCATTGGAACGTCTATTTGTGGTTCTTCTTCTCGAGGTATTAAAAACGAGCTGTACACACCTACGACCATAAATACGATCATTAAAAGCACTGTCAGCTTTGAATTCATAAAGACTTTGGCAATTTTGCCGGCTACTCCTTCTTTCATGAGGTATATTTTTTGAGCATTTTAAATGGCTTGTCGATTTCTATCGAGAGCTGTCTATCTTTTTTTTGGCGCTTTTCGCGAAAGCGAAAACAATCATAAAATAGAGGTTGACGGCTATGCTTAACGCGGTATTTAGTTATTGAATGGACACTTTTGCCCCGTTGAAAAGTTTGCCGTTTGCAGTGAGAATAAAGCTCTCCTCTACATTGAGTCCAGATAGCACCTCTACCTGATCACCTACATTTCTACCCAATCGCAACCATCTTAACAAGGCTGTATTGCTCTCGCTTACGGTGTAAACGCCAGAGAGCTGCCCGTTGGTGACCAGTGCAGATGTAGGGATCAACATACTGTTGTTGGTGGCCTTTCTCTCTACAGGGAAATTTACTGTAGCAAACATTCCTGATAGTACTGGCACTTCTGTTTTGTCTAAGGCAATTTTCACTAAGTACTGACCGCCTGTTTGCTGGGCAGAAGTGCTTACTTCTTTCACGCTACCAGCAAGTGTTTTATCGATAGAGCTGATCATCACATTCACTTTAGTGCCTGATATGATTTGCGATATTTCGCTTTCTGGAACTAGTGCCATCACTTCAAAATTGCCCGGAGCTTCTATGTAAATAAGCGGCTGTCCTGGATTTGCCATATCGCCTTTCTTCACATTCTTACTGGTAATAACACCGCTAAATGGTGCAGTTATATTGGTGTAAGCAAGTTGTGCATTGATTTCATTTTTCATTTGCTTTGCACTTTCTAATCGTGCTTTTCCCATATTAAAATTGGCCGTCATATCATCCAGTTCCTTTTGTGATGCGCTATTCTCAGCAAACAAGTTTTTAAAACGATTGTAGTCTTTTTGAGCATTGTTAAAGGCGACGGTAGCTTCTGTGATACCCGCATTTATTTGGGCTCTTTGGGCCTGTAAATCGGTATTGTTGATGGAAATCAATAATTGTCCTTCATTCACTTGATCACCAACATTTGCAGCAACGCTGTTGACATAACCCATCATACGTGTGCTTAATTGCGCGCTGTTTGCAGCTTGTACTTTACCGCTTACTGCTAGAAAAGAACTGTTGGTATTATCTGTTACAGCTTGTACTGTAACAGGAATTGCTTCCGTAAGGTTTTCTACAGTGGAAGCCTTTTTGTCACCACAGCTTGTGGCGAGTAAAGCAATAAGTATGCTGCTTATGATATATATGTTTTTCATTCTTTTTGTTTTATAGTGAGCTAGTATCTAAATGTTTTATGGGATCGTCGATTGATATTATGTTGTTTTAGTCAAAAAGTTGAGGTAGGCTTGTGCATAATTGAACTCAAAAATGGTTTGATAGTATTCCATCTGTTTTTGAGCAAATTGTGTTTCGGCACCTAATAAGTCTGAAGTTTTTTCAAGACCTTCTTTAAATCGATTGGTACGTATGCGCAATGATTCTTGAGACTGTTCTAAAGCGAGTTCAGATAGTTTTAATCTATTACCGGCATCGGTAAGCATGCGCAGTGCTTTGTTGAGTTCGAGTTTGCTTTTTGAGATATATTGCTCATATTCCAGCTTTGATTTCTCTAGTGTGGCTTTACTTTTTTGGGCTTGACCTATGCGTTGTGATCCTTTAAAAAGATCCCAACTCAATTGTGCCCCAACCACATAGCCATTGGCACTAGCTTGAAAGAGGTTGTCATCATATAATTCGTAAGATCCAAAGGCGTTCAATCTAGGTAGAAAAGCCATTTTATCTGCTTTGTTTGCAGCCTCGTAAGCATTGGTAGCCAGCTGCATTGCTCTGATATCTGATCTGTTTTCTGAGAAGTCATTTTCTTTAACCCTAATGGTTTGCACAGCAAGACTATCGCTAGGTTGATATACGACATAACTTTCATCATTCATTAAAAAGGATAAGTAGTTAGAAGCGTTTTGAACATTGCTTTGCGCGGTTTGTAGCTGGTTTTGAACTTCTGTAACACGCACCTCTACGTTAAGTACATCAGCACGTTGTAAATAGCCTTGCTTAAATCTGTCTTGAGCAAGTTTTAAATTTGCCCTTGCAGCTTCTTCTGCTTTTTCTAAGACTGCGACTCCTTTATAAGCCAATTGCAATTGCATATATGCTTTTTCGACTTCAAAAGAGAAGTATTCCTCCGTACGTTGTCTTTTTAATGACATGGCTTCCATAGAAGCTCGAGCTGCTTTGCGCTGATACAAGCCGTCTAAGTTGATCAATGGCTGCTGCACCTCTAATACCGTAGCAAAGTTTTGAACGCGGTCTGGATTGTTTAACAAGTCTGGATTAAAATCATTTTGGGTTAAAACCCCTTGATTCAGTTTAGATCCAAATGCCATCAATGGATTGGTTGTTAAAATTCCGGTATGGCTGGCAGTTATATTGGGTAAAAACACCGCCTTGGTCTGATTGAAATCAGCTTTTGCCTCCATAAATTCCTGTTGCGAAATTTTAATAGAGCTGTTGTTTTTAGTGACCTTTATAGCAACTTCTTCTTTAGAAATCAAGACCGTTTGTTGTGCAAACACTTGTGATACAGTCGCAATACTGACTATTATAAAAACTATAATTTTCTTCATTGTTATAAATTGATAGACAAAAGTAGCTCACCTAATTAAAGTTTTATGTGACCTATGTCACACAGCTCTAAAAAAAATAGTCCAATCCCAATTTTATAAGATTCGTTTGAAGTGCATGCCTTAAATTTACGGATTCTATGGATTCACTTACTCAAATAATATTAGGAGCAGCTGTTGGAGAGGCTATTTTAGGAAAAAAAGTAGGGAACAAAGCGATGCTCTATGGCGCTATTGCTGGAACTATACCGGACTTAGATGTAGCAGCTTCCTACTTTACAGATACGGTAACCGCTCTTTCCATACACCGCGGATTCACACATTCTATTGTATTTTCGGTACTTTTTGCGCCCATTCTAGGTTGGTTGGTTTCTCGTTATGAGACCTATAAAGATTTTAAAGGTTGGTCGTGGTTGTTTTTTTGGGCATTTGTAACTCATCCCATATTAGATGCACATACCACTTGGGGAACACAATTGTTTTGGCCATTTGATTTGAGGCTGGCTTTTAAGACCATATTTGTTATCGATCCGCTGTATACACTCCCGTTTCTAGTGTTTTTAATATTGACGTTAAGACAAAAACGAAGCTCTAAAAAAAGATCTTTTTATAATAGAATCGGGCTCTTAGTTAGTTCTTTGTATTTACTCACTACCTTCTTTTTAAAAGCCAGTGCTTTTTCCCAATTCGAAGCTGCTTTAAAAAACCAACATATTGATTACTTAAAAATAGACACCAGACCAGCTCCATTAAATACGGTACTATGGAGCGCCAATGTAGAAACAGAACAAGCTTTCTTATTGGGTAATTATTCTTTTTTTGACACCCAACCCATCACTTTTGAAAGTTATCCTAAGAACCATGAGCTACTAGGGGGCCTCATTGAAAATGAATCTGTACAGCGCATGATTGCTATTACAGAGAATTGGTATACGATCACCAAAAAGAATGACCAGCTTTATTTTAACGATTTGCGATTTGGAACTTTAAGTATGGCACCAAAATCACAAAACTTTGTATTTCAATACAAAATAGAGCTTGATCCTACTGGAAACATCAATTTTACGGAGGTAGAAAAAGACACCAGTGACGGTAAAAAGTTACTAACTGAATTGTGGAATAGGATAAAGGGGAACTAGATGTCAACTGCTTATGCTAGTGATGCTAAAAAAATCATAAGTATTAAAACGGCAGACTAGTTGATTTCTATTTTCTTATTTGAGCGAATTAATAATATTTCTTAATTCCTTTTTTTACATAAAAAAACCTGAGCAAGCCTATTAAAAATAGGAGCGGAGCTATACTGACCAGTATAAAACCTACCCATCTGATATCTGTTAAAATATCTAGTTCGATTATGGCAAAACCAGAACTTATGAATACGATGAATGTTCTGAAATAGGCTAAAAATGTGCGTTCATTAGCTAGATTTGTTCTGTCAATAGCTAATTTATCTGTAAGAGATAGGTCTGACTTTTCCATAACATATTTTATTTTTTTTAAGGCACTACTTCAATTAATTAGTTCCAGCCCAAGTACCCACCTTTTAAATCATAGATTTCTTTAAACCCAAGACTTATGAGTTGCTTTGCGGCTTTATTGCTACGATTTCCAGAACGGCAATACAGGTATACAGGCATTTCTTTATCCAGTTGATGGACACCTTCTATAAAAAGCTTAGGTTTTAAAAAGTCAATATTTACAGCCCCTTTGATATGCCCGTTTAGAAACTCTGGTACGGTTCTAACATCTAGCAGTTGAACACTGTCTTTAGAAATAGCTTGTTTAAATTGGGTGGAAGAAAGCATCTTAATAGCAGTGTTATCTTGAGCTGTTGCACCAAAAAGGCTGCTTAAAAAAGACAATATTAGTAGTGCTTTAGTTAGGGGCATGGAATTATTTTTTTAAATGAAGTGTCTAGTTGATACCGCAGTATCACAGGTATTACTACAGTAGAAAATCATCAATATTTTTTAAAGTGTTGATGGGCATACATAATCTGTTGTTTTTACTCCGGTCTCTTTAATGGCGTTAAAGCCTCCTTTAACATCTATCAAATTATGAATACCTCGACTCTTTAAAATAGAGGCCGCTATCATACTTCTATACCCACCAGCACAATGCACAAAAAAGCTTTGTTCAGGAAAGGAAGCTATATGATCATTAAGAAATTCAAGAGGTGTGTTTTTTGCATCTACCACATGTTCAGAAAGGTATTCACTCTCGTTACGCACATCAAAGACGGGCAAATGTCTTTCATTTTCTTCTTTTTCAAATTGGCTAGCTGTTATAGATGCTACTGTATCGTATTCCATCGCAGCTTTTTTCCATGACTCAAAACCACCATCTAAGTAGCCTATACTATGGTCAAAGCCTACTCGAGAAAGTCGTGTGAGGGTTTCTTTTTCACGACCTGGTGCAGTAACTAGGAGTAAGGGCTGTTTCACATCGGCAATAAGAGTGCCAACCCAAGGGGCAAAACTACCGTCAAGACCTATAAAAATAGACCTAGGAATATGTCCTTGAGCAAACTCATCTTGAGAACGTACGTCTAAAATAACAGCGCCAGTTTCGTTAGCAGCAGCTTCAAAAGCTTTAGGTGAAAGCGCTTGAGTTCCTCTTTTGAGTATTTGATCAATGTCTTCATAACCCTCCTTATTCATTTGGACGTTAAGCGGGAAATATGGTGGAGGTGCTACTAATCCATGCGTAACTTCATCGATGAATTCCTCTTTGGTCATGTCTGCTCTTAAGGCATAATTCATTTGTTTTTGATTGCCCAAAGTGTCTACAGTTTCCTTCATCATGTTTTTACCACAAGCCGATCCAGCACCGTGGGCAGGATATACAATAACATCATCTGCAAGAGGCATTATTTTATTGCGCAAGCTGTCATAAAGAAAGCCTGCTAAGTCTTTTTCGGTAAGCACCCCTGTTTTTTGAGCTAAATCTGGTCTGCCCACATCACCTAAAAACAAGGTGTCACCACTAAAAATAGCATGGTCTTTACCCTGCTCATCCCTCAATAAATAAGTGGTGCTTTCCATGGTATGACCAGGTGTGTGCAGCGCTATAATGCTCACATCGCCTAGTGGGAACTCTTGTGCATCCTTTGCAATTATCGCATCAAAAGTTGGGTTTGCATTTGGGCCAAAAACTATAGGAGCACCAGTCTTTTTGGAAAGGGTCACATGACCACTAACAAAATCGGCATGGAAATGGGTTTCAAAGATATATTTGATTCTTGCATCATCTTTTTTTGCCCTGTCGAGATAGGGAGTGACCTCTCTTAATGGGTCAATAATAGCAACCTCTCCATTACTTTCTATATAATAAGCACCTTGTGCTAGACAACCCGTGTAAATTTGCTCTATTTTCATTTTCATTTATTTTAATCCGTCGCAAGCTGGAGTGTTTTTTCACTTTCGCGAAAGCGAAACACAACACAGAAAGCGAAAGGAATACTATAAAAGTAGTGCATAGAAGCCTTTTTATCAGTAACTAATGTTACATAATGAGCTCTTTATAAATAATATAGAGGCCCATGATGAGGACAAACCAGCCAAAAGCTTTTTTTAGCTTTTTACCGTCAATAAATTTATTGAGCCAAATGCCAATAAATATTCCAACAATGGAAATTGCGGTAAAGGACAGTAAAAAAGTCCAGTCTATTTCTAGGTTTTTCACATCACCTAAAAAGCCTATAAGTGATTTAATAGCGATGATAAATAGGGAAGTAGCTACTGCTTTTTTCATAGGTAATTTAGCGAGTAACACCAAGGCAGGAATGATTAAAAAACCACCGCCAGCACCTATAACTCCTGTAATGACCCCTACTACAAGACCTTCTATAATGATGAGTGGGTAATTATAGACAATACTACTTTCTTCCTCAGGCTCTTTGCGTCTGTTGCGTATCATCGATACAGATGCCAGCAGCATGATGAATGCAAAAAATAGCATTATGGCAATATTTTTGGTGACCAGAAAGTCGTCCCATGTAAAAAGTTGTTCAGGAATCGCAGGAATTAAATAAGCTCTAGTGAGGTATACCGCTATAAATGCGGGAACGGCAAAAATGATAGCTGTTTTAAAGTCTACCATTCCTTTCATCATATTTTTAACAGCGCCTACTAGTGATGTAGCTCCTACTACAAAAAGAGAATAGGCGGTGGCTAGCACAGGATTAAATGCTAGGGCGTAAACTAAAATAGGAACGGTAAGTATGGAACCACCACCACCTATGAGCCCCAAAACAAGTCCTATAAAAAGAGCTCCTATATATCCAAGTATTTCGATGCTTTCCATTAAATAATTTTATTGTTTAAAGGTAATATCTATAAAAGCAATGCTTCGTAACAAAAGTTACAAGACCTCAATAAAACTGCGGTGCAGTTCTATTTTACCTATATTTTCCATCTTTTTAAGTAACCTGGATATCACGACACGACTGGTGTTCAAGTCTGCAGCTATATCTTTATGGGTGGTGTAAATATGCTTGCTGTTCAAGATTTTAATTTTATCGTTGAGGTAGTTTTCCAGACGCTCATCCATATTATTAAAGGCAATATTATCTATACTTTCAAGAAGTTCCATCATGCGAGTATGGTAGCTAGCAAAAACAAAGTTGCGCCATGTCTTATACTTGCTCGACCATTCTTCCATTTTAGCTACAGGAATCATGAGTAATTTTACAGGGGTCTCTGTTACTGCGTGTATTTCACTTTTAGTATTTCCTACACAGCAAGTCATGGTCATGGCGCAGGTATTGCCACGTTCTAGATGGTAAAGTAATAGTTCATTGCCTTCCTTATCTGGTCGCATAATCTTAATGCTTCCAGAAAGTAGTAGGGGCATGGATTTGATATACTGACCTGGCTTCATTAAATCCTGGCCAGCAGGAACTTCCATAAAGGTAGCTACATTATTAATTTCTTCTATAAGCGGCAGTTCAAACTGTGATCCGTAATATTCTTTAAGCTCTTGTATCATTAGTAATTTTCAGCTATCTGCGGGTGGTACTTAAAATTGAGATGTGCTCATACGGATTTGTATACAGCTACTATCGCGATAAAGATAGTCAAAGGAGGATTTGCCATCCCTAAAAGAAGCAAGATAATCATAAGTAGCCTCTGTCAATACAATGCTTACAGCATAAGAAACCTCAACGGGTTCCGTATAGAAACGAAACGCTATACTGTATTCCAATTCACACCTTGGGTAGCGTTCTCGTACCTTATTCATCTTTGAAATTTTATAGGTGTGGGTCTCTAGAAAGTTCCGTTTGAGGTATTGTGGGTATTTATAGAACAGCTTGCTATGTCATATTGATGTTTTGAACATTGCTTCTACTTTAGATAACTTCAAAGATTTAATAATTACTTAAAGTAATTTTGGTTGCTTATTGGAACATTTTAAATTTGTTATATTTGTTGAGTGACAAAGATATTTTCCTTTTCTATTTCGTTAATCATCCTGATGCAAAGCTTTGGGATTCATGCTAATGATATATCTCAGATAGATGAACTTATGGAGCATGCACAATTTCATAACGAGCAATATGGCGACGGGATACTGGTATTTATTGCAAAGCATTATGGAGAACTAAAGGCAGACCACGCTATAGATCACCAAGAAGAAAAAGAAGATCACGAGCAATTGCCATTCCAGCACCAATGCCACCTTTCTTCCATTTCCAGTTTTATTTTAAATTCTTTTAAAGAGGAATTTAAAAGTGTGGAACTTCCAGAATTTAATGAACATAATTTCTATTACCAAGAACCTTCCTCATCCCTACACTTAGAAGGACTTTTCCAGCCGCCAAGGCTTTCATAAATTATTCTGGATTATTTTTTAGATCCCTAACACTTCCGTGTTATGGTTATATTCACGTATATTATATTATGACAAAATGCTTTCACATATTATTAATTTTAGTTTAAAGAACAAGTTTGTTGTTCTTTTATTTACCGCCTTTATTGTAGGATTTGGGCTGTATTCTTTATCACAAATTCCTATAGGTGCCGTGCCAGATGTTACCAACAATCAGGTACAGGTCATCACCACCTCCCGCAATCTTTCTACTCAGGATATGGAGCAATTCATTACTTATCCTGTAGAACTGGAAATGGCAAACTTACCTGGAGTAAAGGAAATCCGTTCGGTTTCTAAGTTTGGTTTATCAGTGGTTACCATTGTCTTTGAAGACGATATGGGAACCTATTTACCCAGACAACTCATAGCCGAAAAAATCAAATCGGCTTCAGATAAAATACCTGAAGGATTTGGAACTCCTGAGATGGGGCCTATCACCACAGGCTTGGGCGAGATATATCAATATATTCTTGATGTGAAACCAGAATTTAAAGATCAATATACCGCCGAAGACCTTAGGACTATTCAAGATTGGATCGTAAAACGCCAACTCTCAGGGATACCAGGGGTGGTTGAGGTGAACACTTGGGGTGGACTTTTAAAACAGTACGAAGTCGCTATAGATACTGAAAAGTTAAATGCTATGGAGATCTCAGCACGAGATGTTTTTACGGCTTTGGAGATGAATAATAGTGTTTCTGGTGGTGGGTATATTGAAAAGGTAAATCAAGCTTTTTTTATTCGAGGTGAAGGACTTGTTTCTTCCTTAGAAGACATAAGGAACATCGTTGTGATCAATAAAAACGGCATTCCTATCTATATTAAAGATGTGGCATCTGTAGGTTTTGGAAATGCCATACGCTTTGGAGCGATTACAGGAAATGGCGAAGGTGAGAAAGTCCTAGGTCAAGTAATGATGCTTAAGGACGCTAATTCTAAAAAGGTGATCGACGCTGTAAAAGAACGCGTGGCTTCTATTTCAAAATCATTACCAGAAGGTGTTTATATCAATCCCTTTCTAGATCGAAGCGAACTTATCGCAAAGACTACTTTTACGGTCAGTGAAAACCTGATTTTAGGTTGTCTGATCGTCATTTTTGTGGTGGTATTACTCTTAGGTAACTTCCGTTCGGGACTGGTGGTAGCTTCAGTTATTCCTTTGTGTTTGCTTTTTGCCTTGTCTTTAATGTATGTTTTTGGGGTAGATGCTAACTTGATGAGTCTGGGCGCTATTGACTTTGGGATCATTATAGATGGCGCGGTGATTATTGTTGAGTTTATAGCTTTTGAAATCACTAGAAAGAAGGCTGAGATTAACGCTTTCGCGAAAGCGGGACAACAAGAATTAAAAGATAAAATTACATTTAATGGAGCCTCCAAAATGATGAACTCTGCCATTTTTGGACAGCTGATCATTCTGATCGTATTCATTCCTATTTTATCGTTGGATGGCGTAGAAGGAAAAATGTTCAAGCCTATGGCTTTGACCTTTAGTTTTGCATTGATAGGGGCGATGATTCTTTGTTTTACTTATGTGCCTGTTGCTGCATCTATATTTTTAAAACCATCTACGGCGACGGATAAAAATATATCTGTGATACTAATGAAGTGGCTCAATAAAGTATATGAGCCTGTGATTCATTGGGCCTTACAAAGTAAAAAAATAGTAATGGGAATTGCGTTAGGTTTATTAGCCTTCTCCATCTTTCTGTTTACAACTATGGGAGGGGAGTTTGTTCCCACATTAGACGAAGGTGATTTTGTGATTCAGCCCATATTGAAAACAGGAACATCATTGAGCAAAACCATAGAAATAACTACAGAAATAGAACAGATACTCATCAAACAATTTCCTGAGGTCAAGCAAGTAGTCACCCGTATAGGCGCTGCTGAGGTTCCCACAGACCCTATGTCTATGGAAGAAAGTGATGTGATTATTGTATTAGAACCTAAATCAGAATGGACCTCTGCTTCTTCAAAAGATGAACTGGCAGATAAGTTTAAAGAGGCCCTTGCAGTGATTCCTGGAATGGAAGTAGAATTTACACAGCCTATTGAGATGCGCTTCAATGAATTGATTACCGGAGTGCGAGCAGATATTGCTGTAAAGATTTTTGGGGAAGATTTAGAAATTCTTGCTAAAAAAGGAAGTGAAATAGGTGCCTTAATTGAAAATGTACCAGGTGCAGCAGATGTTTCTGTGGAAAAAGTAGCCGGGTTACCAGAAATGAGTGTGCAATACGATCGTGCTAAAATCGCCAGATACGGACTTAATATTCAAGAGCTGAATGATATGATATCTATGGGCTTTGCTGGAAAAATAGCAGGAAGTGTTTTTGAAGGTGAAAAGCGATTTGATCTTGTAGTACGTCTTGATAAAAACAAACGTCAAGATATAGACAATCTTAAAAACTTGTATATAGATGTGCCGGCTGGTGGTAAAATACCGTTGAGTGAACTGGCAGATATCAGTTACCAAAAAGGAGCTGCTAAAATATCTAGAGATAATACCAGACGTAGAATAGTAGTAGGGATCAATGTGCGTAATCGGGACCTTCAGTCTGTAGTTGACGACATACAAAAACTCATCAATGAAAACGTAAAGTTGCCCGTGGGGTATTCTATCACTTACGGTGGCCAATTTGAAAACCTTCAAAGTGCTAAATCACGATTAATGATTGCTGTACCTATAGCGCTTGTCTTAATATTTGTGCTTTTATACTTTGCGTTCAAATCAGTGAAAGAGGCTTTGATGATCTACTCGGCAATACCACTTGCCGCTGTAGGAGGTATTTTATTATTATGGATAAGAGATTTGCCATTTAGTATCTCTGCTGGAGTTGGTTTTATCGCCTTATTTGGTATTGCGGTATTGAATGGAATTGTACTGATAGAGCATTTTAAAGAATTACAAAAAGAAGGGTTTGAGAGTATGGAAGCTTTAATAAAACAAGGGACTAAAGATAGGCTTAGAGCAGTATTGTTAACCGCTTCTGCAGCTGCATTAGGATTTTTGCCAATGGCAATTTCTACAAACGCCGGTGCTGAGGTACAACGTCCACTAGCCACCGTGGTTATAGGCGGTTTAATAACTGCTACTTTACTCACCTTAGTTGTACTGCCCGTATTGTACGCCTATCTCTATACACCACCTAAAGAAAAGAAGAAAGGCTCTTCTCAAAAGGCTATCGCTGGTGCAAGTGTCTTGGTTTTATTGTTTTCATTGAATGTACAAGCACAGCAACAACCTAAAACTCTAGAAGAGTTGATACCGCTTGCGATTCAAAATAATGAAGGGTTAAAAGCGAGCGCTTTACAGGTAGAGCAATCTGATGCCTTGATCAATAGCGCTTTTAGTTTTGATAAAACCGAAGTTTATTATCATTTTGATGAGAACAACTTAGCTTTTAATGATCAGCCGTTACGAGTTTTTGGAATTCAACAGAATTTCAGTTTTCCAACGGTTTATTTTTCTGAAAAGAAACGGAACGAAGCCAATTCTACCCTTGTGTTAAACGCATACGATATCAAGGAAAAGGGAATGAAACGTCAAGTGACAACGGCTTATTATAATTATCAAATCTCTAAAGAAAAGGAAGATACCTATAAGCAATTAGATAGTTTATATACTAATTTTTCTAGGATAGCAACCAGACGATTTGAGCTGGGGGAGACCAATTATCTTGAAAAAATTACTGCGACCTCTAAACAAAAGCAAATCCATCTGGCTTACACACAAGTTCAAAAAGAGGTCCGTCTTGCCTACCGCAGTTTACTAAAAGTAATTCAAGTAGATGAAGCTATTGCTATCGCTAGAGAGCCCACTCTCAAGGTAAGTATGCGTACTCTAGAAATAGGGAAGAGCCCAGAAATCAGTTTTTATGAGAGTAGAATAGCCTTGTTAGAAGCAGAAAGCCGTTTTGAAAAGCAAAAATTGCTACCTGATATCAGTCTGAATTATTTTCAAGGTTCCAATTCTCAATTGAATGGCAATCTATATGGGTATCAATTTGGTTTGAAAATCCCTATACTTTTTAGTGGACAATCTTCTCGAATTCAAGCAGCAAAAATAGCAGAAGATATCGCCACAGCAGAATCTAGCGAATATGAAATCCAATTAAGTGCCAAGCTGGATGCGTTACAAGTGAATCTCACCCAGCTTCAAGAGGCTTTAGATTATTATGAGAAGGAGGGCAACATGCTTTCTGAAGAAATTTTAAAAACAGCTGATGGTAGTTTTAGAAATGGTGAAATAGATTTTTACCAGTACATCCAAAGTTTAGAAAGTGCTTATGATATCAAACTAGGCCATCTCGATAAACTCAAGGAATACAATCAAACCATTATTGCCATTAATTACCTAACCCTATAAATAACACGTTATGAAACGTCATATATATACCATAATAACTTTTAGTCTAACTCTTGCCCTTTACAGTTGTGGCGAGCAAAGTAACCCATCTAACCTAGCAGAAGTCGAAAGCACTGCTGCTATTGATAACCGCATTCAGATCACGCAAGCGCAATTTGAACAAAGCAACATGATCTTAGGAGTCCTAGAAGAAAAATCATTTCCTAATATTGTTTCTGTCAACGGTATGATTGATGTGCCTCCAGAAAATAGAGCCGTAGTGAACGCTACTATGGGCGGCTATATTAAAACAACCTCTTTATTAGTAGGAGATGTAGTGCGCAAAGGCCAAGTACTCGTAACCTTAGAAAATCCAGAGTTTATAAGTTTACAGCAAGAGTATATGGAAGTGAATGAACAACTTTCCTATCTCAAATCGGAGTACGATAGACAAGTGCGTATGAAGGCTGAAAATATTACTTCTCAAAAAAGCTATTTAAAAGCAGAAAGTGAGTACAAAACTGCCGTAGCAAAGCATACAGGCTTAGATAAACAGCTGAGAATGCTGAATATCTTACCATCGAGTGTGCGTGCTGGAAACATCAGTTCTGTGGTGAGTATTTATGCGCCTATTTCAGGAAGTATTACTAAGGTGAATATTTCAAAAGGGAGTTATCTTTCACCAGCCACTGAAATTTTAGAAATCATCGATACAGACCATATTCACTTAGAGCTTTCTGTCTTTGAGAAGGATATCCTGAAGGTAAAAAAAGGACAAGAAATTGACTTTAAAATTCCTGAAGCATCATCAGATACCTATAAAGCAGAAGTGCATTTAGTAGGTACATCCATTGAAGAAAACAGAACGATTAAAGTACACGGTCATCTAGATAATGACGAGAAAACCCATTTTTTAACGGGTATGTTTATAGATGCAAGTATTATTACAGATTCCGCTTTCGCGAAAGCGGTACCTAATCAAGCTGTAGTAGAAGTAGATGGTATGTTCTATGTATTAGTCTTAGATCAAAAGGAAGGCGACACCTATTATTTCAATCAAGAAGAAGTTGAAGTAAAAAGCAGTTATAATGGTTTTACTGTAATAGAAAATAAGAGTAGTTTTGATTCAGAGACAAAGTTCTTGACCCAAGGCGCTTTTAATTTAATAGGAGATTAATTATGCATGAGCAAACAATAGAAAAGCATTACATGAATCGCAGCGGCTGGCTAAGAGCAGGAGTCTTAGGAGCTAATGATGGTATACTTTCTACCGCTAGTATCATAATAGGTGTTGCAGCAGCGAGCAGCGCACGTGATCCTGTTTTACTGGCAGGAGTTGCAGGTTTAGTGGCGGGTGCCTTATCTATGGCAGCAGGAGAATATGTGTCCGTTAGTTCTCAGACTGATGTAGAAAAATCTGACCTAGCTCGAGAAAAACAAGAACTTATAGATACGCCTGAGGAGGAGCTTGTAGAACTGGCAAAAATCTACGAGGGAAGAGGCTTAAAGACCGAAACAGCACTGGAAGTCGCTCGACAGTTAACAGCCCATAATGCACTAGAAGCGCATGCAAGAGATGAACTTGGGATACATGAAATGACTGAAGCAAAACCCTTGCAGGCAGCACTTTCTTCTGGAGTTGCTTTTACAGTAGGCGGCTTTTTACCTGTACTAGTAGCTTTTCTAGCACCTTTAAAAGGTATGGAATACATACAGTACGCTTTTGCTATTTTATTCCTAGCAGTGCTCGGCATCGTAGCTGCAAGAGCGGGGGGATCTAACCCAATAAAAGCAGTACTTCGGATTACCTTTTGGGGAACGCTTGCTATGGGATTAACGGCACTTATAGGTCATTTGTTCCAAGTAAATCTCGCCTAAAAAGATAAAAGGGATGAGGACTATTGAGATGGACTACCATAACATGTTGTAGTTGGGGTTTCCTGAGGGTTTCATTAAAAGTTTAAAAATTAAAAAAGCTCTATCAATATTGATAGAGCTTTTGATTTGAAGAGGTTACTTAAAAAATTAATACATGTTTTGCAATGCAATAACGTCATTGTTATTGAACTCTCCGCTAGTACTTCCAGAAAAACAAGCATTCATTAAACTAGAAGGATCCCATCCAGTTGCAGTTCCAGGAATATATACAGCACCTGCCGTACCGGCAGCTTCTCCACTTTGTCCACAAGACTGACGAGAGAAATAATCACTGTGACGGAAACCTATAGAGTGTCCTATCTCATGAGTAATAACATGCTCATTTACATTAGTGGAAAAACCTTCTAAATTATAAATTTGCACAAATTTATTTGGCACTCCAGAGTTACTGGGAAAACCAGCAACACCACCACTACTAGAATTACTGCTAGAAGTATCATAAACCACCATATCTGCAGCTTCAAAATTAGTTCCAAAAGTAAGTCTCAGATCTAATGAAACACCACTAAGCCTATTGTAATTAGCTACCGCCCATGTCAGTCCAGTTTGTGCCATACTGGATAATCCGTTGGTGTTATTTGCGGTATATCCTAAGATATCAATAGTTCTATTAGTTCCAGTAACCAGGTTAAAGGTGCGGTATTGCTTTTCTAAAGTTTGAATTTGTTCCAAACCAAAGAATTGCTCTTCTGTTAATGCAATATCGTCTTCAATAAAGATGCGTTCTCCAGTTTTTCCGTTAGGGAAATAAAAATCGCGAATTTCAATATCGTCTGGATTGTAACCGATTTTTTCGGCGTGTTCTTTAGCAAGTTCTAAGGTGCTTTTTGTCTGGTCAACTGTAACTTCTTGATCTTGCTCACAAGAGGTAAGAACCATTGCAATGGATGCAATTCCTAGTAAAGAGACTTTGAATAATGATTTTTTCATAATTATAGATTTAGGGTTAATTATTTATTGATTTAAAACTAGAGTAATTTTACAAATTTATAATAGCACAAATTGTATCATTCAACCATGAATAAGACCATTTAAAGAGTTAAATCCAGTTGTAGTCGATGTTTGTTAAACATTAGTTACTTATAAAATATTTTTATTATTCGATGAATTACGTTAAAACAGTCGTTTTTTGATGTATTTCACAGATCTGTTTTAACAAATGATAATTGAATAAACGATAAACCCTATCATTTTAATAGGGTTTACGGTCTGGTATTGTAGGAAATAAGCTAGTGAGAGCTATAGAGTCAATTATTTGGTTACTAGTTGCTTTTTAATACAGCCTATTTTATGGATGTATTTGCTATTCATAGCATATCTAGTGTATAAATACGTCAGCACTTTTATTAAAGAGTGCCGTGAAGCCTAAAATCATAAAAAATAAAATTCTCTTAAGTAACTAAGATAAAGTACAGGACTAACTGCAACGGGATCAGCAGGAAGTTTTAGTCCCTTGTATATAGTTTTAAAATTAGGGCATAAAAAAAGGTCTTAGTAAAAACTAAGACCTTTAAAGGGTGAAGGACGGGGCTCGAACCCGCGACTTCCGGTACCACAAACCAGCGCTCTAACCAACTGAGCTACAATCACCATATCGATGTGAGTTTTATTTAAGTGGATCTCAAGAATTCAACCACTCGCCTTTAGCGATTGCAAATTTAATATATTTCTGAAAACTGGGTGTAAAATTATAGTTTTTTTTCAATTTATTTAAATCAAATCAAAAACACTCTTTATTGCGGGAGGTCGCTCGCTCGTAAAGCCCTCAGCATGTTCCGTTCCTATAAGTCTACCGAAGTTAGCACTGCGGTATTTTATAGATTCTAAAAAGTTTTTTGAGTTGATAGGTGTTTGAGGGCCTTTATCTCCTGGTTGATAGAATTGGCTTTTATAAGCCTGTACAGCAGCCATTTTATCATCTATATAGCCAGTAATGTCCACCACAAAATCAGGTTCTATATCCAGCCACTGTATGTAATGGTATACTTGTTTAGGCCTCCAAGGTTCCTGAAGTTCACCGTCTAAACTAGTTTCTATACGTTGTAGGCCAGATAGAAAACAGCCGACACTAGTTAATTCAGATGCCTTTGCATGATCTGGGTGTCGGTCTTTAATAGCGTTGCACAGAACTATTTCTGGACGGTACTTTCTGATCATTTTGATCATTTCTAATTGGTGGGCCTCGTCATTTACTATAAAACCATCTTTAAAGGCTAGATTTTCTCTAATAGAAAGTTTAAGGATTTTTGCAGCAGCAGCAGCTTCCTGATCTCTTATTTCGGCACTACCTCGCGAGCCTAACTCGCCTCTAGTTAAGTCTAGCACTCCAGTTGTTTTACCTAAGGATTGTTCTTTAAGTAAGACTCCGGCACAGCTCAATTCTATATCGTCTGGATGCGCTCCTACGGCGAGTATGTCTAATTTCATATTAGTTTTTTTTACGACTTTTTCCGATCGCATTTTCTAAATCAGCGATAAGAATTTCTGTTTCTTCAATACCTACAGAAAACCTTAATAGGCCATCAGAAATACCTTGTTCTTCTCTTTCTTGTTCAGTCAGCAGGCTGTGTGAAGTGGTGCTAGGGGCAAGAATAGTACTTTCTACACCTGCAAGACTTAAAGCAGGCATAATCACTTCTAGTTCTTCTAAGAAAGCAGTGTAATTGATGTGTTTTTTTAGTTCAAAGGACATCATACCACCGTAGGCATTCATTTGCTTTTTAGCGAGTTCGTGTTGTGGATGCGATTTTAATCCTGGATAATTTACTTTTTCAATATCTGGATGTTGATCTAAGAATTTAGCTAGTTTGTGAGCATTTTTAGACTGTCTTTTTACTCTTAAAGCTAGCGTCTTAATACTTCTTTCTAATAGCCATACCGTTTGATCACTTAAGCTACCACCATAATTTTTGGCAGTTTTCCAGAGTCTATCCATATGTTCTTGGCTACAACTAACGGTGCCCGCGCAAATATCGCTGTGACCGCCTAAATATTTAGTTGCACTGTGTATAACGATATCAATTCCAAAATCGGCAGGAGTCTGGTTGATAGGTGAGGCAAATGTATTGTCTATAGCGGTTGTTAAGGAGTTCGCTTTCGCGAAAGCGGAAACCAATTCCATATCCGTAACCTCTAATAAAGGGTTGCTGGGAGTTTCTATATACACCATTTTGGTGTTGGGTTTCAAACTTGCTTCCAGACTTTCTTGATCTACATGCTCGATCATGGTGTATTGAATACCTACATTTTCAAACTCTGCTGCTGCAAAATGGGCAGTACCACCGTAAATAGCTCGTTGCATGATCACGTGATCTCCAGTTTTAAGAAAAGCCATAAATACCGCGCTAATGGCTGCCATTCCACTACCGAATATCATTCCAGCTTCTGTATGTTCTAAAGCTGCCATCTTTTTACCAAGAGCAACTTGATTAGGCGTATTAAAATATCGCGGATATAAATTGGTGCCTTCACCTCTGTAATCATAAGCAGTGGATGTGTAAATAGGAGCCGTCGCTCCACCATAAACCTCATCTTTTAACTGTCCTGCATGTACACAAACATAGTTGGGATTTCTATTTTCTTTCATGTTGCCGAAATTAGTAAGATTGTAATGATTAAAAGTAAATTATATGTGAAATATAACACTTACAAATGCTGGTCTTAATTTCCGTTTATTGTTCAGGAGTTAATTATCTTCACGATATGAGCAAGCTTTTTACAAATATTAAGGAATTAATTCAAGTTAGGGAACAAACAAATCAACCATTACGAGGCAAGCAAATGGATGAATTACCATCGATCAAAAACGCTTATTTGTGGCTGGAAGATGGTTTGATTAAAGATTACGGCAGTATGGATAATTACCATCCTCATCCCGCCGAGGAGGTTTATGACTGCACAGGTATGATTATCACGCCAGGTTATGTAGATAGTCATACCCATCTGGTTTTTGCCGGTACTCGTGAGAAAGAGTTTGAGGATAGGATTCACGGACTTTCTTATGAAGAAATCGCTGCAAGAGGTGGTGGTATATTAAATAGTGCTGCTGCTTTAGAAAAAATGACGGAAGAGGAGCTCTTTGAACAAGCGCGTTGTCGACTGGATCAAGTAGTTGCTCAAGGGACTACAGCCATTGAAATAAAAAGTGGCTATGGACTCAGTGTAGAAAGCGAATTAAAAATACTTAGAGTAGTGTCTCGCTTGCGCGAAAGCGGTACAAATAGCCATCATAAAATCCCAATAAAGTCGACTTTTCTAGGAGCACATGCTCTTCCAGTGAACTACAAGGAGGATCGGGAAGCCTATATCAACCTCATTATTGATGAGATGTTACCTAAAATAGCAGAAGAGCATCTTGCAGATTATATAGATGTTTTTTGTGAGCAAAATTATTTTACAGTAAAGGAGATGCTGCGTATTATAGAAGCAGGAAGTGCTTATGGCCTTAAAGCAAAAGTGCATGTGAATCAGTTCAACTCTATCGGGTCGATAGAAGCTGCAGTTCGAGCAGGAGCGGTAAGTGTAGATCATCTCGAAGTTATGGAGGCTTCAGATTTTACTGCCCTTTCCGGTTCAACAACCATTGCAACGGCCTTACCTAGTTGTTCTTTCTTTCTGGGACTTGATTATGCGCCAGTGAATGAAATGATAGATCGGGATATTGCCGTGTCTTTGGCGAGTGACTACAATCCGGGAAGCACGCCTTCTGGTAATTTGAATTTTGTTTTTTCTTTAGCTTGTATAAAAATGAAGATGACACCACAACGCGCTTTTAATGCCCTTACGATAAATGCTGCTCATGCACTAGAACTTGAAAAGGAGCTGGGAAGTATCACTATAGGTAAAAAAGCAAATCTTATGATTTTTAAAAATATAGAGAGTATTGCTGCCATACCATATAACTTTGGTCAAGTTGTTATCGATAAGGTAATTGTTAATGGTCAATTTATTTAGAAAGATATGAGGGATCATTTTCAACTATTCACCAAGGAAAAACGAGCGCATTATGTTTCTATTCGCTGCGATTTAAATAAGGAAAACTTTGTAAAATCTGAAGATGAGGCTGCTTCATTTGCGCAGTCCATTGAAGTTTGTGAAGATTTAAAGGAACTTGCTAAGTTAAAGGCAAAATACCTTATTATAGGTATTCCTGAAGATATAGGTGTAAGAGCTAATCTGGGTCGAGCAGGAGCAAGTGAAGCTTGGGAATCCTTTTTAAAATCTTTTTTAAGTTTACAACAGACTTCTTTAAATGATGTCAGCCGATTCTGTGTTTTGGGAAATGTCACTACTAAAGATTTAATGTTACAAGCTCAAAATCTGGTAGCATCTTCTCATAAAGATCGAACGCAGTTGAGCGGTCTAGTAAAATTACTGGATCAACGGGTAAGTGAAATTGCTTCTTTAATAATAGCATCAGGAAAAACACCTATAGTTATAGGCGGGGGACATAATAATAGTTATCCGCTATTGAGAGCTAGTGGGTATTCTGTTCCAGTAGATTCTATCAATATAGATGCGCATACTGATTTAAGAGCTACTGCTGGCAGGCATAGTGGTAATGGTTTTAGTCATGCGATTCAAGAAGGCTATTTGAAGTCTTATTATATGATTGGAATTCAAGAGAACTATTTGAGTCAGCCCATGATTGATTTGATGGAACAAAGTGATGCGATAGATTACAGTCCTTATGATTTTGAAAATTTTGAAATTCAACAAGAAGTTCTAAAAGCTATAAAGCATGTAGATACGACCAATTTTGCGCTAGAAATAGATATGGATGTGGTGGCTCATTTCCCTTCCAGTGCGCAAGCGCCAGTGGGTTATTCCTTTCAAGAACTGAGGAATATGATGAACGGGATTCTTAAAAAGGCTTCCTCATTTCCAAAGTATATTCATATTTGTGAGGCAGCACCAAAATACGGTTATGAAAACCAAGTAGGTAAAGCGCTGGCTACTTTAGTAAATGATCTTCCTTAAAATGAGGTGGCAGTTGACTTTTCTTCCTGTTTTTCTAATTGTTTTCTGGTTGCTTTTGGTGCTTAAGAACCTATCCTCTTTTAGGAAGGAGTTTCAAAAGATGAATCGTAAAGAACGTTTTACAGCCTTAGGTAAATTATTTATTAAGGATTTACAAAAAAAGTATTTATGGAGATCTATACTGGCAATGATCTTTTGTTTTGCAATTTATGTACTTGTTTATTTTATAATAAGAGCCTAAAAAACACTAAAGCGCACCTAAATAAAGTGCGCTTTAAGAATTTTAAACAGTTAGCTGATAAATGTTGTCTTACTGATTTACAAACTCCGCATCTGTTAAGGTTTTCATGAAATTAATAAGATCTGTTTTTTCTTGGTCTGTTAAGTTTAAAGGATCTGTTGGTAGTGTTTGGTATTCTTGATTTGTGATCCCTATCCCGTAGCCACCACCTAAATTGTAAAACTCAATAACTTCTTCAAGAGTTTTATAAACACCGTTGTGCATGTATGGGCTGGTTAAAGCTATGTTTCTTATGCTAGGTGTTTTAAAGAAGTGTTTGCGATTCTCTGTTTTGTATATTTCAAACCTACCTAGATCTGTATCAATCCTTGCATTATTTGTTACGGCTGCTTCTGGCACTCCTAAATGCTCCATTTCAGTTTCCATAAAATCTGGTGGTACAGTTCCATTAAAAACAGGTGCAAAATGGCATGTAGCACATTTTGCTTTACCGTTAAAAAGGTTAAAACCATTTATTTCTGAAGCAGTAAGTGTGTTGATCTCATTTCTGATATTTTGATCCCATTTAGAATTCCAATAGTTGAGACTACGCACATAATCAGCAATAGCATCCCTAATACTGTTTTGATGAATAGGAGTTGCATAAGCTATTTCAAACTCTTTTATATAAGAAGAGTCTTGGTCTATTAGTGAAGCAAAACTTTTAAGATCAGAATGAAACTCCTGTGAGTTGTTAATTACTGAAACGATCTGACCTTCTAGACTACCAGATCTTTTATCATAGAAAAAGCCTTGTTGATAAGCGCTATATGTTAGACTAGGACTATTGCGGTTCAATCCGTTGGATTTTGTTAACCCATCAGTAAACGCCAGGTTACTTTTATGGCAAGTTGCACAACTTACTGTTTGAGAAGAAGAAAGACTTTTGTCATGGAACAGTCTTTTTCCTAATTGGATTTTATCCTCACTAAGCGGCGTTACTTTCCTACCTGCAAAAAAATCTAATGACAAAGCTTCTTTTGAGAACAAGCTGCTTGCATTATTATCTATTGCCATTTGCAAAGGAAAGCTTACTTGCCAATCTTTCGCTGTCTCTACCCATAACACCAGCATGGGGTCTATGTGTGATTTTATAAACTCGTACCTATTAAAATTTTCAAAATCACCATCTGTTAGGTAGGATTTTGCTCTGCTAAACTTGTCCTGCCATAAAGCTTTCAATGGCTCCTTTTTAAAGTTGTGATCGTAGAGGTTTAAGATTTGTTCCGCTTTCGCGAAAGCGGTAACCGCATCCATCAAACTGCTTTCTAAAACGGGAGAGTCAAAACCAGTAACACCAGTCGTCGCGGTGCGTATTAATTGTTTGCGTACGATCCAAAGTACGTGATAGGGTTTTAAATAAGCTACATCTGTATTTCTTAAAAGCACTTGTAATCTAGAGTGAATTTTACCAGCTGTTTTATGAACAGCATCTATATCTGGCGCATCGCTGAATATATTTTCTTCCAATGTTTGAAAGCTGCTGGGTTCATTTATCTTGATATCGGTCAAGTCTTCTTCTTCTACTTTAAGAAGGTTAGGAGCATTGAGGAAGCTGTAGTTATTTAGATCCTGAAAGGAAAGTACAGGTTCGACTTTTTTAAATTGTGTACGGGCTTCTTTAAAATAGAACTGTAAACTATCCAGGTCAGAAGTACGCGTTAACGCGCCGACATAATCAGCACAACTCTGAAGATCTAACAGGTACATACTTTGTAAAGCGATGGAGGGCTGTAGATCTGTTTTTTCGACATATTGTTCAGGATTGCTTTTACAAGAAATCAAAAACAAAAGAAGACCTGTAAGGGTACAGATCTTCTTTATTATATTTAAAATAGGCAAGTTCATCTTATCTATCTAATCCAGTTAGAACGTATAAGATACTTCCTTCTTTTCTGCTGCTTGCTACGTCTATTACTGCATTAGGGTCAGAGAAAGCGCTGCCGTCTGCTGGTTCCCAACCGTGATTTTGTGTAGCAACCATAAAAGTACCTTCAATTCCTACCTGGTCAGAGATGTCTATCATTCCTGTTATTTCCCAGATACTGGTCTCGCTACCTATTCCCGCTGCTGCTGCCGCTACTTGGTCACATTCTAGAACAGTTTTTACAACTCCTGTGTTCAAATTGTATTGATACAATCTCGCGTAATGAGTTCTTGCAGGATCGTCAAAATAACCGTTAGGATCTTCTTGAATATAAGCATAGTTTTCAGTGACTAGGATATTATCAGGACTGTGAAAACCCCATGCTTTACCACCTGTTTTATCTCCATCTAGTACACAAGTAATTTTTGCAGGTCCTGTTGGGTCATTTTCATTTAATTCGACTTTGTATATACGTCCGTACTGTGCCCCTTTACCAACTAATGCATCTCTCTTGCGGCCAGTAACTGCAAAATATACTTCTCTTTGGTTGTTGCCATTACCACGTCTCCAGTCGATATCTTCTAGTCTAGAGAAGCCCATAACTCCTTTAGTTTTAGCTTCAGCATCTAACAGGTCTATGTTTTTTTCATTCAGTTCCACAAAAGAGGCATCATAAGATTGTCCTTCTTGCATGTCCATTTCAAAATTAATTCCTGCTGAGGTTACTTTTAATCCATAAAGTGTTCCATTATAAAGATCACCTCGATCTCCTACATACATTCCTAATTGTCCAGAAGGGATGTTATTGTCAGCATGATCATCACCTATAAAAACGACAGTTTTATCGTCATAAGCGTCTTTTCCTATCGCAACAGCATTTTCAGTACTCCACTGTCCCATAGCGGTAAGCATTTCTGGAAACATTCTAGAAGAAGCATCTTTAGTCACCTCAGTAGCAAAAACTCCTTTTGAAGCGCCACCCCATTCTCCACCAGAAAGATAAAGAGGTCCAAAGCCATGTTCTTCAGGAGTAATTAACGAACCAGAACATTGAGCTGTGGATCCTGTAGCTTGTTCATTTAAGATATATTCACCTGCAATAGGTTGAAAGGTTTTGTCTAGTGTAATGCGAGCTATGGAATAATCTGCTTCAAGATTATTGATTACTGTATAGTTTTGTTCATTTGCGTTATAAATCAATCCGCATCCATCTGCCATGGAACCGTAGACAAAGTTAGGCGTATCTTGCAATTGGTCTTCACTAGAAAGGATAGGGTATACATTTACCGAAGAGAACTCTGAAGTAGTTTTTAAAAAGTTAGGAGTTATGGAGTGAGCTCTAAGCACCACATCATCTGCTTGTGGATTTAACCTAGGTGACTCGTCATTATTACATGCTGTTAATGTTAATAAACCAGCTGCAGCAAAAAGTAGAATTTTAGTTTTCATATTTGTATTTTTACGTTGTGACAAATCTATTTCTAAGTTCTTTAAACAAAGGAAATTAAAGAATAACCTTGTTTTACAATATTGTTAGTAACGAGGCTTTATAAAGTTAGAGAAAGGTTACCTATTTTAATTTAAGGTTTAGAAACCAAATTCAAGTAATTGTATTTAAGATGGTTAACAGTTATTATTAGAGTTTAGTTTTATTTTATGTAAATATAAAATGGAGGTAATTAAATTTAAACACACTTAAAATCAAATAAAATGAAAAAAGTATTTATTGCCTTATTTGCTATTTCTATGATGAGTATTTCTTGTAAAGACAACAAGGGAGAGACTGTAGAAGAAGAACTATCAACTACCGAAACAGTAGAAGAGCAAACATTGCCAGAGCCTAACAATATAAAGGTAACACCTATATCTCACGCGACATTTGTATTGGACTGGAACGGTCAGATTATTTATGTAGACCCTACAGGAGGAGCTGCTGCTTTTGAAGGTATGCCTGCAGCTGATGTAACTTTGATCACAGATGTACATTATGATCACTTGGATGAAGAAACGCTTGCTGCCGTAAAAGGAGCTAGTAAGATAATTACTCCACAAGCTGTAGCAGATAAGATGGTAGGTTTTAAACCTTCTAACATTATCAACAACGGAGAAACTAAAACGATCTCAGGAATAGAAATTACAGCTGTCCCTATGTACAACCTCACAGAAGGTAGATTAGAGATGCATGTTAAAGGCAGAGGAAACGGTTATGTATTAGAGAAAAACGGTTATCGTGTTTACATCTCTGGAGATACAGAAGATATCCCAGAGATGAGAGCATTAAAGAATATAGATAAAGCGTTTTTATGTATGAATTTACCTTACACTATGGATATCGACCAAGCGGCAAACGCTGTTCTTGAGTTTCAACCTAAGCAGGTAATCCCTTATCATTACAGAGGTACAGAAGGGTTTCAAGATGTAGAAAAATTCAAGAAAATGATTGACGATACCAATAGTGGTATTAAGGTAGCCCTTATGGACTGGTATCCTGCTAAGGCAGAATAATCATTCCAGCATCCAAAGTTAAAAGGGGAATACTATGATAGTATTCCCCTTTTTTTTATGTGTTAAATTCTTGGTATTATCTCCTTCGTAATGAATCAAATCCAGCATCAACTTTTGTTTTGATAAAAAAGAGAAAACGAGATGTGATGATATGAGGAATACATTTGCCTAAAAGAAGGATAAAAAAATTCCCAATATCAGATTTGATATTGGGAATTTAAATAGTTGATAATTATTTAATTACCCTATAATTTCATTAAAAGTTTTACTTGGTCTCATGGCAGCTTCAGTCTTAGCGGGATCTGGCAAATAGTAGCCACCTATATCCATAGCCTTGCCTTGTACAGCAATAAGTTCACTAGTAATTTTCTCTTCGTTTTCCACAAGCTTGTTAGCTAGCGGAGTAAATTGTGCAGCAAGTTCTTCATCAATATCTTGATCTGCTAGCTCTTGTGCCCAATAGGTAGCAAGATAGAATTGAGAACCTCTGTTATCTAGTTCATTTACTTTACGGGAAGGAGACTTTCTATTGATTAAGAATTTCTCTGTTGCTCTTTCCAGTGCATCAGCGATGATTTGTGCTTTTTCGTTTTTATAAGAAATAGCAAGATGTTCTAATGAAACGGCAAGTGCAAGAAATTCTCCAAGAGAATCCCAACGCAAATGATTTTCTTGCTCAAATTGTTGAACGTGTTTTGGAGCACTACCACCAGCACCAGTTTCAAATAATCCACCACCATTCATCAATGGAACGATAGAGAGCATTTTTGCGCTCGTTCCTACTTCAAGAATAGGGAACAAGTCTGTGTTGTAATCTCTTAATACATTTCCAGTGACAGAAATGGTGTCTTCTCCATCTTTCATTCTTCTCAGCGTACGTTCCGTAGCTTTTATAGGAGAAGCTATCGTAATATCAAGTCCTTGAGTATCATGATCCTTAAGATAATGAGTTACTTTTTTGATGATTTGAGCATCATGTGCTCTGTTTTTATCCAACCAGAAAATAGCTGGATCATTAGTTGCTCGAGCTCTTGTTACAGCAAGCTTTACCCAGTCCTGAATAGGGGCATCTTTAGTTTGACAAGCTCTCCATATATCTCCAGCTTCTACATTATCCTCTAAATATACTGTACCATCAGCTGCATCAACTACTTGTACTTTTCCGCCAAAGGCGATTTCAAATGTCTTATCATGAGAACCGTATTCCTCAGCTTTTTGTGCCATAAGGCCTACATTAGGAACAGTCCCCATTGTAGTAGGGTCAAAAGCACCATTCTTCTTACAGAATTCAATAGTAGCATCGTAAACTCCAGCATAAGAGCTGTCTGGAATAACCGCTTTTGTGTCTTGAGACTTACCATCCTTATTCCACATTTGTCCAGAGTTTCTGATCATTGCAGGCATAGAGGCATCAATAATAATGTCACTAGGCACATGGAGGTTAGTAATACCATGGTCACTATTTACCATAGCCAGTTGAGGTCTATATTTATACACTTCGCGCAGTTCATCTTGAATCTTTTCTCTTTCCAATTCAGGAAGTTCGTGAAGTTTGCTCAACAGGTCACCTAGTCCGTTATTAACATCTACACCAATTTTATTAAATACGCTGCTGTATTTATCAAATAAGGGTTTGAAAAATATTTTTACTGCATGGCCAAATATGATAGGGTCGGAAACCTTCATCATTGTCGCCTTCATGTGTAAAGAAAACAGCACATCTTTTTCTAAAGCATCGTCTATTTGCTCCTCTAAGAATTCCAATAAGGCTGCCTTACTCATGTAGGTAGCATCAAGAATTTCTCCTTCTAATAAAGAGAGTCCTTTTTTGAGAACATGAACTCTACCTGCCTTATCGATCAATTGTATATCGACAGTAGTTTCTTTTTTTGTAGTAAAGCTTTTCTCGTTATGTGCAAAATCTCCAGAAGTCATTGTCGACACATGAGATTTAGAATCTTTACTCCAAGCACCCATGGAGTGAGGATTGTTTCTTGCGTATTGCTTGACAGGTTTAGGAGCACGACGGTCAGAATTACCTTCACGTAAAACTGGATTTACCGCACTACCTTTTATTTTATTATAACGTGCTTTAGCCTCTTTATCTTCTTCTGTTACTGGCTCCTCCACATAGTGAGGAATGTCATATCCTTTTGCTTGCAACTCTTTAATAGCTTCGATCAGTTGTGGTAAAGAAGCAGATATATTAGGTAATTTGATGATGTTTGCATCAGATTGCTTTACAAGCTCACCTAATTCAGCAAGTGCGTTTTCTTGTTTTTGGTCTTCCTTTAATCTTTCTGGAAAAACAGCAAGTATTCTACTGGCAAGTGAGATATCTCTGCTTTCAATATCAATTCCTGCTGGTGCGATAAACTTTTTTACAATAGGTAAGAAAGAAGATGTTGCTAAGGCTGGTGCCTCATCTGTTTTAGTATATATGATCTTAGGTTGATGTGACATGTTGAATTGAATTTTAATTTGTAATAAAACGATAGGATACGTCATCGTCTACGATCTATTTGATCAGCTTGCAAATATAAAGCAACGAGGCTATTTTTGAAAGATTTTCACTAAGGCTTAGCACTTAAAGTGTCAAATTTTGAAAGAAACACCTATTATCAATATATAAGTTTATAAAATTTTAGCGCATAAAAAAAGCCGCCCGATAAAGGGCAGCTTTTTTATATAATTGAAAAGGATTACTTTCTGCGCGCTTCTTTGATACGTGCTTTCTTTCCAGTAAGTTCTCTGAAGTAGAAAATACGTTTTCTACGTACCGCTCCTTGCTTGTTTATTTCGATTTTTTGAAGAGCTGGAAGGTTTAAAGGGAAAATACGCTCTACACCTATACCACCAGACATTTTTCTAATAGTGAATGTTTTTGTTAAACCAGTACCTCTTAATTGAAGAACAACTCCACGGAAGAACTGTGTACGGCTTTTTTCACCTTCTTTGATCTCATAAAATACAGTGATGGTATCTCCAGCTGAGAATTTAGGGAAATCTTTTTTTTCTATGAATTCGTCTTGTACGAACTTTACTAATTGTTCCATGTTACTAGGAATTATTTTATTTATGTAAGGTACTAACGTTCACGATTATCGTCAGAGGTTAATTTTTACGAGTTGCAAAAATACAACCTTGTCATCAACTGACAAATAAAATAAGAAGTTTTTAAAGGGAGTTACCTAATAATCAATTTTTTCACAAAATTGGAGGAGGTAGTACTTACTCTAAGGAAATACATTCCTGTGCTGAGTTTAGATACATCAAAGGTTTGCTCATCACTGTTAATACTTCTTTTTGCATTATATACTTGCTTACCCAAAGAGTTGATTATGGTTAAATTTAAATCGTTGCTAGTGGAGCTGGAGAAGGTCAGTTTTAAATAACCATCTTTGACTGGATTCGTAAGGATCGTAAGTTTTTCCTTTTCTTTTTGAATAGGTGTCGTAACAACAGTATCATGACCACTATCTTGTATGATAGCAGCACCTAAGGAGAACGTAAAAACGCTTAGTAATAAAAAGAGTAAAATTTTTCTCATAATAATATTGTCTTGTAAAGTTAAAACTTTTTAACCAATTATAGGTGTTAATCTTCGCTTAAAAGATCAGGCCTTCTTTCTTCTGTTCTTTCAAAAGCTTTTTCTTCTCTCCATAACTCTATGGCTCCAAGGTTACCACTTAATAATATTTCAGGAACTTTGTGACCTTTATAGTCTGCCGGACGGGTGTACACAGGTGGGGCCAGTAATCCGTCTTGAAAACTATCGGTCAATGCACTAGTCTCATCACTTATCACGCCAGGAATTAATCTGATTAAGGCATCACATAAAACAGCAGCTCCTAGCTCGCCTCCAGATAGTACATAATCACCTATAGAGATTTCTTTAGTAATATAAAGATCCCGCACCCGCTGGTCAATTCCTTTATAATGCCCACATACAATCATGATATTTTCTTTGAGCGATAGATGGTTAGCCATTCCTTGATTTAAGGTTTCACCGTCTGGAGTCATATAAATCACCTCGTCGTAATCCCGCTCCCCTTTCAGTCCATTGATCATCTTATCCAGTGGCTCAATCATCATAACCATTCCTGCTCCACCACCATACTGATAGTCGTCTACTTGATTGTATTTATTAAGTCCGTACTTTCTTAAATTATGCATGTGCACTTCTACAAGACCCTTCTCGATGCTTCTTTTTAAAATGGAGGCTTCAAAAGGACTTTTTATCAATTCTGGTAATAAGGTGATGATATCTATACGCACAATGCTTGTTTTGAGGCAAAGTTAAAGGAATTGTATGATGTTAAAAGAAAAAGTAGCAGTTGTTAACGTTTACTTATTCGATTAGTGTCGGGTTTTAGGCACTTAATTTAGCAAATAAAACAGGTAGAAAGTTCGCGAGGATTTTCATAAGCCTTTCCTGAGCCTGTCGAAGGCTAGGCTTTTACCAGTAATTAATTTTATACGTCTTAAGTTAGTATTATTTTTTGTAGGAAAAATCTTAAAATAGTATTATTTTCACACTTAATCGAACCTTTGCTAGCCTTTCTTTCACTCTTTTCTTTTTGAGTTGACCTTAGTCGAATCTTTAATACTTTAATTCAATGAAAAAAATGACACTTGTAGCAGGTCTATTACTTGCTACACAATTAATGTATTCACAACAAAGCATTCCAGCCACAGGAGGAGATGCCACAGGAAGTGGTGGTTCCTCCAGTTATACGGTTGGGCAATTGGTGTATACGACCAGCACAGGCGGTGGTAGCGTTATCCAAGGTGTTCAACAAAGTATAGAACTCTTTACCTTAAGCAATCCAGAATTGACTACTGTAAATCTATCAGTAGTGATTTATCCTAATCCAACGTCTGATTATGTCATGCTGAAAATTTCAGATACTGCGCTCTATAATTTAAGCTATCATCTTGTAGACATTAATGGAAAAGCTATATCTGATGGCAGCCTTACCAATGGGGATACTCAAATTAACATGCAGCAATTAGCCGTAGGCATGTATATTTTGAAAGTAAGCCAAAACAACCAAGAACTAAAAACCTTTAAAATCATAAAGAAATAAAAATATAGATGAAAAAATTATACACAATACTAGCAGCACTATTGCTAACTGCCATCGCCTTTGGCCAAACGCCAGAGAAGATGAGCTATCAAGGGGTGGTAAGAAACAGCAGTGATCTTTTAATTAGTAACCAAGCAGTAGGCATGCAAATAAGCATACTACAAACTACAGTTACAGGAACAGCGGTTTATGTAGAAACTCAAGTTCCTACTACAAATGTAAACGGATTGGTAACCTTAGAAATAGGCACAGGATCTGTTGTAAGTGGTGATTTTACGACCATAGATTGGTCTGCTGACAGTTACTTTATAAAAACAGAAACCGACCCAACAGGCGGTACTACTTATACTATAACAGGCACCAGCCAATTAATGAGTGTGCCTTATGCCTTGTATGCAAAAACATCAGGAAGTGCTACACCCGGTCCACAAGGAGCTCAAGGAGCAGACGGAGCAACAGGTACATCTGGAGCAGATGGCGCAACAGGTGCATCTGGAGCAGTTGGAGCAACAGGAGCTGCCGGAACCAACGGAACTAACGGAACACAAGGTATTCAAGGTATTCAAGGAGCAGTAGGTTCCAACGGAGCATCAGGCGCAACAGGTGCATCTGGAGCAGACGGAGCAACAGGCGCTGCTGGAGCTAACGGAACTGATGGAGCACAAGGTCCTCAAGGTCCAGCAGGTTCAACTGGTCTAGCAGGAGCCGATGGTTTACTAGGAAACGACGGTGCAACAGGAGCAACGGGAGCACAAGGACCAGCAGGAAATGCT
>TARA_R110000751_G_scaffold146094_5_pt1 | contig 39276 bp, 35 predicted proteins | sample TARA_R110000751 | Tara Oceans TARA_R110000751 (sample SAMEA4398001) | marine metagenome | biome: Polar Biome; feature: [MES] marine water layer (ENVO:01000295) within the mesopelagic zone...; material: water (ENVO:00002006), including particulate matter (ENVO:01000060) such... | reverse complement strand
GCCATCGGCTCGAAACCGTCGTCGCGAAGAGAACCGATCGACAGCGCATTCGAGCGTTTCGACAGCCCATCTCCCGATACCGTCGTCAGAAGATTATGATGTCCAAACTCAGGCGCCTGACTTCCAAGCGCGTTGAACAATGCAATCTGGGCGCCCGTATTGGTCACATGGTCATCGCCGCGAATAACGTGTGACACCCCCATCTCGATGTCATCCACCACAGAAGGCAACGTATAGAGATAGGTGCCGTCTGCGCGCACCAGAACCGGGTCTGACATCGAGGCCAGATCGACGGTCTGAGGACCGCGCACCACATCATCCCAGTGAATCTCGGTTCGTCTGGTCTCAAACGGGTTGTCAGCAAAATTCGGCAGTAAAAAGCGCCAATGCGGCTTGTGGCCGTCCGCTTCCAGTTTTGCTCTTTCTTCGTCCGTCAGTTTCAGCGCCTCGCGCCCGTAAATGGGAGGAAGCCGGCGCGCCATGCGCAGCTTGCGCCGCCGTTCCAGCTCTTCTCCACTCTCATAGCAGGGGTACAGGAGACCTGCTGCCTTGAGCTTGTCGGCAGCGACAACATAGGCATCGATCCGCTTTGATTGCCAAGCGACCGTATCGGGTGTGATTCCAAGCCACTTCAGATCCTGCGCAATGGCATCGGCATATTCGGTCTTTGACCGCGCCACGTCGGTGTCGTCGAACCGCAGGATGAACTGGCCGCCATGTTTTTTCGCAAAGAGCCAGTTGAACAGCGCGGTGCGCACATTGCCAATATGGATGTAGCCGGTTGGGGACGGCGCGAACCGGACCGTGACAGGCATGGTGTTTTCAAAGTCATTCATGGTGGCCGGATTACTCAAGCGGGTTCAAATTGGCAAGCTCTATTATGCCACATCAGCTGCGGCGATGGTGATGTTTCGCCTTTTGACCATGCGGCTGACCAGCATCATCACAATGGAGGCCACAAGACAATAGGCGCCCATGACCAATATTTGTGACGGATAGTCTACACCATAGTCAATCAGGAAGCCTGTAATTCCGGGTCCCATTGCGGTGGAAAAGACCATGAAGGCCACAATGATGGCACGAATGGAACCCAGGTGACGGATGCCGTATATCTCCGGCCAAAGGGCGCCAAACAGCGTCCCTGACACGCCATAGGACATGCCAAGCAATGCCATGAAGGCGAATATCCCCCATTGCGCCTCGATACCACCCAGCAGGAAACAGGAAACGGCCATCGGCAACAGAAATGTCGGCAGAAGCGTCAGTGCGGAAAAGCGGTCAATGAGAATGCCGCTGATCAGGGCAAAGCTGAAATTCATCACGGACATGAAGACGAAGGAACCGGCGAATGCCTGCATCGACCAGCCCCGCAGTTCCACCAGATAGACCTGATGGAAAAATATCGATGTACCGATGAAACCCGGCGCCAGAATACCCAACAAAATCAACCAGAAAATCGGATCGCGCAGGACTTCCTTGCGGGTCCAGTCCTTTGGTGCACCGTTCAGGGCAACGCCATCGGTTGACCGCGGCTGCCGCTCCTTGCGCATCAGCGCATAAACCAATGGCAGCGCAAAACCCATGATCACCAGTGCAGACAGCAACCAGGTGTTGCGCCAGCCAACTGTGGCAACAATGGACACATAGATGATCGGCAGCGCCGCTTCGCCCACCTGATGGCCCAATGACGCGACGGAAACAGCGCGGCCACGTTGCGCGACATACCACCTGCCCATGGCCGTAATGGCATTGTGAGTCATCATGCCCTGACCGAAAAGCCGCAGGCCAAAAATTGCCAGAACCAGGAGGACAAGACTATTGGCGAAAGCCATCGATGCGGCAAACAGGGCAAGAAGAGGAATGATGATCAATGCAACGCGAGAAACGCTCAGGCTGTCAACGATTTTGCCGAGCTGCGACAGGGTCAGCGCACTGGCCAGCGTGGCAATCATGTATACCGAACCAAATTCGCCATGACTCAAGCCAAATTCCGACCGGATGCTGCCTGCGGACAGGGATATGAAGAAGGTCTGTCCAAAGCTGGAAAAAAATGTCAGCAGGAACCCGCCAGCAAGCCAGCGGACATTGTCACGCACAAAGGCAAAATAAGACATATTACAGACGAAAACCCCAGAGCAGGCCCTGAAAACGGCAGATAATTTCCGATAAGACAAGGTGTGGAAAACAAAGTGAGCTGATAGGGCCATACGGCTCAAGGGTCAGGCTCGTGCAGTTTTGGAGCCGAATGTATGCACCCTAATCGCAAAGTCGGTCAAGACTTGCCTGAAATCAATACGTTTGAAAAACCAATTATCAGCCACTGAGGAAAGACTGCCGATTGGAAATATGCTAGCGATCCCCTGCCCGCTGCGTGCATCGTTTCCAATCTCCAATAATGGCCGACCAATTCATGCCAGATACCTCCGTTCTCATCATAACCGGTCTTGTATTTCTGCTTGCCGGCTGCACCAAAGGCATTGTCGGCTTCGGTTTGCCCCTGGTTGGCGTTGGCCTTCTGACCGCTATCTTCGGCCTGCCGACAGCCATGGCTCTCTTGTTGATACCTGCGCTGACGACCAATCTCTGGCAGGGTTTCGGGGGCAAGGACACGATCATTCTGTTGAAGCGCTTCTGGCCGTTTTTCGTTGCGACCATGATCTTCACCTATCCAGGGACCCTTGCCCTGAGCCGCGGCGACGTCAATTATCTCACGGCTTTGCTGGGCGCACTTCTCTTGAGCCACTCCATCTTCAGCCTGAACCGTTCGCAATTTGCCGTCCCTGCCCATCTTGAAAAAAGGCTGAACCCCTTCATCGGCATGATCAGCGGCATCCTGGCAGGACTGACAGGGGTTTTCACGGTTCCCGGCGTCGTCTATCTGCAGTCGACCCAAATGCCCCGAGATCAGCTTGTGCAAGCGATGGGTATATTGTTCACTCTATCGACCATAGGACTGACGGCGTCGCTCGGAGCCCAGAGTATTCTCACTCCAAAGCTGGCGTTGCTCTCACTGGCTGGCCTGGTACCAACCATAATCGGCATGCTGGTGGGCACCTGGATCCGAAAACGCATTTCCGAAAAAACCTTCAAGTCGATCTTTCTCATCGCACTTGGTGCCCTGGGTCTCTATATTTTCATGCGCTCGGTCTTCGCTCTGATGAATTGATGCCCTGTCTCACAGGTTCGCTAATCAAGGAGACGGATGCACCATTTTCGCCGGATCGACGATCCTGTCAAATTCAGCCTCATCCACATAACCCAGTTCAAGGCAAGCCGCGCGCAGGGTAAGATCCTGTTCAAAAGCGTAATGCGCCGCGTGGCTTGCCTTGTCATAACCGATCACCGGGCTGAGCGCCGTGACCAGCATCAGCGAGTTTTCCACATAGGCAGCGATCTGCTTTTCATTCGGCTCAGTCCCATCAACCAGGAAGCGCGCGAAATTCGAACTGCCGTCACCCAACAGGCGGATCGATTGCAGGATCGCATTGATCATCACAGGCTTGTAGACATTCATTTCCAGATAGCCACTGGCCCCACCAATACCGACAGTGACGTCATTTCCCATGACCTGCGCCGCAATCATTGTAAGCGCCTCACATTGGGTCGGATTGACCTTGCCCGGCATGATGGACGACCCCGGTTCATTGGCTGGAATGACCAATTCATTGAAGCCGCATCGTGGTCCGCAGGACAAAAGGCGCATGTCATTGGCGATCTTGAACAGGGATCCGGCCAATGTTTTGAACGAACCATGCAGCATGACCAGAGCGTCATGCGCGCCCTGCACAGCAAACTTGTTGGGCGCAGTGGAAAAATCAATGCCCGTCAGTTCGGCAATCTTTTCGGCTGAGCGTGCGGCAAACGCATGATGGGCATTGATACCCGTCCCGACAGCCGTGCCGCCCAGAGCCAGTTTTTTGACGTCCGCCAAGGCATGTTCGACCCGCGCAATGCCCTCATCCAGCATCCAGACATAGCCGGAAAACTCCTGACCGAGTGTCAGTGGCGTCGCATCCTGCATATGGGTGCGACCGATCTTGATGATCGTCTCCCACATATGGGCTTTACGATCGAGACTGTCACGCAGCGCGCGCACACCCGGCAAAAGTCTTGCGCTGGTATGAATGACCGCCGCCATATGCATCACGGTCGGGAATGTATCATTCGATGACTGGGACATATTGACATGATCATTGGGATGGATCGGATCCTTCGACCCCATCACCCCCCCAGCCATTTCAATGGCACGATTGGAAATCACTTCATTGATATTCATGTTGGTCTGCGTGCCGCTGCCGGTCATCCAGACGTGCAAGGGAAAATGCCCATCCAGCCTGCCCTCGGCCACGTCCTCAGCCGCAGAGACAATCATATCACGCTTGTCATCGTCCAGCAGGCCCAGGTCGTTGTTCACCAAGGCAGCCGCCTTTTTCAGAATTCCGTAAGCATGGATCACTTCGATCGGCATCAAGTCGGTCCCGATCGAAAAATATTCAATGGACCGCTGCGTCTGTGCACCCCAATATTTGTCTTCGGGGACTTCAATCCCTCCGATACTGTCCGTTTCAAGCCGCACGTGCATCTCCCTGAAATGAATATGGTGTTGTCACTTATTACCGATCTTCGCGATGAAACCAAGCATTCGTCCAACGCGCGAGATCGGAACACTCAATGAAAATTCCGGCCGTCGATGGTGACGGCAGCCAGGTTACAGTTCATCGCAGACAAATGCGCACGTTGGGTAGGAACTGCCCACCCATCAAAGGGTGTCGCGATCCCTGAACTTGTTGGTAATCGGATAACGCCGATCGCGTCCAAAGTGCTTTTTGGTAATTTTCACGCCTGGCGCCGATTGCCGCCTTTTATACTCTGCTATGTAAAGTAGGTGTTCCATGCGGTTGACCAGATCGCGTGGATGTCCGCGTTCAACAATCGTATCGACATCCATTTCATGTTCAACGAGACATTCCAATATGTCATCAAGCACCGGATATTCCGGCAGGGAATCCTGATCGGACTGGTCCGGACGCAGTTCTGCGGTGGGCGCCTTGTCGATGATATTGACCGGAATCACGATTCCGCCCGGCCCCATTGCATCATCAGGCACATGATGGTTGCGCCAGCTGGACAGCCCGTAGACCTGCATTTTGTAGAGGTCCTTGATGGGATTGAAGCCGCCATTCATGTCGCCGTAGAGCGTCGCATAACCCACGGACATTTCAGATTTGTTGCCGGTGGTAACCACCATCGAACCGAACTTGTTGGAAAGTGCCATCAACAAGGTGCCGCGTGTGCGGCTTTGCAGATTTTCCTCTGTCACGCCCTGTTCGGTGCCTTCAAATTGCTCCTCAAGCGCGTCCAGAAACCCTTCCACCGGCTTGAATATCGGGATTGTGTCATATCTGAAGCCCAGCGCCTGCGCACAATCGCGTGCGTCCTTGAGGGATTCATCCGACGTATAATGATAAGGCAACATGACGGCGTGAACGCGATCCTTGCCCAGCGCATCGACAGCGAGCGCTGCGCAAAGAGCACTGTCGACACCACCGGAAAGACCGAAAACGACCGTCTTGAAGCCATTCTTGTTGACGTAATCGCGCAGCCCGAGCATGCAGGCGCGATAATCAGCCTCTTCGCGCACGGGTATCGGCAACACCGGCCCATTGGTGCATGTCCAACCCTCGTCCTGACGTTGCCATTCGGCGACAGCAATCTGGGTCTCAAACTGCTTCATCTGGAAGGCCAGCGTCTTGTCGGCATTGATCCCGAAACTGGCACCATCAAACACCAGCTCATCCTGCCCGCCCAATTGATTGGCAAATATGATCGGCAATCCACTCTCGATAACCTGACGGATCACAACCTGATGACGCACATCGACCTTGCCGCGGTAATAGGGTGAACCATTGACCACCAGAAGCAATTCGGCGCCGGTTTCAGCCAGGGTCTCGCACACGCCCAGGTCACCCCAGATGTCTTCGCACACCGGCAAACCCAGCCGAATACCCCGGAAATTCACCGGTCCCGGCATGGGGCCGGGATCGAAAACACGCTTTTCGTCAAACTCACCGTAATTGGGCAGATCGACCTTGTAGCGTTCCGCTATGATCTTGCCACCGTCCAGCAGGGCGACCGCGTTGAAACGCCCCTGCTCATTTTGTCTCGGGAACCCGATGACAATGCCCGGCCCCCCATCGGCCGTGTCGCCGGCAAGCTCGTTGATCGCACGATCACAGGCTCTCATGAATGCCGGTTTGAGAACCAGATCCTCCGGCGGATAACCGGACATGAAAAGTTCGGTGAAAAGGACCAGGTCCGCGCCAAGCGCTGCCGCATCGGCACGTGCCCGCCGCGCCAACTGCAGGTTACCGTTAATATCGCCCATTGTCGGATTTTCCTGGACAATGGCGATCCGGATCGTGTCGTTCAATTGGATCATATCACTCATAGGAAGCCGTTTATCTTGCTACAAACAGCAAGGCAATCCTGCATTTCACATCAATGGCTGGCCATTCTCGTTGCGATCAATCAACAGGGGGATAATCAAATCCTCTTCGTCTTCGAGATGGCGCATCAATCCGCTGACCAGATGGTCTGCCTCGCCACCATATGTATCCGCAGCAAACCGCATCCGGTCGCCACCCTGCGCCAGTGCCTCGGCAAAGGCCCAGCCGGCAGTTGCATTGCGCTCCAGAAGATCATGAATATGGTGGTGATCGCGATCAAGGATATCAAAACCCTGTTTCAATCGGGGCTCCGCCGACACAAAAACCGGGAAATAGTGGGCGTCTTCGATATGGTGGTGACCTTCAAGTTCGCTGAGCAGAAAATTCAGTCGCGGTGCAAACCATTGGGCAAATGCCTGAGGGTTGAAGTTCTCTTCCCTCAATTGCACAAGACTGCCGTTCAATGCAGCGCCCAAATCCCGGAACATATTATGACGCTTCAACCAAAAGCGCCCCATCGCCGTCAGATCCGGAGATTTGCGCCAACTGCCCCGTGGGTGTTGCTTTAACAGAAAACCCAGTTCTTCGGGCATTCTCGAGCGCACGAACAACCCGTTTACATCATCTTTTCCGTTCAAAATTGTAACGCACCTTTCATAAGGCCCAAGCCTCAATACCTGTCGACGGCAATGACCAAAACAACTGGACCGTCACAATCAACCGAATGCATAGGCATCCATAGACAGAACGCCGAAGTCGCTTGAACCATGCAATTTGGACGCCGTCCACTTGTCACCAGCCGCACCGAGTGCTGCAAATAGCGGCATCAGATGTTCTTCTGTCGGGTGGTTTCTGACCGCATGGGGCGCCGTCTGCCTGTAGTCTATCAAGGCGTCTGTATCACCTTCGGCAAACCTCTGGTCGAACCAATCGACGAATTGCGAAACCCATTCAGGCATAGCCGCCTGCCGTTCGCCACACCGCATGGCGGCAAAAGCCTGTTGGAGATTGTGCGTCATCGATCCCGAACCGATGATCTGAATATTTTCGCTCCGCAGCGGTGCCATGGCCCTGCCAAGGTCATAATGATGTTTCGGCCCGGCGTGCGGGTCAACGGACACCATGACCACGGGAATATCCGCTTCCGGATACATCAGGCTGAGTGGAACCCATGCCCCATGGTCGAACCCATGGCCATGAACCAAACCGGCGGCCAGTCCGGCATTGCGAAGCGTAATCGCCAGCCGTTCCGCCAGTTCCGGGTTTCCCGGAGCCGGATAGTCAATCTGATAGAGTTCAGCAGCAAACCCGCCAAAATCATGAACGGTCTGTGGGTACCTGTCTGCCTCAATCGCCACACCGCCAGCCTCGAAATGAGCGCTGACAAGAATGATCGCCTCGGGCCTGTCCCTATGTTCGGAAAAACTCTGGAGAAAATCGCGCGCCGGCGTGTCAGCGATCGCTATATCGGGCGAACCGTGGGAAATGAACAATGACGGGTATGTAGACATGAATGCTCCTTTGTACCCCATAGGTAGCCTCTTTGTGGCCGACAGGAAGGAGCCAATTGCTGCACACATCATCCAGCTTTTGTGAACACCCCGGTTTTCAGGCAAAAGCACAGGTTTTCATTGCTTCGCGATATCGTCGGGAAAACAGACCCTGCAGAACATTCTGGTCAGGGTGTCTGCGGGCATCCATCGGCGATGTCGTAATAATCGCCCTTGTCGGCGCAGAAAATGTGTTTCTTGATTTTCAGGCCCGTCGGTCCATCAAGGGAGCCGGCAAGGACAGACGTGAAGGCATCATCCCTGTGCTTCCAGAACATGGTCGAGCCGCATCTGCCGCAAAACCCGCGTTTTGCAGGCTCCGAAGCCTGGTACCAGACAAGGTTTTCCGAACCAACGACGGAAAGCTGCGCATCATCGACGTTGGTTGCAGCGTAATAGTGGCCGGATTGCTTCCTGCATTGAGAACAGTGACAGGCAACCACATCGCTGATCGGGCCCTCCGCGCGGTAGCTGACGGCACCACACAGGCATGACCCCGAATAAGTCTTTGTCAATGGGTCCACCTCACTCCGACTATTTGGTTCTTAACGAATCAAGGGACGACGTCCCGCAGGCCATCGTCCCTTGAATATCCGTATCAATCAAGCCGATTCAGACGGCCGGTCAGCCAATCGCTGCCAGCCGTGTATCCTCGTCGCGGCCACCCTTCATCAGTTCAGCCACCAAAAATGCCAGTTCCAGCGACTGGTCAGCGTTCAGGCGCGGATCACAATGGGTGTGATAACGGTCTGAAAGATCTTCGGCAGACACGGCACGGGCACCACCGGTGCATTCTGTCACGTCTTTGCCAGTCATCTCGATATGAATGCCGCCCGGATGCGTGCCTTCTGCACGGTGAATCTGGAAAAAGCTTTCAACCTCGGAAAGAACCCTCTCAAACGGCCGTGTCTTGTAGTGATTGAGCGTGATCGTATTGCCATGCATCGGATCGCAGGACCAGACAACCTTGCGGCCTTCGCGTTCCACTGCACGAATGAGTTTCGGCAGGTGATCGGCGACCTTGTCATGCCCGAATCTGGCAATCAGCGTCAACCGGCCCGGGTCGTTTTCCGGGTTCAACAGATCAATGAGTTCAAGCAGGCCATTGGGATCCATCGACGGGCCACACTTGAGACCGATCGGGTTCTTGATGCCGCGGCAATACTCGACATGCGCATGATCGGGCTGACGGGTCCGGTCACCAATCCAGATCATGTGTCCAGAGGTGCCATACCAGTCCCCGGAGGTTGAATCCGTCCGCGTCAAGGCTTCTTCGTAGCCCAGCAGCAGTGCTTCGTGACTGGTGTAGAATTCTGTCTCACGCAAGTTTTGATGATTGTCAGCATTGATGCCGACAGCCCGCATGAAATCAATCGTCTCCGATATGCGATTGGCCAGCTTGTCATAGCGTTCAGCCTGCGGACTGTCCTTGACGAAGCCCAGCATCCACTGGTGAACATTTTCCAGATTGGCATAACCGCCCTGCGCGAACGCCCGCAAAAGATTGAGCGTTGCAGCCGATTGACGGTAGGCCATGTCCTGGCGCTGTGGATCAGGCAGGCGGGCCGCCTCATCAAAATCGATACCATTGACAATATCACCGCGATAGCTCGGCAATTCAATCTCGCCCTTGCGCTCGATATTCGACGAGCGCGGCTTGGCGAATTGCCCGGCAATACGGCCGATCTTGACGACAGGCTGTTGTGCACCAAAGGTCAGGACAACGGCCATCTGAAGAAATACGCGGAAAAAGTCCCGAATATTATCGGCACCATGCTCGGCAAAACTTTCAGCACAATCGCCACCCTGCAACAAAAAGCTCTTTCCGTTGGCCACATCGGCCAGACGCGAGCGCAACTTGCGGGCTTCCCCTGCAAAAACCAGCGGCGGATAGGTCGCGATACGCGCCTCAACATCTGCCAAAGCCTTCTGATCCGGATACTCCGGAACCTGAAGAATTGGTTTGCTGCGCCAACTGTCGGGTGTCCAATTTTGTGCCATTTTACTCACCTGAGTTTATAGGTTTAAAGGCTTTTCGGGCCTCAAGTGGCGGCTTATAAAGACAATTGCCATCAAATACCAGTGCGATTGCACATGCATTCCGGGTTTGCCGGAAGCGCTGGCAAGGATGACATTCCATCGATCATCACCAAAGCCCGGCTGCCCGTGAACAGGATAGAGGGCGATGACAGGAAACAGACGGTTCAGGGCAAAAGAGTGCCGGTCCGATGCGCCTGCAGCAAATCGTCAAATAAAGACTGTTCCTCGGATGACAAACGAACAGCCCGTGGGTAAATCGGCTGGTGCCTGTCAACATGCACAGAGCGCTCGAACCCGTCCGTGGTTGCCAGGAAATCAAGCACCCCCTGCTTTCCAAACTCCGCAAGAAAGCCTTGCAGAACGGCATCAAGATAGGATTGCAGGATAGGCTCTCCGGGATCATGCGTTACAGCGTTGGTCTGCGCCTCATAGACATAGACGGGGCAATCGGGCAACGCACCTCCCAGCATCTGCAACCTGTCGAGGGGCACGGCAACGCGGTCATAACCATTCTCGCGTTCATCAACCGCAGCAAGGTTCTCTGCCCTGTCATAGACCAGCAACCCGTCAATGACACTGTCGGCAACCTGACGCGCACTCAGAAGCGATGCCGGTGGTTGCGACGGATTTGCCAGGTCGTTATGGCGGGGACGCCAACAGCGGCGCCAGCCATGCAACCGCACCGGCTGGGCTGAAACATAGGACGTGCGCAACGTTGCTCTGTTGACCAGCGAACCATAACCGAAATAGGCGACAAGTTGCTGCGGTTGCGACAGCTTTGCCTCGGTTGTGATCTGCTGGTTCATCTTCAATCGCTCCTGAAGTCAATATTACGGTGCCGGCTTTGGACGTGGCAAGGATCAAGCACAGCCGGTCATTGGTTCTTTAGATAATGCCAATCGTGCGCGTCTACCAGACCACACGGCGATCGCCGGATTGGTTGTTTGCTCTCCAGGCCATCAGGCAAGGCAAAACGGCGCAATGCCAGCCATGCAATTGGCATTCATATGGGTTGGGACACGATGAGCGCCATCAGAAAAGCAGGTATTGGCGGAGAAGAAACACGCCGTGGGCTGCAGCGCCGATCGCTTGGTACCAACGGACTATATCAGGAAAAACACCTCCCCACTCAATCCATTTGGTCGCTGCAAGGCAGCAAAAGCCAACCAAGGCACAAATTCATTGACTTTGACGTAAACGTCAATGGTATATTTGGCCTGTGACACCATCACTTGCTGGAATCAGAATATAAATTTCTCGGCACAAACAACGAAAAACACAGCAGAAACACCCCAAGCGAAAACCGTGGAACGCAGCGAAGAGCATATCTGCGCGACAGATACCATCTTTCATGCATCCGACGGTTACGCGCTTTCGGGCACGCTGTTTGAGGCTCGGAGCGACAGCCCTTCCGGTACTGGCCCCCTGGTGCTGATTTCCGCAGCCACCGGTGTGCCACGCGGATTTTATCATGCTTTTGCGCGCCAGTTGATCGCCAATGGCAGTCGCGCGGTTCTGACCTATGATTATCGTGGAATGCCCGGATCACCGCGCCCGCCGGAATTCACCGCACGCATCAATATGCGCGATTGGGGTCACCGCGACATGACGGCTGCCATGGCCAGGCTGGACGCTGTCGCCCCCGGTCACAAAATGGTGGGCATCGGTCAGTCCTACGGGGGCCAGGCGCTGGGCCTGAGCGGCATGCCGGAGCGTTTCGAGCGCTATTGCATGATTGCAAGTCTGTCCGGCTACTGGCGCAACACCACTACACCCTGGAAGGTTCTGCTGAGGTTGAACCTGATTGGCGTGCCGATCGCCAGTCTGCTGGGCAGCACGGCGTCCTGGATGGGTATAGGCGAGCCAATGCCAGCCAGCGTCCTGAGAGACTGGACCCGGTGGTGCAATCATCACGAATATTTTTTCGATGATCCGACCGTTGATGCCCGCTCCCGCTACGCCATGGTCCGCATGCCGATACTGTCAGTCGGCATGAGCGATGATCCATGGGGTACACCAGCCGCGATAAACGGTCTGATGAAGCACTATGTCAATGCCGATGTAGAGCAGATCTGGTTGTCCCCACAGGATGCGGGCGGGCAAAAGATTGGCCATCTGGGTTTCTTTCGGTCCAGATTCGCCGAGACCCTGTGGCCCGGCATCATGGATTGGCTCCTGACGCCGGGTCAAAGCTGATTTTTACCCGGTTCTGACGCCATTTTTAACCAGATAGCTGGGCTCGTACATGGTGACGAGTTCTTCCGATGCGGTCGGGTGAACGGCCATCGTGCGGTCAAAATCATCTTTCTTGCAGCCGGCCTTCATGGCAATGGCAAGCAATTGCGCCATTTCACCGGCCTCAGGGCCAAGTATATGGGCGCCGACAACCCGCCGGTCGGCGGCATTGACCACCAGTTTCATGATCATTTTTTCCTGCCGCCCGGAAAGTGTATGTTTCATCGGACGGAAGAAGGCGCTGTAGATTTCAAGCTCTGCAAATTTCTTTCCTGCCTGTTCTTCAGACAGACCGACAGTCCCCACTTCCGGCTGTGAAAACACCGCTGTGGCAATCATGTCATGGTCGGGTTTCGTCGGTTTGTCCTTGAAGACCGTATCAACCACGCACATGGATTCGTGAATGGCCACCGGCGTCAACTGAACGCGATTGGTAACATCGCCGACCGCGTAGATATTCTCAACATTGGTGCGCATATAATCATCGACGACAATCGCCCCTGCCCCATCCGTCCTCACGCCGGCCTTTTCCAGACCCAGACCGGATGTGTTTGGTTTGCGACCGATAGCCATCATCGCCTGATCGACCTTGAGGTTTTTCCCCTGCGACGTCGTGACATCGAGCCGGTTATCGGCAGAACGGACAACCTTGCTGATAACCTCACCACACAAGATGCGAATGCCCTTTTCTTCCATCGTCTGGTGAAGCGTGCGCCTGATATCATGATCAAAGTTTTTCAGCACTTCGACCCCGCGATAGATCAGGGTCGTCTCCACGCCAAGACCATGGAAAATATTGGCAAATTCCACGGCGATATAACCACCGCCCGCAATCAGAATGGATTTGGGCAATTCTTTCAGATCAAAAGCCTCATTCGAGGAAATCGTATATTCGAACCCCTTCAGCTCATCTGCAGCACTGGGGCGACCACCGACAGCCACCAGTATCTTGTCAGCCGAGACAACCTGATTTGTGCTCAAAATGCGCACATGATGGTTGTCGACCAATTCCGCACGGCTGTCGAATATCTCTGCGCCGGCATTGCTCAATCCTTTACGGTAAAGGCCTTCGAGCCGGGTGATTTCCTTGTCCTTGTTTGAAACCAGGACATTCCAGTCGAAATGCGATTCCTCGACCGACCAGCCATAGCCTGCCGCATCTTCAAATTGTTCGGAAAAATGTGATGCATAGACGAACAGTTTTTTGGGCACACACCCCCGGATAACGCATGTTCCGCCGTAACGGAATTCTTCGGCAATTGCCACCTTTTTGCCCAGGCCAGCGGCCAGGCGCGCCGCGCGAACACCACCCGATCCACCTCCAATTACAAAAAAATCATAGTCAAAGTCGGTCATGGTCTCGCCTTCTATCAATATTCAGTGGTGGCTTGCCCCGGCTCAGGTAGGGGCGCAGTAGCAAAAGAAAAGCCCGGAACGTGCCGGGCCATCTCAACAGATTTTGATGCCGGATATCTATTCGGCAGGCTTTGCCTCCGGAGCAACGTCCTGGCTTTCGGCGGGTGTCGTGCCAATGCGCGCGCGCAACAGCTTGTCAGTTTCGACTGACAGATCCCGGTTTACACCATTTGCCCAGATTTCAGCCGCCTGAAGCAATTGACGCGTCACGACCGGTCCGGTTTGCAGAAGTTTCTTTCCGGCGTCGCTGTTGTAAAAGGTCTCAATGGCGTCCAGCTCATCCTTCGTGAAATTTTTGGCATAAATGGTAGCCGCTTCGCGTTCGAGGTCGCCGCGTCTGCCAGCCATTTCTATGGCGGTCTCATCAACCGTCACAGAAATGATTTCCTGAAGGTTCGGTGCCGTTTGTATCAACGTCGTTTTCAATTGCTGAGCGGCAGCCGGCAAAATGTTATCGAAGCGATCGGTAGCACCAATGGCATCAATCGCCGCGCGAGCAGAAGCAAGATGCTCGGCTGTAGGCTCCTGCGCCCATGCCGGCATTGCGAGGTTAACTGCTAAAGTGGCAGCCAATGCCAATGTACAACGGCGGACGCTCATGGCCATGCTCATCTGTTTCATTGTTCGTGAATTCCTCTGCTATTCATAATTTTTATGCCGGATGAACCGGCTATGATCGCCTCAACAGCGACATTGAGAAAAAGTCCATGTTCGACAACCCCTGGGATTGCGTGCAGCGCGCAAGAAAGCGCTTCTGCATCCGGAATACGGCCAAAAGATGCATCGAGTATGAAATGGCCACCGTCCGTTTCAAACGGCATTGATCCATTCATACGCAGAACAATCGAACCGTCCAGCCCCATCGATTTTGTAGCGTTTTCGATCGCTATGCGCGTCGCAGCAAGACCAAACTTGTTCACCTCGATCGGCAGTGGAAATCGGCCAAGCGTCTCCACCACTTTGGAAGCATCGGCAATGACAATCATCTTCTCAGAGGCACAGGCAACAATTTTTTCACGCAACAATGCGCCGCCACCGCCTTTGATCAAACGCAAGTCCGCGTCGATTTCATCCGTCCCGTCTATGGTCAGGTCCAGCTCCGGCAATTCCTCCAGGGAATAGATCGGGACACCCAGCTCTACGCATAGCCCGGCTGTACGCTCAGATGTCGGAACGCCCTTGACCTCGAGTCCGGCGTCAATCTTTTCAGCAAGAAGCCGAACGAACTCATCCGCCGTACTTCCGGTTCCGATACCAAGACGCATTCCGGGTTGAACATGCTCCAGTGCAGCGCTCGCTGCCTGAATTTTAAGTTGTCGGGCGTCCATACGCCAATGGCTCCAAGAAAATTCTCCTGTGCGCTGTTACCATGGTGCGCCCGACAAGCAAAGTCGTATTTCTTGCCAAATCTGCTCCTGGTTACCGGGACGCTTAGCCGAAAACAGACAAACCGCCAAATCAGGTCAGGCATCAGGAAACCCATTTTACTGTCTTGCAAAAGCTGCCCCCCTGCCATAACCGAAAGAAACACCATCACCAACGATCGGAACCGCATGTCTACTCCACTGATCATCTTCGACCTGGACGGCACATTGCTGCATACTGCGCCAGACCTCATGGACAGCCTCAATCACACGATTGACTCCCTCGGCCTGAAGCCGGTGCACTACGACGACATGACGTTCCTGGTCGGCAGTGGTGCACGGGTGATGATATCACGGGCATTGGAATTGAGAGGGGCTTCGACTGCAGCGCATGACGAGGATCAGCTGTTTGACATATTCCTTGATCATTACAGCGCGTCCATGCCCGGCGCCTCGGCGCCCTTCCCCGGTTTGGCCGACGCATTGGCCAGAATAGGGACTGCCGGCATGTCCATGGCCGTTTGCACCAACAAGAATGAAGCCATGGCGCAAAGGCTGCTTGAGCTGACCGGTCTTCGTCCGCTTTTCGCAGCAGTCACAGGCGGTGATACCTTTGCTGTGCGAAAACCCGACGCAGGACATATTCTGGGAACAATCGAACGGGCCGGCGCCGATCGCTCATCGGCCATCATGATCGGCGATTCCATCAGCGATATCGCTGCGGCAAAAGCTGCTGGAATTCCCTCTATCGGAGTGCCGTTTGGATACACCGACACGCCGATTGAAGAACTCCACCCCGATCATATCATCGCCCACTACGATGAACTGACAGTGGAACTCCTTGAAAAGATGCTGACCGGCCGCTGAACGCGACCGGCATCAACTTCAAATAACAATATTTGAAGCTGGTCAGGCTTAACCCCGGCGCTTTTCCCGGGTCTTGGCAATGGCATCGTTGAGACGCTTGTCGCGGTCATACATGTCAGCGTAGTAGCCGACTGAGCCGTCTTCATTCGGCCAGGCGGTAAAATAGGACACATAGACCGGAATGTTACCGGGAACCGGTTCGGCCTTGTTGCGACCCTGCGCGATCTGCTGGGCGATATGTTCACGTGTCGACCCAAGAACAGCCGCTGCCATTCCGCGCGGATCATGCAGACGAATGCAACCATGGCTCAGCGCGCGGCTTTCGCGATTGAACAGGCTTTTGGATGGCGTGTCGTGCATATAGATCGCATGTTTGTTGGGGAACAGTATTTTCAGTTCGCCAAGCGCATTCCGGGCTCCGGGTGGCTGCCTTATGTCCACAGGAATTGATGCCGAACCGACGGAATGCCAATTGATATTTGTTGACGCGACGCGCCGTCCCTTGCGATCGGTCAATTCATAGCCCTGACGATCCAGATAGGAGGGATCCCTGCGCAATTGTGGCAACATTTCATTGACGATGATTGATCGTGGGACGCCCCAATAGGGGTTGTATTCAACGGTCTCTATCTCATCTTGAAAGAAATTTGTCTGGTTTGATTTCTTGCCAACGACCACCCGCATCGAAAGTTCATCGCGGTCATTGTTGATATAGGTCGCCTGATAGGCCGGCTGATTGATAAACACATGGCGCGAGCCCAGATTGCGTGGCAGCCAGCGCAGCCGCTCCATAGCCAGCACAATCATCTCTTTTTTGCTGGCCGTGGAAACATCCGTCAATTTGCTGATGGTATTGCGACCAACGATGCCATCTGCCGATAGACCATTTTCCTTCTGGAAATCCTTGACCATGGCAACCAGATCAGGGCTGTAGACATGTTGGCCATCCAAGCCGTATTCCATCAGGGTCACACCATGATCAACCAAAAGCTTGTCGGAGCCACGCTTGCGAATAGCCGCCACGACATTCTTCAGCTCCGGATTTTCTGCCCCCGGTTTCAGGAATGTTCCAGCGGCAATTTCGATCAGATTTTCCGCCTCGACTGCATTCAGTTCAGCAAGCTCAGTTGCAAGCGCCTTGAACTGGCGATTGTCAGGATTGCTGGCCACAAGAGCGGACCCGGCATCTTTTGCGGAAGCAATATTTTCCAACGCCGACACCAGATCGACATCCTTGCGCTTGAAGTCATGGTAGCCTGAAAGCCGGTTCGGATCGACACGGCCGCGGGTCGCGTCAAGAACATAGGAAAGCACCTGGGCGCTCATGTTCATTTCAAACAGCATCAGCGCGCGCTGTCGTTCCTCAAGCGCCGAAGAGTCATATTCACTGGCAGGCAATTCGACCCGATAGTCTGCTGCGGACAGACCGTAGGCATCTGCTTGGGAAAGCGCATCCAGAACGGCACCTGCGCGCTCATTGGCATCCGTTCCCTCAACCCAGACAAAGGAGGGGTTGGCAGTGTAATAGGCGATCAACGCCTCACCGACTTCACCCAGAGCATTCAGCTTTTCGCCCTGTAGATATTGCCGCGCCTCAACAAATGGATTTTCAACGGCGGGGCTTTCCATGGCTTCAACGACAGGCGCTGCCGTGCGCGCGGGCACGGTTGCGGATATGCCGGGCTCTGGCGCCATTGCCGGCTCTGGCGTCATTGCCGGCTCTGGCGTCATTGCCGGCTCTGGAGCCATTGCCGGTGTTTCCGCAACAGCCGTTGCCTCATCATCACCGACATCAACCATTTCATCAGGCTTTGTTGTCGTTGCGGCTTCCGACCGCACCTCAACATGTGCAGGCGATGCAGCCTCGGCAGCCATGACTTGCGTGGCCGATAGGTCATCTGCGCTGGCAAGTTCAATCCCCAGGGGGGGGACGCTGGGCGTGTCTTCGATATCGGCCAACGCCTCAACCGTCACCGCATCGGCAGATGTGACAGAAGCCGGTTTTGAAATCGAGGAGGTTACCTCCATTTCGACACCGGCATCCGTCGAATCCAAAGCTTCTTCGACATCAGAGCCAACCGGGATCTCTGGGAGGGCTGCTACGATCTTTGCGGGCGCGATCTCCATTTCAGCCAGAACCGTCAGGTCAACTGGCTTGAGAACGTCCGGTTTGTAATTGTAAAATTTCGGCGCACTGATTTTGGGTGCGGGCTGAGCAACCTGCTGCTGGCGCTGCATTTCCCGTTCCGGAAGTCGCTGGTCACGCGGCTTGTTGCCGAAAATGATCTCAAAAAGTGAGCGTTGTTGAGCATTTGCCGGTTCGGTCGTGGGCATCACCACACCTGCTGCCAACACACACGCAAGCGCAAACAAGCCTTTGCGCGTTCCAATTTTCCTGGTTGTCAAACCTGGCACCTCCGAGAAATTCCCACGATTCATGAATGATGTCTTCGCACCATATTGACCCATTGCTACGACTTGTTGCAGACAAAGTGCAAGAGTCGGCCGATCAATATTTGTAAAATACGACCAATTTCCTAAAAAATTGATCAACATTAATCAGTTTGAACGCATTTGCCGATCTGTCCGTGATCGATGGCAGAATCACTGCATAATCGACCATACCAAAATGACGAACAATCACGGCGCAGCAATACAACAGATCGTGGTCAAAAAAAGTCTGCGGCGCACCGCCACGACAGAATCTTTCCACTTTCAGCATCGCTGGGAATGGCACTGCAAGGCCTGGAACCCAAAGCCCCTGTACAAATCATTGTGATGATCTGCTTGCTCTGATGTTTGACCCTGATTTTAAGCCGTGATTTTTGGCCGTGATTTTTCCGGCATCTTCGCTTGATGACGCAAGCGGCAATAGTCACCCGGCAACGACCTCGAAGTACTGTGCGGTTGCAGTTATCACTTGATTATTCCTGAGAAGGCGCCTTGCCGCAAATATGGCAGTGAAAAGTCATGCTGGTGAAAAACCATAGGTAAGATTTGACCTGGAACGTGTTTAATTCCAAGAATGCGAAAATTCATGGGGACGGGACAGAACATATGATACGAAATCTGCGCATGCTTTCAGGAACTGTATTGCTGGTCTTCGTGACCGCGCATCTCCTGAACATGGCGTTCGGACTGCTGTCCCTAGACGCTGTCGAGACCGCGCGACGTTTCCTGACAGCCCCCTGGTCCCTTTTGCCATTAGCTCTGCTTTTGATGGCGGCGATGCTGGTACACGGCTTCCTCGGGCTGTTTTCCCTCTATAAACGCAACACCTTGCGCATGTCCGGATATGACCGCGTGCAACTCATCTCCGGCCTGCTGATCATTCCCCTGCTGGCTTCTCACATTGTGGGCATCGCAGCGGCAAAGAACCTCTTTGGTTTCGATCCGACCTATCGAATCATCCTGACATACTTCTGGCTTGATGCACCGCTGGAAGGGTTGCGGCAGGTCTTTGTCGTTGTCATTGCCTGGATTCACGGATGCATTGGCATGTTCAGCTGGATGCGCCTCAAGATCTGGTGGAACCGTGTGTCATGGTTCATATATCCGTTGGTCGTCGCCGTCCCGGTTCTGGCACTCTTGGGATTTGTGGAGGCAGGCAAGGACGTGATCGCCGAGCGGACCCTGGCAATTACGCAACAGATGAATACCGGTCCTTACGATGCGCCACAGCTTTCTGCAGCAGAAGAAATTGCACAACAGGAAGCCAATGCAGCGGCGGCAGACGTCAACCGTGAGAAGCTGGAATTTTCCAAACGCATCATGTGGAGCATCATATTCGTCTTTGCTTTCCTGTTGGTGCTGACGCTGTTGGCCCGGGCAATCCGCTTGCGCAAGGCACCCGATGCCATGACATTCATCCGGTACATGAAAGGCCCCGAAATCAACACGCAAGTTGGCAAGAGTCTGCTGGAAATTTCCCGCCTTCATGACCTGCCACACGCCAATCTGTGTCGCGGGAGGGGAAGATGCGGCACCTGCCGTGTTCGGGTCATTGAGGCGAGTCCTGCTCTGCCAGCTGCTGGAGAAATAGAACAGCAAACGCTTGACCGGCTTGATTGCGGCCCCGGGGTCCGTCTGGCCTGCCAGGTCGTACCAATGGCAGGGACACTCGCAATCGAACGCATTGTGCCTCCGGATATCATACCTGCAGACCTTTACAGTCCGAATCGATCTGATGGTGTGGCGTTGACACAATGGTCTGCGGAGGTTTCAGATGCTTGAACCAAAACGCAGGCTCGCCGCCATTGTGACCGCCGCTCTTTTGGCAGGTTTCATCACGCTGATGGGCCTCAATCCAGCGGACGCGCAATCGCCAACGGATTTGCTGGCACCGGAAGCACCAGCGGTCCTGGATGAAAGCCCCCCACCCTCTCCCAATGATATTCGTGAATTGCTACGACTGCTTTCCGATCAGTCCGTGATTGATTGGCTGAAAAGCGAAAGCGCCTCCTCGTCAGCGGATGGGTCGGATGGCGTGAATGCCGCCTCTGTGGGATTCCAGCAGGAGTTTTCCCATCGCGTTGATCTGACCCGCGCCCGTCTGTCAGAACTGGCTGTGAGCTGGCAAAACCTGCCCGCCACTCCATCCTTTGTTGCGGCAACCTGGCAATCACAAATGTCAGTGGATCAGACGTTGCGGAGCATCACCTACGTTCTGATTTTCCTGGTGGTGGGAAGTGGTCTTGAATGGCTCTACCGTCAATATACCCAGCACCTGCTGCTGGGTCTGGAAATGCGGCGACAGATCACCCTTTGGGGCAAATTTCAGGCAGCCGTCAAACGTGCCCTGCTGATTTTTGGCGGACTATTTGTCTTTTCCATAGGCGCGATGGGTACCTTCCTGAGCTTCGACTGGCCTGGCTTTGTTGATAATCTGGTTTTGAACCTGCTGTTGATTGTTATATCGGTACGCTGCGCATCCACCTTTTCCATGTTCCTGCTGGCACCCAGAGTGACGGCGCTTCGTCTTGTGCCGCTGTCCGGCGCCATCGCCCGGCCGCTGCACAATTGGATCGTCGTTCTTGCAACCGTTGCGACAATCGGAATGGCGACGTCGGATATCTTCTCACATCTGGCCGGATCGACCGATGCAATGGGAGCAGCCCTTGCCATCAGCGTTTGCGCGGCGGCAATCACCACTTTGCTGCTTATTGTGGCGATCTGGCACATGACGCCGATCATTCGCCGAAATGCCAAGACACCAACCGACCTCACCAAACGCCAGAGCCATTTCTGGCCCGGCTACCTGACCATACTGGCGCTTATGGCCCTGGCGCTCGGCATCATCAACGCCCGCGAACTGATGGAAACCGTCATCATCATCGGCCTCGTCTTTCCGACAATCCGTGTCGTCAACGATTGCATCGACCATCTGTTTTTTCTGTCGGAACATTCCAGCAGGAAAGGCATCGCTCAATCGGAGGAAACAGCTCTCGCGGCTGAGACCAGCGAGACAATCCCCGACGCCCAGCAATCTGTTGCAGAGCCATCTGAGTCGACAATTCCGGCCGCCACGCCCGAGGTTGAGAGTGGGCTTCCTGTTGTTGCAGCGGAAGACATGGACGACGTCGAACAGGTCAGTTCTCTCGAACTCTATCATCCCGTGGCACGGCGCCTGGCCCGGTTTGTCATCCTGATCGGCGCCACATTCCTGTTGCTGTCGAGTTGGGGCGGCAATCTTCTCAGTCTTTCTGAATCGCAGACCTATTCGGGCCGCCTGGTCGGCATCATTGCTGACGTGCTGACTGCCGTTCTCATTGCCGATCTTGTCTGGGTCTGGGCAAAATCAGCCATTGACCGCAGGCTGGCCAATTATGTTCCGCCGCAGGGAAGCGATGCCCCCGGCCCAGAGGCCCGCATGGCAACCTTGCTGCCGCTCCTGCGGGTCACGCTGATGGTCTTCCTGATTGTCATCGTCGCCCTGACCGTCCTGTCGTCCATGGGCATCAACATCGCGCCGCTGATTGCCGGCGCCGGAGTGCTGGGCATTGCCATAGGATTTGGCGCGCAGGCCCTGGTCAAGGATATTGTCTCGGGTATTTTCTTTCTCATCGATGATGCCTTTCGCATCGGTGAATATATTGAAGTTGGCGATTTGCGCGGTACGGTGGAATCGATGTCCATCCGCTCGCTGCGGGTGCGTCACCACCTGGGCGCAATACACACAATCCCCTTTGGCGAATTGTCCTCACTGACCAATTACAGCCGTGACTGGGTCATCATGCGGCTGGAATTCCGGGTGCCCTTCGACACAGACGTCAAACTGATCAAGAAGATCGTCAAGAAAATCGGCGCAGAACTTCAGGAAAACGAGGTCTACGGCCCCGGCATCCTCCAGACCCTGAAATCCCAGGGCGTGCGACGGATGGAAGAATTCAATATGGTCATCGGGGTGAAATTCATGGCCAAGCCGGGTGCCCAATGGCTGATCCGCCGCGATGCCTATCAAAAACTGCGCGATGCCTTCGAGGCAAGCGGTATCAGCTTCGCCCAACGCAATGTCACGGTCGAGGTGGTCAGCGACAAGGAACTGGATGCCGAAACCAAAAAGTCCATCGCTGGCGCTGCCCAACAGGCCGTGGAATCAGCCGCCGGCGTCCCGGCAGCCGCACCGGACGAACCGTAAGGACTTCCAATAGCTGTCAGCGCGCATCATGAAAAATCAGACCGAGCACATGCCGCTGGCCGCTGCGCACCCGGCTGACCCCATGGCGCATGCGCACCCGGTAGACGCCACGCGTGCCGCGAACAGGGCGCGCATTGACCGGAAAGATGACCGCCTGCCCCTGCGCAAGCGCTACAACCTCGGCCCGGGACTGCATGCGTGGACGCTGCTCCGTCAGGACAAATTCGCCGCCGGTAAAATCCCTTGCAGGGTCTGAGAGCAAAATCGCAATCTGCAGAGGAAACAGGTGGTCGCCATAGATATCCTGATGCAGGCAATTATAGTCCCCGGCCTGATATTTCAGCATCAGCGGAGTCGGCAGGCCCTGGCCAGCTTCGTGACATTGCCGCAGATAGTCTGCATGATCCGCCGGATAGGCACCCACCCGGCCCGTCATCTCCAGCCACTGATTGGCGATTGCAGCAAGATGGGGATAGAACGCGTGCCGCAAAGTGGCAATCAGATCGGGCAAGGGATAATTGAAATATTGGTACTCGCCGCGTCCAAAACCGTGACGCGCCATGACGACACGGCTGCGGAAGAACGCCTGCTGGTCATAGGCTTCTATCAGTGAATTGCATTCCTCAACTGAGAGCACCGGGCCAATCGTGGCTTGCCCCGTCGCATTCAGATCAGCGGCGATGGCATTCCAATCGAGGTCGACCATTGACTGTTCCGGCGCAGCCATTGGTGGCTGCACGTCAGACCTTGGCGCCAGGCCCGTCATGACGATGCCTCCCGGTTCAGCAACGCCTGCTTGCGCTCGATCCCCCACCGGTACCCGGACAGACTGCCATCGGTGCGAATGACCCGGTGGCAGGGTATAGCCACCGCAATCCGATTGGCGCCGCAAGCCTGCGCCACCGCACGAACGGCTTTGGGTTGCCCGATCGCGCAGGCGATATCCGTGTAGCTGGCCGTTTGTCCCGTCGGCACCTTGAGCAGAGCCTCCCAGACCCTTTGCTGAAAGGCGGTACCCTGAATGTCGAGCGGCAGGTCGAGAGTGCCTTTCGGTGCCTCGATGTGGCCGATAACGGTCGCAGCAAGCGTTTCAAACGCAGGGTCACCACCGATCAGTTCTGCATGGGGAAACTGGTCCTGCAACAGTTTCAACAGGTCGTCCGGGTCGTCTGCAAAGTTGATCGCACACACGCCCCTTTCCGTTGCCGCCACCAGAATACTGCCGAGCGTGCACTCGCCTATGGCGAATTTGATTGTCGCATCACGTCCGCCATCACGGTATTGCGTTGGGCGCATGCCCAACCGCCTGTCCGATTCCCCATAGAACCGGCTGCTGGCGTTGTAGCCCGCATCATAAATGGCCGCTGTCACCGACCCGCCCCTGACAAGTTCGCCGCGCATCCGCGCGGCGCGACAGGCCGCCGCATAGGCCTTTGGCGTTATGCCGGTCACCCGCTTGAACAAACGATGAAAATGAAACCGACTGACCCCTGCCTTGCTGGCCAGAGCCTCCAGGCTGGGCGGCTCTTCGCTGTTCTCGATCATCCGGCAGGCGGCGGCCACCAGTTCGGACTGCCTGTCGGCGGGTGATTGCTGGTCCGGCCTGCAGCGCTTGCAGGGCCGAAACCCAGCCCGCTCGGCATCCGAGCCTGCTGCAAAAAACGATACGTTTTTTCTCAGCGCCCGGCGCGATGAGCAGGAGGGACGGCAATAGACACCCGTTGTCTTGACGGCAAAAACAAATTGATCGTCAGCACGCCTATCGCGCTGTTCAACCGCCTTCCAGCATTCGTCCTCATTCATTGGCAGCAAGCTGTCCGTATCTGCAATCATCAACATCACCCGGTTCCTCTTTGCTCATATCATATTATCGATGATGGCATATTGTGATCCTTGGCATTTGCAGACACCCCGTCTCTTGCGCCCATATTCTGTTTTCGGTAATTCGGCACGGATAATCCGCAATTGCCTTATTACCGCACAATTGGATGCCTACACTTCATCAGATCGTGAACTGCATCCGGTGCAATTGCGTGTATGCTGATCATCATTGCAAACTGACAAGAGGAATACTCATGAAGGCTGAGAGCAAACTATTCATACTGCTGGTATCAGCAGGCATGGTTCTGGCAACGCCTGTTATGGCTGCTGGAGATGGAGGTTCAACGACCAATGCCAATACCTGTAAAAGCGGCATGGTATGGGACAAGAAAACAAAAAAATGTGTCAAACAGAGTTCAAGCCTTGATCAGGACAGTCTCTATGAGGCCGGTCGCGATCTTGCCTTGGCAGAACGCTATGAGGAAGCCATCAAGGTCTTGAGCCTTGCCTCCGCCGACAATGACAAACGCGTCTTGAACTATCTTGGTTATGCCAATCGCAAGCTCGGCCGCGTAGAAGTCGGCCTTGAATACTACCGCCAGGCTTTGGCACTTGATCCCGAATATACGCTTGTCAGGGAATATCTCGGCGAAGCCCTGTTGCAGCAGGGTGATCTGGACGGAGCACTCGCACAACTCGTGGAAATCAAGCGCCTTTGCAAGGGCCGCGGATGCAGCGAATATACCGATCTGGCAGGGCAGATCGCCGAATATGTGAAAAAGCAAAACAGCTGATTGCCCGATTGATGCATTAAAGCCGGGCGCTGCACAGGCCAGCGCCCGGCTTTTTGTTGCGGGTGCACCATTCGCTCCATTGCCCCGATTGCAATGAAACGCCGTTCGCATTACACCCGGCCACGTTCGCTGCCATCCCACGAAAGGTGTCATCCATGTCCGATATGCGTAACAAGGGGCTGTTCCCGCTCGAAGCAGATCAAACGCCCTACAAACAGCTCAGTTCCGATTATGTCGCCGTTGACAGCTTCCGCGGTGAAGATGTCCTGACGGTCGATCCGGAAGGCATAAGACTGCTGACTGAAGCCGCATTTGCCGACATCAACCATCTGCTGCGCCCCAACCACCTCAGGCAGCTTGCCGCCATTCTTGATGATCCCGAAGCAACGGACAATGATCGTTTCGTCGCTTATGATCTTTTGAAAAATGCCAATATCGCCGCAGGCGGTGTTCTGCCCATGTGCCAGGATACGGGAACGGCCATCATCATGGCCAAGAAGGGCCGCCGGGTGTGGACTGAAGGTGGCGACAGCAGCGCCATGGCCAAAGGCGTGCAAGACGCCTATGAAAAAAAGAACCTGCGCTATTCCCAGCTCGCCCCCATTGCGATGTTTGAAGAAAATAACACACGCAACAACCTTCCGGCGCAGATCGACATCTACCAGGAAGGCGAAGATTCCTACAATTTCCTGTTTGTCGCCAAGGGCGGCGGCTCGGCCAACAAGACCTTTCTATATCAGGGCACCCCGTCCCTTTTGACCCATGACCGCATGATCGAATTCCTCAAGGAAAAGATCCTGACACTTGGAACCGCCGCATGCCCACCCTACCATCTGGCAATTGTCATCGGCGGCACATCGGCTGAAATGACCCTCAAAACGGTCAAATTGGCCTCGACAAAATATCTTGACGAATTGCCGACCTCCGGCTCTGAAGACGGCCATGCCTTCCGGGACCTGGAGATGGAAGCCGAAGTTCACAAATTGACGCAGCAAATGGGCATTGGCGCCCAGTTCGGCGGCAAATATTTCTGTCACGACGTGCGGGTTATCAGACTGCCGCGCCATGGCGCATCGCTTCCCATCGGGCTTGGTGTTTCCTGTTCCGCAGACCGGCAGGCCAAGGGAAAAATCACCCGGGACGGCATTTTCCTGGAAGAACTGGAAGCCAATCCGGTCAAATACATGCCGGAAATCGACGAAAGCAAGCTGGAAGATGGTGTGGTCCATATCGACCTGAACCAGCCGATGAATCAGATTCTCAAGGAATTGAGCAAACACCCGGTAAAGACTCGCCTTTCTCTCAATGGCACGATCATCGTGGCGCGCGATTTGGCCCATGCGAAAATCCGGGCGCGGCTGGAAGCCGGCGAAGACATGCCGGAATATTTCAAGGACCATCCGGTCTATTATGCCGGTCCGGCAAAGACGCCGGAAGGCTATGCTTCCGGCTCTTTCGGGCCAACAACCGCCGGCCGCATGGACAGTTTCGTCGACCAGTTCCAGTCATTTGGCGGGTCCATGGTCATGCTGGCCAAGGGCAATCGTTCCAGAAGTGTGCGCGAAGCCTGTGCCCGCCATGGCGGCTTCTATCTTGGATCCATTGGCGGTCCGGCAGCCCGTCTGGCAAAGGATTGCATTCGAAAAGTCGAAGTGCTCGAGTATCCGGAACTCGGCATGGAAGCCATCTGGAAAATCGAAGTGGAAGACTTCCCGGCATTCATCGTCATCGATGACAAGGGCAATGACTTTTTCCAGGAGTTCAATCTGGGATGATGACTGACCTGCTGCCACCGGCTCTTGTTACGGCCTTTGAGCGGCAACAGCAGGCCTGCAGAGCGCTTGGGTCCGACTTCACAGCACTGGTTTGCCAGTCCATTGGCGAACTGGGGCTACCCGATTCCACAGTGCGCCAGACCATTGCCGGCTGGCCGGGAGACCCTTCCAGCCAGGGTGATTCTGTGCCTTTGCGGCTATGCGGCGCATTGCACGAACTGGTCATCACCCGATCTGACGAAGAACTGGCGAAAGCCTACCCTCCCCACAGCCATGGCATGACACCAAAGGATCTGCATCCGATCCTGTGCCGGGCGATTGATCGCCATCAGCGACGCATCTGCGCACGCCTGCAAAGCCCACCACAGACAAACGAAATCCGCCGCGCCGCTGCAATCTATGCCGGATTGAACCACATTGCGCGCAAGACGGATCTGCCTTTCGTGCTGTCGGAAGTCGGCGCCAGTGCCGGATTGAACCTGCTGCTTGATCAATTCAGCTACCGGTTTGGCCCGATTGCCTTCGGAAAAACGGATGCCCCGGTTCACCTTGAACCCGATTGGACGGGCCCGGTGCCGCCGCCCGCCGCCTTCACGATCGAAGAGCGACGCGGCTGCGATCTGTCCCCCTTTGATCTCGCGGATGCCGGCGACCGGGCACGCTTGCTCTCCTATGTCTGGCCTGATCAGCCTGACAGGCTGGAGCGCCTGCGCGCGGCGCTTTTTCTTGCCAAACAAACCCCATTTACTGTTGATGCCTGTGATGCAGTCCAATGGCTGGACATACGTCTGAAAACGCCACGCCCGGGCAAGGCCCATGTCATCTACCACACGATTGCATGGCAATACCTCGACGAAAGGGACAAGCAGGCGGGCCTGGAGATCATCGAGAATGCCGGCGCCAAATCCTGTGACGATGCACCATTGTTTGTGCTGGGAATGGAAGCCGATAATCAGCACCGAGGCGCTGCCTTGCGGCTTCGCTCCTGGCCGGGTGGCATGGATGAGCAATTGGGGCGAGTCGATTTTCACGGGCGCTGGATTGCATGGAACGCCGTGTCATGAAAAACTGGTACAAGATTATGGAAAGGTTTCTTAATCTATCATGTACCGCGCTGTCGAAGGGTGATTCGAGTATTGGCAGCCTTGAATGAAAACCAGGCAATCACGGATAGACATCAAAATGAAAACAATCATCATCGCATTTATCACGGCATGTTTTGCCGTGCTTTCCCTTGGCGCGCCGGCGCATGCCGAGCGTGACAACGACCGCAAGACACTGCTGCAAATCCTTTTTCCCCCGTCACCAGGCTACATGAATGGAAAACACAGATCCGACAAGTCGCCCATTCCACGCCGTGTGGTCCGCATGAAGGAAAACTATCCGGCAGGCACGATCGTCATCGATACGTCAGAACGTCGGCTCTACCACGTGATGGCCAATGGCAAGGCCATGAAATACGGCGTTGGTGTCGGACGTGACGGCTTTACCTGGAACGGTAAAAACAAGGTCAGCCGCAAAGCCGAATGGCCGGGCTGGACACCACCTGAAGTGATGCGCCGACGCGAAGCTGCCAAGGGGCGTAAACTGCCGGCCTACATGAAGGGCGGACCGAACAACCCGCTGGGTGCACGCGCCATCTATATCGGGTCAACGATTTACCGCATCCACGGCACCAATCAGCCCTGGACCATTGGCAAGGCCATGTCATCGGGATGCATCCGAATGGCCAATGATGACGTTCGGCACCTTTACGAGCGCGTAGACATCGGCACACGGGTTGTTGTGCGCAATTAGCCAATACACTGGCTGACAGCTCAGCGCCCAAAGCGCTGGCTGTGGCCCGGCGGACGGCATTCGATTATTACCACATGGTGTTTTCGGCGCGATCCTGCCAGGCATCATCGTAGGGCTTCCCACCAATGCGGCCCTGCGTCATCGACGCCAGAATATCCCCTGGCGTCGGCAATGTTTTCGGATCAACATGATTGTCCGGATTCCACAGATCAGAGCGCACCAGCGCCCTTGCACATTGAAAATAGATTTCTGTAATAGCAATGACCATGACGCTGCGCGGGGCCTTGCCCTTGACGCTGAAACTGTTCAGCAATTCGGCGTCAATACTGATGTGCGCACGCCCGTTGACGCGCAATGCATTGCCTGACCCCGGCACCAGAAACATCAGGGCGACGCGCGGATCACGAATGACGTTCCTGAGTGAATCAATCCGGTTGTTTCCGCGCCGGTCAGGCAACAAAAGTGTTTTGCTGTCCTGAATGCGCACAAATCCTTTCAAGTCCCCCCTTGGAGAACAATCCAGTCCCTCCGGGCCGACCGTGGCCAGGGCACAAAAGGGAGCTTCTGCAATAATCCGGGCGTAGGCCTCCGTCACATATTCAGCGACTTTCTCCAGGGAGGTGTCGCCCGGTGAGCCGTAAAGTACTTCCAGCTCCTCAACACTTTGAACGATCGTCATTAAATGGGCTCTCCAGCAATCCGCTCCCGGCTCCCGGCTCCCGGCACGTCCATCGCCAATCAGGCTGCCTTTTCTGCGTATTGCCGATTGGCAAATCCAACAATGGCTTGAACCACCTCCGGTGCCTTCAAGATACGTCGGTGACCATAGCCATCGGCCCACACAAGTTCAACATGCTTGCCAGCCGTCAAAAAAGCCTCCGCATTCGCCGCGGACACTTCCCGGTCCTCACGTGCATGGACAACGAGCGTGGGTATATTCAGCCTGTTCACCATATTTGTCCCCACAAAGTCTTTCAGCGGCCGACCGGTCACCTGCTCTACCTGACGGAACAGCGCATTTCGGCTTTGTTCGCGCAGGCCCAGCCAATCGGCAAACCATTGAAAAACTGCGGGAAGCGAATTGGGCGCTGAAATCAGAACCAGCCTGTCCGGCTTGCAGGCTGGCACGCCTTGCACGGAACCCATGGCTGCATTGACAAGCACCGCACCGCCAAAGGAATGACCGACCATCGTTGAAATCGGCCCGAACTGACGCCACACCGCATTCACGGCTTCGACGGCCAGAGCCATATTCAAAAGCCGTCCTGTCGATTGGCCATGGCCGGGCAAATCCAACGCCACGACGGCCTTTCCGGAACGCTGCAGAGCCTCGATAATGGGCAACATGTGCTCTGTCCGCGATCCCCATCCATGGGTGACAAGCACCAGTTCACTGCCCTGCCCGGACGGCGCAGCAAAATAACGGGCGGAAACAGCCCCTCTGGATATTGCCAGGATGAACTGACGCGCCCCCGCCATGGCAGGCTGAGCATCCTTGAGAACCTGGCGCGCCTTTTCGCTTGTTGCACGGCGCGTCGGCGTCGTGCTGAAAAGGCGAAAAGCCAACCGTCCGGCAAATTCGGGGGCCAGGCGATCAGAAATACCAAAAACCAGGTGGATGACCTTTTGCAACAATGATGTCATAGTCAGAATCCATTAGTAAGTTCAACCATGAACAATATTGTACAACTATGAACGAAAATCAAGTCCTGCCCTGGGAAAATCCGCGTTTCAAAAACTGGATCGCCGTGGCCAGAGCCAGTCAGCTCATTCATCAAAGGCTCGCAAAGGCGCTCGCGCCGCTGGACATCAAGGTTCCGCATCTGGATATTCTGGCCAATATCTATCGGTTTGAGGGGATCTCCCAACAGGACCTTGCGGATAAATTACTGGTCGGACGCTCGAATATCAGCATGCTTCTGCCGCAGATCGAAAAACGCGGACTGATGGAACGGCGCAGGGATGAAAGCGACAAACGGGTGTTGCGCCTTTATCTCACGGATCAGGGACGTGACGTGACCGGAAAAGCGCTGGCGATCGAAGTGGACCTGATCGAACACGTCATGTCGACAACCGGCATGGAAGAATGCAATCGGGTCGGAGAGACCATGAAGCGCATGATCAACAAGTTGGACGATTGGCAAAAATAGCCATCGGGTTTGAACCTCTACCGCGGTTTTTCTGACCTGTCGCGCGTCATCCCCTTGTCTGCCAGTTCCTGCAGGTAACCGGCCCAATGCTGTTCAAGATTGCTGCCAAGATCATACAGATAGGTCCATGTGAAGATGCCGGTGTCATGCATATCGTCAAACCTGATTTTCACCGCGTAGTTGCCGACCTGTTCGACCCCGATGATCTGCACATGACGCTTGCCGGGAACCGTTACCCGCTGTGCGGGAGAATGTCCCTGCACTTCCGCCGAGGGCGACATGACACGCAACGCTTCGGCGGGCAGTTCAAACGGCTTTTCCCCACCAAATGAAATGGTCAGGATCGACCGGTCTTTTGACACGCGAAGTTCTGAAGGGCGTTTGTCCTGACTGCTTGTCATGATGTAACCTGTTTGTTGGAAAGGCCGTCGATGGCTTTCGGTATCAAGGCGCCGAACTTTCCGCAACCCATTGTTGAGGATACCGTTGCGCCTGACCACAAGGGCGCGGACACAGAGCAAGACCATCACCTGATTTTCCCGACCAATAAGACCAACCCGACACCTCCGTTCCCCAATCGGGGAAGCTTTTGAAGGAAGCATATTGCATATGCACTTTGCACCTTGACGAAGCCAGTCAAGAGGGCGACATATTGGGTCAGTGTGATGCGCAATCAGAAGTCAGTGGATCTGCCTCACTTGACCCGGCATGGTGGAAACGCGCACAGTCGTTGACACAACAATAGGATGGGAGCGAGATACAATTGACAATCGACAGGAACCCTGCCCCGCCGATGATTGATCCCTTTGGCCGCGCCATCAATTACCTGCGGGTATCGGTGACGGATCGTTGCGATTTCCGCTGCACCTATTGCATGTCGGAGAACATGACGTTCCTGCCGAAAAAGGACCTGTTGACACTGGAAGAACTGGACAGGCTGTGCACGGTTTTTGTTGAAAAGGGCGTCAAGCGTCTGCGCCTGACCGGCGGCGAACCGTTGGTTCGCAAGAACATCATGCATTTCATCCGATCTCTGTCGCGCCATCTTCAATCGGGCCAGCTTGACGAGATCACCCTCACCACAAACGGATCACAATTGTCGCGTTTCGCCGATGAACTGGCCGATTGTGGCGTGCGTCGCATCAATGTTTCACTCGACACGCTGGATGCCGACAAATTCAGACGTATCACCCGTTGGGGGGATATCGACCGTGTCCATGCGGGCCTTGAAGCTGCCCGTCGGGCGGGTCTGAAGATCAAGATCAATACCGTTGCGCTGAAGGGATTCAATGATGTTGAAATTCCCGAAATCATGCGTTGGGCACACGGCCTGGGTATGGATATGACGGTTATCGAAACCATGCCGATGGGCGAAATTGATGAAGATCGGACAGATAATTATCTGCCTCTCTCCCTGCTTCGGGCCCAATTGGCGCAGCAATTCACGATGCAGGAGATTGCCTACAAGACAGGCGGTCCGGCCCGCTATGTGGAAATTGAACAAACCGGTGGTCGGTTGGGTTTCATCACGCCGATGACCCACAATTTCTGCGAAAGCTGCAACCGCGTTCGACTGACCTGTACAGGCACACTCTATATGTGTCTGGGCCAGGACGATGCGGCGGACCTGCGCAAACCTCTGCGTGATTCCGAAGGCAACGAATTGCTCGCCGCTGCCATCGACAACGCCATCCTGCGCAAACCCAAGGGCCATGACTTCATTATTGACCGCCGCAGCAGCAAACCTGCCGTAGCGCGCCACATGAGCGTAACCGGCGGATAGTGATGGACAACAATTACGAGCGGCTTATTCCTGCGATGGGCAGAAGCTGATGCTGCGCACGGCAAACATGCGCAGTGCCCTTTATATGTCATTTGCGATGTTCGGATTCACCTTCAATGACGCGTTCATGAAGAACCTGTCTGAAGATATGGGCATGGGACAGGCCATTTTCCTGCGTGGCATTTTTGCCTCTTCCTTGATCATTCTGATTGCTTACAAGAAGGGTGCCCTTCGACCATTGAGAACGGCACTTCAACCGATGCCTTTTCTGCGCACGGCGGGTGAGGCAATGGCAACGGTGTTCTTCCTGACTGCCCTCACCCAGATTCCACTGGCCAATGCATCGGCGATCATTCAAGCGCTTCCTCTGCTGGTCACCGTGGGAGCAGCTGTGTTTCTCAAGGAGGCCGTCGGCTGGAGGCGGTGGACCGCCATATTGATCGGATTCCTGGGCGTTCTGCTGGTGATCAGACCGGGTGCAGCGGGCTACACGCCCTATTCCCTCCTGGTTGTCGCTGCGGTGCTTTGCGCCGCAACGCGCGATCTGGCGACACGCGCGCTCCACAAGGATACCCCGTCGCTTTTCCTCTCGGTTCTGACCGCCTTGGCGGTGACCGCAACTGGCCTTGTCATGTGGGTTCTGGATGGCAGCGTGGCGCCGGTTGGCACCGTCCAGATCATCAAGATCGTGGCGGCGTCTCTTTTCATTCTTGTCGGATACCAATTTATTGTTCTGGCTGTGCGCGAAGGCGAAATCGCCTTTGTGGTCCCCTTCCGCTACACAGCCCTGCTCTGGTCAATTCTACTGGGAGTGATTATTTTTTCCGACTACCCGGACCCTCTCACCATTGCCGGAAGCACGATCATTGTTCTTACCGGAATTTATACCCTTTACCGTGAACACCGATCTATGACGAATATTTGATATGCATACTTACTCATAAACCATGGGGCGCGGCCTTAGTCCGGGCCTTCCAATCACCCAATTGACCGGATCCCAACTGGCACAGCCGCAAGAGGACATCAGACGTGCCTGAAAAAATACGATTTCTGGATAGAAAAACCCCGCCGCATATTGCAACATTGGTGATCATCACCGCGGCTGGCGCCCTGAACATGAACGTCGTCTTGCCCTCCCTGCCGGGCATAGCGGAATATTTTTCCGTGAGCTACAGCTATGTCCAATTGCTGATTTCAGCCTATCTGGCAGCAACGGCCGTGATGCAACTGCTGATAGGTCCTCTCTCGGATCGCTATGGCAGACGGCCGGTCATGCTTATCAGCCTGACTATTTTCCTCGCAGCGTCGATCCTGTGTATTTTTGCACCCAATTTTGAAATTCTGTTGCTCGGGCGGATGATACAGACGGTCGTCGTTTCCGGAATTGCGCTGTCACGCGCCGTCGTGCGCGATATGGTCGGCATGGAGGATGCGGCCAGCCTGATCGGTTATATTTCCATGGGAATGGCAGTTGTTCCGATGTTTGGACCGCTGATAGGCGGCGTCCTTGAAGAATTTTTTGGCTGGCAGGCAGCCTTTTTCGTGACTTTGATTTTTGGCACGTTTGTCTTTGTACTGGTGTTTTTTGACATGGGTGAAACCAACAAGGCGCGCAGCCGCAGCATCGGTGAGCAATTCAAGGCCTATCCCGAACTGTTCCGGTCACGACGTTTCTGGGGATATGCACTTTCAGCCGCTTTCACGTCAGGCGCGTTTTTCGCCTTCCTGGGTGGTGCCCCCTATATTTCCATCAATATGCTCGGGCTAAGCCCTTCCGAACTCGGTGCCTATTTCGCTCTGACCGCCATCGGTTATATGCTGGGAAATTACTTTTCCGGCCGATACTCAAAACGGATAGGAATCAATAGAATGATGTTGTTGGGCAACGTGGTTGCCGGTACAGGAATGATCATGGCGATCATCACCTTTGCCGCAGGCGCCACGCACCCGCTGGCATTTTTTGGTTTCATGGCCTTTGTCGGCCTTGGTAACGGTATCAGTCTGCCCAACGCAAATGCCGGCGTCGTCAGCGTTCGCCCGCACCTGGCGGGGTCTGCATCCGGACTTGGAGGGGCTTTGATGATTGGCGGCGGTGCAGCTTTATCAGTCTTGTCCGGCGCTGCGCTGGGTCCCGAAACTGGACCCTACCCGCTCTTGTGCATTATGCTTGTATCTTCAATTCTGGGAGCCTGTGCGGCTCTCTATGTCATGCGGGTGGCCAAACAGGCCGACCGCGAACTGGGTGAGACAGCGTAGTGCAGGTAACAAGATGAACAATCAGGGTTTTCTGCTGGGGCCCGATCCAGGCAATCCGCTGTTGTCGCGTGAAGTCGACGGTATTGATCACAACGGTGAAACAGTCACCACCCGTGTCGTCACCGAAAAGCCGCTGACACTCTATCTGAACCGCCAGGAAATCGTCACCATGATGACCATTGGCGATTACCCGGACCTGCTGGCAGTCGGCTACCTTCTCAATCAGAATATGCTGACAGCCGATGACCAGATCACGGCAATCGATTATGACGATGACCTTGAGGTTGTCGTTGTGCGCACCAAGCGCGAGACCGACTACGAGGAAAAACTGCAAAAGAAGGTGCGCACGTCCGGATGCGCCCAGGGAACGGTCTTCGGAGATGTGATGGAAGGCGTGGAATCCATTCACCTCAACCCCGATGCGACCATCAGGACCTCCTGGCTCTATAGCCTGACAAAGGCCATCAACACTGCACCATCACTCTACCTTGAAGCCGGCGCCATTCACGGCTGCGTGCTGTGTCAGGACGACAGGCCTCTGGTCTATATGGAAGATGTCGGACGCCACAATGCGGTCGACAAGATTGCCGGATGGATGTTCATGAACAAGGTTCGGCCGGAAGACAAGATTTTCTACACCACCGGCCGGCTGACCTCCGAGATGGTTATCAAGACGGCCATGATGGGAATTCCCATCCTGATATCCCGGTCAGGTTTTACCGCTTGGGGCGTTGATCTGGCGCGCACGGTCGGCCTCACGCTTATTGGCCGGGCCCGGGGCAAACGGTTTGTGGTGCTTGCCGGGCAGGATCGCGTGGTCTTTGACATCAGCCCGGATCAGGTTGGCGACGAGGATACCAACCGCAAGAGCGGTTCGAAAGGCAAGTCTGCATGAGCCCTGAAGCGGATAGCATCATCGGCTGTATCCTTGCAGGCGGGCAATCCCGCCGTATGGGCGGCGGCGACAAGACATTGTTGAAACTGCAGGACAAATCCATGCTTGCCCTGGTCAAAGACCGGCTGCAGCTGCAGGTGCCTGAACTGATCCTCAATGCCAATGGCGATCCCGGGCGGTTTGCCGCCATTGGCCTGCCGGTGATCGAAGACAGCATCAAGGGCTTTGCCGGACCATTGGCCGGTGTTGTAGCCGGCCTGCAATGGGCGCGGCAGCACAGGCCGGCATGCACCCATGTCGTGACAGCCGCTGCCGACACGCCGTTTTTCCCCAAAGACCTGGTGGAACGGTTTTTGTCGATCAAGCCGCTTGCCTCCAACACGATTGTCATGGCCACATCCATGGGGCACCGCCATCCGGTCTTCGGATTGTGGCCGGTTGCCCTGCATGCGGATCTCGAACAATGGCTCGCCAAAACCGATACATACAAAGTGCTGGCCTGGGCGCGCGATCATGACCTGCAGTTCGTGGACTTCGCAGCCATTGACGGCCCGAGCGGTGCAATCGACCCATTTTTCAATGCCAACACGCCTGAGGATTTTGCCATAGCCACAGAACTTGTGATCCAGCTCGGAGCAGATGACGCACCGGAGGAATACAGGTGAAGCAGAAGGTCTTTGGTTTCACCGGATGGAAAAACTCCGGCAAGACCGGTGTGACGGTTCGCATCGTTGAAGAATTGACAAGACGTGGCTGGCGCATATCGACAATCAAGCACGCCCACCACGCTTTCGACATCGACCATGAAGGCACCGACAGCTTTCGACACCGCGAAGCTGGCGCAACGGAAGTCGCCATTGTCTCCGGCAATCGATGGGCGCTGATGCATGAACTCCGGGACGAAAGCGAACCGGATTTCGAAACTGTCATTGCGCGGCTTGCGCCCTGCGATCTGGTTATCGTGGAAGGCTACAAGGCCGAAGGCCATGACAAGCTGGAAACCCGACGCATCGGCTCTGGCAGCCGAGAGCCGCTGGCACCCGACAATCCGAGCGTCGTTGCCATTGCAGCCGATCACCCGGTGGATCCAGAAGGTTTGCCACTCTTTGACCTGGATGACACCAGTGCTATCGCCGATTTCATCGAAATCCACACAGGCCTGGTTGATAAAGGCAAGCCATGACTTTGAAACCGCACCTGATTGATGATTGTTTTCTGCACGACAAGGACCGTCTGCGCCATGACGATGTGATCTCCCTGTTGCTTTCACGGTTGAATGTCATTGTGGGAACGCAAGAGGTGCCGCTGCACGCCGCACTTGAACGCCATCTTGCCGATACAATCACAGCGCCGCGCAATGTCCCCCTGCACGACAACAGTGCTGTCGACGGATATGCATTTGCCCACGGGGAATATCTGCAAAGGCCAGCGCTTGTTATCAATCAGAGAATCGCCGCCGGGGATGCCATACCGGGCAATCTGCCGTCCGGGGCGGCTGCGCGCATCTTCACCGGCGCCATGATGCCGCCCAATGCCGATACCGTTGCGATGCAGGAAGATTGCGTGCTTTCACAGGATGGACTGTCAGTCGAGATACCTGCAGGGCTGCGCGCCGGGGCAAACCGGCGCAGGGCCGGTGAAGACCTGCAAACGGGAGACGTGCTGTTTTCCGCCGGGCAATTGCTGCGCCCGCAGGATGTCGCAGCACTGGCATCGGTGGGTGTGGCCAAGGTTCCGGTCTTTCAAAAATTGCGCGTTGCACTTGTCTCCACCGGCAATGAAATCGTGCGCCCGGATGCAGCGGATGCCTTGTCGATGGGGCAGGTATTTGATTCCAATCATTACATGCTTGCTGCTCTGTGTCAGAACCTGCCGGTCGAACTGGTTGATCTGGGAGTGCTCGAAGACAAGGCGGATGTGATCGAACACAGGCTTTCAAAGGCCGCAAAAGAGTATGACATCATCCTGGCAACCGGCGGCGCTTCCCGGGGAGAGGAAGACCATATTGTCAGAACCATCGACCGCCTTGGAACACGCCATTTGTGGCAAATTGCCATAAAACCAGGTCGTCCGATGTCCTTCGGACAGATTGGAGATTGTGTCTTTCTCGGATTGCCGGGCAATCCGGTGGCGGCCTTTATCTGCTTCCTGCTGTATTGCCAGCCGGCAATCAGGATGCTCGCAGGTGGAACCTACCGGAAACCAAGACGCTATCCGATAATTGCAGGTTTTCAGATCGAAGCGAAAAAGGCCGACAGAAGGGAGTTCCTCAGAGGCTGGCTGGAACGCGATCCCGATGGACAAATGGTTGCCAGAAAATTTGATCGGGATGGCTCGGGCCTGATATCCGGACTGCGCCAGGCTGATGGCCTGATCGAACTGCCGGAAGAAACCCGGACCGTGCGCCCCGGCGATACAATAAGCTATATTCCCTTTTCCGAATTCGGCATTTGCGCCGGCTGAGCGATGCCGCTTGGCGCGCCCTCCGGCGTTCGCAGCACGGTACAAATCAAATGGCCGACAACCAAGGTTTTATAACGCAAAGCCAGCGATATTTATGGTTGCATTTCAATTGGAAACAATGGGACTATTATTGCACGGGCGTGACAAATGGACCGACGAAACTCTGTCGGCCTGAACACCTGAATGAAGAAAACTCAATGGAAGGCACACCATGAAGATCACAAGATATCTCCCCCTCGCAGCAACAGCTATTGCGTTGACGATCAGCCTGGGTGCTGCACAGGCAGAGATCAAATCCCTCAAGATTGGCACAGAGGGCGCCTATCCTCCTTTCAACAACCTGACAACAGACGGGCAACTTGTCGGCTTCGATATCGATATTGCCAAAGCGCTTTGTGAAGAAATGAAGGTTGATTGCGAATTCGTCACGAATGACTGGGAAGGCATGATCCCCTCTTTGATCAGTGGGAAATTTGATGCGATCATCGCCTCGATGTCGATTACCGAAGAGCGCAAGCAGAAGGTGGATTTCAGCAATAAATATTACAACACGCCGCCAGCAATTGCCGTGCCCAAGGATTCCGACATAACGGAAGCAACAGACGCGGCTCTCGACGGAAAGGTTATTGGCGCACAGGGATCAACAACACACTCGAATTATGCGGAAGAAAAACTGCCATCAGCAGAAGTCCGCCTCTACCCATCCCCTGATGAATACAAGCTGGACATTGTCAGCGGTCGCGTGGACGGCGTCATCGATGATGTGATCGTGCTGCTGGACTGGCTGAAAACCGACGATGGTGCCTGCTGCAAAATCCTTGGCGTATTGACGCCTGACCCGGTGATCAATGGCGAAGGAGCCGGCATTGCAATCCGCAAAGGCGAGACCGAATTGCGCGATATGCTGAACACGGCCATCGCCGCCATTCGGGCAAATGGAAAGTATCAGGAAATCAACGATAAATATTTCGAAGTCGATGTTTACGG
>TARA_R110000751_G_scaffold4227_1_pt1 | contig 39694 bp, 41 predicted proteins | sample TARA_R110000751 | Tara Oceans TARA_R110000751 (sample SAMEA4398001) | marine metagenome | biome: Polar Biome; feature: [MES] marine water layer (ENVO:01000295) within the mesopelagic zone...; material: water (ENVO:00002006), including particulate matter (ENVO:01000060) such as...... | reverse complement strand
CTGAAACCTGAAACCTGAAACCTGAAACCTGAAACCTGAAACTTGTAACTGGTAACTTTTTTTACGCTTCAACAAGTTCACAATTCCACAATCTAATCCCTCACCCTGACCTTTTGCTTATATCTTCAGTTTGTGTGTTCGCCGAGACAGGAGACGAATGTATCAAGATTTGTTTCAACAAAGGGATCTCCGCATCCCGTATCCCTCTCCAAAATATCTTAATTTTACTATAAATCTCCTACGCCTTCCACTTCTTATGTTTATTTTTGAAAAAAACCAAAAGTATTACATTATGAAAAAACTTATTTTAGGCCTTTTCCTTGGATTAACCTTCTTATTTACATCTTGCGGAGAAAACAAAAACACTGATGTTGTTGAATCAGGAACCTACCAAGGTGTAGCAGAAGAAGTAGAGCCGGGTGAAAAGGAAATCTATGTTAGAACGGCAGACGATAAACTTATTGAGCTTTACTTCACTAACGCAACTCAACTAATGACTTCCGATGGCCAAACTACTAATTTTGAATCCTTAAAAGAAAATGGAAAAGTAGAGGTTACCGTAACCAAGGAAGGAAATAAAAACGTTCCCGTATCGGTCAAGATACTGGATTAATTATTGATGATGTTATTGGCTCCGGAAATTCCCTCTATCTGGAGAGAGGAAGTTTGGCATGCACTATCGGTACACTTACCCATAGCTACCTTGTTTTTGGCCTCTCTTACGGCCATGGTTTATGGGGTATGTAGTTCCACCCATCGTTTGTTTCTCGGAAAACTCGTTATGGTACTATTGGCCATTGGGGTTATATCCGGTTGGGCAGCTATCTATACGGGGGAAATTGCGTATTCCGTTGAGGTAAGAAAAATATGTGATCCAAAAGTGCTGCAGGAGCATTCATGGTGGGCCTATGCCACCCTCTTTGCCTATTCGGGCGCTTTGGGTTTAATTATGATTAAAGTTTTTTCCCCCAGCACTTTTCCAAAATTTATAAAATTTGGAGTACTTATTTTACTTATCGCGGCTCTGGGAGGCTTAATCTATACTGGTCACCTTGGGGCAAGTTTGGTCTATCAACAGGGTGCGGGTACTTATAAACCTTCAGCAGATTGTGCTGAATTTGTTAAATAAATAGCAGTGGAGTCTGCAACAGTCAAAGCGGCAATTAAGGCATCCTATTTCAGTATAGTAGGTAATGTACTCTTGGCGGCAATTAAATTGGTCTCAGGCTTCTTGGGAAATTCCTATGCATTGATAGCAGATGGCATTGAATCTACCACCGATGTATTTTCCTCTTTGTTTGTACTTTTCGGTATCAAATATGCCCAGCGCCCTCCAGACGAAAACCATCCCTACGGTCATTCCCGCATAGAGCCCCTGATTACCTTTGTGGTTGTAGCTTTTTTGGTTACTTCAGCTACTGTAATCGCCTATGAAAGTATTATTAACATCCAAACCCCACACAAAATTCCGGAAACTTGGACCCTTATTGTACTCGGACTTATCATTTTGTGGAAGGAAGGCTCTTACCGATATGTACTGAACAAGAGCAAACTTACCAACAGCTCCTCCCTAAAGGCAGATGCCTGGCACCACAGAAGCGATGCTATTACTTCCGTTATGGCCTTTCTGGGCATTTCAATCGCCTTAATTTTTGGAAAAGGCTATGAAACGGCCGATGATTGGGCTGCACTCCTGGCCTCGGGCTTTATTCTTTATAATAGCTACCTTATCTTTAGACCAGCCTTGGGAGAGATTATGGACGAACATATTTATGACGATCTCTTGGAAGAGATACGGGAAGAATCCATGAAGGTGAAAGGGATAAAAGGAACCGAGAAGTGTTTTATTAGAAAAGCAGGAATGGAATATCATGTGGATCTGCATGCGATTGTGGATGGGGAGATTCCGGTTCGGGAAGGCCATGAATTATCGCATAAGCTGAAGGACCATCTGCGCAAAGAAATTCCCAATTTAGGTCATGTGCTTATTCACATTGAGCCAACAGATTACGAACACTAAATATTGTTCCCCTCAAATCTGTTCAAAGGCGCCAACTTGAATGCGGTGGAAACCCTTACTGCAAGTTGTGGGAAGGTGACAGTTTATTTAGAAAATTCAGGGTCATATTAGCAAATTCCAAATTCCAAATCCCAAATCCCGAATCCCGAATCAACAAATCCCGAATCAACGAATCCCGAATCCCGAATCCCGAATCCCAAATCAACGAATCCCGAATTAACGAATCCCGAATCAACAAATCCCGAATCAACGATTCCCCAATCCCGATTAAACGATTAAACAATTCAACAATCTAACCACTCGATTACGGGCTAATGGATAGCCCAAGACCGACAACAGACAACCGAAAACCCCAAAAGTAGCTTGATAGTAGGAGTATGGTAGCTTAAACGTACCATTAACGTAGCTTAAACGTAGCATTAACCATACATTCAACCCCCTTGAACCATACATTAGCTCACTTCGAACTATACATGGGCTCACATCGAACCATACATTAGCTACCTTCTATGCTCTGGGGTACTTTATAAAAGCTATAGGCGATAAGCTTTAGGCTGTAGGCGTTAAAGAGTGTTCAGTGTTCAGTGGTCAGGGGTCCGTCTCACTTCTCACGCATAACACTTATTGCTTATTAAGCAATTTTTCCAAACGTGCCATCATCTCGTCTTTTTCCTTTAACATACGTTCGTAAAGGGCGATTTTTTCTTCGTGAACTTTGATTAACTGTTCAAGTGGATTAATTGTAGAATTATAAAAGACAGATGCAGGCTGGCTACAGTTGTCGAAAGTATTAGAAATTATATTAATAGCCTGTTCCTCATCAAAATTTTTAAACGCCTCCGCGGGAATGTGCAGCACCTCAGAGATCTGTTCCAAAAGGGGCGTATCAATAGTTTCCTTCTGTTCCAGTAATGATATTTTCTTTTGATTCCAGTCCTCCCCAAGTTCATAGGCCAAGGCTTCCTGCTTAATGCCCAGCATTTCACGAAAACGTTTTACGTTGCGGCCTTGGTGTATTTTTTGTTCCATTTTTATTGGTTTTATGCTTAAGACTATACGCTAAAGGCTAGCTTATTTTCAAATTTAAAACTTATTTTAATATTACATGGCATTTGGGATTCTAAAATATCCTTTTAAAAGGTATAAATTATACTTTAAGGGTCTCGATACAAATTTTAATAAGGCTGGCGCCTCATTAAAATTCACTCGACCTGACATTGAGGTACATCTTTCAGTTCGAGTGTTTTGTGTGAAGCGCAGCGGAACAAAAAAGCCTGTGCTGAGCTTAGCGAAGTATATCGAGAACGGCTTCTGAACCGTAACCCACCATAGAGTCTCGTTATAAATTTGAATCCGCTATCGCTCCCTCACATTCACTCGACCTCACATTCTTATATCTGTCAAATCGAGTATTCGCGGAGGCACGAGTTGGACGTATTGAGAAGATGTTCAACTGAAGAAACCATAGACACTAAAATTCAAATTCAAGTTTTCCAATACGATTCCCTAATTAAGGTTTCGCATTTTCCTTTAAGTTTAGAACTCTATAGCGATAGAAAATATTTCATTTTCCCAAATTAACAAAAGATTCACTCAGTGTAACAAAAAATTATTCTAAATTAGATAATATAGTTGTATTTGTACTATTTGGTTATGGTACGCAATTCCGAAAAAAATGAAAATTAAATTGATCGTTACAGTAGTTTGTATATTTTGGGGCTCCCTATCCATGGCACAAGATATTCAAGGGAAATGGAAAACATTTAATAAGCATACAGGGGAAGTGCGTAGCATTATAGAAGTTTTTGAAAAAGACCAAAAAATATATGGGCGGGTATTCCAAATCATGGATCCTGAGGACAAAGACAATCTATGTACAGCATGCGAGGGTGCAGATAAGAACAAAAAAATTGAAGGTCTCGTTTTAATTAAGAACTTTAAAAAGGAAGGGGACGAATATGTGGACGGCACCATCACCAATCCAGACAATGGTAAAGTATATGATTCCAAACTCTGGCTAGATAATGAAAATCCCAATATTCTGCATGTACGAGGATATATCGGAATTTTTTATAAAACGATGGAGTGGGAGCGTTTAAAGGCTATGTAATTTTGTGGGTTATGTAGGGGAAAACTTTTGGGTTGATTATATTTTCCGCTGGATTAAATATTTCGTAAATCCCAAACTCCAAATCCAGATTAACCGATTCACGCTTCACGCTTCACGATTCACTATTCACTATTCACTATTCACGCTTCACAACCCACAACCGAAAACCGACAACAGTTAAACCAAATTCCCTATCTTAGCCCCCAAGAAAAAAACCCGCTCCCCAAACCCCATGGAACTGGAAACCAAAGTCTATCAAAAAGAGAACAACCTTCGTATAGGTAAGTTGCTGAAAGAGAGCTTGGCCGACATTGGCCGGTCGCGGTTTTTATCGTTTCAATTAGCTAAGCGCGACATACAGGCACAGTACCGCCAAAGCTATCTGGGTATTATTTGGGCCTTTGTAACCCCGCTTGCCACTGCCTTTGTTTGGATATTTTTGAATAATTCAGGAACGGTACGGGTTACCGATACCGGTATTCCATATCCCGTATATGCCTTTTCGGGTACTTTGCTGTGGTCCATCATTACCGAATCAATTAACTCACCAATGACCAGTACTAACAGCGCTAAGTCCATCCTGTCAAAAATCAACTTCCCTAAGGAAGCATTAGTAGTTTCCGGGGTTTATAAACTACTGTTCAATAGCTCAATAAAAGTCCTGTTGTTACTGGTGTTTATTTTCTTTTTTGGGGTAGGTTTTCATTGGACCTTATTGCTGTTTCCCCTTGCTATTTTAGGAGGGGTTTTGTTCGGTACCACGCTTGGGTTGTTTATCACTCCGCTGGGTATGCTTTATAAGGACATTGGCCGTATGATTGGCTTTGGGCTCACTTTTTTAATGTACGTAACTCCAGTAGTTTATGCTATCCCCAAAACCGGAATTATGAAAACCGTAATGGAATTAAACCCCTTTACCCCCATCATTTTGACCGCCCGCGATTTGGCAGTAGGCATGCCCCCGGCACATCTCACCTATTTTTTAATAGTAATCGCTTGTTGCATCCCCCTGTTTTTTATTGCTTTGTTGTTCTATAGAATTTCAATCCCTATTTTGGTGGAGCGGATGAGTGCATGAGTTGCTGGGTGCTGGGTGCGGATTACAGTTGAAAATTGAACATTTAGCTATGAGGTATGAGGTATGAGGTGTGAGGTGTGAGGTGTGAGGTTTGAGGATGAATAACCCTTAACACATAACCCTTAACAAATAACTCAATAACTCAATAACCTAGTAACCCCAACTATGAAACAATAAACCATAAACAATAAACAAGAAACATTGACCCCCGAAACCCTAATAAAAGTAGAAAACCTCTCCAAAAAGTTCTGCAAAGACCTTAAGACCAGCCTGTGGTATGGCGTAAAAGATTTGGCCTCGGGTTTAAGTGGCAATAAAAATGACAGGGAACTGCGCCCCAAGGAGTTTTGGGCGGTAAAGGATATTAGTTTTGAGCTGCGCCGTGGGGAATGTCTGGGCCTTATAGGCCACAACGGTGCCGGAAAATCTACCCTGCTTAAAATACTGAACGGACTTATTAATCCAGATGCCGGGAAGGTAACCATAAAGGGTAGGGTTGGCGCTTTGATAGAGTTGGGGGCAGGCTTTAACCCCATCCTGAGCGGCCGTGAAAACATTTATAACAACGGTGCCATATTAGGTTTTACCCGAAAGGAGATTGATCAAAAGGTAGAAGAAATAATAGACTTCGCTGAAATACGCGAGTTTATTGATATGCCCGTGCAGAATTACAGCAGCGGAATGAAGGTACGCCTGGGCTTTGCCGTGGCGGCCCAGATGCAGCCCGATGTTTTGATTATTGATGAGGTGCTTGCGGTAGGGGATTTGGGTTTTGTATTAAAATGTTTTAAAACCATTGATACAATTTTGCCTAAAACAGCCATTGTGTTTGTTTCCCACTCTATGCCTATGGTTTCTCGGATTTGTAATCAGATTATTTTAATGGACAGAGGAGAGGCTGTTTTTCAAGGAGATGATGTAGGCAAAGCAATCGATAAATATTATACTCGCTTTGCCGATAATGATAACAATGTAATATTTGATGATGGGAGTATTGCATTTGAAAGCGTGGAAATATTAGATGCAAAAGCAGTTGATAAAAATATTGCCCAGATAGATTGGGGAAGTCATTTTAAACTGAAATTTAGGTTTATAAAACATTCCCTAAAAGAAACTCCAGCATTTTATATATCTATTTACGATAAGGAACAACGCCCAGTTGCTATTTTGGAGCCGAATATTGAAGAATTGAGTTCAGCCAATGATGTAGATTTAATTGAATTTATTGTTGAGCATAGTAATTTACAACTATCAAAAGGAATATATTCCCTAAATATTGTTGTTTCAAAAATAGCCAATAACGAACCACTTCTTAGGATGAATGGAATATTGTCCTTTCAAGTGCTCCACCACATAGATACCTGGCCTCCATTTTTATTAAAGTCTTCCTATCAATCTATTTAATTATATGCTGTTTAAAAATAAAAAACCCAAAATATTTAGTATAGGTCTTAATAAAACGGGAACTACAACGCTTGAAAAAATCCTAAAAGACTTCAATTATAAATTGGGTAATCAAATCAGAGGAGAGTTATTGTTTAATGATTGGTACAGAAGAGATTTTAAATCTACCATTTCGCTTTCCAAAACAGCAGATGCCTTTCAGGATGCACCCTTTTCGTTTCCTTTTACCTTTATCGCCTTGGATCAGTATTTTCCCAACTCGAAATTTATTTTAACTGTTCGTGATTCGCCGGAGCAATGGTACAATTCCTTGATAAAATTTCATTCCAAGCTTTGGGCCGATGGAATAAACCCACCTACTTCTCTGGATTTAAAAAATGCCAAATATCGATACAAGGGTTTTGCCTATGAGGTGCATAAACTAATTTTCAAAACCCCTGATGAGGATCTTTATAATAAAGAAATATTACTGGATTATTATAACAATCACAATTACCAAGTCATAGAATACTTTCGGAGCAGGCCAGAGAAATTGCTAGTTATTAATGTTTCCAATGATAATGATTATCTTCGGCTTTGTGAATTCTTGAAAAAGAAACCATTACATAAAACCTTTCCTTGGGAGAACAAAACCGCCCAGAATAAATGATAAACGTAACCAAAACTTTTTTACCACCTCAAGCAGAATACAATGCCGTTTTAAAGCGCGCGTGGGATGCGGGTTGGATTACCAATAGAGGGGCTTTGGTACTGGAACTGGAGGAAGAGTTAAAGACATATCTTAAAGTACCCAATATTATTGCAATGACCAATGGCACTTTGCCGTTGCAGATAGCCATAAAGGCATTGGGGTTAAAGAGTGAAATAATTACTACCCCCTTTAGTTATGTGGCCACTACAAGCAGCATAGTTTGGGAGGGATGCAACCCAATTTTTGTAGATATACATCCAGAATATCTTACAATTGACGAAACCAAAGTTGAAGCTGCCATTACCTCAAAAACAACGGGAATTTTGGCAACCCATATTTTTGGCAATCCTTGTAATGTTGAGGTTATTGATAAAATTGCAAAAAAGCACAATCTAAAAGTTATTTACGATGCTGCACATTGTTTTGGGGTAACCTATAAAGGGAAAAGTATTTTTGAATATGGCGATATAAGTACCTGTAGCTTTCACGCTACCAAAGTATTCCATACAGGAGAAGGCGGAGCATTATTTACGGGCTCTGATGAGCTAAACGATAAATTATTTTATCACCATAATTTTGGGCATTATGGGCCAGAGGTTTTTCAGGGAGTGGGGATAAATGCTAAAATGAGTGAACTTCAGGCAGCAATGGGGCTTGCGGTATTGCCGTATATGCAAAAAATTCTCGAGGCAAGAAAAAGAGTTGCCGAATTATACAAAAATAATTTGGGAGGTGTTTCCGCCTTGAAGTTGAGGGAAGATACGCAATGGAATTACTCATATTATCCTGTGTTGTTTAAGAATGAAGCACAATTACTTTCCATACAGAAATTATTGAATAAAGAAAATATCTTTCCACGACGTTATTTTTACCCCAGTTTGAACCTTTTGCCTTATGCCGATAAAAAATCGTGTCCCATATCGGAAAACATCGCTTCGCGGGTACTCTGTCTCCCCTTATATCACAATCTTTCGGAAGCTGAAGTTTTAAAAACATGTAATATTATAAATGAGGGCTTATGAAATACCCACGAACAATTTACAACTCCTTTAAAGATTTATATTTAGGTATTTCATTCTTGTGCAGAGCTCGGTCGAAGCATTCCTATCTCTCAAATATTTTATACAGATGAAAATTGCAATCATGCAACCTTACCTTTTTCCTTACCTCGGGTATTTTCAGCTTATTAATGCGGTAGATACCTTTGTGGGCTATGACGATGTAAATTATATTAAGGGCGGATGGATAAACAGGAATAATTTATTGGTACAGGGAAAACCCAGTCTGTTTACTATTTCCTTGGAAAGCCCCAGTTCGTTCACGCCAATCTCCGAAACAAAAATTGATAGCAGGAAATTTGCGCTCCACAAAAAAAAGCTTCTTAAAACAATCACACAGTCCTATAAAAAAGCACCCTTTTATAAAGAGATCTATCCGCTACTTGAAGATTTTATTACAACCAACAATAGCTTATATATAGCTGATTTTGCGCTTGACAGTGTTATGTTAATCTCCAATTATCTGGATATCAATACCACCTTCAAAAAGAGCTCCGTGGACTATCCAGATTCCAAAGGGTTGGAAAAAACTACTCGACTTCTGGATATTATAAAAAAAAATGGGGCCCAGGAATATATCAATCCCATTGGAGGGCAAGAAATTTATGATAAAGCCATTTTTAAATCGAATGGTATTATATTAAATTTTCTTAAGCCACAAAATAGTGTATACAAACAATTTGATAACGATTTTGTACCTTGGTTATCAATCATTGATGTCTTGATGTTCAACCCAAGGGAAGAAATTGGCGCAATGTTAAACAAATATGAATTAGTTTGAGGGAGATAGGCGGTTACTTTGGCTTGGAATTAAATACAGGCAAGGAATTTCATGATAATGCCATTCGTTTGAACACGGGGCGCAATGCCTTGGAATATATTTTAAAGGCAAATGGCTTTTCCAAAATATACTTGCCATTTTTTATTTGTGACGCGGTGTTGCAACCCATTAAAAAGCACAATATAGATGTCATTTTTTATACTATAGACGAGCAATTGGAGCCTGTATTTAATTATGAAACCATAGAAGAAAAAAGTGCTTTCCTGTATGTAAACTATTTTGGGTTGAAAGATTTGTTTGTACAAACATTGCCCGCCAAATGTAAAAACTTAATTATCGATAATTCCCAATCCTTTTTTTCTAAACCCTTACCGGGCACAGATACCTTTTATTCTGCCAGAAAATTTTTTGGGGTGCCCGACGGTGCATATTTGTACAGCAATAGGAAGTTGGATAGCACTTTTGAAAGGGACGAATCTTTTGAAAGAGCTTCCCATCTTTTAAAACGCGTGGACGTGGATGCCGAAACTGGCTTCAATGATTTTAGGAATAATGAAGCAAAATTAGAAAATCAGGAAATTAAACAAATGTCTTCCCTTTCCAAAGCCCTTCTGTCCGGTATCGATTACCAAAACGCCATCCAAAGACGCACTGAGAATTTTGACCATCTGCATGCTTCCTTGAAGAAGCTCAATAAATTTAAGGTAAAAAGGGGTTTGGGAGTGCCAATGGTATATCCATTTTGGAATTCAAACAGCGATTTAAAGAAGACCTTGTTGGCCCAAAAAATTTATACCCCTACCTATTGGGAAAATGTAAAAGCATGGGTTGAAGAAGAAAGCCTTGAATATAAAATAGTAGATGAGGTTGTCTATTTGCCCATTGATCAGCGATATATAGTAGTGGATATGGATATTATCTTAAAGAGTGTACAGTGAATATCTTAATAAGACCCCTTACAATAGAAGATGCCGCAATTTCCTATAAATGGAGAAATGATCCTGAAGTGTGGAAATTTACGGGTTCAAGACCCTCCAGGGAGATAACAGCGGAAATTGAAAGGGATTGGTTAAAAAACTCCCTTGGGGACAAAAGCAAAACCAGATTTGCCATACTTGTGGATGGGGAATATGTGGGCAATGTGCAGCTTACGGATATAATACTTAATAAAACTGCCGAATTCCACATATTCATTGGGGACAAATCCTTTTGGGGAAAAGGGGTTGCAAAGGAAGCTACTTATCAAATACTACAGTATGCAAAGGAAGGTTTAAACCTCCAGTCCGTTTTTTTGGATGTCAATAAAGAAAACCTGCCGGCTATCAAATCTTATAAGAAGAATGGTTTTGTAATTGCAAACGAAACTAAGGATTCAATTAAAATGGTTTGTGATATCCAAAATTTAAAACCGCCCATGGTGAGTGTGTTTTGTATGGTCTATAATCAGGAACAATATATTTCGCAGGCTATAGAAGGTTTTTTAATGCAAAAAGCCACTTTCAATTCTGTAATGGTAATCGGAGAGGATTGTTCAACGGATGGATCTAGAAATATAATTCTTGAGTACGCTAAAAAATACCCAGGGAAATTTAAATTATTGTTGAATGATAAAAATATCGGTGCCCATAAAAATCAAGAAAAGGTTTTAAAAAATTGTACGGGTAAATATATTGCTATGTGTGAAGGCGACGACTATTGGACAGACCCTTTAAAGTTGCAGAAACAGGTGGGTTTTATGGAAGCAAATCCCTCCATTGGAGCTTGTTTTACAAATGCCGCGGTTAATAATCACATAAATCATACAACATATGAATATAATAGTACATACCAACTGGTCGAAGGGGTTTTAGATAAAAGAAAGCTTTTTAATATTGGAGGGGGAATTTACCCTACATGTACCTTAGTATATCGTACCCATTTGGTTGCAATACCAGAACATATTGTAGAAATGGCTGGGGATGAACTGCTGTTATTCACCCTTGCCAATAATGCCGAAATTGCCTATTTAAATTTTATAACTGCTACTTATAATCGTTGGTGTAATGGAGCATTTTCGGGAATAAGCAATAACAAAAAAAAATTATTAATGTATAGGAGAAAGGAGTTAAAGGGGTATGAAAAATTATTACCTTTATTGATAAATTCTAATCAAATATTATTAAAATTCCGAATGAAAAAGGTGGCATCACATATTATTAAAAAGGATAAATTCTCAATTTTAAATTTTAATTACCTCAAACTACTCGGATTAAAATCTTTTATTAAAACTTTGATGGGATGAGTGATTATCCTTGTTTGACTGTTTTAATCTCTACTAAAGACGATGGCATTTTTAAATTAAAAAAAACCGTCTCTCTACAGTATCCGGAAATCTGTTATTTAATAATACATCAAACCAAAAAGCAAGTAAAACTTCCTGAATTTTTAAAGCGAGAGGATATTAAGGTTATTAGTACTTCCACTACCGGATTGTCAAAAAGCAGGAATATTGCAATAAAAAATTGTTATACTGATTATGGACTAATTGCTGATGATGATATTGAATACATACCAGAAGGAATAGAACGGGTGATAAAAATTATTAAAACCGAAAAACCTGATTTCGCTACCTTTAAAATAAAAACGCTTGAAGGAGAACCGGAATATAAAAATTATGCTGAAAGGTCATTCAATATTGCACAAGAATTTCACCACTACTATTCTTCGATAGAAATACTGCTAAATGTTAAGCTCTTAAAAAAGAAAAAGATTTATTTTGATCATAGATTTGGGTTAGGGACTAAAATAAATGCTGCCGAAGAATCCATATTGATTTATGACATGGTCACAAATAACTTGGTTGGGAACTATTATTCAATATATATTGTTATACACCCTTTCGACAGTTCTGGAAAACAAAATAGAGGCCAAAATTTAAAAATCTTCATAAAGGGTGCGCTGGCGGCAAGAACCAAAAACTTTAACCATAAAATTAAGGGTAACACTAAATTAAGAAAAATTTTAAACTATTGTATTTATTATTACGGCTTTTTTTATATTAAATTTAAACTTCCAGATTTTTTAATGCTTCTAAAATAAATTTTCCCCAGTAGTATCCTTCCATGTCATTCTATTCGTCATTTTTTATGACATGGTTCTTAAAATATGGAATTTAGTGCATCATTTTTCCTTATTTTTGAAACCAAAGATCATATTTCGTGCCTGTTAATATTCCATTAGTTTCCATTATTATCCCTACCTATAACCGAGCTCATTTTATTGGTGAAACATTAGATTCTCTTTTAGCTCAGACTTACCAAAATTGGGAGTGTATAGTGGTGGATGATGGTTCCACTGATACTACTCCCGAAATCATGGAAGAATATATTTCCAAGGACACTCGTTTTAAATATTGCCTTCGACCATCGGAACATCTTCCTGGAGGTAATGGCGCCCGTAATTATGGATTAAATAAAGCAAAGGGAGATTATATTATTTTTTTTGATAGTGATGATTTAATGACTACAGCCCATGTAGATGTAAAAATGAATGCCCTAATAAATACAAATCTTGATTATGTAATTGCCAAGACTAAATTTTTTGATTCTTTAGATACCTGGGCAGAAAGTATGTATGAAGGCTTAAGAAGAGGAATATCCGCTGAGGATTTTATAATGCAACAACAAAGTTGGCTTACGCCAGATTGTTGTATAAAAAAAACTTTAGCATCATCTATTCAATTTAGTGAAAAAATTCATTCTGGACAGGAGTTCAATTATTTTTCAAAATTGGTTTTAAGGTCGGTTAATGCGATATTTATTGAGAAATACTTAACTCTTAGAAGGGCTCATGAGGGTTCCATTCGTGCTACTCTCCCCAATAGAGATTCCGTGATGGTAAGTGCCTATACCTCCTGTTGGCTAACGTATGAGGATATAAAAAAGGAAGCAAGTTCACAAATAAGAAAAGGACTCCTAGTGCGTTGTGTTGAGATACGCTATAAATGCCCAAAGTCAGAATTTCCATACACAGCTGCTTTGGCAAAGGCTATTTTTAAGGAGTTTGGAGCCTGGCCCGGTATCAGTTTTCTTTGTATGAAATTCCTTAATAAAAATTTTGGTAAGGGATATTATTTTAGAAGAGTAATAGCAAAAGCAAATGAAAAAGCCGGCATAGCCTATAGTTGATATGGAACCAAATCCACTTATATCCGTAATAATTCCCACCTTTAATAGGGCTCATGTGCTTGGGGAAACTCTAAATTCCATTATAAAACAAACTTATAAAAATTGGGAGTGTATTATTGTTGACGATGGTAGTACAGATGATACTACTAAATTGGTTACACCGTATTTAGACGATGTACGTTTTAAATATGTATGTCGACCTTCCTACATACCGAAGGGCCCAAGTGCGTGCAGAAACTATGGATATGAGCATAGTAAAGGCGATTATATACAGTGGTTTGATAGTGATGATTTGATGCATCCGGAGAAACTTAATATAAAGGTGGAATTTGCATTAAAAAACGAAGCAGAGGTTATTATTGGCGATCATTCAGAAAGTGATGTGTTCCAAGCTTCTCAAAATATAAATGCGGAATGTTTTACATCAGAGGATTTTTATATTGATTTTATCCTAGGTGAAAAACCGGTAATTACCAATGATGTTATGCTTAAAAAAGCAATTATAAAAGAAAAGCGGTTTGATGAATATTTATGTAAAGGAGAGGAATTTGAATTTTTTGGCAGGATATTTCAACAAAAAATTTCTTATTGTTTTTTAGATGTTGCGCTAACATGTTATCGTATTTCGCCAGATTCTATTTCAATTTCACCAAAGCAATCGGAATCCCTAATTTACCTTTCAAAACTTCTGCAACAGCGTCACGCGGATAACCCACAAATTGTGGCCAAGGCCGCACGGCAAGGTAGAAAAGTCTATAAAAGCTTGGCCAAACGGGGTAACCTAAAAATGATTCTAAAACATTTTCATTATTTTAGGAAAGTGCACGATAAAGCGTTGCTTATTTTTCCCGTGATTATAGCTTATAATATTATTATCAAAAGAGGTTTCGATTTGATCAAACCAAAAAATCAATGAAGCGGATCGTTTTAATAGTGCCTTATTTTGGCAACTGGCCCTTGTGGTTTGATTCCTTCTTAATCTCGGTGGCTAAAAACCCAACCATTCATTGGCTGTGTCCAACCGATTGTAAAATCCCCAACAAGCATCCAGAGAATATTACTTTTCTTCCAACAACACTCGGCGCGCTGAATGAACGGGTAAATAAAGTTGTGGAAGCTGAGGTACCCTTAAACCCCCGCAAATTTTGCGACCTAAAACCCGCCTATGGCGAAATTTTCGCTGCACAAGTGCTCGACTATGATTTCTGGGGTATTTGTGATATGGACATTGTTTGGGGCGATATCCGGAAATTTATCACTCCACAAATTTTAGATGAATACGATATTATAAGTAGCCGTAACCAAAACATTTCCGGCCACTTTACCCTTTTTAGAAATAATATCAATATAAACTCTCTGTATAAACGACTGCCTGATTACAAAATATTATATGAGAGCCCTCATTTAAAGCGAGTTGATGAAGAGGTATTGTCCGCATATTTATTAAATATGGTGGATAATGGTAATATATATTTTAATGTATATTGGCCAACCATTTTATGCAACCAAGAAAACGGCCGCGACTCCCACCAGGAATATTATCTGGACCGCTGGCGCTGGCAGGATGGCAAAATGCTGAATACCAAAACGGGGGAGGAGGTCATGTATCTCCACTTCATCAACTGGAAGCGCACCATGCGCTTTAGTGAAATAAAATATACCGACAACCCAAAGCAGTTTTATATCAGTTATAACGGGATGCATTATAGGCCCCACAATCGCCTTGCCCACGGATGGAATGGGTTTACTAATTTATTTGATGGGTATTATGTGAGATTGAAAATAAAAACCTTTATGAAAAAAAGGAATCAATTGTTTAAACCACTTGCACCAAAGATTGATTCCAGAATAAAAAAAACAACTTTACAATGATTTTTTTTCTCCATGTTCCCAAGACTGCTGGTACTACTTTTTATGATGTGGTCAAGAAAAATCATGAACACTTCCTAAAACCTAAAATGGAGGAGAACCCAATTTTTTATTTAAACAGCAATCTGAAGAATAAAGGTAGTGCGTTACGATTACCTGGTGGTTATAAAACCGCTCCGCAAATGCTCAATATCTTATTGGAGCTACAAACTCCTGAAAAATTAGCGAATATCGATTTTATTGGCGGCCACGTGGGCTTTGGTTTTCACGAGTATATTTCCCAACCTGTTTCCTATATTTCATTTTTAAGACATCCGAAGGAAAGGCTTCTTTCCGACTTTAAGGAGCATTGCAAAGAAGGTAGATATTTTTATCCAATGCTTAAAAAACAGAATTTTGATTTTAAGGTTTACCTCGAGCTTTTGTTAGAATATAATATGGACAACATATTGACGCGTCAACTAGCTGGTCCTTATGATTTCTTTTTAAGGGTACGAAATCCCAATGATGACAGTTTATATAATACAGCCCTTGCAAATAGCAAGTCCATCCAATTTTTTGAAATGGATCAATTCGACGGAGCATTAAAATATTTCAAGAAGAATTGGGGTTGGAAAAAAATTAGTTATTCGATAAAGAATAAATCCTTGCAAGATAATTATGATATTGACTTAGATGAAAAATTGGTTACACAAGTTATTTCTCAGGATATTAACATCTACAAGGCTATCTCACGTGTAAAAATAGATCGTGACAGTTTTTTAAAAAGTATATTCAACTTGAAAAAATTGTAAAATGCCAAAAACCATTGCCCTCCTCCATCCCTTCACCCCCCAAGCCGCAGGCGTTGTGGAAAAAAGCGTGGCCATCTATCACAGCCAGCCACACTTAAAGGCCCTGCAATTGTTGGCCGAACAAACCGGCCATACCTGCCGGATGGAGTATTTTACCCCGTGCTGGTTCCAATATGGCTTCAAAACCCAAAAGGTGGACTATACATTTTATCCGGTGGATCTTTCATGGAACGGCGACCATAAAAAGTGGAAAAAACAAAAATCAAGCCGTTGTCTTCGGGCGTATAAGGCCCAAACGCCCGATGTCACCATCATCAATATGTCCGGACACTCCAGTCCGTTTTCACACCAATTGGCGAAAACAATTTTGGCCAACAAAAAGCAGTACATCGCTATGTTGGGTGGACAACACTATACCGACACGCCTACCAATAGGGAATATTACCGAAACGCCAACCATATTCTGGTGCACACCCATCTGCAAAAACGGGAAATGGAACGGTTGGCGCTCTTTAAAGATTTGGATATCCGGGTGTTTCCCTTGGGCGTAGATTGCGAGGTCTTTACACCCAAGCAAACAAAAAATAGTTCGCCCCAATTGTTGTACGTGGGGAGAATTGTGGAATGGAAACGGGTCCATTTGGCCATTGAGGCCATTCGTCTTTTAAAAAATAACGGCTTTCCGGAGGCGCATCTAAATATTATCGGTCCCATCTTTTCCGAAGCCTATTTTCGCGAATTGAAAAATTTGGTGAAAAATGGTAACATGGAGACCAACGTTAGCTTCTTGGGCCATAAACCCCATGCCGAGCTGCCGGGCTATTTCCAAGAAGCCGACCTCTTTACCTTGCCCAGCGATAAAGAAACATTTGGAATGGTTATGATAGAGGCAATGGCTTGTGGAACTCCTGTAGCCGGGATTGATTGTCCCGGAGGTCCTGCGGATGTAATTATACATTTAGACAATGGTTTATTATCTTCCCCAGAGAAATATTCGCAAACTATTTTAGAATATTTTAATGAAAAGGAAACCTACAAAATCTCTGAAAATGCACGTAAAAAAGTTTTAGATGAATATAGTATTGAGACAACCTATAAAGTATTAGAAGAATCTATTAATGCTACACGTCATAAAGTTAGAATCTAGTGAATAGAATAAAGAATAGAATTGTCATGCTGCAATGGTATGTGCCTTTAGAGCTTAACCACTCAAGCTATATTTATACTGCACTGGTTGAGTTTTGTAAAAAGGAAAATATTTCATTTAAAATATCTTCAAAAAACTTAAACTATAGAGGATTAATAACTGTCGAGCAGAACACCTTAAATTTTTCAAACCATTTTAATCCTAAAGTTACCTTTGTTCAAATTAATTTTTCCAATGGTGATAAAAAAATAATTGCATTTGATTTAAATGACAATGCTCATTTTTTTGGAGTATATGCGCTTAAGCACGCAGATGTTTATTTTAAACGTTGTTATCAAGAAAAAATAGTGGGTATGCTTCCAGATGAATATAGAAAAAAAATAAAGCTATTAGGTTTGCCTTTTATGGTAAGATCAGAAAGATTGCCTTATTTGAAAAAATTACAATGCCTTTTTTACATTTTTAAAATAATTGAAATTTTTAAATTTGATCGTTTACTATTCAAACGATTAAAGCTATTTAAGAAAAAAGCAATCAAACATTTCAATGGATTTGTAAATACTCGGAAAACTTCAGACTTTAATAACTTTAATTATGAAGTTTTAGGAAATATCTTTTATCAAAAAAGATTATTTGAAGAAAGCTCTGAAGACGTCGTAACGCTAAATCAACAAAGAATAAGGATTATTAAATTATTGAAGAATAATTTCACTAATAATTTTTATGGAGGGCTTCAAGAAAATCCAATGTCAAAACTTAGATATCCAGAACTTATTTCTAATATTAATGGGAACCCACATATTTTTTTGGAAGCTATGAAAAAATGTGGAATTTGTATATATACAAATGGTTTGATGTATTCACCTGGCTGGACTTTACCCGAATATTTATCACAAGGAAAGTGTATTGTTGCTGAACCCTTGGCAAACAAAATTCCAAATCCTTTAATTAATGAAGAGCACTTAATTTACTTTTCCAATGATAAAGAACTTATTGAAATTTGTAGAGAATTACTTCTGGATAAAAAAAAGAGAGAAGTTTTAGGAAAAAATGCGCGTTTATATTATGAAAATTACATTTCCCCCACTATTTTTTTTCAAAATCTATTAAAATCAAATTTTGAGTAGGTTCATAATTCATCACCGCTCCAAGCACCACGCCGCCAATTCCGGTTACGGCAGGTTGGCGGACTATATGGATGCCCAAGTAGTTTTTGGCAAGACCCGCTTTCCCTTTCGGCTGGCCAAATTCTTGGCAGGACTTCATTCCCAAAATAAAGGGGATTACAATGCGGGCAGCGTGCTAAAAGCCGTGGAACTATACCGGTTGCTCAAAAAACAAAAGGACGAATACAACGTGGTCCATTTTTTAAACGGCGAGCGCGACATCCGTCACTTGTGCTTTTTTAAACGCCGCTTTCCGAATACGCGATTTGTGGCCACCTTCCACAAACCGCCAGCAATTTTAGAAAAGCGCATCCCCAACCCGGCGGCCCTGCGCCACTTGGACGGGGCCATAGGGGTGGGGGCAAACCAGATTGAATTTTTAAGGTCCTGGTTAGGCTTGGAAAATTTAGCCTATATTCCCCACGGCGTGGACAACGATTTCTTTAAACCCGACCCCAACGTTAAAAAACCCAACACCCTCCTGTTCGTGGGCCAACACCTGCGCGATTTTGACACATTTAATAAAACCGTTCCCAAGCTTGCCGAGAAAGTAAAGGATTTAAAAGTAAACGTAGTGATCCATCCGGCCTATGCCTATAAAATACTTCCCCATAAATGTATCCACATTTTTACCGGCGTAAAGGATGTACAGTTGCGGCATTTTTACCAAGAAGCCTCCTTGCTCTTTTTGCCCTTGTTGAACAGTACCGCCTGCAATACGCTGCTGGAGGCAATGGCCTGTGGACTGCCGATCATAACAAGTGATGTTGGGGGGAACCATTTATATTTTAAAGAAACGAAAAATGTATTGGTAACGAGTGAACTCGATTATGAAGAAAGTATCTTGTCATTACTTAAAAATGAAAATTTGCTGGAAAGAGTGGGACAGACATCACGGCATAGGGCAGAGGGCTTAAGTTGGGAGATAGTAACTTCGCGCATTGTGGAATTTTATGGTTCAATATGAAAGAAGGTTTTTTATATGTGGCAAATCGCCCAAAGTTTTTAAACGAAATATTGATTTCGGTAAAGTCCTTAAAACGTTTTAATGTAGCACCCGTTTGTTTGGTGTGCACAGAGGAGCTGCGGACTAATGAAATCTTGGAGAAATTTGATATAGTTATAGTGGACGATATGTTGAAAAATTATACTTATCTAGCCAAGATTATAGGTATGCAAAAATCACCTTTTCAACGAACCATATTTCTTGATTCCGACACTTTTATAACAGATTCAATTAGTGAACTTTTTGAATTACTGGATTTTGTTGATTTTGCAACAACCATCGAATCTAAAATTCATTCATTTCAAAACAGAGTGGTTAAATATCAAGGTGTTTTTCCTGAATTTAACAGTGGGGTTATCGTTTATAGAAATAGTAATACAATGAAAAAAGTATTGCAGGATTGGTTAGAATATTGCCAACAAAAAAAGATTAAGATTGATATGCCGGGTCTCCGAGAAGCAGTGTTGATGAATTTTGAGTCCATTCGATTTTCCGTTTTGCCAAATTGTTACAACCAACATGGGTTTGCAACCATGTTACAATTGGATCAAAAAGTAAAAGTAATCCACGAACGGATCGGTTATAAAAAAGGCGTAATTACGCCCCACTTTGCAGATTTTGAGACAATGGACAGATTTGCCAAAAAAATAAATGTAGCAGATCATAAACGATTTTATATCCCTAAATTGGGGATTATCTCCTACCGATGGAGCCCCTTAAATATCATGTTGCATTTCAAGAAAAAAATTGGCTATCAACGCGTATCCAAAAGTAGATAATAGTATGGGCCTAAAAATAATCATCTTCGACGGTAGTTTTAAGACCACGCCATTTATCAATCGTTTGGTAAACGGACTGGTTTTAAAGCATGAGGTTTTTATTTTAGGGTTAAACGAAAAACTGGCAACGCCCATTGCTGGGGTACACTATATCTCCTTGGGAAGTAACCAAAGCAAATTCAATTTTGTAATTACAACTTTAAAGTTGCGGTTGCTTTCTGGAAATTGGAAGAATATCATTTCCGCTTTTAAGAAACTATTGAAAGGCAAAAAACAAGAATTGCAACAAGAGAATCTAAACTTAGTACTACATAAAATAAATCCTGATATTATTCATTTACAATGGCCCTCCGTAATTCCGTGGCTTGAAGAAGTTCTTATGGAACAAAAAATATCAGTTGTTTTAAGCCAACGCGGATTTCACAGCAACGTCCGTCCTTTTGTGGATGAAGCAAATTTTGAATATTTAAATAAATGGTATCCCAAAATAGCTGGCTTTCATTCCGTTTCCAAAGCTATTGCAGCCAATGGCAATAGAATCTGGAATTCTCCCAATAAAATAGATCACATCATTTATACAGGACTTAATTTGGAGGAAATTCCATTTTCTAAAAACTATAATCGTTCCAATCCATTAAACGTACTCTCCATTGGTAGGGCTCATTGGATCAAAGGGTATGATTATGCTTTGCAGAGCTGTAAAGTTTTGAAGGAGAAAGGTGTTCCATTCCAATATACCATTATTGGCGGTGCGGGGGATGAAGAGTTACAGTTTTTAGTGGACGATCTTGGATTAAAAAATTATGTGGTCTTGGAAAAACGGAAGCCGCAACCGGAAGTATTCAACCTAATGCAGGAAGCTTCCCTGCTATTGATGCCCAGTTTGGAAGAGGGCATCCCGAATGTGGTGGTGGAGGCTATGGCCATTGGGCTACCGGTAATCAGTACAGACTGTGGGGGAGTACCCGAATTGATTACAAATGATAAGGACGGTTGGTTGGTGCCTACACGCAATCCTCAGGCATTGGCGGGAGCAATTGAGGATTTTTTAGGGTTATCCCTAAATAGGGTTGAAGAAGTACGTTTGGCGGCTCGGAAAAAAGTGAAGCAACAACATAATGAGGAACTGATGGTTAAAGGAATGGAGGATTTGTATTATGAAGTTCTTTCCTTAAATCCGCGATAGGATTTTTTACCACAAAGACACAGAGGGCACGGAGCGCTTTGTGAACTCTGTGCCTCTGTGGTTAAACTTTTAAAGGATAAGCGTTCAACGTTCAAGCTCTTAATTTTCTATATTTACCACACCAAAATACCTTCCCCAAGCCGTGACTAAAATCAAAACGCCCATAATTCCACCCCATCAACAATTCGCCAAGGTAGCTGCTCGCCAAGAGTTGGACCATCAAGCCATTTGCATCTTCGCCGCAACGGGCTTCTTTCTCGATACGGATACCTATTGGAAAAACATAAAAGTGCTGCCCGCCGGGTCCGAAAATACACTTAATGGAAACGGTTTTTTAATTGAAAGTAAACCGTGGTTCCAATGGCATTACAGTCCAAGGGATATCAGCTTTGAAACTGCTTTGGAAGAATTCACTTCGCTTTTTGAACAGATAATTGCTGAGCAGGTAAAAGACAATAAGGTAATTCTACCGCTTTCAGGGGGCTTGGATAGCCGGACACAGGCCGTTGCTCTGGCAAAGCTAAGAAAGGAGGTTACTGCCTATAGCTATTCCTTTAAAGGCGGGTATTCAGAAAGCGCGATTGGTAAAAAAATTGCTAAAGCCTCTAATTTTGATTTTAAGGAATTCACCATTGAACCGGGATATCTCTGGCCAAAATTGGAGGAGCTTGCATCCTTAAACGATTGCTATTCCGAGTTCACGCATCCACGACAAATGGCGGTCTTGGATGAGTTAAAAAAAATGGAAGGCGTGTTTTCCCTAGGGCATTGGGGCGATGTCTTGTTTGATCGGGGAACTCCCGAAGGGACAAGAGAAGAAGATCTGTTGGATATTATTATCAAGAAAATTGTCAAAAAAGGAGGGATGGAACTCGCCACTGCCCTGTGGCAGGAATGGAATTTGGAAGGCGATTTTGAAAGCTATTTACGCGAAAGAATTGCTGGATTACTTAAAAAAATTGACATTGAAAACCCGAGTGCCAAATTTCGGGCTTTCAAAAGTTTGTATTGGGCCCCACGGTGGACCTCGGTCAACCTTTCCGTCTTTGAGGCCGCACACCCTATAAGATTACCCTATTATGACGATAGGATGTGTGAATTTGTCTGTACTATTCCAGAGGAATATCTTGCAGACAGGAAGCTACAAATAGCCTATATTAAACAACAAAATCCGGCTTTGGCAAAGATTACGTGGCAGGATCATAGGCCCTATAATTTATATACATTTGAAAGGAATAAATCCCCACATAATCTGCCATACAGGATCGGCAATAAATTGAAACGGGAGGTGAGAAGTAAAATGGGCAAACCTTATATACAGCGCAATTGGGAACTGCAATTTTTGGGGATGGAAAATGATGAAAAATTACAGCAGTGGCTTTTTGAAGCGAATCTCCATCCTTTTTTATCAAAACCGCTAATTGCCTGCTTTTATAATAATTTTAAAGCGGTTGATGCGGTGAAATATTCGCATCCTCTTAGTATGCTGCTAACGCTCTGTTTTTGGAGCCAATCTCAAAAAGCTCAAACAGAATGAAATTATCCATTATCATACCGGTATATAATGGGAACAAATTCATTGATAATGCATATCAATATGTGCTGGATCAAAAAGTTACTGATTTTGAACTCATTTTTATCGATAATAACTCAGGTGATAATTCCTTACAACTGTTGAAAAAAATCCAAATGCAGGATGAAAGGGTCATTCTGCTCAAAGAATCTATTCAAGGGGCTGCAGCTGCCAGAAACAAAGGTTTGAAGTATGCAACGGGCTCCTATGTTTACTTTTTTGATGTGGATGATGAATTATTTCCTAATGCTTTAAATACCTTGATTGAGGTATTGGAAAAAAATGCTGAGATCGATAGCGTGTTTGGGAATATTGTCAAGTCCCGTAAACATATTGAGGATGTTACCATCCCAAATGAAACCTTAAAAGTTACCATCCATCCTGAAAAATATTGGGGAATCCGATGGCTTGATTATAGCACTTTACCGGGCACTCCAAGTTTCGTACATAGAAAAAGAGTTTTTGAAAAAATTGGAAATTTCAACACCTCCCTTTTATTGGGGGAAGATGCCGCCTTTATGGTAAAGTTGGGTATGGAATGTACAGTAGCACACATCGATAAATTTGTTATGCTTTACCACAGACATGAGGAATCTACCGTTTCTAAACAGAACAAAGTTCAGAAAGAAAAGGTGTTTACCTATTGGGAACCATTGATACATGAACATATTCCGTACTACAATACAACCAAAACCCCGCATGAGTTTAAGAAAAAAATTTTGTTCAAGACTTACGGTTCCCTTGCAAAAATGATTGCATTGACCAAAGGTTATAAGGCACGAATTACATTGAAAAATAAACTATTATTGGAAATAAGGCCTATAGAAATTCCGCTACTACATAAACCGTTTATTTCATTGATTACAGTATCAGGAAGCTTAAATCTTTATAAATTATATTTGTTTTACGTAGTAAGGCCTTATTTAAAATATTGTTTAAAATGAGTGTAAAATATATATTTTGCATCAGTACTGGACGTTGTGGAACCGATTATCTTTGTGGTCTTTTCAAGCAATTGGATAAGTGCAACGCCTTTCACGAACAAAAACCCTTGTTCCATAACGAACAAATGCGTGCTTATCTCAATGGAGATAAAGAAGCTCTTAGAGAGCAATTGCCCTTAAAACTTACTAAAATATTTAAAGAGCCCTCAAAATTATTTGTGGATACGAGCCACCTTTTTATTAAGGGTTTCGGGTGGGAATTGCCCAATCATATTGCCCAAACTGAAATAGGGGTTATTATCTTAAAACGACCTAAAGAAGAAGTTGTTAAAAGTACACAACGCGTTCAGTCCGGTCCATTTTCCTATAAAGGTAGGAAATGGATTATAGTGCCTTATAGAAATGCTCTGGTACAACCTCCAATTAATAGATTTTGGTATAGCCTTTACCGATATGTTTTAAAGTTTTTTTGGTTTTTTAAAGGTGAGTTACATAGTGAAATCCAAACTTATCCTAAATTTTTTGAAAAGAAATCTGAAGCGCTTTTGAAGTGGTATTATGATGAAACCTATGCCTTGAGCGAAAAATTTAAAAAGGATTTTCCACAGATCACTTATATAAACGTTACCCTCGAAGAATTAAATACAATAGAGGGATTTACAAGAATCATTGACATATTTAATTTAAGGGAAATTTGCGATTTGGAAAAAATTAAACCTATTATTGGAAAAGCAAAGAATTTAAAAAGGGAATTTAATAAAAAACAATAATTGGAATGTGCGGATTTTTGGTTGAGCTTAATATAGGGGGACGATCGATCATGTCTAAACCTCATTTTCTCGATTTATTGGGCAAATCTAGAATGCGTGGACCCGATTCGCAAGGATGGTTTTCCAACAGTTCCAATTTACAGTTCGGCTTCAATAGACTCGCCATCTTAGAACTCAGCGCGGCCGGGGAGCAGCCAATGCATAGCCATAACGCTCGCTATACCCTAGTTTTTAACGGTGAAATTTATAATCATCTGGAATTGCGTCGACAATTGGATTATATTGCCTTTAAAGGTCATAGTGATACCGAGACTATTGTAGCCTGCTTTGTGGAGTGGGGAGTGATAGATACCATAAAGAAATTGAATGGTATGTTTTCAATGGTTGTTTATGATAAGGATTTGGATGAAATATATTTAGTCCGCGATTTTGCTGGAATCAAGCCCCTCTTTTATGGATGGGATGGACTCACTTTAGTGGCCGCAAGTCAATATGATCAGATTTTTTCACATCCCAGTTTTAAAGAAAAATCCATCGATCTCCAAGTTCTAAAACTCTATTTGGAACAACATTTCATGCCTGCTCCTTTTGGATTATATACCGATACTTATCAAGTCAATCCTGGTGAAATTATTACTTTCAAAAAGAATGGGCAGTATAATAAAACACGATATTGGGAATTGCCCAAAACATCTATATATTCCATTACAGATAGAAAGGAAGCGTCACAATATATTTCCGATAAACTTTCCCAATCGGTGGATAGCCAGTTACTTTCAGATGTACCCCTGGGGGCTTTTTTATCGGGGGGAGTAGATTCGAGTTTAATAACTTCCTATATAAGGGATTATACTAAGTGCCCGCAGGTTTTTACAATTGGTTCCGATAGCCAGAAACACGATGAATCTGCCAGGGCCCAACAATTTGCGGAGGCCATGGAATTGCAACAGCAAATTTGGCAACTGTCGGCAACCGAAGCTTTAAGCTATTGGGACGAGGCGATGGCTTCATTACATGAGCCGTTTGCTGATTTTAGTATTTTACCAACTTATTTAGTATCCAAATTGGCTAAGAAAAAAGTTACTGTTTCTCTAAGTGGGGATGGAGGAGATGAACTCTTCTTTGGCTACGAACGCTTTTGGAGTATTGGAAAAAACATATCCTATCAACATTACCCGGAAATCTTCAGAAAGCTTTTGTATGGAATTGATAAATATACCACAGGTAATAAGCGTGTGAATAGTGTTTTATTGGCCCCTAGTCAGGGCAAAGCGCAACAAGGCCTTCATTCTCGATTCCGAAAAAATTGGCTCAACGAAATTGCACCAGACTTGCAAGATATAGAACTGCCTCAATCTTATGGAGTGTATCAATACTCCAATACCCGGGATATCCGCCAATTATTATGCAATATGCGGTATTCAGAATTCTATGGAATGATGCAGAAAACCTTGCGAAAAGTAGATCTGGCAAGTATGCAGAATAGTCTCGAAGTTCGCGTACCCTTTTTGGACAAAAATGTGATAGAAGCATCCTTGCAAATAGATCCCTTACTAAGTTATGGCAAAGGGGAACAAAAACAATTATTAAAAAGATTGCTTAACTCACGCATACCCGCTGTTGCGGTAGAAAAAGTAAAGAAAGGATTTTCAGTTCCACTAACTGCTTGGTTGAGACAAGATTTGAGAGAAAAAGTTAGCGAACATCTATTGGATGCAGATCTTTCCAGATTTGGTTTTGAAAGGAAGAATGTCGAAAAGATGCTCAGCTCCCATTTTCAGAAAAAGGAGGATTTAAAATGGCCTATCTTTACGCTCTATGCCCTAACAAAGTTTAGATGAAACGAATAAAAGTGCTTTTTACAATTCCCAATTTTGATACTGCCGGAAGCGGCAAGGCGTTGTTAAATATAGCCCAAGGCCTGGACTCTGAAAAATTTGAAGTTCACATTATGTGTTTACATAATAAGGGTTTTTTCTTTAAAACCGTTGAAGACTCAGGGTTGCAGATACACTTGCATAATTTTACTCCCCCTGCCCGGCCCTTGAGTAGAATGATAAATGAATGTTGGAAACTTTCAAGGAAATTCCGGGAAATTGCTCCTGATGTCATTCACAGTTATCACTACGGACCAAATTATACAGAGGCACTGGCTGCTAGAATTGCAAGAATTCCGTGGATATTTACTAAAAAGAACATGAATTGGGGCGGGAAATCCAAAAACGCCTGGCTGCTTCGATCTTTTTTGGCAAAAAGAATTGTCGTGCAAAATATGGATATGTTGAGTAAATTTTATAAAAATTCAAGTAAAACGATTTTGATTCCCAGAGGGGTGGATGTGGCGCATTTTCAAGCTATAGATTTATCTAATATTGAATTTGAACTTAAAGACGAAAGGCGTTTTATAATTTGTGTAGCCAACATTGTCCCCATTAAGGGAATAGAAACCTTGGTCCAAGCGTTTAATAATCTTCATAATCGGTTTCCAATATGGAACCTATTGATAGTGGGCGAGAATACAAATGATTATGCGAATGAACTCAAGCAACTTATAATACAATTCAATTTAGTTGAAAAAGTGATCTTTACCGGGAAACAGCGAGATGTTCGTCCATATTTAACCCAAGCTGAAATATTTGTGTTGCCTACTAAAGAGAAGGGTGAGGGCTCACCGGTCGCCTTACTGGAAGCAATGGCAAATGGAAAGATTGTTATAGGTTCGAATATACCTGGCATAAGAGACCAACTAAAAAAGTTCCCGAATTCCTTATTTGATGCATCAAACGTGGAGGAATTGACTTTAAAACTTAAAATTTATATGGGCAAAACAAGAGAAGAATTAAAACTGTTGGGAAATTCATTTCAGGACCATGTAAATACAGAATATCCTATAGGGAAGGAGATCAAAAAACACGCTGAATTATATAAGTCAATAGTAAGTAAATGAAAATTGGTATAGTCCTTTCCCAAACCCCCGGTTATTCCGAAACCTTTTTTAATTCCAAGATTAAGGGGCTTCGGGAGCATGGAATGGATGTGCGTTTGTATTGCCAGAGCAAAAAAGACGACTTTAATCTTTGCCCTGCTATACTGAGCCCAAGGATAAGCCGCAATCCACTTATGCAGTCCTGGTATTTCTTAAAGGAATTTGTTTTGCTCTTACCACATTTACCCGCCGTAATCCGCTATATAAAGCTGGAACGAAAAGAGAGCACGGGTTTTTTTCAGCTTTTTAAAAAGATTTATCTTAACGCACATTTATTAAAAGCCAACTTGGACTGGCTGCACTTTGGTTTTGCTACCATGGCCTTGAGCAGTGAGACCGTAGCCAAAGTCATTGGGGCGAAAATGGCGGTGAGCTTTCGCGGGTTTGATATTGCCGTTTATCCAGTGAAACATCCAGATTGTTATAGAATGCTATGGAAATATTTGGATAAAGTGCATACCATATCCAAGGATCTACTGGTATTGGCAAAAAAGCATGGCCTGCCAGAGGGTATTCCTATTGAAAAAATTACTCCTGCCATTGATGTCAATTTATTTAAATCTGATTCTCAGGTTGTGAATGCAAAGGAGTTAGTTTTTATGACCACCGGTCGCTTGCATTGGAAAAAAGGCTTTGTACAGACTATTGAAGCATTGACGATTTTAAAAGCACAAGGCGTAAAGTTTACCTATAAAATTATAGGAGAGGGGCCCGAATACGAACGTATTGCCTTCGGTGCCTTTCAATTGGGTTTGAAGAATGAAATTCTGTTTTTGGGGAAACTGCCCCATCATCAAGTAAAGAAAGAATTGGAGAGTGCAAGTATATATATCCAATACAGCATACAGGAAGGATTTTGTAATGCCGTATTGGAGGCACAGGCCATGGGCAAACTCTGTATAGTAAGTAATGCCGAGGGCCTTTCGGAAAATGTCCTACACGGAAAAACGGGATGGGTAGTACCCAAATACAAACCCCAGTTACTGGCCGAGACAATAAACAAGGTATTGGGCCTTAATACTGAGGAAAAAAATACCATTACCCAAAAAGCGCAAAAACGAGTGAGGGAAGAATTCAATATTGAAAAACAACCAAAGGAATTCTTGGATTTTTATAATTAAGATAAATGTCAGCTTGAGTGTTTTTCATGTGGAAGGGTAGTGGAAAATAAAAAATGCCTTTGTTGAGCTTGTCGAAACGCGAACCGGTCATTTGCAAATGGTGTTTGCCAAGACAAAAGGGTCTCGTTACAAATTTTAACTCGGCTCTCGCCTCCTTAAAATTCACTCGACCTGACATTCTGCCAACTTTTGTCAGTTCGAGTGTTTTTTATTTGGAACGAAAGTGGAAAATAAAAAATGTATCGAGAACTCTTTACCTGCAAAGGCTGTTTTTCTATGCAAACTGGTCTCGATACAAATTTGAGTTCGGCTTTCGCCTCACTCAAATTCACTCGACCTGACATACGTCCTAATCAGTTGTTTAACAATTGTCAGTTCGAGTATTTTTTATTTGGTGCGATAGCGAAAATAAAAAATGTATCGAGAACCCTTTACCTGCAAATGCTGTTTTTTCTCTGCAAACTGGTCTCGATACAAATTTGAGTTCGGTTGTCGCCTCACTCAAATTCACTCGACCTGACATACGTCCTAATCAGTTGTTTAACAATTGTCAGTTCGAGTATTTTTTATTTGGTGCGATAGCGAAAATAAAAAATGTATCGAGAACCCTTTACCTGCAAATGCTGTTTTTTCTCTGCAAAATAAGTCTCGATACAAATATTAACTCGGCTCTCGCCTCCTTAAAATTCACTCGACCTGCCACACTCCCTAATCAGTTGTTTAACAATTGTCAGTTCGAGTGTTTTTTATTTGGAACGATAGTGGAAAATAAAAAATGTATCGAGAACCCTTTTTGAGAAAAAATGTCTAATTTTTTCTTAATTTAATTTTATGAAAACCTATTACGTATATATTCTTTCCTGTTCAGACGGTTCCTATTACACGGGCGTTACCTCCAATTTAACAAAGCGATTGGAAGACCATATGCACAGAAAGCATTTAAATAGTTATACATCTTCCAGACTACCCGTGGAACTGGTATATTATTGCACTTTTACAGAAATAACAATGGCTATTTCTACGGAAAAACAAATTAAAAAATGGTCCCGTGTAAAAAAGGAAGCTTTGATTAATGAAGCATATGATGTATTGCCAAACCTAGCTAAAAAAAAGTTCAAGAAGTAAAGGGTCTCGATACTAATTTGTTTCCCCTGCGGCTCAACAAATTCACTCGACCTGACACACTCCCTAATCAGTTGTTTAACAATTGTCAGTTCGAGTGTTTTTTATTTGGAACGATAGTGGAAAATAAAAAATGTATCGAGAACCCTTTATCTGCAAAAGTTGTTTTTCTCTGCAAACTGGTCTCGATACAAATTTGAGTTCGGCTGTCGCCTCACTCAAATTCACTCGACCTGACATAAGCCCTAATCAGTGGTTTAAAAGTTGTCAGTTCGAGTGTTTTTTATTTGGAGCGAAAGCGGAAAATAAAAAATGTATCGAGAACCCCTTCCGATTTAAATTATAACTTCCATAAACAGTATATTTACCTACGTGAAAATCTACTACCCAAAATCACACTACAGCAAAGCCCATCGTGGCCTGCTCTTTCCATTATTGAAGCCCTTCCTTAAAGCAGAGGGATACACCGATGCAGAGCGCATTGCTACCTATGGGATTTCCGAAAAGGATTTCGAGCTTAGGGAGTATTTGGAAGAGGCAGATGTAGTTATTCTAACCATGGCTTGGAACTATTACGTAAAAACAAAGCAAGAAAGTCTCGCAATTACTTTTGTAAATGAATGTGGAGCCCTAAATAAAAAAGTGATTGCCTTTAACGCGGGCGACTTTGGAGTGCAGATTCCTTATTACGAAAATCTGATTGTACTTCGTCCCAGCGGTTATAAATCTAAATTTACCAACAACGAATACGCACTTCCAGCTTTTATTGCCGACCCCTTAAAAAAATATTATCAAACTGATGAAGTATTTGTACGCCCTTACCTTTCAAAACCTGTAATTGGTTTTTGCGGACAAGCTAATCCTTCTTTGTTCAATGCCGCAAAAGAGGTTTTCAAAACATCCTTGCGAAATCTAAAAAGCTTTCTTGGGAAGTCAAAAGACGAAGCCCAGCAACTGTTATCCACATCTTTTTTAAGAGCTTCGGTTTTAAAATGGTTAAAGCATGCTTTCTTTGTGGAAACCAATTTTATAATTCGAAAAAAATATAGGGCCGGAATTACGGAGCATAAAGACACACACATCACTACCTTGGAATTTTACAACAACTTGAAAGTTTCAGACTACGTAGTTTGTGTTCGCGGGGCTGGCAATTTCTCCGTTCGGTTTTACGAAACCCTGGCCATGGGCAGAATCCCCGTTTTTATCAATACCGATTGTGCCTTGCCCTTTGACAACGAAATCGATTGGAAAAAGCAGGTGGTGTGGGTGGAATATAAAGACCGCCATCAAGTGGCGCAAAAAGTAAACCAATTTCATAAAGTCATATCTAAACAGGATTTTATAGATTTACAGTATGCAAATAGAGAATTATGGAAAGATAAACTTACTTTGGGAGGTTTTTTTCATTCATTATTTTTAGATCTGATATTTAAATAATATTAAATGCTTTTCCATTTCTTAAAATTCCTCCAACCCACCCACTATTTTCAGTTATATCGAAAAGACGGAACTTCTATTTTTCCAATGGTGGAACATCTTCCTAAGGAAATCATCGCCCAAATACAGCCTGAGTCCAAATTCAAAAGTGAAAAGGCATGCGAATACGACCTCTCTTGGCAGGCCGTCAACAAGGGCTATATCGGAAATGCGGAAGTTTATACCACTTTTGATAAAATACCCGAAGTTGATGAATACCGTTTTCTTCGGAAATACTTCCATCCGGTGTGGGTCTTTTATGTTTTGATACTGAGGATACTCTCCTTTAAAAATCCCCTAAGGGAAATAGCCGATTGGAGCAACAGCAGAAATGTAAAAAGAAGCACCTACCAGCAAAATACGATAGAATACGGTCATTGGACTCTGTATGACTCTGCCTTAATTAAGGAAAACCTCCTTGTAAGTGTTATAATCCCCACACTTAACCGCTATCAATATTTAAAGGACGTACTGGAAGATTTGGAACAGCAGGAATACAGAAATTTTGAGGTTATTATTGTGGATCAGTCCAATCCCTTTCGGGAAGATTTTTACACAAATTTTAAATTGGATATTAAACTTGTGCACCAAACCGAACGCGCTCTTTGGCTTGCGAGGAATCACGCCATTGAAATTTCAAAAGGGGAATACATCCTACTTTTTGACGATGACAGCAGGGTAGAGCCACACTGGATAGCCAATCATTTAAAATGCCTCGATTTTTTTAAGGCCCAAATTTCATCGGGTGTTTCCCTTTCAACTGTCGGGGCCGAGGTGCCGCTGAATTATTCCTTTTTTAGAATTTCCGACCAGATTGATACCGGGAACGTCATGCTGAAAAAGCAAATTTTTAGGGAAATCGGGCTCTTCGATAGACAATTTGAAAAACAACGGATGGGCGATGGGGAATACGGGTTAAGGGCATATCTAAGCGGGTACAAAAATATTTCAAACCCGTATGCGGGAAGGATCCATTTAAAAGTTGGTTCAGGTGGCCTTCGTGAAATGGGCAGTTGGGACGCCTTCCGGCCCAAAAAACTCTTTGCGCCGCGCCCCATCCCCAGCGTGCTTTATCTATATAGAAAATACTTTGGCAAACAAAGAGCCCTTTTGGCCATCCTTAGAAGCGTGCCCCAATCCATAATCCCGTACCGCTATAAGAAAAACAAAAAAATGTTGGTTCTAGGGATGTTAATCTCCTTATTTTTGTTTCCATTCGTAATACTGCAGGTATTTATTTCTTGGCGATTGGCGACGAAGAAGTTAAGGGAGGGAGCAATGATTGGGGCACTGGACTAAAAACGGAAATCACTAATCTGCCTATCCTGCCTCTGGCAGGCAGGACCCAAATCCCAAAACTTGAAATAAGAAACAAGAAACCAGAAACAAAAATTCCCTAATCCCTAATCCCTAATCCCTAATTCCTAATCAACGAATCCCAAAACAAAAAACAATGTCCAAAGCCCTAATATTAACCTCCGAATTCCCTCCCCAACCGGGCGGTATTGGAAATCATGCTTACAATTTGGCAAAGGGCTTGCAGGCCAACGGATTTAAGGTGCAGTTGGTATGCGACACCCGTTCCAAAACTGGGGAAGCGGAAGCTACGTTCGATAAAGACCTGTCTTTTGATGTAAGTAGAATAGCAAGAAAGAAAATCATTTTTTTCAGTTATATAAATCGTATAAAAACTGCCATTTCCCTTGTTAGAGGTAACGAACTTCTACTTTGTTCGGGGAAATTTTCCCTATGGCTTGGCGCTTTCCTCACTTTTTTCTTTAATAGGAAATTTATAGCCATCATTCATGGAAGTGAAGTGCGGCTGCCCGATAAAGTGCTTCGAAAGCTCACGGCCCTATCGTTAAAACGCTTTGATAAAGTGATTGCGGTAAGTAATTATACCAAGTCTCTGATTTCCCATATCAATTTAAAAAATGTAGCGGTAGTTCCGAATGGATTTGATATAAAAATTCCTGTTACAATTCAAAGGAAAAAGGAGCCCGTCCCGGTTTTGATAACAGTGGGAAATGTAACCCAACGCAAGGGGCAGCGCAACGTTATAAATGCCCTGCCCCAACTTTTGAATATTTTCCCCGACCTGAAATATCACATTATCGGAATCCCCACTGAACGGGATAATTTGGAAAAATTGGCATTAAATCTGGGGGTAGAGCAGGCCGTGGTTTTCTTTGGAAAAGTTTCGGAAAAGGAAAAAATTGAACTGCTCCAGCAAGCTGATGTATTTGTTATGCTTAGCGAAACCACCCCCACCGGAGATGTCGAGGGTTTTGGAATTGCTATTTTAGAGGCCAACGCCTTGGGAATTCCTGCAATTGGTGCTTTAGGCTGCGGAATAGAAGATGCCATAAAAGACGGAGCCTCGGGTAAACTGATAAACAATAATAATTCAAAGCAGTTTGAATCTGCATTGGAGGAAATATTAAACCATTATGAAACTTATTCTAAAGGTGCAAAAACTTGGTCGCAGAATTTTACTTGGGAGAAAGTGATAAAGTCCTATTTAAAAATTTTAGAAAATTAAAACTAACATTATTTATAATTCAAAATCTTGGCGTTCTCTGCGCCTTTGCGGTACTATTTTAACCGCTGAGCCGCAGAGGACGCAGAGAAAAACTTAAGTGATGACGAAAAATGAACTATCTTCAAAAATTATAGGGGCTTGTATCGAGGTTCATAAACAATTGGGCCCCGGACTTTTGGAAAGTACCTATGAAGTTTGTTTGGCCCACGAATTAAAAGCGATGGGTCTAGAAGTAAAACAACAAGTGGCATTACCCGTGGTTTACAAGGAAATAAAACTAAATGCAGGTTAGAGAATAGATATGATTGTAGAGAATAAAGTGATTATTGAAGTTAAATCCGTTGATAATTTGGCTCCTATTCATACCGCTCAATTATTAACTTATCTAAAACTGAGAGATATAAAACTTGGACTTTTAATCAACTTCAATTCAGTAAAATTGGTTGATGGACTTAAAAGAATAGTAAATAATTTATAACTCAGCGTCCTTTGCGCCTTTGCGGTATCATTCTCACCGCTGAGCCGCAGAGAGCGCAGAGAAAAACCTTTGCGTCCTTTGCGACTTTGCGGTAAACCAAATGCCTCCCATTCATGAAACTAACAATAATCTCCCACACCCAACACTACAAACAACCTGATGGCACCATCGTAGGTTGGGGGCCTACAGTTAGTGAAATCAATCATTTGGCCCAGGATTTTGAGGAAATATACCATATCGCCTTCTTGCATCCCGGTACACCTCCTCCAAGTTCTTTAGCCTATACCTCCAAAAACATAAAATTTGTTCCCTTAAGACCTGTCGGCGGAAAAGGAATAGGGGCGAAGCTAAAAATTATAAGCAATATTCCCACAATTTTAAATACAGTACGAAAAACACTAAAACAAGTAGATGCTTTCCAATTGCGAACGCCTACTGGCATTGGGGTATTTTTGATACCTTATCTTACACTTTTCAGCAATAAAAAAGGCTGGTATAAATATGCAGGTAATTGGAACCAAATAAATCCGCCCTTGGGATATGCGCTTCAACGCTGGATGCTAAAGCACCAAAGACGAAAAGTGACCATTAATGGCAAATGGCCCAAGCAGCCAGAGCACTGTTTGACCTTTGAAAATCCCTGCCTTACGCTAAAGGAAAGGGAAGACGGCCAGCAAATAACCAAAGGGAAAAATTATGCCCCTCCGTTTATTTTTTGTTTTGTGGGTCGCTTGGAGGACGCCAAAGGCGTACAGCGAATTATCGATGCCTTTGGAGCCTTGGATAATTTGGAAAGCATAAAAACCATTCACTTCATTGGAGATGGAGAGAAGATGACCCATTATAAAAAACAATGTAAGGCTCTTGACTTACCTGTTGTATTCCACGGTTTTCTGGAACGGCAGGAGGTTTTTGGGATTTATAAGGAATCGCATTTTATTTTATTGCCCAGTGATTCTGAAGGATTTCCTAAGGTCATCGCAGAGGGAATGAATTTTGGTTGTATTCCTATAGTGTCTGATGTTTCCAGTATTGGGCAGTATGTCTCTGATGACAATGGATTCCTATTAAATCCTATTAGCGAGCTCCGGTTGCGGGAAGTGTTACAGGAAGCATTCTCAAAAAAGACCGAGGAATTAATAAAAATGGCATCAGATTGCTATCTTGTGGCTTCCAATTTTACCTTTGGCCTTTATAGAAAAAGAATACTGGAGGAAATTATTAATTCCCATAGTAACGATAAAATTAATTGAGAGCTATTACGTCGAGCATATTCCCTAATATTAGACCATTCAGAGCTATAATCTTTCATATTTTGATTGGTTTTCTGGCATATGTAAACCGTTCTTTTATGCTTGTCTATCTTGCGGCTGTCTTCGCATATTTTATTTTTCAGATAGTGACAAAGAAAAATAAATCTGACTATGTACTTCTTGCTGCCGCATATATGACTGGTGCTGAAGTGTTTCTCAAAATGACTAAAGCCTTTATATTTTATGAAACAGGAAAATATGCGGTTATATTTTTTATGTTGCTCGGAATTATATATTTGGGTTTTAAGAAAAATGCACTTTCCTTTATAATTTATTTATTGCTATTATTACCTGCGGTATTTGTATCGCTTGAAGCAATTAATTATACTGCGAATTTTAGAACTACGGTTTTATTCAATTTAAGTGGTCCACTGTGTTTAGCCGTTGCAGCCATATTTTGTTATGGTAGAACCATTGAATTCCGAAAGTTTTTAAATGTTCTTGACTATATAGTTTATCCTATAATCGCTATGGTCATTTATATTACTTTATATACACCGAATATTCAAGACGTGGTTACGGGAACCGCTTCAAATGCAGCACTATCCGGAGGATATGGCCCCAATCAGGTAGCCACGGTATTGGGTCTGGGGGTGTTTATCCTTTTTACACGCTTATTGATCCCTTATAAAAACCTCTTGGTGCAATGGACGATGATGTTTTTCATGATTTTGATGGCCTACCGGGCACTCCTTACATTTTCGCGTGGTGGAGTTTTTGTTTCGGTAATAATGTGTCTTGCATTTATTGTTTTAATTTACTTTAGTACTGGTATAAAGGCCAAGGCTAAAATTTCAATCAAAGTACTAGCTATCATAGGAGTTGCCCTTTTGGTATGGGGTTATACCATTATCCAAACTGGAGGTTTAATAGGGAATCGATATGCCAATGAAGATGCCATGGGAAGGGAAAAGGATGATGTTACCACGGGGCGTGCAGATCTTTTAGCTGTGGAAATTGAAGCCTTTAAAGAGAACCCTTTTTTCGGCATAGGCATAGGACAGGGCAAGTTTCAGTTTAGGGAGGAGATGGGTATTACTTCCGCCTCCCACAACGAAATTTCCCGTATGCTTTCTGAGCATGGTATGTTCGGAATTATAGCTTTATTGGTCCTCTTAGTGGCGCCAATGGTAACCAAATTGAACGGCAGAAAAAATATCTACTTTTACCCATTCCTTATTTTTTGGTTTCTCACTATTGTCACCACCTCCATGCGAATAGCCGCCCCAGCCTTTATATATGCCTTATGTTTATTGAACCTAGATTATGCGCCCAAGAAAAAGCCTGCTCTACATAGGAAATAAACTGGCCGTCCACGGCAAGAACCCCACGGCCATAGATCGACTTCCGGCAAAATTGGAGGCGGAGGGCTATACTGTTATAACGGCATCCTCAAAGCGCAATAAACTACTCCGGTTATGGGACATGATAATTACCACCATTAAAAACAGAAAGCGGGTAACAATGGTTTTGATCGATACCTACAGTACCCAAAATTTTTATTATGCGGTAATTGTTGCCAGTTTGTGCAGACTGTTCACCTTGCCCTATATCCCCGTCCTTCACGGTGGAAACCTGCCTATCAGGTTAAAGCGGAGCAAGGGCTTGAGCGATACCCTCTTTGGAAAGGCCTATATAAATGTTGCCCCTTCAGAATATCTGCTCCATCAATTTAGGGACGCAGGCTTCCACAACATTATTTGCATCCCGAATGCCATAGAAATAGAAAACTATCCGTTTAAGACCAGACCCTCCATCACCCCAAAGCTATTATGGGTGCGGTCCTTTTCGGAACTATACAATCCATTGTTGGCCATGGAGATAGTTGAAATGCTGAAAATGAAAGGGATGGATGTCTCGCTATGTATGGTGGGCCCCGACAAGGACGGTTCCCTACAGCGCTGCCAAAAAATTGCGGCGGAACTGCAGCTGCCCATTACCTTTACCGGCATGTTGAAGCAAAAGGAATGGATAGCGCTGTCAAAGGATTTTGACATTTTTATAAATACAACCAATTTCGACAATATGCCCCTAAGCGTAATGGAAGCCATGGCTTTGGGAATGCCCGTAGTTTCTACAAATGTGGGCGGCTTGCCATTTTTGATTGAAAATAATGTGAACGGCCTTTTAGTCCCTCCAAACAATCCAGAGGCTTTTGTAAACGCTATCGAGGCCATTTGCTCAAATGATGTAAAGGCACGGGAGCTGGCAAAAAATGCCCGCCTGAAAACAGAAGAATTTGATTGGGAAAAAGTAAAACAGCGTTGGATAAAACTTTTGAACGATTGAAATTTAAGTAAATTTGAAAATTGGTGGTAGTAGTTAGTTTGAAGTATATGAGGTTCTATTTGCAAACATCATTCAGTTTTAACCACCAAGAACGCTAAGAAGACACAAAGTTCACAGAGTTTCTTTGCGTTCTTTGAAACCAGAAACCAGAAACCAGAAACAAGAAACCAGAAACCAGAAACCAGAAACAAGAAACCAGAAACAAGAAACCAGAAACCAGAAACAAGAAACAAGAAACAAGAAACAAGAAACAAGAAACCAGAAACAGCAAACCCCAAACCCCAAACAACAAACAAAAAACCCCCAACCCCAATGCCCAAAACCAGCATCCACTTTGATATCTCAGAAAGAAAGATACTCCTTCGTATCCTGGATATAGTATGTGTACTGTTGTTGCTTTATTTGGTGGGGATAGTTTTTAATTTTGATTATTTCAAAATAAATTCCGAACATTGGGTGTGGTCTATCGTTCTGGCTATCTACCTAACAATTTTTGCAACAATTTTTGAACTTTACAATCTTCAGAAAGCCAGTAAGTTTGACGTGGTGGTGAAAAATGTAATCATTACTTCTTCGGTAACAGTACTTTTTTACCTGCTCACGCCTTTTTATACGCCCATGCTGCCCTCCAACCGATTGCAGATAGTGTATTTCTTTTTGGCTATAAACGTGGCCATGTTGGCTTGGCGGTATGCCTATATCATTCTTATATCGGCACCCCGCTTTTACAAAAGGGTGCTCTTGATTGCCCATGCACAGGATGTGGATGCTATCGTAATGTCGCTACAGCGCTCCGATCCCAACTATCGGGTAATAGGATATTTCAATACCGGTCCCACCGAGGCTTCCGTAGCTAACAATCTTGAGATTGATTCCATAACAATTGCGGATATTGGTATGTTGACCGAAGAAATGACAATTTCCGAGATTGTAGTAGGTACTCCTCTCTCTGAGGGGATGACAGTGGAATTGAACAACCAATTGATAAAACTGCTCGAAAACGGCATCCCTATCCGTGAATATACGCAGGTTTACGAGGAACTCACCCACCGCATTCCGGTGCAACATGTGGAAAAGGATTTTTACCGTTATTTTCCTTTTAGCCGAAGTAATCAAAACAAACTATATCTTTTCTTCAATAGAATTTTGGATCTCGTGATCTCGGTGATCGGGCTGGCGTTTGGAATATTGTTGCTTCCCGTTTTGTTGATAGGAAATATATTTGCAAATCGCGGCCCCTTTTTTTACAGCCAAACAAGGGTGGGCAAGAATGGAAAACACTTTAAGATTTACAAATTGCGCAGTATGGTAAAGAACGCCGAAAGCAACGGGGCCCAGTTTGCCCAGGCGAAGGATAGCCGTGTGACAAAATTCGGTCGCTTCCTGCGGAAATCGCGTTTTGATGAAATCCCCCAGTTTATCAATGTAATCAAAGGCGAAATGAGCGTTATTGGCCCCCGCCCCGAACGTCCGGAATTCGTAAAGGGCCTGATAGAAAAGATACCTTTTTACGAAGTAAGACACCTCGTAAAGCCCGGCGTAACGGGTTGGGCACAGGTAAATGCCAAATACGGTTCCACCCAAGAGGATTCCCTCGAAAAACTGCAATACGACCTATACTACATCAAGCACCGCAGTCTTTTTCTTGACGTAACCATCATTATCAAAACCCTGAGCACTATAGTTTTTTTCAGGGGGCAGTGATTCAGGTTTCAAGTTTCAAGTTTCAGGTTTCCTTAAATTTTGAACCTTGAATCTTAAATCTATTCCCCCTTTGGGGGGCAGGGGGGACTGTTCAAGTTTCAAGTTTCAGGTTTCAGGTTTC
>TARA_R110000751_G_scaffold62790_9_pt1 | contig 40027 bp, 47 predicted proteins | sample TARA_R110000751 | Tara Oceans TARA_R110000751 (sample SAMEA4398001) | marine metagenome | biome: Polar Biome; feature: [MES] marine water layer (ENVO:01000295) within the mesopelagic zone...; material: water (ENVO:00002006), including particulate matter (ENVO:01000060) such as...... | reverse complement strand
TGGCGCGATCTATGTCGAGAAACAGGTGATCCGCTGGTGCCGGGAACTATTCGAGTTTCCTGACACGGCCAGCGGCATCGTGGTGTCGGGCACGTCGATGGCAACAATCATCGCGATCAAGGTGGCGCGGGATGCGCGGCTGAACTTTGCCAGCCGCAAGGACGGCGTCTGCGGGCATAGGCTGGTCGGCTATACGTCGACCGAGACGCATTCCTGTGTTGCGCGGGCGTTTGACCTGGTCGGCCTGGGCACGGACGCCTTGCGGCGCATTCCAGCGAATGACCGGTTCGAGATCGATATGGACGCGTTGAGGGCAGCCATCGTAAAGGACCGCGCAGACGGGCTGACGCCATTTGTGGTGATCGGCACGGCGGGGACGGTGAATGTCGGTGCGATTGATCCGTTGGAAGAGCTTGCAGACCTCGCGAAGGACGAAGACCTCTGGTTTCACATCGACGGCGCGTTCGGCGCGCTGGGGGTGTTGTCGGAGCGCGCACGCGGGCGGTTGAGCGGGATCAAGCGGGCGGATTCGCTGGCCTTCGATTTCCATAAATGGATGCACGTCAATTATGATGCCGGCTTTGCGCTGATACGGGACGAGACGCTGCACCGCGCGGCCTTTACGGACAGGCCAGACTATCTGAAGGCCAAGGAACGCGGGCTTGCGGGGGGAAACCCCTGGCCGGTGGAATACGGACCGGAACTGTCGCGGGGGTTCCGGGCGCTGAAGGTTTGGGCGCAACTGGCAGAGTTTGGCACTGAACGCCTTGGACGGATGATTACCCGCAATTGCTATCAGGCGGCGTATCTGGGAAAGCAGGTGGCTGACACGCCCGGACTGGAATTGCTGGCGCCTGTGGCGCTGAACATCTGCTGTTTCCGACATGTGGTAGACGGTTTGCCGGATACTGTTCTGGACGCCATGAATGACGAGATCGTCATCCAGTTGCAGGAGCAGGGCATCGCTGCGCCGTCGACGACCCAACTGCAAGGCCGCACGGCGATCCGGGTGAATATCACCAATCACCGCACAGCCCGCCAGGACCTCGATATCCTGCTGAGCGAGATTGTGCGAATTGCGGCGTCGGCTGAAGTGGCTGCGGTGCGGGACGCCGCCCAGAAAGCCTGATTGCGGCCATTTCCACGAGCCCGTGTCACAAATCCGGAGGCTGCTTCGTCATAGAGGCAGCAAGAAGGAGATGGCCCATGTGGCGCGTGATTTTGTTTGTGATAGCGGCGCTGAATTTTGCGCTCGCCGCTTATATGTGGTTTGCCCCGCTCGCCTGGTATGACGGAACGCCCGGCGTCGCAATGATGGGGCCTTTCAACCTGCATTTCATCCGGGATGTTGCGCTGGCTTACCTGACCAGCGCGGCCGCGCTCAGCTGGGGCGCCTGGAAGCGCGATATTGCGGCCGCCGTGTTCGGCGCGGCCTGGCCCTGTTTTCATGCCCTGTTCCACATCTGGATCTGGCTGGGGCGCGGCGTGCCGTTTGACCAGATCGCTCTGGTCAACCTGTTGGGCATCCAGATTCCTGCGTGGCTTGCATTGGCAGCAGCGCTGAATTTCACCGAGCGGAGGGCGGCGCGATGATCCGCTGGATTCTTAACAGGCAGGCGCGGGCCTTTGGGCAGCGCTATGAATATGACACAGCCTACATGCATGACGTGATCAATACATCGCCCAAGGCCAGCCTGCGTATGGCGGCGTTTCCCTATGCGACCGGCTTTCGCGGGCCACCAGCGGCGGGTGGAATCATGGCGGGTGCGATGCTGGCTTCTACGCTGGACGGTGATTGTGGGCCGTGCGCACAACTGGTCGTCAATATGGTGACGCAGGCGGGAGGGAATCCGGCCGAGCTGCGTCTTTGCACTGAAGGCCGGGATGCCGAGGCGGGCGATGTCGGGCTGGGATTCCGGTTCGCGAAGGCGGCGATTTCGGGTGATCCTGTGGTGGATGACCTGCGCGATGAAATTGAGGCCCGGTTTGGCAAGGAGGCCGTTGTGGCGGTTTCGTTCGCCGCAGCGACGGGTCGGTGGTATCCCGTGTTCAAACGCGGGCTGGGCCATGGGGCGGCCTGTACGCAGCTTCAGATTGGCGATGTGCCCGTGACGGTGAGAAAGGTATCATGAATCCGGCCACAGCGATCTTCGAGGCAGAACGGCCCAGGTTGACGGCGCTTTGCTATCGTATGCTCGGCGAACGCGCGGCGGCGGAGGACGCGGTGCAGGATACGTGGCTGCGCTGGTCGGGTATTGATCCGGATGCGATTGATAATGCTGCCGCATGGTTGCGACGAACGGCGACGAATATCGCGATCGATGCCCTGCGGTCCGCGCGGTCGAAGCGTGAGGCCTATCCAGGACCGTGGTTGCCGGAACCCTTGTTTCCCGACGCGCTGCAGGATGTCGGTGCGCGGTTCGAAATCGCGCAGGAATGCGAGTTGGCATTATTGTGGGCGATGGAGCGGCTGAGCGCATCCGAGCGTGCGGCCTTTATTCTGCGCGAAGCATTTGACGCAGGTTATGACGAGATCGCGTTGACATTGGGAAAGTCACCGGCGGCCTGCCGCCAGCTGGTCAGTCGGGCGCACAGGCGGTTGCAGCAAAGCGGACCGCGGTTTGATGCCCCGGATAATGAGGTACGTGAACTGATCGCTTCTTTCCTGTCCGCTGTCGCACGCGCGGATTTTGACACGGCCACCCGGTTGCTGGCGCCGGATGCCGTGGCGATCAGCGATGGCGGACGCAAGGCACGGGCAGCGCTGAGGCCATTGATCGGTGCGCAGGACATCCTGACAGTCTTTGCGTCCGTGATGCGCAAGTCTGGTGCAGAAGCAGACTGGCGTCTGGATGTCGTCAAGGTCAATGGCGCGCCAGCCCTGGTGCGCTGGCTGGACGGGCGGGTCGACCTTGTGCTGACAGTCGCACCGGACGCGACCGGGCGGATTGCCTGGTTCTACATGATGCGAAACCCTGACAAGTTGCCGGGTGCCTCCTACCAGTAGGTTGCCATGATCTCAGCAGCCCAGCCGGGTTCGCGGATGTCGCCGCGTGGCTGGAAGCCCGACATGACGGGTTTGATGTCGAGCACGGGTGTGCCGTCAATGGCATCGAGGCCCTTTAGGTGCAGCACGGTGCCTTCGACGGACAGTATCTCGCAGATGGTTGCGCCGAGGCGGTTGGGGCGGTTCTTGCCGCGTTGGGCGAAGATGCCGATCTTCGGCCAGTCGGTCTGCCCGCGAGGGTGGCGCGCGCCCGTGACGATCTTGGCATCGGGCACTCGGTCGAACACGAAAATTACCTCGGCGTGCGAGAATGTATCCAATCCCATCAGCGCCTCGTCGTTGAAAACCGACGCATCGAGTTCGATCCGCGTCGACTCGGTGTCCCAGGCATCGTCGATTGCTTCGGAACGGGAGCATCGTACCGTACCAACGGGTTTCATCTGGAAGGGATCGGTCATGGAGGCTCCTGGGTGCTAGACGAGCGGCTACCCTAGAGGGAATGCGCAAAATTTCCCAGCTACTCCATTCTCTGCTTGCCGCCGCGTCAAAGTGGCGTCACAAACCCTCCCCATGGACTGGGGTAAACTTAGATCTTTTCACGCGGCCGCCGAAGCGGGCAGCCTGACGTCTGCGGGCGAACGGCTGGGCATTTCCCAATCGGCTGTGTCGCGCCAGATTGCTGCGCTGGAGGAGCAACTCGGCGTTTCGTTGTTCCAGCGCCACGCGCGCGGACTGGTGATGACTGACAGCGGGCATACGCTGTATCGTTCGACCATGGAGATGGCAGTCGCGGCGGCCTCTGCCGGAACCGCGCTGAAGGACCAGCAGGAAACCCCGCAGGGCGAACTCATCGTTTCAGCTCCGGTCGCCTTTGGTTCGACCTGGCTGGTGCCACGTCTTGGCGGTTTCTCCCGTCGCCACCCGGACCTGCACCTCGACCTGCGACTTGAAGACAAGGATTATGATCTTCTCAAGCTGGAAGCCGAATGCGCAATCCGATTGGTCGCGGCCGACAAGGCAGACCTGATTCAGCGCAAGCTCGGTACCGTGGCGACGAGCCTCTATGCAGCGCCGGAATACCTGAAGGAGAAGGGGGTGCCGCGCACGCCGCAGGACCTCGATAACCACCGTATCATTGCCTATGGCGACGAAAGCTCGCTGCTGAACGTGATGAGCTTTGCGTGCCGCGTGGGGCGCGATGACAGCCCGCCGCGCCCCGCTTCGCTGAAGCTGAACAATGTGTTCGCCATGTTGCGTGCCGTAGATGCGGGGCTGGGTATTGCAGATATTCCCGATTACATGGCGAGTGCCATGCCACGACTTGTCAAAGTTTTGCCGGACCATGTCGGGCCGATCTTCGGTCTGTACTTCGTGTATCCGAGCGACTTGCGCCGATCCAAGCGTGTGGCGGCTTTCCGCGACTTCGTTACGGCGGAGACGGAGTCATTGCGCCGACCTTCCATGCAACAAAGCTAACATGAACATTTGTTGAATTGCATTTTTGCATGGTTGAGATGCGGACCTGCAGGTTGCATCTCACGTTGCAATGCCTATTTAGCCCGTATGCCAAGGGCCCCGGGCATTTCCCAATCTTCCTCCGATTGGGCGTTTCCTCCCCCCTTCGGGGCCCGATACTCCAAACCCGGCGCGTTCATTCGCAGCCGGGTTTTTTTTGCCTGATGGTCAGCCGCCGGTCATGTGACTGTAGAAGATCGAGAGGCCAATGATGATGAGCACTATGCCGCCGCCAATCTCGGCACGCTGTCCGAACCGGGCACCCAGTGCTGGACCGATATAATAGCCGAGAGCGCTCATGACGAAGCTGGTCACGCCGATTGCCAAGGCCAGCCAGACACTGGTTCCGGCAAGCGCCATCGCGACGCCGACCGCGGCCGCGTCGATACTGGTGCCAATCGCCGTCAGCAGGGTGCCGAGTGCAGTTCGTCGCTGGGCGGGCCGGCCATCCGCGCTGGCCTCATCCGGTTCGTCCTGCAGTCCTTCGCGGACCATGAGACAGCCGATGGCCGCCAGCAGGACCAGCGCGATCCAGTGGTCAAAGGCCTCTGCATATGCCGCAACGCTGTGGGCCAGGCCCCAGCCGAGCAGGAACATGAGCCCTTCGCTGAGGCCAAATACGGATCCGACGCGGATTGCCTGAACAGCGTCATGCGTACGCTGCTGCGCGCCGCGGGCGAGTGCGGCTGCGAAGGCATCTGTCGACAAGGCAAGACAGACGAGCGCTAGCGTGAAGATTGGATGCATTGCGGGGCGATGACCTCATCAGTAACCGCCCCGCGATGTCATATATTTGCCTGAGGGGCTAGAGGTTGGCGCGGAGCATCCAGGCGGTTTTTTCCGAAACGTCGGCACGGCGCGTCATCAGGTCGGCCGTAACGATGTCGTTGTTTTCGTCGGCGACCTTGAGTCCGATCTTGGCAGCGCGGCTGATCGCTTCATGACCTTTCACGAGGTTGGACAGCATGGCTTCGGCATCCGGCACGCCATTGTCTGGCTTGATGGTGGCTTCCTCGACCATTTCCGAAGACGAACCGGGAGCGAAGTGCCCGAGGGCGCGGATCCGCTCTGCGATCTCGTCGAGCGCGGTCCAGAGCTCTGTATACTGTGTCATGAACATGGTGTGCAGCGAGTTGAAGCGCGGGCCGGTCACGTTCCAGTGGTAGCCATGTGTCTTGACGTAGAGCGCATAGGTTTCGCCAAGCAGAACGCGCAGCGCCTGTGCGGACGATTCGCGGGCTTTGTCGTTCAGTCCGATATCAATGGGCATGATTTTCTCCTGTTAGCAGAATGCTTTATACGCAAGAGATGGGTATTCGATCCGGCGCGCGCCAATCGATACGTAGATATCGATATATAGAGAAAATCTATGTGAGGGCAGCGCAGAAGCGCTGGATGCGCGTGAGCGCTTCAGTCAGTGCCTCGGTCGACGTTGCGTAGGAGATGCGGAAGGCCGGAGACATGCCAAAGGCCGCGCCGAACACGACGGCGACTTTCTCGGTTTCCAGAAGTTCAGTCGCGAAGTCCTCGTCTGTCTTGATCACGTTGCCAGATGGCGCTGTCTTGCCGATGACGCCTGCGCAGGATGGATACACATAAAAGGCTCCTTCGGGCGTCGGGCAGTGCAGGCCTTCACACGCGTTCAGGCCTGCGACGACCATGTCGCGGCGCTGCTGGTATACGGCGCGGCGCTCAGCCATGAAATCCTGGGGCCCGTTCAGCGCCTCAAGGGCTGCATACTGGCTGACCGAGCAGGGATTTGAAGTTGTCTGGCTGATCACTTTGCCCATCGCCTTGATCAGCTTTTCCGGACCCGCAGCATAGCCGATGCGCCAGCCTGTCATGGCGTAGGCCTTGGAGACGCCGTTCATGGTCAGCGTGCGGTCGTAGAGTGCGGGCTCGACCTGGGCGATCGTCCAGTATTCGAAATCATCATAGACGAGATGCTCGTACATATCGTCGGTCAGAATCCAGACCTGCGGATGGCGCAGAAGCACATCGGCGAGGCCGCGCAGTTCGGCCTTGGTATAGGCGGCACCTGTCGGGTTTGATGGCGAATTGAGGATGATCCATTTGGTGCGCGGCGTGATGACGGCTTCCAGCGCCTCAGGCGTCAGCTTGTAGTTCGAATTCGGTCCGCAAGCCGCAATGACAGGTTCGCCGCCCGCCATCAGGACCATTTCGGGATAAGAGACCCAATAGGGTGCAGGCACGATCACTTCGTCGCCCGGATTCATCGTGGCGACGAGGGCATTATAGATGACCGGCTTGCCGCCCGGCGCGACATGCACCTGGGATGGTTTGTAGGTGAGACCATTCTCACGGACGAACTTTGCGCAGATCGCCTCTTTCAGTTCCGGGATTCCGTCGGCGGGCGTGTACTTGGTCTTGCCGCTACGGATCGCCTCAATGGCCGCATCCTTGATATTGTCCGGTGTGTCGAAATCGGGTTCGCCAGCGCCAAGGCCAATCACGTCATGTCCGGCGCGGCGAAGCTCGGCCGATTTGGTTGTGACGGCGATGGTGGCCGATGGCTTAACGCGTTCAAGTGCGTCGCTGAGGCGGATATCTGCGGACATTATCTATGTATCCCGTCGTGGCGATTGAGAATTTTCTGGGTGGCTTGGCCATAGTCTGCGTGGGCCTTCGGGGCAAGCTTTTCCCCGATGCGGCAAGATGCGGCGGCGAGACGCAGGCCCTTGCCCCGTGAGCCGCCATTGCTGCTTATTTTTTGCCGATTGGATCAATTTTACGGGATTTGTTTATCAGGTTTTCAACCATGAGTGCGACTATGCCATGTCACGGATAGGGCTTTTGTGCCCGCCGCGAGATTGAAGGAAAGCAACTGAGGCCATGGTCTCTTCATCAAACCTCATCCCGATCGAAAAGATCTGGAACATTGTCGTCAGCCACCTGCGCCACGGTGCGCACGACTTCTCGATCTGGACTTCGCGTCTCAGCGATGCTGAGCGTGTTGTCGGCCTGTGCCTGTTCGTACTGGTATTGATGTGCCTCATGATCCGCCCCAGGCGGAAGCCAAAGCGCGAAGTCAAAACAGGCCCGCAATTCACCTACGCCCTGATCATCATCATGATCTTTTCATTCGGTATCGGCATGGCCTTTGATTCCAGCCTGAATATCGATCTTCTGATGCGGAAACTGTTCTAGGCCTCGCAAGCAGGCCACGCAGGCGCTATCTGTGGACTCATGGAATCGCAGGATAATGGTGCAGCCACGCTTCGCGGCGTTGACGTCATCAAGGACAATTTGAAACGACTGCCCGGTCGGCCCGGTGTCTATCGCATGTTCGGCGATGGCGGCGAAGTACTGTATGTGGGCAAGGCGCGCGACCTGAAGGCGCGCGTGTCGAACTATGCGCGCCTGGGTGGGCATACGCAGCGCATCGCGCGCATGATCATGATGACCCGGCGGATGGAGTTCGTGGTCACCGAAAGCGAGACTGAGGCACTGCTGCTTGAGGCGAGCCTGATCAAGAGCCTGAAGCCGCGCTTCAACGTGCTTCTGCGCGACGACAAGTCGTTTCCCTATATCCTGATCCGCAGAACTCACGAGGCCCCGCAGATCAAGAAATATCGCGGCGCCAAGCATAATGAGGGTGATTATTTCGGACCGTTCGCCAGCGCGGGAGCGGTGATGCAGACCCTCGACACTCTTCAGAAGGCCTTTCTGCTGCGCACCTGCGAGGACAGTGTGTTCAGTGCGCGTACGCGCCCGTGCATGCTGCACCAGATCAAGCGATGTTCAGCGCCTTGCGTGGGGCTGATTTCGAAAGAGGATTATACCGAGCTTGCCGACGAGGCCGCTGATTTCCTGCGGGGGAAGGGGGCCGACCTGCAAAAACGGCTGGCGACCGAGATGGATGAGGCCGCCGAGGCGATGGAATTCGAGACGGCGGCCCGGCTGCGCGACCGAATCCGGGCCCTGGCGCATGTGCGGGCGACGCAGGACGTGAATCCTGACGGGCTGGAAGAAGCCGACATTTTCGCCATCGCAATGGAGGGAGGCGTCTCGTGTGTGCAGGTTTTCTTCATTCGCGCGGGCCAGAACTGGGGGGCGACGGCGCACTATCCGCGCCATGACAGCGACCAGACCGCAGAGGAAGTACTCGCGGCGTTCCTTGTGCAGTTCTATGACAAGCGCCCGCCACCGAAACTGATCCTTGTCAACGAGATGCCAGAACAGGCAAGCCTGATCGGCGAAGCGCTGGAGCTGAAAGTGGACCGGCGGATCGAGATACGCCGGCCAGAACGCGGATCGAAGCGAGACCTTGTCACGCAAGCCGAACGCAATGCGACCGAGGCGGTGACGCGCAAGCTGGCGGAGACGGCGAGCCAGACGCGGCTGCTGGATGAAGTGGCAAAGGTGTTTGAACTGGAGGCGCCGCCACAACGCATCGAGATTTATGACAACTCCCACATTCAGGGCACCAATGCCGTGGGGGGCATGGTCGTGGCCGGACCGGACGGGTTCATGAAGACGGCCTATCGCAAGTTCAACATCAAGGATGTGACCATCGAGCCCGGCGACGATTACGGCATGATGCGCGAAGTGATGCGCCGCCGGTTTTCGCGCGGCCTGAAGGAGAAAGCGGTCGGCAATGATCGTAACTGGCCCGATCTTGTGCTGATTGATGGCGGGCTCGGACAGTTGAACGCCGTGCTGGAGGCCATCCGCGATCTGGGCCTGGGGCCGGATGACGTGAATCTGGTTTCGATTGCCAAGGGCGTTGACCGCAATGCCGGACGCGAGCAGTTTTTCCGGCCGAACCGCGCCCCGTTCAAACTGCCGGAAACGGCGCCGGTTCTCTATTACCTTCAGCGCCTGAGGGACGAAGCACACCGTTGGGCGATTGGCGCCCATCGGGCCAAGCGGTCGGCCGACATTGTCCGCTCGCCTCTGGACGAGATCGAAGGCATTGGTCCTGCACGGAAGAAGGCGCTGCTACAATATTTTGGATCGGCCCGGGGCGTGTCGCGCGCCAAGGTCGCTGACCTGATGGCCGTGGACGGTGTAAACGAGCCATTGGCGGAGCGAATATACGGGCACTTCCATAGCGGTTAATACAGATCGGGAAGATATGATCACTCGCCTTACAAGCGAGTAATAGTGCGCGTTTTCCATTGCCGTGCACAGAGAATTCCGTCACGTTAATGTCATGAAAGATACGCTATACAGCTTCAGGCAGGAGGTTTCCGACTTTGTGACGGGCGCATGGCTGCGTGCGCCATCCGCGAAACAGGTGGCTGCGCTGTGCTGGCGCCGTGCGGGGGAAGGGCATGAAGTCCTGTTGGTAACCACCCGGGGACGGGGGCAATGGATGGTGCCGAAAGGGTGGCCGAAGCCCGATACACCGGACGCAGATATGGCTGCGATCGAGGCCTATGAGGAGGCTGGCGCGCGCGGAACATTGCGGCCTGATCCGGTCGGGCATTTCCACTATGACAAGGGCATTGGCCGTGGCACGCGGATGGGGTGTGATGCTGCTGTGTTCGCATTGGAAGTCAGCGAGCTTGACCCGGATTTTCCTGAATCGGGCGAACGCGAACTGGGCTGGTTTTCACCGGACGAGGCGGCCAACAGGGTTGCGCCCCCGGAATTGAGTGCATTGCTGCGAAAGTTCGCACCCTGAGGGGCCGGCCATTCGCGACAATTAAGTGCAGTCGCATCCACTAAAATCCATCTACGAATCCTGTCATGCCGCGAAAAGCCGTGCTAACGCCCGACTCATCGCGGCAATTGGAAGATGGGAACAGTAGCAACATGCCTCAATCCGGCGGAATGAAACCGACCCTCGACAAGGACCTTTCGAAGGTCGGCCAAATTGAGCAGGCATCGCAATCACTTTCCCGATCACTGCTCATGCCCGGTCTGGCGTTGGTGTTCATCGCAGTCTGTGCCGTGTTTGCGACCACCGTGACAGGGAGCGCACCTGAATCCTACATCATCGTCGTGGCTGCCGCGATCGGCGCCTATATGGCGCTGAATATCGGCGCGAATGACGTTGCCAACAATGTCGGCCCCGCGGTCGGGTCTAAAGCCCTGTCACTGGTAGGGGCATTGGCCATTGCAGCGGTGTGTGAAAGCGCTGGCGCACTGATCGCGGGTGGGGACGTGGTCAGCACCGTGTCAAAAGGAATTATTGACCCGTCGGGCCTTGCTGATTCCGGGACGTTCATCCTGCTCATGATGTCGGCGTTGATTGCAGCTGCACTTTGGATCAATCTGGCGACCATTGTCGGCGCGCCTGTTTCGACGACACATTCCATTGTTGGTGGCGTGGCGGGCGCCGGTATCGCCGCAGCGGGAATTGGCGCCGTCAATTGGCCGATGATGAGCCAGATTGCGGCAAGCTGGGTGATCTCTCCTGTTCTCGGCGGTGTTATTGCGGCCGGCTTCCTGGCTTTCATCAAGACGGCAATCATTTATCAGGATGACAAGATTGCGGCCGCGCGCCGCTGGGTGCCGCTGCTGGTTGCCATCATGACAGGTGCTTTCGCGACTTATCTGGCGACCAAGGGCCTGAAGCATATCATGGACATGAATCTGCAGACCGCGTGCATGATCGGTCTGGGCATGGCGGTATTGGCCTGGCTGGTGTCGAGCCCCCTGATCAAGCGCCAGTCGCAAGGCATGGAAAATCGCAACAAATCCCTGCGGGAGCTGTTCAAGCTGCCGCTGATCTTTTCTGCAGCGCTTCTGTCGTTTGCGCATGGTGCCAATGATGTTGCCAATGCCATCGGCCCACTCGCCGCCATCGTATCGACCGCCCAGTCGGGCGCCGTTGCGGCCAAGGTTGGCATCCCGCTGTGGGTTATGGCGATCGGCGCATTGGGCATTTCATTCGGCCTCATCATGTTCGGACCGAAGCTGATCCGCATGGTGGGTGACCAGATTACCAAGCTGAACCCGATGCGTGCGTTCTGTGTTGCGCTGTCGGCGGCGATAACCGTGATTGTCGCTTCGGCACTGGGTCTGCCTGTCAGCTCGACACACATTGCCGTTGGGGCGGTGTTCGGTGTCGGCTTCTTCCGGGAATGGTACACGGCCAATTCCAAGCGCCGGCGTGACTACATTGCACGTAACCCGCAGAATCCGGACCGCGAGGAGAAGAGTAGCGGCGAGCAGCCGCGCTATCGCCGACTTGTGCGCCGCCACCATTTCATGACGATCATTGCGGCCTGGCTGATAACCGTTCCGGCTGCTGCAGCGCTGTCAGGCGGCATATTCCTTGTTTTCCGGCACTTCAGCTAGGCCAGAAGCCGAAAACGGCCCGGAACGCGCGCGTCTTGGTTAACGAGAACGCGTGCCATGACCCATTGCCCCGGTGCGCGAGCACTGGCACACGGACAGCATGAGTTTCAAATGGATTCCCAATGCGCTGACAATTGCCCGCTGTGTTTTTGCGGTGCTTGTCCTGTGGGGGATATGGAATGCTGAGCTGGCGGGTCAGGCTGTCGCGGCAGCGGGGCCTGATGTTCTGGCGGACGATGTCTTGCGCCACAACATCATGCAGCAGCTTTGGTATCAGTTTGCGCTGCTGGGATTCCTGTCCGGGGCGCTGACGGATTTCCTTGATGGCTATCTTGCGCGGCGTCTGGATGCGCAGAGCCGGTTCGGCGTGTGGCTTGATCCAATTGCCGACAAGTTGCTGGTCGGGGCTGCGCTACTCGGTCTGGCAATGGTGCTGAAAACCTGGCTGATTTATATCCCGGCCGCAGCGATCATCGCGCGAGACGTGTTCATGACTTGGTTGCGCACGACACCGGCTGGCAAGGCGGTGGTGGATCCTTCAGATCTGGCCAAGTGGAAAACCGGGTTTGAAATGGCCGCGATTATCGGCCTGATGTTGCCACTGGCCTTTGCGCCAGCTGATCTCGCAGCGGATGCGGCTGGTTCGACGCCGCTGCTGTTCAGCGTCGGCGCATTCCTGCTGGTCGGCATGTTGTGGGTGGCGGCGGCTTTGTCCCTGCTCACCGGTTGGCGCTATATCCGCGCTGCGCGGGCCGGAAACTGAATTCCAGACACAAAAAGACGCCGGCCCAAGGGGAAGAAAGCCGACGTCCAATTTGCTTTATGGCGCACCGGACAAGGGGAAGGGCCGGATTGCCTTCAAAAGGATCTTACACGTATGGCCGGGAGGGGAAGCAACCAGCCATGATACGGAGCGTACCCCCCGCCCCTTAACGGCGCGTTAACATCCAAGGCGGGATTAGGGCGCAGAATTCTCAACACTGTCAGCATTCAGCCCGTTATCGGCCTCAATCGGGCCGGAATGCTGGTCAGATGAAAAAGCGCGTGCCTTCCGAGTTCAAGTTTCTCGCCTTCATACTGGCAGCGCTTCTGTTTCTTTGCCTTCCAGCCCTGTTCGCCTTTGCGGGGGCCGACGAGTTACCGAGAACGGCGCGTTCCGATGCCGCCTATGCGCGCAATGCCCCATTGCTTGAGCGGGATATGGCGGCTGACGGCCTTAGTTTCGAACAGCCGCTCTATTTGCGGCTTACCAAGCAGCCCGCCGAATTGACGGCCTTTGTTGCCAGCCAGAACGGCCAGTTCCAAGCGTTCCGTACGTGGCCGGTTTGCAGCGTTTCCGGCGGGCTCGGACCCAAGTTGAGAGAAGGGGACGAGCAGGCGCCGGAGGGGTTCTACAGCGTCAAACCCGAAGCGATGAACCCGGCGTCCACCTATCACCTGTCGTTCAATCTTAGCTTTCCCAATGCTTATGACCGGGCGCAGGGCCGCACCGGCAGTTTCCTGATGGTGCATGGATCATGTGTCTCGATTGGATGCTTTGCCATGACCGATGCCGGCATGGAGGAGATATGGACGCTTATGCAGGCCGCCTTTGCCGGAGGGCAGACCGCCATTCCGGTACATATCTTTCCGTTCCCCATGACGCCGGACAATCTGGAGCGGCATGCGAATAACGCGAATGCTGAATTCTGGCAGGCGCTGACCCCGGCATGGAACGCGTTTGAGACTAATGGCTTGGTCCCCGATGTGGCGGTGCGTCGAGGCGATTACGTGGTTCGCGCAGCCCAATAGGGACTGGCACCCTGACCGCCATAGATTTCTGCCAGCCTTTGCCGGGTTCCGGGCGTTGCGTCATCTGGCGGGCTTACCGGATCGACCCAGGTGGTTTCGGCGATTTCGCCGAACGAGGTCGCTTGGGTTTCATCCCATGCGCCGTGCGCGATTCGGTAGAGCAGTACGTGATCGTTGCGAAAGACATGATGGTTTGAGTAAACGCCGATCAGCTCGGGTGAGCCGGTCAGGTTGATGCCTCCTTCCTCCACGAGTTCTCGGCGCAGCGCGTCAATCGCCGGTTCCCCGCGCTCAATGCCACCCCCCGGCATGTACCAGCCTTTTACGTAAGTGTGGCGTACGAGAAAGACGTGGCCGGCTGCGTTCTCGACGGCAGCGCGTACGCCGAGCGTCATGGGGCGGCGAAGGCGGGCATATGATTGAAACAGGCGTGTGCGAAGGTTGGGCATGGCGCACGGTAACGTGTCGAATGAGGCTCGCCAATCGCAACAACGCGCGCTATGGACGGGACCATAATAGAAACAGACACTGAAGAACAAAAAAGCGAGACGGTGTAATGATCCATCCCTCCCTGATAGCCATCGGCACGATCGTGCTCGTTTTCGGCATCCTGAATCTCATCGAATTCAAGCGTCTCGATTAGGGACGCTAAGGCGAAATGCCCGATCTTACCCTGATTGCCGCCCTGGTAGGGGGGCTCGTGATTATGGCCTTCGCCGGCGACTTTCTGGTCAACGGCGCGGTCGCGCTTGGGCGGCGCTTGGGTGTTTCGCCACTGGTTGCCGGGATATTCATCGTCGGGTTCGGCACGTCCGCGCCGGAAATGATCGTATCGCTCGACGCTGCCATCGAAGGCCGTGCCGGCCTCGCGCTTGGTAATATCGTCGGCTCCAACATTGCCAATGTCTTCCTCGTGCTGGGTATTCCTGCACTGATCTATCCATTCGTTGCCGGTGGCAGCGGTCAGGGCCGCGCGCTGGGCGCGATGCTGATGGCGACCGTGCTGTGGATTGGCATGACTGCGATCATGCCACTGCATGCCGGTATCGGCTTTTTCTTTGTCCTCATTCTCTTCGGCTATTGCGGCTACACATTCCTCGCAGCCCGCCGCGCTGTGGCGCACGGTATTGATCCGGGTGTCTCGCTGGAGGACGCGCCAAATATCAGCATCCGACGGGCGATGGTCTACGTGCCACTTGGCATTGCCGGGCTGATCCTTGGCGCGCAATTGATTATCGCGGGCGGTGTCGGCGTCGCGGAATTCTACAATGTGCCGCAGGAATGGATCGGGCTGACTTTGTTGGCGATCGGCACGTCGATGCCGGAAATCGGTGCCAGCGTGGCCGCCGCCCTGCGCAAGCGCGGGGATGTTGCCATTGGCAATATTCTCGGATCCAATGTGTTCAATATCCTGGGGGCGGGCGGCATCATTTCCTTCTTCGGGCCCATCGAGATCGCGCCGCAGTTTGGCAAGTATGATCACTGGGCGATGGGTCTTGCGGCAGCGATCATTGCAGTTCTGATTCTGACCAAGGCCCGGATCGGGCGTCTGGTCGGGGTTCTGCTGCTGCTGCTCTATGCCATTTACATCTATGGACTGATCAACGGTTTCAATATTTCTGGCCTGTTCCAGCCGGCGGGAACATGAGGCCCGGCGTCGCCCTGGTGACAGGCGCGGGTGCGCGTCTGGGCAAGGCAATGGCCGAAGCGCTCGGGCAGGATGGTTGGTCCGTTGCCGTCCATTACCGGCATTCAAAAGAGGGTGCGCAGGCAACCGTGTCGGCGATTGAAGCGGCGGGTGGACGCGCCGCGTTGGTGCAGGCTGATCTTGCAATTGAAGCGGAAACAGCTGGGCTGGTTGCTGCTGCGGGCGCGGCGTTTGGCCAACCGGTCAGCCTGCTGGTGAATTCGGCGTCAGTGTTTGACGATGACAGCGCCGCGAACCACACGCGTGACGGCTGGGACAAGCATATGGAGACCAATTTGCGCGCGCCGGTGCATTTGGCGCAGCAATTGGCGAACGGGTTGCCGGATGCAGAACGTGGTCTCGTGATCAATCTTGTTGACCAGCGGGTCTGGAAACTGACGCCGGAATTCTTCACCTATACTCTTTCAAAGGCGGCGCTCTGGCAGGCGACGCAGACATTGGCTCAGGCCCTTGCACCGAATGTGCGGGTCAATGCGATCGGGCCCGGGCCAACCCTGCGCAGTGTTCACCAGTCCGAAGACGCGTTTGCAGCTGAGCAGCAAGCGACGTTGACGCAAAGAGGTTCCAGCCCGAACGAAATCGTGAAGGCACTGCGCTATCTGATAGGTGCGTCCAGCGTCACCGGCCAGATGATCGCTTCGGATGGTGGCCAGCATCTCATGTGGCAGACACCGGACACGCAAATCTGAGGGTCCCCATGAACTTTTCATCCGACACATCTGCGCCAGCCCACCCCAACGTCCTTGCCGCGATAGCCCGCGTGAATTCCGGCACTGAGCCGAGCTATGGCAATGACAGCGTCACGAAGCGTGTGCGCCTGCAACTGGCAGCCGTGTTCAAAACCGAGGATTTCGATTTCTGGATGACCGCGTCTGGCACAGCCTCGAACGCGCTGGCTTTGTCATGTTTTTGCCCTCCGACGGGTGCGATCCTCTGCCACGAGGAAGCGCATATTGAGCGCGACGAGCGGGGCGCACCTGAATTCTTTTCCGGCGGGGGGAAGCTGTCCCTTCTGACCGGTAAGGGGGCAAAGATCGAGGAGGGCGCCTTGCGTGCGGCGCTCTCGGCAATCCAGCCCGGCTTTGTTCACGAGACCCCGGCAACGGTTCTGTCGCTGACCAATCTGACAGAGTGTGGCCTTGCCTATAGTGTCGACGAGGTTCGTCGCTACGCAGCGCTTGCACATGAGTATGGTCTGCGCGTGCATCTTGATGGGGCGCGTCTCGCCAACGCATTGGTGAAGACAGGCGCCACGCCTGCCGACATGACATGGAAAGCCGGTGTGGATGTTCTGACCCTGGGGCTGACCAAGACTGGGGCCATGGGGTGCGAAATCATTATCCTGTTTGGCAAAGCCCGAGAGAAATGGGGTGAGTTGCAGGCGCGCGCCAAACGATCCGGGCATATGCCGCCGAAAATGCGTTTCCTCGCTGCGCAAGCTGAAGCCATGTTCGATGGCGACCTTTGGCTGGACCTGGCCGGCCGGGCAAATGCCAGCGCCACGCGGTTGGCGGCGGGCCTGATCGCGCAGCCCGGTGTTCACCTTGCTTACAAGCCCGACGGGAATGAAGTGTTCGTGCGCTTGCCGGACGGCCTGGCCGAACGCCTGACATCGGCGGGGGCGACCTTTTATCCGTGGCCGGGCGGTAGCCATCGTTTCGTGTGTTCATGGTCGACCACTGACGAAGAGATTGCCGCTGTCGAAGCCGCAATGGGCTGACACGTCAGCTGGATGTAAGCGCACTACCCAACCACGATTGAAGGTTCTGGATGGTCTTCTGATTGTCGATCGGGAAATCGTCTTCCCCGCCGAGAAGCTTCTGGTGAATCGATATGAAAAGTAGGGGCGCCATGACAGCAAAAGCCGCCGTGCGCAGGGCATCGCGTGTTCTTGGCCCATTCGGCGTGGCTTCCAGTTTGTCCATGATCGATTTGAGGCCGGGCTCCAGAAGGAATTTCAAATAGGCGCGGCCCGCCGTCTCGTCTGCAATGCCTTCAATCATGCCGAAGGCGTGCGCCCGGGTGAAGTGGCCGTATTCCATGCCTGCGTCTGCGATGCGGTAATATTCTTCAAGTGCCTGGGTCGGATTGGTCGCCGGATGTGCAATCAGATCCCATATCCAGGCGCCGCGCGTGCCCATGTTTTCCAGGATGGCTTCAACGACACCATGGCGATCATCGAAATAGTGACGAAGGGTCGGCTCCGAGGCTTTGGCTGCGATCGCAAACTGCCGCAGCGATGGCCGCCGCAGGTCCGCTTCGAGCGCAAAATCAGTCATCGCGTCGACCAGTGCCGCGCGTTTTTGTTCAAAGTCGTGGTTCCGTGCCCCTACTGGTCGCGGCATCGTCAACTCCAGAGTGAATTGAAGGGTCCCCCCAATCAAGAACCATTCTCAATCTATTCATACGATTATTCGCGAATGAGGCAACCTATAATATTTGTTGCAGATTGTAAGGTTTACGGACTCGAAAATGAACGTCACCCTTCCTGGTCGGGACAAGGGGGTAGCTCAACTCCTTCGGGATAATTGTATGCGATAAGGTGGGCGTGGAACCGTATGCAGCTTATCAGGTGGGGGCCTGTCAGCGTTCAAATTGGTCTATTAATCCGGAATGGCATTGCCGAGCCAAATCTGAAGCTGGTCGATCGTCGCCTTGCTATCAACCGGAGCCTCATCTGCGCCGCCCAGCAGAGTCTGGTGTATGCCGATCAGGATCAGCGGCGCCAATACGGCGAACGACGCTGTACGCAGTTTCTGGGCAGAATCTGGCGAACCAGGCGTGCCGGTCAATTTTTGGGTGACCACGCCAAGAGCCGGCTCCAGCATATATTTCAGATAGGCCTTTCCGGCGGTTTCGTCGGCGATGCCTTCGATCAGTCCGAACGCATGGGCGCGTGTGAACAGATCAAACTGCGGACCGGGCGTTGCGACCCGGTAGTAATTCTTGATGGCACTTTCGACGCTATCTGCTGGCGCGGCGAACCCGTCGCGAATGGACCGACCGAACTTCCCCATGTTTTCGAGGATGGCCACGACAACGCCGCGACGATCCTTGAAATAGTGGCGCAGTGTCGGCTCGGACGTTTCGACGGCGATTGCGAACTGGCGCAGGGACGGTCGACGCAGCTCCGCCGTGACAGCAAAACGTGTCAGCGCCTGCACGAGTGCCGTGCGCTTTTCTTCGAAGTCGTGGTTCCGTGCTCCCACCGGTCGTGGCATCGTTAACTCCAGTGAGAATTGGATGGCCCCTCCTGATTAAGAACCATTCTCAATTCGAACCTTACGGACATTCTTCAATGTTGCAACCTATAATATCTATTACAGGTTATCCGTTTCCCCACAGGCGTTGCCACCAGGTTTTATTGGGCGATGGCGCGTCTATTTCCACGCCATTGAGCGCGCTTGCTGAATAGCCGCCTTTGGCCATTTTATCACGGATGTCGTTGACGTCCCATCCGGTGAGCTTCGCGAGAGATATGGCCTCCTCGTCCCAGCGCTTGACGAGCGTGTTGGCATAGTCGCCAGCCGCCGTGCACGATTGATAGTCGCCGCGCCATGGATGACGCAGGACATACCGGCCCTGATAATTTTCACGGTCGCCGGTCACCTGGAATGTCAGATCTTCCGGGAAGGTCTTCGCATCATAGCGCAGGTGAAGCCGCGTGACGAAAACATCGACCGGGGCCGGGCCAAAGCCGCCACGTGGCGTCGGTTCATCTGATGCTTCATCGAGCCACATGACGCCAAGCTCGCGCAGTTCGGTCTGGCTGAGCGGTTCGGCGGCGCACGGGTCACACCAGGCCATGTCCCATGCATATTCCATGAATACGGCCTTGCCGTTCTCCTTTTCAACCTGATGGGCGAACATGGCTTTGTAGAAGTCTGCGAACTCGTCCTTCACATAGATCGGGACATCCATGTCAGAGGGCAGTTTCACGGTGCGGTAGTTACTGGTCTCGACGCGACCCTCGCGGGTCATGGCAAACACGAAGAGTTCCTGCTTGCCTTCGGCATTCACGGTGCCGAGCCGGATCGGCAGCATGAAGTCTTCATCCTCATAGGCAACCTGGATCGGACGCAGCATGGCTGAGCCGGCATGGCGTTCGAGGCTGACCTTGGCGACGAAGAATTTCATGCCGCGCTTCAGATAGGCGCTGACGGTTTCCTCAGCGCCATCGGGTATCCTGTAGCCGTTCTGGTTCAGCCATTTGATCAGGCCATCGGATTCTTCGGCGGAGAGGATGAGGATGTCATATTCGCCGACTTCGTATTCGGCTTCGATCGTGACGCCGAGGGATTCGGCTTCTTCCATCATGGCATCCATTTCAGGCGCAGCGGAGGCAGCCATATCGTTCATCATTTTCCGGCGATACTCGATTTCGCAGGGGTTCTCGTCGTAATATTCGACAAGGCGCGGGGCAGTGTAGGCGTCGAGATGGTCGACGAGGGCGGGGTTGGCGACATTGATCTGTTCGCGTTCTGGAATCTCGACAACTGGAACAACCATTGCGAATTCGGAGACGTCACCGCGAAAGTCGGATGACATGGTGATAACGGTGCGATCCCCGTCGCGGGCGAGTACAACCTTGGACGCGTCGTTGAACAGGTCCGTATCTGCCTTGGCGACATAGAAGCCGCAGAAGGCACTGGCGGGGGCGGCGAAAGCCAGCCCGGCGAGTGGCAGGGCGAGGCCTGCAATCAGGTGCTTAAGTCTCATGGGATCGTGTCTCCTTTGTCCCCCAGGGAATGATCAGGGCGGGTGTGTAAGCGGGGTGGGGCGGTGTGGGGTGCGTGTGGGGTTGGGTACGGGTCCATGCGAAGCGGCGTGCGGGAAGGATGTGGTCCAGCACCGGTGTGAGCACAGCCAGGGCGGCGAGCGCCATCAGCGGCGCGCCGCGCAGGTTGGGCCCGATCATGAACCAGGCTGTCAGACCAGCGACGGCCATGGCGAACAGAAGGCGGCCGGTGCGGCTGTCAGGCGTGGAACGCGGGTCGGTGATCATGAAGAAGGCAAAGATCAGCAGCGATCCGGAGGCCATCTGGTGCAGCGGAATGGCCATGGGGTCACCCAGCCAGACCGCGCGCGCGAACAGGATTGCGGCGAACGTGCCGAGGAAGCCCAGCGCAATGTCGAGGCGCTTGGCGCTGGACAGGGTGAGCGCGGCGAGGGCGAGGGCATAGCCGGCGATGAGGGGTGTCTGGCCCCACTGGCCAGGCGACACCCAGGCGTCACGGCCGAGCAGCAGCATCATGGCGACGATGCCGATACAGCCGGGGTTGAAGATGTGCTTGCCTTTGATCCGGATGAGGAATTTCAGGGCGATGCCTGTGAAGGCCGCAGCAAACCATATCCAGGGATCGGCGGCGCGCAGCAGGATGGTCACGCCCAGCGCGGTGATCAGGGCGGATTTCCATTCGAAGCCGCCGGTGAGCTGTTTCTGTGCCCGCAGGTTCAGCATGCCCGTTCCAAGGGCCTGTGCCAGCATCGCACCTGTAAACGCATAAGCGAGCGCGAGCGGGTCTGCGCCGAAACTGCTGGTGCTGTAGGAAAAGGCGAACAGGCCGGACAGTGCGATAATCTGCCAATGGCGAGGGTCGGCATCCAGCCGACGGTAGAGGGCGAGGGGAAGGCGGGCCGCTGCGTCCATGGGAGTCAGAACATACGCCAAATGCGATCACATTACGGCAGGTTCATGGAAGGATCGGTCAGTCATGCTCTGGACCCGACAGGCAGAGCACGGCAAGACTGGGCGCCAGACGAAGGGGATTCGACCATGACCACATTTATCCGCGCAGGCCTGATTGGCGCCCTGCTGGCGACATCCACACTGGCCGGCTGTGCCTCCACCTATTACGGCGCGATGGAACAGATCGGCTTCGAGAAGCGCGACCTGCTGGTGCAACGTGTGACCGATGCGGCTGTCAGCCAGGAGAATGCGAAGGTTGAGTTCGCCAATGCGCTGGAAGCCTTCCGCGCGGTCGTGGGTGTTGACGGCGGTGAACTGGAGGCGACCTATGACACGCTGTCGGATGCGTACGACCGGTCCAAAGACAAGGCAGACAAGGTGCGCAGCCGCATCAAGGAAGTGAAGGGCGTGGCGCGTGACCTGTTCAAGGAATGGGACAGCGAGTTGAAGGAATATTCCGATCCGGGCCTTCGCAAAGCCTCTGCCCAGCAAAAGGCCGCCACTGAAGCGCGCTATGACACGCTGGTCGCCAAGATGGATAAGGCAGCCGCTTCGATGGACCCGGTTCTGACCGTGTTCCATGATCGCGTCCTGTTCCTGAAGCATAACCTCAATGCGCGGGCGATTGCGGCGCTCGGGTCTGAAACGGCCGATCTGGAATCCGATGTGGCGGCCCTGATCGCCGAGATGGAACGGTCGATTGCCGAGGCCGATGCCTTCATCGCGGAAATGCGCGCTGGCAGCTGAGTTGGGCAGATGCAGATTGATCGGGGTGATTTCGAGGATGCGCGGGTGCTGGACCTGTTGCGCGTGCACCTTGACGGCATGCGCGCCAACTCGCCGCCGGGAAATGTTTTCGCGCTCGATCTGTCGGGCCTGAAGGCACCGGGGATACGCTTCTATACGGCGTGGGATGGCGAGGCCCTGATGGGCATGGGCGCTCTCAAGGCGCTGGCCGATAGCGGCGGAGAGATTAAATCCATGCGCACGCATGAGGCTCACCTGCGAAAGGGTGTCGCTGCGCGCCTGCTGGAGCACATTATCGCAGAAGCGCGAACGAGCACCTATCACCGCCTCAGCCTGGAGACGGGAAGCGGGCCGGCCTTTGATGCGGCGCTGGCCCTCTACCGGCGTTACGGTTTCATTGAGGGTGAGGCGTTTGGCGACTATGAGAAGAGCGACTTCAACCAGTTCTTCCATCTTGTGCTGTAAAGGCCCCTGCCATGACTGAGCTAAGAACATTCTATCCCGAAATTGCGGCCCATGAGTCCGGGCATCTCGATGTGGGGGATGGCCACACGATCTATTGGGAGCGGTCTGGCACCAGGGGCGCAAAACCCGTCGTGTTTCTGCATGGCGGACCGGGGGGCGGCTTCTCGCCGAGCCACCGGCGCCTGTTTGACCCGAAACTGTATGACGTGATGCTGTTTGATCAACGCGGCTGCGGCAAGTCCACGCCGCACGCATCGATTGAGGCCAACACGACCTGGCATCTGGTGGCGGATATTGAGAGCCTGCGCGACATGATGGGCGTGGACAAATGGCAGGTGTTCGGCGGCTCGTGGGGCTCGACGCTGGCGCTGGCCTATGCCGAGACGCACCCCGACCACGTGAGCGAACTGGTACTGCGCGGGATCTATCTCCTGACCAAGGCGGAGATGGACTGGTATTACCAGTTCGGTGTGTCGGAGATGTTTCCCGACAAGTGGGAGCGTTTCCTGGCGCCGATACCCGAGGCCGAGCGCGGTGACTTGACAGCGGCCTATCGCAAACGTCTGACCAGTGACGACCGCGCCGTGCAGATCGAAGCCGCGCTGGCATGGAGCCAGTGGGAAGGCCAGACGATCACGCTGTTGCCGGAACCATCGACCAGCGATGTGTTCGGCGAGGATGAATTCGCGCTCGCCTTTGCCCGGATCGAGAACCACTACTTCACCCACAAGGGCTGGCTGGAGGAAAACCAATTGCTGCGCGACGCGGGGAAGCTGAGGGATATTCCAGGAACGATCGTTCATGGCCGGTATGACATGCCATGCCCGGCACGGTTTGCGTGGGCGCTGCACAAGGCCTGGCCGAAGGCGGACTTCCACCTCATCGAAGGCGCAGGCCACGCCTATTCGGAACCGGGCATCCTCGACCAGTTGATCCGCGCGACGGACAAGTATGCGGGGAAGGGGTGAGGCGTGTCTGAGACGCATGGCTATTCCGGAAAGCCGCTGTTCCAGAAGCTCGGCCTGAAGCCGGACATGACCTGCCTGCCGCTCAAGGCGCCTATGGATTATGAGACACTTGTGGCCGGCGCAGAGGGCGTGCGGTTCCTGAAGCGGGGCGCGGTGGCTGATCTCGTGCACCTGTTCTGTGCCGATAGGCGCGCACTTGATGGAAATATCGAACGGGCGCTTGGATACGTCGGCGACAAGGGCATGCTCTGGGTGTCATGGCCGAAGAAGTCGTCGAAACTGTTCAGGGACCTGACGGAAGATGACCTGCGAACCGTAATACTGCCGACGGGCTGGGTCGACGTGAAAGTCTGCGCCGTGGACGCCGACTGGTCGGGCCTGAAATTCCTGCGGCACAAAGCCTGAAAATATATGACCAGACGGCCTGTAAGCCGGGTTCTGTTCCCCGCGCCCTCTCGGGACATCGGTTCGGCAACCATTCCTCTGCGACAGGCCTCACGGCCTGCCTCTCGCGACACACCCGGGGCGCGGGCTGAAGACATCCCATATGCGCCCCCTACTTGGTCTTGCTCCAGGCGGGGTTTACCTTGCCAGGCCTGTTACCAGGCCCGCGGTGGGCTCTTACCCCACCCTTTCACCCTTACCTCCTGCCGAAGCGGGAGGCGGTCTGCTCTCTGTGGCACTTTCCCTCGGCTCGCGCCGGGCGGATATTATCCGCCGCCTTGTCTCCCTGGAGCCCGGACTTTCCTCCAATGGCAGGTTACCCCACCACCAGCGGCTGCCCGGCCGTCTGGTCATTGTTGGTCATATAGCGCACACTGGCACTGGCACAAAGCCTGATCGATTCCTCCCGGAGGCTGTATGCGCAACCTGATCAACCGATTGCCGGTGCCGCAGATTATCAAGCATTGGCTGCTGATCCCGTTATGGGATGCGATGGTGCGCCTGTCCAAGCCGGAAGTGCGCATCGTGACGGGGGGCATTTCCTTCTACGCGCTGTTCTCGATCTTCCCGCTGATCTACCTGACCGTGACCCTGCTGTTCGCCCTGTTGCCGGCCGATATCAGCCGGCAATTGTCGGACACGATTGACCAGGTCCTGGTGTCTGCCGTGGCGCCCCTGTCGAAGGCAGACCTGGATACGATCCGCGGGGCGACGGCGCGCAGCCTGACACTGCAGGCCATCGGCGCAGTCATCGTAGTGTTCTACACGGCCAGCTCGGGAGCCAAGGCGGCGATCACCGGCATCCGCATGGTGACGGGTAGCGAACGGCGCAGCAAGATTATCCGGTTCAATGGCGTGTCGATCCTGATGACAGCGATGCTGATCCTGCTGGTGTGGATCCTTGGCGCGCTGCAATTGATGGCTTCGTTCATTACCGAGCATCAGGGCTTCGTCGCATTTGATATGGCCCAGCGTGTCTCTGATATCGCGTCCCAGCTCTGGCTCGGGAAGGGCCTTGCCTGCTTTGCCATCTTCTACCTGATCATTGCCCTGTCGCTGCATGGGCGCATCCGGGGCCACCGCGCCAAGGCGGCGGGGGCGGCAGCGGGGGCGCTGGCCTGGATGGGGGCGACATGGGCGTTCCATATCTATCTCAAGTTCTCGGCGCTCGACTCGTTCTATGGCGCGCTGGCCTCGGTCATTCTCGGGTTCATCTGGCTGTCAGTCTCGGTCGCGTCGCTCCTGCTTGGCGCGGCGCTGGCGGCAGAATGGGCCAGCCGCATTCCGGAAGAGGGGCTCGTGGCCGAAGAGGGCGACGAGGCGGTTGAGCTTCTGCTCTAGGGCGTGTGCCGCTATCGCTCGCTGAGTGTCCGCACGCTCTGGATCAGGTGGTATGTCTGGGCGTCTGCGGCGCCTGACAGGTGGTCCGGGCGCCAGCGCCGCTGGAAGGCCTGTACTGTCAGCAAGGTTGGATCATCATAGGCGCCCGTGACCGGCAGCCCGTAACCGATGGCGGCCAGGTCTTCCTGCAGCCGCACCACGTCCTTGCCACTGTCACCGGGGCGCAGGGCCTTATCCGGTACGTGATCCGGCGTTGCGGTGGGCCACAGGCCGATACCAGCCGCGGCCAGCCGTGCCCATGGGAAATGCTCGCCGGGATCTGTCTTGCGGGCCGGGGCGATATCAGAGTGCGCCACAATCCTGCTGGCCGGGATGGCATAGCGCGACAGGATTCCCTGACAGAGCGCAATCACGGCCGCGATCTGCGCATCGGGATAGGGCGGCAGGGAGCCGTCTCGCAAGGGCACATCATGGCCGCCATTGACGATCTCGATGCCGATGGACCGGGAGTTCAGGTCTTCGTCGCCCTGCCATGTGGCGACGCCCGCGTGCCAGGCGCGCTTGGCCTCGTCGACGAGTTGAGCGATGCGGCCGTCTTCCCAGACCATGTAATGGGCCGACACTTCCGCTTTCGGATCACACATGCGGGCAAGGGCCGCCTCACCGCGTTCCATGCCGGTATAGTGCAGCACCAGCATGTCGACCGGGAATTTCCGGCCATTGAAATTCGGGCTGGGCGAGGAAATAACCTGCATCAACTGTCTCCGGTGCCGAGTTTCTTGCCAAAGGCTGCTTCCGGCATGCGGGAGTTCTGACGCACGGCGATCACGAACACGCCAGTAAGCGAGATCACCGAGCCGAGCACAAGCCGGGCCGTGATGGGTTCGTTCAGCAGGACGATGCCGAAGATGACGCCCCAGATCGGAGTCATCAGGGTGAGCGGGGACAGGAGCGAGACGTCGTATTTCTTGATCAGCGTATAGAAAGCGGCATGACCAAAGATCGATACGCCGACAATCGCGAACAGGCTGGCGAGGATGACAGGCCAGCCGCCAGCCATGTAGCGCTCGACCTGGTTAGATTCAAACAGGCCCGAGATGAGGAAAAGCGGCAGGAAGCTGAACAGGCCGACCCAGGCCTGCAATTGCAATCCGCTGACCGGTTTCATCCGCTTCATCAGGATACCGCCCGCAGAGCCGATGAAGGCCGACGCCACGATATAAAGCAGCCCGACCGACACTCCGAAACTGCCCGGATCAACCGCGATCAGCACGACACCGGCAAAGGCGAGCATGATGCCCAGCCCACGCCGCCAGCCAATGGTCTCGCCCAGGAAGGCCATGCTCATCAGGGTCGAGATCGGCACACCGAGCTGGCCAGTAACAGCGGCGGCCGAGGCTTCGGCGTTCTGTAGTCCCATGAACAGAAGTGCGAAGTTCACCGAGCCGATCAGCAGCGCGATAATGAACAGCATTTTCAGGTCGGCGGGTTTGGGCCGCAGGAAGGGAAGCAGGAGCAGGGCAACGCCTGCAAAGCGCACGGCGGCAAAGAACAGGGGTGGCACGCCGACGTCGGCGATGATCCAACGTGACAGCACGATGTTGAGTCCCCAGACGAGACACACGGCGAAGAGAAGCAGGAAGTCACGGAAAGCCATGCCAGCCCGATATCAGGCTTTGGCGGGCAAGGGCAGGGGTTTAAATCCTGCCCTTGCGGGAAGTCAGACTCCCAGGCGGTTGACCGGAATCTTGAGATAAACCTGTCCATCGTCTTCGGGCGGCGGCATCTCGCCTCCACGGATATTCACCTGCAGCGACGGCAGGATCAGGCGTGGGGCACCCAGCGTGGCGTCGCGCGCCTTTCGCATGGCGACAAAGGCGGCTTCGTCCACCCCGTCATGCACATGCACGTTTGCGGCGCGCTGTTCGGCAACGGTTGTTTCCCATGCAGGCAAGTTGCGCCCGGCCGGAAGGTAATCATGACCGACGAAAACACGTGTCTCTGGCGGCAGGTCGAGGATGCGGTGGATCGAGCGATAGAGCGTCGCCGCATCGCCGCCCGGAAAGTCCGCGCGCGCCGTGCCGTAATCCGGCATGAACAGCGTGTCGCCGACAAAAGCCGCATCATCAATGACATAGGTGACGCAGGCTGGTGTGTGGCCGGGTGTGTGCAGGACGTGGACTGTGAGGTCGCCGAGAGCAAAGCTTTCATCATTCTTGAACAAGGCATCGAACGCGCCGCCATCGTGACAGACATCCGAGGCATGGAACATGGAGGAGAAAACACGCTGCACCTCAGTGATGCGGGCCCCGATGCCGACCTTGGCGCCGGTGATATCGCGCACGTGATGCGCGGCGGAGAGATGATCTGCATGGGCATGCGTATCAAGGGCCCAGACCACTTTCAGGCCAAGATCATCGGCAATGTCCAGCACGGCGTCGACAGAGGCGGTCGTCAGCCGCGCGGCGTGTGGTTCATAATCAAGGACAGGGTCGATGATGGCGGCGGCTTTCGTCGCAGGATCCCAAACAAGATAGGTCACGGTTGATGTCTTGTCGTCGAAGAAGGCTTTGATCTGGGGCATGAGAATTTCCTTTCCCTTTTCATATATTAGATGTTGCTAAATTAACAAGAACTAATATATATGGACCATGATTGCTTCCATTCTTGATCCCGTCCTGTTCAAGGACAAAGCTGAACAGGCCGCTGGCCTGTTGCGCAGCATGGCGAACTCGCACCGTTTGATGATTCTCTGCCGTCTCGGCGACACGGAAATGTCGGTGGGTGAATTGCGCGAGGGCACAGCCCTGTCCCAATCGTCGCTTTCGCAACATCTTGGCGTGCTGCGGCAGGAGGGCCTGGTGCGTACACGCCGCGAAGGGCAATCCATCTTCTATTCCATCGCTGACCCGGCGGCGATCCGCGTGATCACGACGCTGGCCGCGATTTACTGCCCGGAATTGCTGGCCGAAGCGCAGGATGCCAATGGATCAAAGGATTGCTTTGCCGCCTGTCCCTTCGTCCTGGAGGGCGAAGTGCCGAACGAAACACGGGCAGGCCGCAGAGCGCCGAAACCCTGGTCGCGCGGATCAAAGCGAGCCGTAAAATGATGCTGGAAATAACGCCAATTGTGATTCTCGCCGCCATTGCGAGTGGCGCAATCATTGGCGTTTTCCTGGGCACGTTTGGTGGCGGCGGTTCCGTGCTGGCCGCGCCCCTTCTGCTCTATGTCGTGGGGGTGAGAGACCCGCACATCGCGATCGGCACATCCGCAGCGGCCGTCGCCGCTATTGCACTGTTCAGCCTGATCGGACACTGGCGGGGCGGCACGGTAAAATGGCCTTGCGCGATCGTCTTTGCGCTGTCCGGCTTTATCGGATCGATCGCCGGATCGACGATTGCCAAACAGATTGATGGTAGCCAGCTGCTGCTTGCCTTTTCCATCGCGATGGCCGCGATTGCGCTGTCCATGTTCCGCAAGCCTGCCTTCGCCGGGGACCCTGATGTGCACCTGACGCCTTCAATCACGATGCGGATTGCACCGCTCGGGCTTGTCGTCGGCATGGCGGCAGGCTTTTTCGGGATCGGCGGCGGTTTCCTGATCGTGCCAGGCCTGATGCTGGCGGCTGGCATGACGATGTCGAATGCAACGGCCTCCTCGCTTGTGTCGGTGGCGCTGTTCGGCGCGGCCACTTCTGCCAATTACGCGATTTCCGGCCTGGTGGACGGGCGTCTCGTGCTTCTGCTACTGGCAGGAGGCGCTGTGGGCGGACTTGTCGGCATCGCCATCTCACGGGCCCTGTCAGGCCGCGTGCGGACGGCCCGGTCGGCCTTTGCCGTCATGATCCTTGTCGTCGCGGCCTATGTCGCATGGAACGCAGTTGGCGCCCTGACCGTTCATGCTGCGTAAATCGCGGGCAAGGCAGTCGGACTGAACAAGGTTGCTGTCGTCTTGCTATCGGGCTGATATAAGTCAGAGATAATGAAACGCGCCAGCGGGTGGGCGGTCCGAAAATAAAATGGAGACTTGGGATGGGATTGATTTGGTGGATTTTGCCCGCTGTGGCGGGGGTTATTGGCCTGATGCTGCTGTTTGCCGGCTTCGGAAAACTTGCCAAACTCAAACCGCTTGCAGGCGGTGGACGTCTCCTGTTCGGCGTCGGGTTCCTGGGTCTGGCCGGCGTGGTGGCCTTTGCGGGTTTGAATCTTCAGACCTATAAACGCCTGACGTTTGAGCGCGATGTGGCGAACATCAAATTCGCCGAAGTGGCCGGAACGCCCGGTGCCTACCATGTTGATGTCACCTTCTCCGACGGTATGAAATTGCTGGAAGCGACGGGCGAGCAGCCTGTTCTGCGCGGCGACCAGTTCGAGATTGGCGCGCAAGTCATCAAGTTCAAACCGGTTGCCAACATGCTGGGCTATGATTCCATCTATCGGCTCGAATATCTTGAGGGACGCAATGCCCGCCGGTTTTCATCTGAAGCGGTCACCGACGCACAGACGAACGGCATGGCGCTGTCGCAGAACCCCGGCCTTGATGTGCATGCACTTGCCGAGAAGCAGGGCCAGCGCTTCGGGATTGATGCGCAATATGGCTCGGCCACCTATCAGCCAATGGGTGACGGTTTCGAATATAATGTTAACATCACCCAGGATGCGCTTGTCGCCCGACCGACCGAGTCGACAAAATCGCTGATCCAGAAGGGAACCTATCCGGGTTTCCAGTCGACGAACGGTGGCTGAAATGAATCCCTGGGAGCGTTATGTCGTCCCGAACATGATTGCGTGTGCCTGTGGCACCAAGCCGATCATGAAGCAGCGTGAGAAAGTTGTTCCGAAGGCAGAGGGCCGCGTGCTTGAGCTTGGGTGCGGATCCGGCACCAATTTCGCGATGTATGATGCCAACAAGGTCGACCGCCTGTTCGCACTGGAGCCGTCGCCCGGCATGCTGGCAAAGGCACGCCGCGAGGCAGGGGCCCTGGGCATCGGCAGCAAGATCGAATTCCTGCAGACTGGCGCGGAGGCTATTCCGCTTGAAGACAATTCGATCGATACGGTCGTCATCACGTTCGTATTGTGCACGATCCCTGACTGGAAGGCCGCGTTGGCCGAGACGCGCCGTGTGCTGAAGCCCGAAGGCCGCGTCCTGTTCTCCGAGCACGGACTGGCACCGGACGAGAACGTCGCCAAGTGGCAACGCCGGATCGAACCGATCTGGAAGCCGCTCGCGGGCGGCTGTCACCTGACACGCGATGTCGGGGCCCTGTTCACGGAAGCAGGTTTCACGCTGGAAGACGCCGAGACCATGTACCTGCCATCGACGCCGAAAGTGGCGGGCTTTGTCAGCTGGGGCGCTGCCCGCGCAGCCTGATACCATGCGCACACCGCCCTACCTGCCATACCTTGCAGGACCACTGAGCCTCGCGCCCGGCCTGAAGCCCATTGATCCGGACAAATGGCTGGTGCCGGACAGTGAGGCCGCAGCCTGGTTGCCCGAGAAGACCATTTTGATGCGCACGCACCGGGCGCAGGTATTTGCCGATACGAGCGCGCCTGACGCCATTGCTGAAGCCGCGCACGCTGTTCTGGATGTAACAGGCAACGGGCATGAGACGTGGGACAGCCCGATAGAGCACGCCGCCTCACGCGTTTCCGATGATCTCTGCATCCTATTGCCGAACGAAAGCGGGGAATGGGTGCTGCGCGCCGCAAGCCTGGTGGCGCCGACCTACTGGTCATTGGCGGAAAAGACCGGGCAGCCACTGGCCGGGCTGCACCGCACGGTGCCGGGCGCCAATCCGGGACTGGTGTCACGCATTTCACGCATGTTCGACGCGCTGCGGCCGGGCAATGTACTTGAGCGCTTCAACTGGACGGTTCAGGCGGGGCCGGCGCGGTTCACGCCCAGCAGCGCGCCACTGAAAGCCATGGCGCGTGCGACGCCCGACGAGGCCGCGCTTGATTTGCTGCACTTCCGGGTCGAGCGGCAGACCATCTCGAAACTCCCTGAGACAGGCGCTGTCGTTTTCACGATTCGCGTCTGCATGGACCCGTTATCAGCGGCCCTTCCGGACGCATTTCACCGCCAGGCTTTCATGGCAGCATGGGAGGGGATCGACCCTGACCTTGCAGACTACAAGGGCTGGCCAGTCTATGACCGGCTGGTACGCGCGGCGATTGCAGGGTTTGCCTGACCTCGCTCGGGTGGACGGATCGCCCGGCGCCCCCTAGATCAAGCCTTGATCGGACATGACCGGAGACCCCTGATGAAATACTGGCTGATGAAATCCGAACCCGATGCCTGGAGCTGGGACGAGCAAAAGGCAAAAGGCAAGGCGGGCGAGGAATGGTCGGGCATTCGCAACTATACGGCGCGCAATTTCATGCGTGACATGAAGCTCGGCGATCAGGTTTTTTTCTATCACTCGAACAAGGGCCTCGAAGTGGTTGGTGTTTGCGAAGTCAGCACCCTCAGCGCGCCGGATACCACGACCGATGACGCGCGCTGGGACTGTGTCCACATTCGCGCACTGGCCGACATGCCGAAGCCGGTGACGCTGAAAGACGTGAAAGCGAACCCCAAGCTGGCCGAGATGAGCCTTGTGAAGTCTTTCCGTCTATCCGTGCAGCCCGTGCTGGCCTCGGAGTGGAAAGAAGTCTGCAAGATGGGCGGGCTGGACCCGAAAACGCTGAAGCCTGTCTAGGCGCAGGCCAGGTCCATCGCGGCCTCGCAATGGATACGGGCGCTGTCATAGACGGGTAGTGCAGAATTCCCATCGGTCAGCACCAGGCCGATTTCCGTACAGCCAAGGATCACGCTGTCGGCCCCGCGCTGCATCAGCGCCTGCGTGATCTCGACAAAGCGGCGGGTTGTTTCCGGCGTGACGATGCCCTTCACCAGATCATCAAAAATGATGCGGTGGATATCGTCGCGCTCGGGGGTTTCCGGCACCAGTGGCAATGCGCCGAACGCCTTGGCGAGGTAGTCGGGATAAAACGGTTCCTCCATCGTGTAGCGTGTGCCCAACAAGGCAGGCATGCTGCGGCCATCAGCCCGCAAGCGCGCGGCTGTTGCGTCGATGATGTGGATAAAGGGAACGCCGAGGGCTTGCTGCAGGGGCGCAGCCACCTTGTGCATCGTGTTGGTGCCCAGAACGACAAGTCCTGCGCCAGCCCTTTCGAGGCGCTGGCCTGCTTCGGCCAATTGCCGTCCGGCCTCGTCCCATGCGCCGGATTGCTGCAGCGCCTGAACCTCGCCGAAATCGAGCGCATCGATCATCACGCGGGCACTGGCATTTCCACCATGACGCGCGCGAGCGAGTTCGCACAGCGTTTCGTAATAGATCACGGTCGAGGCAGGGCCCATGCCGCCAATGATGCCAATCGGCTTCATCCGCGATTGCCTTCCTCGAACCCTGCGAGTGTCCACTCTGAGAATTGCAACAGGTCGCCGCCCTTGAACAGGAAGCCGGCCACGCCCGCCGCGCGGGCGGCGTCGATATCGGTCTGCTTGTCTCCAATCAGGAAACTGGCTTCTCGCTTCACGGGGAAGTCGGCCATCGCCTTCAAAAGCATGCCGGGCTTTGGCTTGCGGTCGAAACTGTCGCGCCGATAACGCGGGTTTTCGCCCTCTTCATGATAGGGGCAATAGTAAACGCGGTCGATCAGGGCGCCCTTTTCGGAAAGTTCGCCCAGCATCCATTCATGCAATGTGTGCATGTCGTGTTCGGAATAGAAGTCGCGTGCAATCCCGGATTGATTGGTGACGACGAAAACGAACCATCCGCGCGCCTTGAAAGCAGCAATTGTCTCGGCGGCGCCTTCGATCCATTCAAAGTCGGACACCTTGCTGACATAGCCCTTGTCGACGTTGATAACGCCATCGCGGTCAAGAAAAAGGGCAGGGCGCTGGTGGGTCATCTTGGCGTTCTTTGCCCGTGTGTCCGGCAAGTTGCAACAGTTGCAAACGTGTCAAAATGGCTGGACCTGACTTTGGAAACGGGGTTGTCTCCCTGGTGAGAGGCCGACAAGAGCTTCCAATCAAGACCCATGGGAGGGCAAAAACTATGGAACAATATCTACCGCTCATTCTGAGCGCCGTCGGTGGCACGGTGCTTGGACCAATCGTTTCGAAGCTGACCGGAGGCAGTGGCACCGGTGGAATCATCGGCGGCATTCTTGGCGGAATTGGCGCACATTACGGTCTCGACGCTGCCAATGTGCAGGTTCTGGGAGACGCGGCCGCCGGAGCAACATCGCCCATGAACATCATTAACAGCCTGCTCGAAGGCGGCGTTGGTGGTGGCGTGGTTGGCGTGATTGCCGGCTTGCTCATGAAGAGCAAAGGCTAGCGCTTTCGCAATCTGAACCGAATTTCAAACCATCTGGCGGTCCGGCCTGAGCCGGATCGCCTTTTTTATTCTGCGGTTGCTGGCAGGGCGCCCCGGTTTTCACGCACACCGCGCATGAACGGCACAATGGCGAGCAGGGTCAGCAGGGCCGCCAGCAGGAAGGCTGCGCCACCAAATTCAAAGGGGGCGCTGTCGCGGGTGAAATAATAAAGCGCGCCATTCATTGCGAGCGGGCCGAATATCATCGCCAACGAATTCAGGCTGGAGCTTGCCCCCTGCAGCTCGCCTTGCGCATTGCGCGGCGTCAGCGTCGACATCAACGAATTGATCGCCGGGCCGGTCACGCCCCCCAGCGCGCCAATTGGAATAATCGCATACACGATCCAGGCTTGCCCGGCGAAAGCGTAGGCAAACATCACCAGCGCACTGATGGACATGCCCAGAAGCGCTGTGCGGACCGTGCCGATCCGCTTCAGGATGAAGCCCATCAGGCCCGCCTGAACAACCGCAGCGCCGACGCCGACCAGGCCGAGCGAGAAGCCAATCTCTTTCGGGCTCCAGTCGTAGCGGATCTCGCCATGCACCGACCATGTCGCGGGGAATACGGTGTGTGCGAGGAAGAAGATGCCCGCTGCCAGCAGGAACCATGAAATCTGGGGCAGTTTGGCAAAGTGCTTGGCGGCACCGAATGGATTGGCCCGCATGATGTTGAAGGGGCGCCGATCGGCCTTGGCCAGCGATTCCGGCAACACGAAGAAACCATAGCAGAAATTGACTGCTGCCAGGCCGGCGGCCGCAAAGAACGGGGCGCGCGGGCTGATCTCGCCGAGGAAGCCGCCCAGCACAGGCCCGAACACGAAACCGAAGCCGAACGCTGCGCCGATCATGCCAAAGGCGCGGCCACGGTCTGCCGGCTCCGTGACATCGGCGATATAGGCGTTTGCGGTGGAATAGGTCGCGCCCGACACGCCGGACAGGGCGCGCCCGATGAACAATAGCCAGATCGAACTGGCAAAACCCATGATGATGAAGTCGATGGCCAGCGTACCAATCGAGACGAGCAGGACCAATCGCCGGCCAAAATGGTCCGACAGGGCGCCAACCGTCGGTCCGCACAGGAAGTTCATCAGGGCATAGGTGGCAGCCAGCAGGCCAAGCCAGATTGTGGCGTCTTCCGGCGGCACATGCAGCATGTCCTGAACCAGGCTGGGAATGACCGGGATGATCAGCCCAAAGGCCAGCATGTCGATGGCGACAGTTACCAGAACGAACAGGAAAGCATTCTTGCCGTGTTTGCGGGAGGAGGGGGCATCGGTCATGTTCACGCTTTGAGCGGGAACGCTGGAAAGGTCAATCACGTGGGGGCACGGTTGCCGGATTCAGGCCAGGGCGTTACCTGAAATCCGCAGGGGGCATTCCCCCCGCCCGCTTCCAATAGGTGAGTGCACGACAATGGCCGAAGGAATTCCGATCACGCGCGTTGAGGTGCCGATGAGCCGCATCAATGCGATCCGGTCAGCGGTGCGAGAGGTCACGCATCTCGGAATAATGCCTGATGCTTCCCGCTTGGCGACATTGGATGATGCGCCACCGCTTCTGGCCTTGCTGTCCGACCCGGCGGTTCACGCGCCGATCTACACGCTGCCGCGGCCTTTGACCGAGGCGAGCGTGAGCGCCTTCATCGAAGATCATCTCGCCGAGCGCCAAGCGGGCGAAGGCCTGCTCTTCGTGCGCGGGGAGGGGGCCAGCATCCTCGGCTATAGCGACATTCAGGTCTGGCCGCAGTGGGCGGCGGGCGAACTTGGCGGCGCGCTGCATCCGTCATTGCATCACCAGGGCAAGGGCGCGCGCGGAGCGGCAGAAAGTTTCGCCTGGATGTTCGAGGCGCTTCACCTCGACCTGATTTGCGAAACGGCGAGCCATGAAAACAAGCCGACCCAGCGCATGCTGGACGGATTAGGCTTCACCCGAAGGGGCGAGGTGGAGAGTACGAGGCCGGATGGCACGACGCGCGCGTCCCTGGTGTGGGAGATGACCCGGGCGGACTGGTTCCGCCTCCACCCGGCCTGACCGTCAGAATTTGCCGTGCCGGCCCTTGCCCTGGGTAAAGGCGGTTGCGCCCCTGACTGTCTCGCCGGATTTCAGGACGGCCATGCCGCCTTCCACTTCCACCTTCAGTGCCGTGGGTATGTCGAGGCTCCACTGGCGCATCGCAGACAGGCGATCTGCGCGCATGCAGGTCTGCGGGAAGGCGGCAATGTCATTGGCCAGCTGTAAGGCGCGGTCCAGCGCGCCGCCTGCCGGGGCCACGTAATTGGCCAATCCGATGGAAAGCGCTTCGTCGGGCGCCACTTCACGGCCCGTCAGGATCATGTCCATCGCGCGCGAAGCGCCAATCAGGCGCGGCAGCCGTATCGTGCCACCATCAATCAGCGGCACGCCAAAGCGTCGGCAGAACACGCCGAACCGCCCCGTCTCTGACACGACACGCAGGTCACACCAGAGGGCAAGCTCCAGCCCGCCAGCGACGGCATACCCTTCGACAGCCGCGATGACCGGTTTGGAGAGCTCCAGCCGTGAGGGACCCATCGGACCCATGTCACCATCGGCGCGCACGGGATTGCCCTTGCCCTGCGAGACGGCCTTCAGGTCTGCCCCTGCGCAGAAATTGCCATCAGCGCCGGTAAGGATAGCGACGGAGAGGGCTTCGTCCGCGTCGAACGCCTTGAACGTGTCATAGAGGGCCTTGGCCGCGTCGCGATCCACGGCGTTGCGGGCAAACGCGCGGTTGATGGTGACGATCAGGATACCCTTTTCCTGCCGTGTAAGGATGGGTTCTGTCTCGCTCATTGGGGCAGGATCGCCTCTTCCGGCACCCAGCGGCCCAGGAACGGTATGATCCGGTTCAGCAATGTCGGCACGATCCTGTCTGGCAGGTCGTGGCCCCATTTTTCGATGACTTCGAGTTCCGCGCCGGGGATGCGGCTTGCGATATCGCGCCCGGCATCGGCCCTGATCAGCGGGTCCATCGCGCCATGCAGCACGAGGGTCGGGTGGGTGATGCTGCCGAGCCGGTCATGCCAGCCGGGCTGCGCAACGATGGCTGCATATTGCCGGGCAACACCCATCGGGCGGTCTGACCGGTTGAAATCTGCCTTCGTCTGCGCTCGGATAACATCATCAGTCGAGCGGATATCGTCATGCGAGCCGATGACGCGACGCGACTTGACCGCAAGTTCTGCGAGCGCGTCTGCGCTGCGCGATTCGGGCACGGCGGTCAGCGCGGCCTGCGCTTCCGGCGTGCTGCGGGGCAGGTCGGGCGCGCTGGATGTGGTCATCACCGGGATCAGCGTGCGGACGCGGTCCGGATGGTTGAGCGCCATCAGCTGCACGATCATGCCGCCCATGGAGACCCCCATGATGTCCGCCTTGTCCGCGCCAAGTTCTGCAATCAGTGCAGCGGCGTCTGCCGCCATGTCTTCCAGCAGGTATGGCGCCACGTCTTGTGGCGCTTTTCCGCCGGAGATCGCACTCACGATATCGCGAGGCGCGGGCGGGACGACGCCGGAAAACTCCGTGCTGAGGCCGATATCGCGATTGTCGAACGTGATGATCCGTCGTCCTGCATCGGCAAGGCCGCGCTTCAGGCTGTCAGGCCAGCGGGTCATCTGTCCGGAAAAGCCGGAGACGAGCAGCATCATCGGGTCGTTCGGCGACCCGGTCTCCTCATACTCGATCTCGATACCATTTGCCTTGATCCGCGCCATGTGCGGGCCTCCCGTTTCTGCTTCTTGTTACAGACGAGTAGATGGCATGTGGCGGCGCGTGTAAATCCTAGCGCCCAAGCTCTTTCATCGCTTCGTCAAGACCAGACAGCGTCAATTCGAACATGCGGTGCTCACCAATCAGCTCACGGATAAGCTTGATCGAGCCGGTATATTCCCACGCGCCTTCCTTGACCGGGTTCAACCAGACAAGGTTCGGGAAGCGCTGGACGAAACGCTGCAGCCAGATGCCGCCAGCTTCCTCGTTCCAGTGTTCGACAGAGCCGCCCGCATAGGTGATCTCATACGGGCTCATCGTGGCGTCGCCGACGACGATGACCTTGTAGTCGGACGGGAACTTGTTCAGCACGTCCCAGGTCGGGATTCGGTTGTTCATCCGGCGCCGATTGTCCTTCCACAGGCCCTCATAGGGGCAGTTGTGGAAGTAATAGTATTCGAGGTTCTTGATCTCGGATTTCGCCGCCGAAAACAACTCTTCCATGATCCGCACATAGGGGTCCATCGAACCGCCGACATCGAGCAGCAGCAACACTGACACCGCATTGCGTTTCTCCGGGCGCATCTCGATGTCGAGATAGCCGCGGCGCGCCGTGTTGCGGATCGTCGAGTCGAGGTCCAGTTCGTCCGGCGCACCCTTGCGGGCCCATTTGCGCAGGCGCTTCATCGCCACCTTGATGTTGCGGGTGCCAAGCTCGACATTGTCGTCGTAATTCTTGAATTCGCGTTTGTCCCACACTTTCACGGCGCGGCGATGGCGGGATTTCTCCTGGCCGATGCGAACGCCTTCCGGATTGTAGCCATTGGCGCCAAACGGCGACGTGCCGCCGGTACCGATCCACTTGTTGCCGCCTTCATGGCGCTTCTTCTGCTCTTCGAGGCGCTTTTGCAGCGTCTCCATCAGCTTCTCGAAGCCGCCCATGGCCTCGATTTCGTCCATCTCTTCCTTGCTCAGGAATTTCTCGGACATCTTGCGCAGCCATTCCTCGGGAATGTCGGTCACGTCGACGGCATCCGCCATGCTGTCCAGGCCCTTGAAGACGTGGCCGAACACCTTGTCGAACTTGTCGATATTGCGCTCATCCTTCACCAGGGCGGCGCGCGACAGGTAATAAAAGTCAGTCACCTCCATATCGATGACCTGTTTGTCCATCGCCTCCATCAGCATCAGGTATTCCTTCAGCGTGACCGGCACTTTGGCTTCACGCAGTTCATTGAAGAAGTTGAGGAACATGGGGCGTCTTTCTTGTCTGGCAGAAAAAGATAACGCGCCTTGGAGCCTGTGTCCAAGCTGACGCAGCGAAAAGCAGGGCACTCATGTCCGGTTCACCCGTCATGGCTTAGAAATCAGGCCATGTTGAAGGCAATCCTGATCCTGTTGACGAGCCTGTTGCTGGTGCCGCTGGCCCAAGCTGCGCCAACGGCCTGTAATGGGCCGGACGAAGCCAAATGCATGTTTGAAGTGATCTGGGACGCTGCAGGGGCGTTGCCGGCTGAAAAACAGGCGCGTCTGCAGCCGACATTCCTGGAAACGGTCAGCCGCACGGGTAATCGTACACTCTTGCAGGTGTGGGAAATGCGCATGGGCACCACCGCGCATCATCGCACACCGCCCATCAACTATGCCAGGGATCAGGCGCAGGCAGTGGTCGCAGAGGCCGGTTGGAACGGGTTTGAACAGCGCGCCCGCGCCGGAACCGCGCCGTTCAATATCGGCCGGCCGGAAGTCATGGCCGCGGGTGTGCGTCTCGCAACAGACGATCCCACCAAGCGCCGCCTGATGGCGGCCATGTTCGATCTGGCGCAGACCAAGTCCACCCGTGGCGGCCTGGGGGATGATTTCGAGAAAGGTGATTTCGGTCATGCGCTGGCTGAACTGTCCATGCAGAGCTGCGATCTGGCCGGGTTTGACCGCGCTGTCGTCCTGACACCCGCGCCGAACAGTTTGCGCTATGCCCTGTGGCGGGCGCGGATCACCGGCAATGCCAGCCTGCTGACCGGGCGGATCCGGTCGGAGGCTGATTCAGGCGACACGCGCCACGTGCGCAATGCGCTGGAAGGCTACGGTCCGATTGCGACGCTTGGCTATTGCCGGAATTAGCAGATGAGACAGATTGTAAGGCAGGCTTCCCGTCGCCATTGAACCAGTTCATAAGAGTCGACCATGACTGAATTTCACGATGATCTTGCCGATCCGGACGGCGACCCGCCAGAGGCCATTTGCGGCAGCAAGGAAGTGGGCGCGCTTGCCCACCTTTACCGCGCCGAAGTGTACCGCTCGACCGTCTGGCGCCAGCGCCTTGACCAGACCACCAACTGGGCCGTCATCTCGACTGGCATTGGCCTGTCGGTTGCTTTCGCCAGCGCGCAGGCCTCGCCGTTTCCCATCGTGCTCGTCGGTGCGCTCTGCATTGTCTTCCTGACGCTTGAATCACGCCGCTACCGGTTTTTCTATGTCTGGCGCTTTCGGGCGCGCGTGTTGGAAATTGCCTTCTACGTGCCGATGTTGCGCGGGGAAGGTGCACGTATCCCGATCGACCGGGGCACGGCGCTGTCTGATGACTACGAAAAGCCGCAATACCGGATATCCAATATCCGGGCGATCGGCCGGCGTTTGCGTCGCAATTACGGCTGGCTGTTTGCCATTCTCGGGGCCGCCTATTTCGCCAAGATCGCCATTCATCCGACAGATGTGGAGACGTGGTCGCAATTCGTGCGCCGGGCTCATATTGGTCCCATTCCGGGTCTCGTCGCCATCGGCTTCGGCCTGTTGTTTCATGTGATCTGGATCAGTATTGCGGTGAAGACCTGGCTCGACGAGCGCTACGACAAATCAAAAATGGCTGACTTCCTGAAAAGCCGTGAGGACGTGAACAAGCGCGCCAACGCGCTCGAACGCGAAGAAGCCCAGGCCGAGATGGACATTCTCGGGCACTAGTATCGA